>Ga0228698_1000727_pt1 | contig 20759 bp, 18 predicted proteins | sample McNCre117_Aug_MG_FD_178015 | JGI IMG/M metagenome (GOLD analysis project Ga0228698, IMG submission 178015) | Freshwater microbial communities from McNutts Creek, Athens, Georgia, United States - 1-17_Aug_MG | ecosystem: Environmental > Aquatic > Freshwater > Creek | place: USA: Georgia...
TGCGCGATTGGACAAGAAGTTCCCGGGCCGGATCGAGAACATGCTCGGCGCGTTGCAGAATGTCGTGCCAAGTCACCTGATGGACCGCGGCCTGCACCCGTTTCAGACCTTGCGCGTCACCGGCGAGGCCGATGCCAACGGCGACCTGGTGTTCGACGAGGAAGAACTGCCCCTGCCGCCGACCCTGCCGGCCGAGCAGGTCATCACGCTGACCTGAGCCGGCTCCGGACGGAGCGCGCCCCAGCACCAAGGAGAACGGCCATGCACGATCGCCCCCTGCCCCGACCCGGACTGCGCGCCGGCGCACTGCTGCTGGCGGCGCTCGCGCTCGGTGGCTGCGCCAGCACGATCCGGCTCGACAACGAGGTGCGCAGCTACGCCGCCTGGCAGCCGACCGCGATCGGCGAGCCGGCGCCGCTGCCGCTCTGGGGCGACCGCTACCGCTTCGAGCATCGACCGTCGCAGACCCAGGGCCAGGCCGCGCAGGAACAGGCGGCGATCGAAGGTCTGGCGCGCACCGCACTGGCCCAGGTCGGACTGCAGGACACGCCCGACGCGGCGCCAGGCCGCCCGCTGGCGCCGCGCTGGACGGTCGAGGTCGCGGCGCGCTCCACGCTGCTGCTGCGCTCGCCCTGGGACTACCCCTACCGGCCGGGCGTCGCGGTCGGCGTCGGTGTCGGCCAGGTGACGCGCCACGGCATGATCGGGATCAATGCCCCGCTCTATCCGCCGCCGAGCCCGCCCTGGCACCGGCGCGAACTCACGCTCACGCTGCGCGACGCGCGCAACGGCCAGCTGGTCTACGAGACCGAGGCCAGCCACGACAGCCCCTGGGCCGACAATCCGAGGCTCTGGTCGGCGCTGCTCGACGCGGCGCTGCGGGGCTTTCCGCAGCCACCGGCCGGCACGCGCCGGATCGTGATCGAACTGCCGCGCTGAGCCGCGCGCCATCAAGGACAAGAGCATGGAATTCACCCGCATCCTCGCGCTGCGCCACGGCGAAACAACCTGGAACCAGGACAAGCGCCTGCAGGGCCAGCTCGACATTCCGCTCAACGAGACCGGCCACTGGCAGGCGGCGCGCGCGGCCGACGCGCTGCGCGACGAGGCGATCGCCGCCGTCTATTCGAGCGACCTGACGCGCGCACACCAGACCGCCAGCCCGATCGCCCGGACCCTCGGCCTGGACGTGCAGACCCACCAGGGCCTGCGCGAGCGCCATTTCGGCGCCTTCCAGGGCAAGACCTGGGCCGAGCTGGAGGTCGAGGAGCCCGAGGCCACGCGGGCCTGGCGCACGCGCGTACCCGAATTCGCCCCCGGCGGCGGCGAGACCCTGCTGCAGCTGCGCGCGCGCATCGAGGCGGCCTGCAACGAGATCGCCGCGCGCCACCCCGGCGAGCAGATCGTCGTCGTCGCGCACGGCGGCGTGCTCGACATGATCTACCGCTGGGCGACCCGGCTCGACCTGCAGGCACCGCGCACCTGGGCGGTCGAGAACGCGGCGATCAACCGCCTGCTCTGGACGCCCGAGGGCCTGAGCCTGGTCGGCTGGGCCGATTCGACCCACCTCGACCACAAACCCCTCGACGAATCCGCGAGCTGAAGGCCATGCCCATGCCTGCAATGGATCGATAAGCTGAATCAATGAGAAAATGATCAAAACGCCCGGATTGCGTCGAGATCCCTTTGTTTCCACCCCTGACAACCCCTCCCTGTCTTCATGAAACTCAGTCAAAAATTTGCTGCCACGATCGCCGCCACCTCGCTGTTCGTGGCCTGTGGTGGCCTGCTGGGCACCTACAAGCTCAATCACGCGCTCGATGACTATGCGGTACAGATGAGCGCGAGCAACCGCCACAAGGACATGGCCGGCGGCATGCTCGTGACCCTCAAGTCGCAGGTGCTGGAGTGGAAGAACTCCTTGCTGCGCGGCACGGACTCCGCCACGCTCGGGCAACACTGGAAGGCCTTCGAGGAACAGGAGCAGGAAATCCAGGCGCTCGGCAATCAGCTGCTCAAGGAACTCGGCGACGGCGAGGCGCGGCGCGAGGTCCAGCAGTTCCTGGCCGCGCACCAGGCCATGGGGCAGGACTATCGGCGCGGGCTGGAGCAGTTCAAGGCCTCCAATCTGGATCCCCACGCCGGCGATGCCGCCGTGCAGCGCATCGACTTGGCGCCGACGGAACTGATCAAGAAGGCGATCGACAGCATCAACCGCGAGGCCGCAGCCGAAACCGCGCAGGCCGATCAGCTCGGCCGTCAGGCGACCTGGATCAGCCTGGCGCTGACGCTGGTGTTCTCGGTGCTGGCGGTGCTCGGCGGCCTGCCGCTGGTGCGCCGGATCACGCGCCAGCTCGGCGGCGAACCCGAGCAGGCCCATGCGGTGGTGCAGGCCATCGCCCACGGCGACCTGACGGTGCATGTCCCGGTCGATCATGGGGATGACTCCAGCCTGATGGCCGCGATGAAGAACATGCGCGACAGCCTGAGCCGCACCGTCCAGCAGGTGCGTCAGTCGAGCGACCTGATCGTGACCAATGCCGGAGAGATCGCCTCCGGCAACTCCGACCTGAGCCAGCGCACCGAATCGCAGGCTTCCAGCCTGGAGCAGACCGCCGCCGCGATGGAGCAGCTGACCTCGACCGTGCGCCAGAACTCCGACACCGCACGCCAGGCCAACCAGCTCGCGTCGAGCGCCAGCGCCGCCGCCACCAAGGGCGGCCAGGTCGTCGGCCAGGTGGTCGCGACCATGGAGGAGATCACGACCAGCTCGCGCAAGATCGGTGACATCATCGGCGTGATCGACGGCATCGCGTTCCAGACCAACATCCTGGCGCTGAACGCGGCGGTCGAGGCCGCGCGCGCCGGCGAGCAGGGCCGGGGCTTCGCCGTCGTGGCCAGCGAGGTGCGCAGCCTGGCCCAGCGCTCGGCCGAAGCGGCCAAGGAGATCAAGACCCTGATCGGCGCCAGCGTCGAGCGTGTCGAGGCCGGCTCGGCCCTGGTCGATGACGCGGGCAAGAGCATGGATGACATCGTGGTCCAGGTCAAGCGCGTGACCGACCTGATCAGCGAGATCACGGCCTCCAGCGCCGAGCAGAGCAATGGCATCGGCCAGGTCAGCGATGCGGTGACCCAGCTCGACCAGATGACGCAGCAGAATGCCGCGCTGGTCGAGGAATCCGCCGCCGCCGCCGTGAGCCTGCGCCAGCAGGCGGTCGAGCTGACCACGCTGGTCAGCGCGTTCAGGCTCAGCCAGCACGAGGCGCAACAGGCCATCGGCCACGCCCAGCAGAGCAGCCGTGTCGCGCTGCCGGCAGCGGCGAGCCCGCCGCCCGTCAGGCCGGCGGCCAGGCCTGTGACCAAGCCCGCGCTGCAGCGCCCGGCTCCGGCCTCATCCCCGGCGCCCGCTCCGGCGCAGCCGAGCAGCAGCCGCAGCGAGCCGGCACCGGCCAGCGCCTCCAAGGTGGCGACGACCGAGCTGGTCGAGGACGACTGGGAACAGTTCTGAGCGCGGACTGAAATCCCCAGGGCGCCTGATACAGCGCCCGAGGTCGGATCAGCCCGTACCGAACAGCCCGGGCTCGATCTTGGGCGGCTCCAGACCGAGGTGGCGGAACGCGGCCTGGGTCGCGATGCGTCCGCGCGGCGTGCGCTGCAGGTAGCCCTGCTGGATCAGATACGGCTCGATCACGTCCTCGATCGTGCCCGACTCCTCGCCGATGCTGGCCGCGATGTTGTCGAGGCCGACCGGGCCACCGTCGAACTTGTGGATCACGGCCTCCAGCAGCTTGCGGTCCATCAGGTCGAAGCCGACCGGATCGACGTCGAGCATCGCCAGCGCCCGGTTCGCCATCTCCAGCGTAATGCGGCCATCGCCCTTGACCTCGGCGTAGTCGCGCACGCGGCGCAGCAGCCGGTTGGCGATGCGCGGCGTGCCGCGCGAACGGCGCGCGACCTCGAACGCGGCGGCCTCGTCGAGCGGCGCGCCGAGCAGCCCGGCGCTGCGCTTGACGATCAGCGCCAGCTCGGCCGGGGTATAGAACTCCAGCCGCCCGACGATGCCGAAGCGGTCGCGCAGCGGGTTGGTCAGCATGCCGGCGCGCGTGGTCGCGCCGACCAGCGTGAACGGCTGCAGGTCGAGCTTGATCGAGCGCGCCGCCGGCCCCTCGCCGATCATGATGTCGATCTGGTAGTCCTCCAGCGCCGGGTACAGGATCTCCTCGACCACGGGCGACAGGCGGTGGATCTCGTCGATGAACAGCACGTCGTTGGGTTCGAGGTTGGTCAAGAGCGCCGCCAGATCCTTGGGCTTTTCGAGCACCGGGCCGCTGGTCTGGCGCAGGTTGACGCCGAGTTCGTGCGCGATGATGTGGCTCAGCGTCGTCTTGCCCAGGCCGGGCGGACCAAACAGCAGCACATGGTCGAGCGCCTCGTGCCGCTTCTTGGCCGCGCCAATGAAGATCTCCAGCTGCTCGCGCACCTTGGCCTGGCCCACGTATTCCTGCAGGCCCTTGGGCCGCAGCGCGCGCTCCAGCGCTTCCTCGCGGCTGGACTCGGGCACGGCCGAAATCATGCGCGGCGGGCGCGGCGCGCGCGCAAAATCATCGGTTTCTATCGCCATTTGCGCCTATCTCCCTGGTTACAGCTGGAATTCACCGCGCCAGCGCCTTGAGCGCGAGCTTGATGCCCTCGCTGACGCCGACATCGGCCGGCAGCGCCTTGAGCGCGGCGGCGGCCTCCTTCTCGCTGTAGCCGAGCGCGACCAGCGCCTGCCCGATGTCGCCATGCGCGTCGCCGGCCGGCGCGACCGCCGCCAGCGCGCCGATATCGGCGCCGAGCTTGCCCTTGAGTTCGAGCAGCAGGCGCTCGGCGGTCTTCTTGCCGATGCCGGGCACCTTGACCAGGCGGCCGGCCTCCTGCGCGCTGACCGCCTGCGCCAGCTCGGCCACGCCCATGCCCGACAACAGGCTCAGCGCCATGCGCGGCCCGACGCCGCTGACCTTAATCAGCTCGCGGAACGCCGCGCGCTCCTGCGCGGTCGCAAAGCCGTACAACAGTTGCGCGTCCTCGCGCACGACGAAGTGCGTCAGCAGCGCGACCTTCTGCCCCAGCTCAGGCAAGCCGTAGAAGGTGCTCATCGGCACATCGACCTCATAGCCCACGCCGGCGCAGTCGATCAGCACCTGGGGCGGGGATTTTTCCAGCAGCGTGCCGGTGAGTTTACCTATCATTGACGTTTTCCTTTAGATGGAATTATCGGTTTGATTCTTCGCCACCACTTCTCTCCCCCCGACAACGAGCGCATGGCCCACCTGTGCGGCCCGCTGGACTGCCATATCCGCACCATCGAGGCGGCGCTGCAGGTGAAGATCGCGCACCGCTTCGAGCAGTTCCGCGTCGAGGGCCCCAAGGCGCGCGCCACGCAGGCGATGGAAATGCTGCAGGCGCTGTACGAGATCGCGCGCCGCCCGATTCCCGATGAGCAGGTGCAGCTGATGCTCGCGGGCGACACCGCGCTGGCCGAAGGCGTCGATGCGGTCGTGGTCCAGACCCGGCGCGGCGAGGTGCGCGGGCGCACCGCGAACCAGCAGCGCTACCTGGACCAGATGGCGACGCACGACATCACTTTCGGCATCGGACCGGCCGGCACCGGCAAGACCTACCTCGCGGTCGCATGCGCGGTCGATGCGCTGGAGCGCAGCGCGGTGCAGCGCATCGTGCTGACGCGCCCGGCGGTCGAGGCCGGCGAGCGCCTGGGCTTCCTGCCCGGCGACCTGACGCAGAAGGTCGATCCCTACCTGCGCCCGCTCTACGACGCGCTCTACGACCTGATGGGCTACGACAAGGTGCAGAAGGCGTTCGAGCGCCAGCAGATCGAGATCGCGCCGCTGGCCTTCATGCGCGGGCGCACGCTGAACCACGCCTTCGTGATCCTCGACGAGGCGCAGAACACCACGCCCGAGCAGATGAAGATGTTCCTGACCCGCATCGGCTTCGGCAGCAAGGCCGTGATCACCGGCGATGTCAGCCAGATCGACCTGCCGCGCACCCAGCTGTCGGGCCTGATCGATGCCGAGCGCATCCTCAAGCGCGTGCAGGGCATCGCGTTCAACCGCCTGACCAGCGCCGACGTGGTGCGCCACCCGCTGGTCGCGCGTATCGTCGATGCCTACGATGCCGGCGGCGCGGGCGAGGTCGAGGAAGCGCTGCCGCTGACGCGCAGCGGGGCACGCAAGACCACGCGCCGCGCCAGCGCCGAATGAACACCACATCCACACCCAGAACCGCCATGGCCCTGCCCGACCTGACCCTCTCCCTGCAATTCGCCCGCTTCGATGGCGCAGCCGAACACCGCGCCGCGCTGCCGCGCCACAAGGTCATGCGCTGGCTGCGCCACGCGCTCGCCGACGACGGCGAAATCACGGTCCGCATCGTCGATACCGAGGAAGGCCAGGGCCTGAACCGCGAGTACCGCCACAAGGACTACGCGACCAATGTGCTGACCTTCGACTACGCGCAGGAGCCGGTGGTGCTGGCCGATCTGGTGCTGTGCGCGCCGGTGGTCGCACGCGAGGCCGCCGAGCAGGGCAAGACGCTGCAGCAGCACTACGCGCACCTGCTGGTGCACGGCGCGCTGCACGCCCAGGGCTGGGACCACGAGACCAGCGAGGCTGATGCCGAGGAGATGGAGGCCTACGAGATCGAGATCCTGGCAGGTCTGGGCTTGCCGAATCCCTACGCGGACTGAAGCCCCGCGCTGGCGTTCAGCCGAACACCAGGCGCCCGAGCATGCGGTCGGGCAGCAAGGTGAAGATGCCGGCGATGCACAGACCGACGTAGAGCCCCTGCATGCCGCGACGGTGCCGCAGCATCTGGCCACGCCAGGCCGCCAGCACCGCGCGCGGCAGCATCACCAGCACGAACAGGCTGAACAGGTGGATCGGGCCGTAGCCGCCACGGGCCTGGATGAACAGGGAGCTGATCGCCACCGCCAGCATCAGCCCGCCCCAGAGCCGCCCGAGCCAGCGGTGCGGCGCATCGCCCTTGGGATGCCAGAGCACGAAGGCGCCCAGCACCAGCGCGGCCAGCGCGGCCCACAGGTGCAGCAGCACCTGCGGCGGCGCGTCGGCATAGCCGTGGATCAGCGGGCCGGCGCTCATGCCCGGCCGTTCACAGCAGCCGCACCTTGACGCTGCGGCCCTTGATGCGGCCAGCGGCCAGCTTGGCCTCGGCCTGTTTGGCGATCGAACGCTCGACCGCGACATAGGTCGAGAACTCGTTGATGTTGATCTTGCCGATCTGCTCGCGCGTGTAGCCCAGTTCGCCGGTCAGCGCGCCGAGCACGTCGCCGGCGCGGATCTTCTCCTTGCGCCCGCCCAGGATCTGCAGCGTCGCCATCGGCGGGCGCAGCGGGCCGCCGGGCGCCTGGGTCAGGGCGTCGAGCGGCTGCCAGACCACCTCGCGGCCCTGCAGCTGCTCGATCTTGCCGACCGAGCCCATCTCGTCCAGGCTGGCCAGCGTCAGCGCCAGGCCCTCGGCGTCGCCACGGCCGGTGCGGCCGATGCGGTGGATGTGGACCTCGGGGTCGGGCGTGACATCGACGTTGATCACCGCGCCAAGCTCGGCAATGTCGATGCCGCGCGCGGCCACGTCGGTCGCCACCAGCACCGAGCAGCTGCGGTTGGCGAACTGCACCAGCACCTGATCGCGCTCGCGCTGCTCCAGCTCGCCGTAGAGCGCCAGCGCCGCCAAGCCCTGGCCCTGCAGCAGCGCGACCAGATCGCGGCATTGCTGCTTGGTGTTGCAGAACGCCAGCGTCGAGGCGGGCCGGAAGTGGTTCAGCAGCCGCGCGACCGTCACCAAACGCTCGCTGTTTTTCACTTCATAGAAGTGCTGACGGATCTTGTCGGCCGCGTGCTGCGCCTGCACCTTGACCGATTTTGGCTCGCGCATGAACTGCGCGGCGATGCGGTCCACGCCCTCGGGGTAGGTGGCCGAGAACAGCAGGGTCTGGCGCATGGCCGGACAGCGCCGCACGACCTGGGCGATGTCGTCGAAGAAGCCCATGTCGAGCATGCGGTCGGCCTCATCGAGCACCAGGGTGTTGACGGCGTTCAGGCTCAGCGAGCCGCGCTCCAGATGATCGAGGATGCGCCCGGGCGTGCCGACCACCACATGGGCGCCATGCTCCAGGCTCAGGGTCTGGCCGCGCAGCGCAACACCGCCACACAGCGTCACAACCTTGATGTTCTCGCGCGCGCGCGCCAGACGACGGATCTCCAGCGTGACCTGATCCGCCAGCTCGCGCGTCGGGCACAGCACCAGGGCCTGCACCTGCCACAGCGCGGGATCGAGTTTCTCGACCAGCGGCAGGCCAAAGGCGACGGTCTTGCCGCTGCCGGTGCTGGCCTGCGCGATCAGGTCGTGGCCGGCCAGCGCCAGCGGCAGGCTGGCGGCCTGGATCGCGGTCATCGCGGTGTAGCCGAGCTGGCCCAGGTTGGCCAGGGTGGCGGCGGACAGCGGCAGCTGGTCGAAGACGGAGCCGGCGGCCAGGTTCTTGAGGGATTGATTCATCGCGCGATTATCCGCGTGCCCGCCAGAGAGCGACAGGGCCGGGGTGGCGCCGGGCGACGATTTCTGCTCGCAGCATGAGGAGCCCGGCGCCACCCCGGTCCTGGCGCGGGCCTGCGCTCAACAATGCTCGCGGATGAAGCGCATCGAATGCAGGTAGTGGTAGGCGATCTGCTCGTCGGTATAACGGTGCGGCGCGCCGACCGGACAGGCGTTGCGTGCCCGGCAGCGGTCCTGGCAATTGGAGGTCGGCTGCAGCCGGTGGTCGAGGCAGCGGCGCAGGCCTTCGCCACCACCCGCGCGCAGCCAGTCGGCCGGGGCCGACAGCGCATCGGCCGGGCAGGCGGCCAGACAGGGCCGGTCGCGGCAGTCGAGGCAGGGCGAGGCCGATTCGCGCCTGGGCGTCAGCGGCAGGTCGGTGTCGGCCAGCAGCACGGCGCGGTAGGCGAACCAGCTGCCCCATTCGGCATCGACCCCGACGCCGAACGGCGAGGACTGGTGCCAGCCCGCCAGCGCGCCGAGGCGCTGCAGACCGACCGGCGCCGGCCCGGGAAAGAGCTGGCGCCAGGCATGTCCCGGCAAGGTCGCGCCCATCCAGCCGGCGACGCATTCGCCGACGAACTGGTCCAGCGGATGCACGCCGTGCAGGCCGCGCCGCCGCAGCGCGGCCCAGCAATCGCGCCCAAGATGGCCGATCAGGATCAGCTGGCGGTAGGGTCCGCGCCCGGCCTGCTCGTCTGGTCCCAGGTCCAGCGTCGCCAGCAACTCGGGCGGCAAGGCCGCGAGATCGAACACATGATGCAGATTCAGGCCGGCGGCAGCCAGCGGCGCGAAAACCATGTCGTTGTCCGCCATCACTCAGGCTCCGATCTGCATCGGAATCGTCACCGGCCCGTCATTGACCAGACTGACCTTCATGTCGGCCGCGAAGCGCCCGGTCTCCACCTGCGGATGCGCGGCGCGTGCCCGATTCACAAAATAATCGTAGAGGCGCCGGCCCTCGTCGGGTGCGGCGGCCTGGCCGAAGCTGGGCCGGTTGCCGCCCGAGGTATCGGCCGCGAGCGTGAACTGGCTCACCAGCAGCAGGCCGCCGCCGACGTCCTGCACGCTGCGGTTCATCTTGCCGGCCTCGTCGGCGAAGATGCGCAGCTTGAGCATCTTGGCCAGCAGCTTGTCGGCCACTGCGTCGTTGTCACCGCGCTCGGCGCACAGCAGCACCAGCAGGCCCTGGCCGATGGCGCCGATCACCTCGCCATCGACCACCACGCGCGCCTCGCTGACGCGCTGCAATACCGCCTTCATGCGACCTCCCCTGCTGGCTTGCTGCTTTCCATCGCCGGATTGTCGCGCATCGCTGCGCCACTTTCTGGCGTCAGGCCGAAGCCTGTCAGATAGCGCGCAATGGTTTCGCGCCCGACCGCAATCAGATCGAAGGCCTGCGGATCGAGCAGCCAGTTGATGAACAGGCCATCGACCAGCGCATGCAGGCCACGCGCCGCGACATTGACCGGCAAGGGCAGAGCGCGACCCGAGCGCTCGGCATCCAGCCGCAAGGCCTGCTCGATCGACTTGATCAGCCGCTGCGTCACCTCGACGCGGTGGTGGCCGATCGCCTCCAGGCCATTGACGTATTCGACCTTGTGGGTCGCGATCTCGAACACGCGCCGCACCTGCGGGTCGCGCACCGTGACCTCCATCGCCGCGAGCAAGGTCTCGACCAGGCGCGCCAGCGCCGGGCGGCCATTGGGCGCGGGTTCGGTCGATTGCTGCAGCGCCTGCTCCAGCGGCAGCGTCACGCGCTCCAGCATGGCCCGGAACAGCGCGGCCTTGTCCTCGAAATGCCAGTAGACCGCGCCGCGCGTGGCGCCGGCCGCCTGCGCGATGTCCTGCAGCGAGGTGCGCGCCACGCCATGGACGCAAAACAGCTGTTCGGCCGCGTCGAGCAGGCGCTGGCGGGTCAGTTCGGCTTCGGCTTTGGTCTTGCGCGCCATGAATTTGAAGGGAAATGAAGTGTATGGAAACATACATTTTAGAATGTATGTATATTTCCGACCATAAACTCCCTTTTTGCCGTGGCCGGCCCACCGGCCCGTGGCCCAACACCCCTCGCCATGATCCACCTCCGACGTCCTGATATCCCAGTCGCCGATCACCGCCCGCCGCTGCGGCTGGCCGGGCTGACCCTGTGCTGTCTTGCGCTGCTGGCCGCCTGCGGCCAGAAGGCCCCCGCCGGCGGCCCGCCTCAGATGCCGCCGGCCGAGGTCGGCGTCGTGACCGTCAGCCCCGGCCCGGTCGGACTGGTCAGCGAACTGCCGGGCCGGCTCGAAGCCTCGCGCGTGGCCCAGGTGCGCGCGCGCGCCGCTGGCGTCGTGCAGCGCCAGCTGTTCCGCGAGGGCAGCGATGTGCGGGCCGACCAGCCGCTGTTCAGCATCGACCCGGCGCCCTACGAGGCGGCGCTGGCCAGCGCCCAGGCGCAGCAGGCCAAGGCCGAGGCCCAGCTGGCGCAGGCGCGCACGCTGTTCGAGCGCTACCGCCCGCTGCTGGCCGAGCGCGCCGTCAGCCCGCAGGACTACACCAACGCCGAGATCGCGGTACGCCAGGCCGAGGCCGACCTGGGCCTGGCGCGCGCGGCGGTGCAGAGCGCGCGCATCAACCGGGGCTATGCCGACGTGCGCTCGCCGATCGCGGGCCGCATCGGCCGCGCGCTGGTGACCGAGGGCGCGCTGGTCGGCCAGGGCGAGGCCACGCCGCTGGCGCTGGTACAGCAGATCGACCCGCTGTTCGTCAACTTCACCCAGCCGGCGGCCGAGGCGCTGCGGCTGCAGCGCGCGATCGAGGCCGGTCAGTACCAGCGCAGCGGCAAGGGCGCGGCCAAGGTCAGGGTGGTGCTGGAGGACGGCAGCGTCCACCCGCAGGCCGGGCGGCTGCTGTTCAGCGACCTGACGGTGGACAGCACCAGCGGCCAGGTCACGCTGCGCGCCGAGGTGCCGAATCCGGGCGGCAAGCTGCTGCCCGGCCTCTACGTGCGCGTGCAACTGGAGCAGGCGCGCGCCAGCGAGGCGATCACGCTGCCGCAGCAGGCGGTCGCGCGCTCGCCCCAGGGCGACAGCGTGATGGTGGTCGGCAGCGACGGCAAGGTCGCACCGCGTCCGGTCAAGGTCGGCGCCCAGCAGGGCGGACAGTGGATCGTGCTCGAAGGGCTCAAGGCCGGCGAGCAGGTCATGGTCGATGGCTTCCAGAAGCTGCGCGGCGACGCGCCGGTCAAGCCGGTGCCGTGGCAGGCGCCGGGCGCGGCGGTCCCCGCTGCGGCGGCTCCCGCAGCAGCCAAGCAATAAGGGGAAGCGCGCATGTCCCGTTTCTTCATCGACCGACCCATCTTCGCCTGGGTGATCGCGCTGTTCGTCGCCGGCCTCGGCCTGCTGGCGATCACGCGGCTGCCGATTTCGCAATACCCGCCGGTGGCGCCGCCGTCGATCGTGGTCTCTGCCGCCTATCCCGGCGCCTCGGCCCAGACGCTGGAAGACAGCGTGCTGGCCGTGATCGAGCGCGAGATGAACGGCGCCGACCGCCTGATCTACATGGAGTCGGTCGCGCAGGCCGACGGCACCGGCAACCTGACGCTGACCTTCGAGCCCGGCACCGATCCGGCGCTGGCGCAGGTCGAGGTCCAGAACCGCCTGTCACGCGCCACGCCCCGGCTGCCAGCGGCGGTCACGCAGCAGGGGGTGCGCGTGGACAAGTCGCGCAGCAACTTCCTGCTGTTCACGATGCTGTCGTCGGATGACCCTGCCTGGGACCCGATCCGCCTCGGCGACTACGCTGCGCGCAGCGTGATCCCCGAGCTGCAGCGCGTGCCGGGCGTCGGCCAGGTCCAGCTGTTCGGCACCGAACGGGCGCTGCGGGTCTGGATCGATCCGTCCAGGCTGCAGGGCTACGGCCTGAACGCGGCCGACGTGACGGCGGCGATCCGGGCCCAGAACGCCCAGGTCGCGGCCGGAGAGATCGGCAGCCTGCCGAACGTGGCCGGCCAGGGCATCGCCGCGACCGTGGTGGTCGATGGCCAGCTCAACGATCCGGACGCGTTCGGCCGCATCGTGCTGCGCGCCAACCCCGACGGCTCGACGGTGCGGCTGCGCGACGTCGCGCGCATCGAACTCGGCGCCCAGACCTACGCGACCAGCGCGCGCCTCAACGGCAAGCCGGCCACCGGCATCGGCGTGCAGATGGCCCCGAGCGGCAACGCGCTGGCCACCGCCGAGGCGGTACGGGCCCGGCTGCAGGAGCTGGAGCGCTTCTTCCCGCAAGGGGTCAAGTGGAGCATTCCCTACGACAGCTCGCGCTTCGTCAAGATCTCGATCGAGCAGGTCGCGCACACGCTGTTCGAGGCCGTGCTGCTGGTGTTCCTGGTGATGTTCCTGTTCCTGCAGGACTGGCGCTACACGCTGATCCCGACCATCGTGGTGCCGATCACGCTGCTCGGCACCTTCGCGGCGCTGCAGACGCTGGGCTTCTCGATCAACGTGCTGACCATGTTCGGCATGGTGCTGGTGATCGGCATCGTGGTCGATGACGCGATCGTGGTGGTCGAGAACGTCGAGCGCATCATGAGCGAGGAAGGCCTGCCGCCCTGGCAGGCCACGCGCAAGGCCATGGGCCAGATCTCGGGCGCCATCGTCGGCATCACCGTGGTGCTGATCTCGGTCTTCGTGCCGCTGGCTTTCTTCAGCGGCTCAATCGGCAACATCTACCGCCAGTTCGCGGCCGTGATGGGGCTGTCGATCGCGTTCTCGGCCTTCTTCGCGCTGACGCTGACGCCAGCGCTGTGCGCCACGCTGCTGAAGCCGGTCGAGGCCGGACACCACCACGAGAAGAGCGGTTTCTTCGGCCGCTTCAACCGCGGCTTCGCGCGCACCGCCAAGGGCTACGAGGGCTGGCTGGGCAAGCTGGCACCGCGCGCCGGCCGCAGCATGGTGGTCTATGCCGCCATCATCGCGGCCGCCACGGTGGTCTACCTGCGCCTGCCGACCTCCTTCCTGCCCAACGAGGACCAGGGCACGCTGCTGGTCAACGTCCAGCTGCCGCCGGGCGCGACCCAGGAGCGCACGCGCGGTGTGATGGAGCAGGTCGAAGGCTTCATGCTCAAGCAGCCCGAGGTGCAGGGCATGGTCGGGGTGCTGGGCTTCAGCTTCTCGGGCCAGGGCCAGAACGCCGGCCTGGCCTTCGTGACGCTCAAGGACTGGTCCGAGCGCCACGGCACCGAGCATTCGGCGCAGGCGCTGGCGCAGCGCGCGTTCGGCGCGCTGATGGGGGTGCGCGATGCCTTCATCTTCCCACTGAGCCCGCCGCCGATCCCCGAACTGGGCACCGCCTCGGGTTTCACGTTCCGACTGCAGGACCGGGGCGGCCTGGGCCGCGAGGCGCTGCTGGCCGCGCGCAACCAGCTGCTCGGCATGGCGTCCAAGAGTCCGGTGCTGGCCCAGGTCCGCCCCGACGGGCTGGAGAACGCGCCGCAGCTGCAGATCGACATCGACCGCGACCGCGCCCAGGCGCTCGGCGTGGGCTTCGACACGATCAACAATGCGATCTCGACCGCGCTCGGCTCCAGCTACGCCAACGACTTCCCGAACGCCGGTCGCCTGCAGCGCGTCGTGGTGCAGGCCGACGCGCCCGCGCGCATGCAACCCGAGGACCTGCTCAAGCTGCACGTGCTCAACGCGCGTGGCCAGAACGTGCCGCTGGGCGCCTTCGCCAGCACGCGCTGGGTCAGTGGCGCGATGCAGACCGTGCGCTACAACGGCTATCCGGCGATGCGCATCAGCGGCGCGGCCGCGCCCGGGCGCAGCACCGGCGAGGCGATGGCCGAGGTCGAGCGGCTCGCCGCCCAGCTGCCGGCCGGCATCGGCTACGAGTGGACCGGCCAGTCGCGCGAGGAAAAGCTCGCCGGCTCGCAGGCCATGGTGGTCTATGCCTGTGCGATCCTGGCGGTGTTCCTGTGCCTGGCCGCGCTGTACGAGAGCTGGAGTATCCCGTTCGCGGTGATCCTGGTGGTGCCGCTCGGCGTGCTCGGCGTGCTGCTGGCGAGCTGGGTGACCGGCATGGCCAACGACGTCTACTTCCAGATCGGCCTGATCACCATCATCGGCCTGTCGGCCAAGAACGCGATCCTGATCATCGAGTTCGCCAAGGATCTGCAAGCCCAGGGCAAGGGCGTGATCGAGGCCGCGCTGCAGGCCGCGCACCTGCGCTTCCGTCCGATCCTGATGACCTCGCTGGCGTTCACGCTCGGCGTGCTGCCGCTGGCGCTGGCCTCGGGCGCGGGCTCGGCCAGCCAGCGCGCGATCGGCACCGGCGTGATCGGCGGCATGCTCAGCGGCACGGTGCTGGCCGTGGTGTTCGTGCCGCTGTTCTTCGTGCTGGTACGCCGCTTCGTCCACGACACCGAGCGCCAGCAGCACGTGCACCACGCCAGCGCCGACCGCATCGGGATGCATGGCCACGAGCACCATTGAGATCGCCTCCACATGAACCGACTCTCCCCCCTCGCGGCCCTGTGCGCCGCCGCCGTGCTGGGCGCCTGCGCCCAGCTCCCGCCGCAGCCGCGGCCCGACACGCCGCTGCCCCAGGCCTGGCCCGGACAGGCCCCGGCCCCAGCCGGGGCCGAGGCCCACGACTGGCGCGAGTTCGTCATCGATCCGGGCCTGCGCGCCCTGGTCGAGCAGGCGCTCGGCGCCAACCGCGACGCGCGCATCGCCGCGCTGCAGGTCGAGCAGCTGGCGGCGCAATACCAGATCCGGCGCGCGGCCTTGAGCCCGACCGTCAACGTCGGCTTCGCGAGCAGCCGCCAGACCAGCGGTGACGCCAACCAGTCGTTCAAGAACACGGCCAGCGCCGGGCTGCAGATCAGCGCCTGGGAAATCGACTTCTTCGGCCGCCTGACCAGCCTGCGCGACGCGGCGCTGGCGCAGTACCTGGCGTCCGAGCAGGCGCAGCGCGGCACCCAGCTCAGCCTGGTGGCGGCAGTCGCCTCGGGCTGGCTCGATCTGCAGGCCGGCACGGCGCTGCTCGAACTCACGCGCCAGACCCTGGCCAGCCGCGAGCAGTCGCTGCACCTGACGCGCCTGCGCTACGACAACGGCACGGCCTCGGCGCTCGACCTGCGCGCGGCCGAGTCGCTGGTCGAGTCCGCGCGCGCCACGCTGGCGCAGCAGCGGCTGCAGCAGGGCCAGGCGCGCAACGCGCTCGCGCTGCTGGTCGGCCAGCCACTGGACCAGACACTCGAACTGCCGTCGGCACCCGTGGCCGACGCGCCAGCCGCGCTGGCCGAACTCGCGCCGGGCCTGCCGGCGCAAGTGCTGCTGGAGCGGCCCGACGTGCGCGCGGCCGAGCAGCAGCTCGCGGCCGCAAGCGCCCAGATCGGCGCGGCCCGCGCGGCCTTCTTCCCGCGCATCGCGCTGACGGCCAGCGCCGGCAGCGCCAGTTCGGCGCTGTCGGGCCTGTTCAAGGCCGGCAGCTGGGGCTGGAGCCTGGCACCGCAGGCCTTGCTGCCGATCTTCGATGCCGGCGCGAACCAGGCCGGGCTCGATTCGGCGCGCGCCGGACGCGAGATCGCGCTGGCCCAGTACGACAAGGCGATCCAGACCGCCTTCCGCGAGGTCAACGACGCCCTGCTCGGCCGCGCCACGCTGGCCGACCAGCTCGCGGCCCAGCAGGCGCTGGTGCGCTCCGAGGCCGAGCGGCTGCGCCTGTCCGAGCTGCGTCTGCGCCAGGGCGTGGCGAGCCAGCTCGAACTGCTCGACGCGCAGCGCAGCCTGTTCACGGCCGAACAGACCCTGGTGCAGACGCGCTACGCGCTGCTGCAGAACCGCGTCGCGCTGTTCAAGACCACGGCCGGCCGCTGACGCACCACCGGCCCGCGCCGCCGCCGTCCAGGACGGCGGGCGCGGCCGGCATCAGCCCAGCGTCACGCGCGCGAACTTGCGCTTGCCGACCTGGACCACGAAGGTGCCGGCATCGAGCTTGAGGCCCCGGTCGCTGACCACCGCGCCATCGACGCGCACGCCGCCGCCGTCGATCAGGCGGTTGGCCTCGCTGGTCGAGGGCGCCAGGCCGGCCGACTTCAGCAAGGCACCGATGCCCAGCGGCGCACCCGACAGCGCCACCTCGGGAATCACGTCCGGCACGCCGCCCTTGCTGCGGTTGATGAAGTCCTGTTCGGCCGCGTCGGCCGCCGCCGCGCTGTGGAAGCGCGCGGTGATCTCCTTGGCCAGCGCGACCTTGGCGTCCTTCGGGTTCGCGCCCTGCGCGATCGCGGCCTTGAGCGCGGCGATCTCGTCGAGCGACTTGAAGCTCAGCAGCGTGTACCAGCGCCACATCAGCTCGTCGCTGACCGACAGCACCTTGGCAAACATGGTGTTGGCCGGCTCGGTGATGCCGATGTAGTTGTTCTTCGACTTCGACATCTTGTCGATGCCGTCCAGGCCCTCCAGCAGCGGCATGGTCAGGATGCACTGCGGCTCCTGGCCGTATTCCTGCTGCAGGTGGCGCCCCATCAGCAGGTTGAACTTCTGGTCCGTGCCGCCGAGTTCGAGGTCGCTCTTGAGCGCCACCGAGTCATAGCCCTGCATCAGCGGATACAGAAACTCGTGCACGCTGATCGGCGTGCCGGCCTTGAAGCGGTCGTGGAAGTCGTTGCGCTCCATCATGCGCGCGACCGTGTACTTGGCCGCGAGCTGGATCATGCCCATCGATCCCAGCGGCAGACTCCATTCGCTGTTGTAGCGGATCTCGGTCTTGGCCGGATCGAGCACCAGACTGGCCTGCTTGTAGTAAGTCTCGGCGTTGAGCTTGATCTGCTCGGGCGTCAGCGGCGGGCGCGTGCTGTTGCGGCCCGACGGATCGCCGATCAGGCTGGTGAAGTCGCCGATCAGGAAGATCACCTGGTGCCCGAGATCCTGCAGCTGGCGCATCTTGTTGAGCACCACGGTGTGGCCGATGTGGATGTCGGGCGCGGTCGGATCGAGGCCGAGCTTGATGCGCAGCGGCGATCCGGTCGCCTCGCTCTTCACGAGTTTCTTGATCCAGTCGGCCTCGGGAATCAGTTCCTCACAGCCACGGCGTGTCACTGCCAGCGCATGACGCACGCTGTCGGACAGCACGGGAAGCGCCGCGCCAGCTGTCAGATTTGCGTCTTTCCCGGACTCAACTTGTTCATTCATAAGGGTTTTTGGATATACGGCAATCGGTGGCCGGGGTAGAATGGGGGCTTGTTTCAAAGCGGGATTTTAGTTGGCGTGCCTCCTGCCCTACCGCAAGGCCGCCGATCCCGCGTGGTCCGCCGTCCGGCGTTCCCCTTCCTATTCCCGCATTTCGCCCTGCAGGTTGCTATTCCTGCGTGGCCACAACCTTATTAGCCTATTCATGAACGACAAGCTCGCAACCCTGGCCCGGCTGATGCAGCGCCACCCGCGCCGCATCATGGCCGGCCTGGGCGCCCTGCTGCTGGGCACCGGCGTCACCGCCGTCGCAGTCGCCCCGCTGACGCCCGATGCCGCCGACCTGCCGGTACGCCAGATCGTCGAAACCGTCGCGCCGCAGCCAGCCCCGGCCGAGACCGCGACCCCGGTCAATCCCGCCGCCGTCCCGTTCCGGCTGTTCCGCAGCGACCTGACCCGGCGCGACGACTCGATGCAAAGCCTGCTGCAGCGCCTGGGCGTGCGCGACGGCGCCGCCGCCAGCTTTTTGCGCCAGGACAGGATCGCCCGCGTGCTGCTGACCGGCACGGCCGGCAAGCTGGTCGCGGTCGAAACCGACGACCGGCAGCGCCTGCAGCGCCTGACCGCGCGCTGGGCCGCCGACGACGAGCGCCAGTTCTCGCGCCTGGTGATCGAGCCCGGGCCGCAGGGCTGGCACTCGCGCCTCGAACTCGCGCCGCTCAAGCGCTCGGTGCGCCTGGCCAGCGGCACGATCCGCAGCACCCTGTTCGAGGCCATGGACGCCGCGCGCCTGCCCGACTATATAGCCGAACAACTGGCCGAGGTGTTCGCCAGCGAGATCGACTTCCGCCGCGACCTCCAGCGCGGCGACAGCTTCTACCTGTCCTACGAGACGCTCGAAGGCGACGGCGAGGTGCTGAGCTACGGCAAGCTGCTCGGCGCCGAATTCGCCAACGGTGGCAAGCGGCACCGGGTGATGTGGTTCCAGGAACCCGGCGCCAAGGGCGCCTTCTACACCCTGGACGGCCAGAGCCTCAAGCGCGCCTTCCTGGCCTCGCCGCTGGCCTTCTCGCGCGTCAGCAGCGGCTACGGCATGCGCTTCCACCCGATCTCCGGGCGCGAGAAGCCGCACCTCGGCATCGATTTCGCGGCCCCGAGCGGCACGCCGGTGCGCTCGGTCGCCGACGGCACGGTCGAATACGCCGGCTGGAAGCGCGGCTACGGCAACTTCGTGCAGGTGCAGCACCGCGACAGCAAGGCCACCGCCTATGCCCACCTGAGCCGCATCGACGTGCGCAAGGGCCAGCATCTCGCGCAGAGCGACCTGATCGGCAAGGTCGGCAGCACCGGCGCCTCGACCGGCCCGCATCTGCACTTCGAATACCTGGTCAAGGATCAGCACCAGGACCCGCTGGTGCTGGCGCGCAACCGCGACGGCCAGCCGGTCTCGACGGCGGCGCGCGGCGAATTCAAGCGTCTGGCGCAGGCCATGCGCCAGACGCTCGACGCCGCCGCGCGGGTGGTCCAGGCCAGCGCGGAATAAGCCGATGTCACAGCCAGCGCTCTACATCGGCCTGATGTCCGGCACCTCGCTCGACGGGGTGGACGGGGTGCTGGTCGATTTTGCTGCCACCGCCGGCAGCGGCCCACGCGTGCTGGCCAGCCACGGCCAGCCGCTGCCGGCCGCGCTGCGCGCCGAGCTGCTGGCGCTGAACCAAGCCGGCCCGGACGAGCTGCACCGCGCCGCCGTCGCCGCACACCAGCTGACCCTGCTCTATGCGGAGGTCGTCGCGGCGCTGCTGGCCGCCAGCGGCCTGAGTCCGCAGCAGGTGCGCGCCATCGGCGCCCACGGCCAGACCGTGCGCCATCACCCGCCCGGCGCCCTGCTGCGCGCTCGCCGCGTCAGCGCCAACGACCCCGGCTTCCCGCCCTACACCGTGCAGCTGAACCAGCCCGGCCTGCTGGCCGAGCGCAGCGGCATCACCGTGGTGGCCGATTTCCGCAGCCGCGACATCGCCGCCGGCGGCCAGGGCGCGCCGCTGGTGCCGGCCTTCCACCGCGAGATCTTCGGCCGCCCGGGCCAGTCGGTCGCCATCGTCAACATCGGCGGCATCGCCAACGCGACCGCACTGACCGCCGACGGTCGCGTGCTCGGCCTCGACAGCGGCCCCGGCAACATGCTGCTCGACCTCTGGTGCGCGCGCCACACCGGCCAGCCCTACGACCGCGACGGCGCCTGGGGTGCCAGCGGCCGTATCGATCCAGCCCTGCTGCAACATCTGCTGGCCGAGCCCTATTTCGCGCTGCCGGGCATCAAGAGCACCGGCCGCGACCTGTTCCACGCCGACTGGCTGGACCAGCAGCTGCAGGGCTTCGAGGCACTGGCAACGGCCGACGTGCAGGCCACGCTGGCGGCGCTGACCGCGCGCAGCATCGCCGCCTGCCTGCGCGCCCTGCCCTGGGGCGAGACAAGCACGCCGGCCGAAGTGCTGGTCTGCGGCGGCGGCGCGCGCAACGCGTTCCTGATGGAGCTGCTGCGCCACGAACTGCCCGGCTGCGCGCTGCTGACGACCGCCGCGCGTGGCTGGCCGGTCGATCTGGTCGAGGCCGCCGCCTTCGCGTGGCTGGCGCGGCAGACCCTCGAAGGCCGCCCGGGCAACCTGCCCGCCGTCACGGGTGCGGCCGGCACGCGCGTGCTCGGAGCGATCCACCCGGCCTGACAGCCGTGCCAGAAACACGAAAGGCCCGCCAGCCCGAAAGCCGGCGAACCCTTCAATGACCGCTGTTCCGGGACCGGCCCGGACCGATCAGACGCTGAAGCTGGAGCCGCAGCCGCAGGTGGTGGTCGCGTTCGGGTTCTTGATCACGAACTGCGCGCCCTGCAGGTCTTCCTTGTAGTCGATCTCGGCGCCCACCAGGTATTGATAGCTCATCGCGTCGATCAGCAGCGACACGCCGTTCTTGGTCATCTGCGTA
>Ga0228698_1000728_pt1 | contig 20751 bp, 19 predicted proteins | sample McNCre117_Aug_MG_FD_178015 | JGI IMG/M metagenome (GOLD analysis project Ga0228698, IMG submission 178015) | Freshwater microbial communities from McNutts Creek, Athens, Georgia, United States - 1-17_Aug_MG | ecosystem: Environmental > Aquatic > Freshwater > Creek | place: USA: Georgia...
TCCAGACGGGGCTTGCGCGCGGGCAGCGGGTGGCCTGCTATGTCGCCATAGTGCTTTTGCGCCAGGGCATACACAGCGTCTGGCTCCACGTCACCGGCCACCACGATGGCCGCGTTGGCAGGGGTGTACCAGCGCTGATAAAACGCGCGGGCATCGTCGGGCGTCAGGGCCTCCAGGTCATTCATCCAGCCCACAATGGGGCGGCGGTAGGGCGAGGCGGTGTAGGCCACGGCGTACAAGGCCTCGCCCATACGCGCATGCGGGTTGTCTTCGGTGCGCAGGCGGCGTTCCTCCTTGACCACTTCCAGCTCTTTGCGAAAGTCTTCATCGCTCCACTGGTTGTGGGCAAAGCGGTCGGCTTCGAGGCGCATGACCTCTTCCAGTCGGGCCGCCGGTATCTGCTGAAAGTAGCCGGTGTAGTCTTTGCTTGTGAAGGCGTTTTCACGCCCGCCCAGCGCTGCCACCCGGCGGGAAAAGTCGCCCGCCTTGACGCTGGGCGTACCCTTGAACATCATGTGCTCCAGCACGTGGGCCACGCCACTGGTGCCATCTACCTCGTCCATGGAGCCCACCCGGACCCACAACATGTGCACCGCCGTCGGCGCCCGGTGATCGGGGCGCACCAACAGGGTCATGCCATTCTTCAGCGTGTATTGCTGCACCGCAGTCGCCGTGCCTGCGGCCCTTGCGGCACCTGCCACGCACAGCCCCAGCAGCGCCGCCAAGAGTGTTTGGGCGCAAAGGCGCCAACGCTTTGTGTGTTTCATAGAATGGCGTCATTCTAAGAACGGCATCCATGTTCAGCTTTTTCAAGAAAAAAACCCCTCCCCCGCCTGCGGCGCCCGCCGTAGCTGCGCCCGCTGCGGCTGCCGCCCCCACCTCGACCAGCGCGGCGTCCGGGGCGACCAAGGCCCCTGCCGACGCAGGCCACTCGGGCATTGGCAGTGTGCCCTCGGCACCGGTCCCCGTCGCAGCCGAACCCGCACCCAAGCCGGAACGCCAGAAGTGGCTGGACAAGCTCAAGGCCGGCCTGGGCAAGACCGCCAGCAGTCTATCCAGCGTGTTTGGTGGCAACAAGATTGACGAGGCCCTGTTTGAAGAACTGGAAAGCGCGCTGCTGATGGCAGATGCCGGCGTGTCGGCCACCCAGTTCCTCACCGACACCCTGCGCAAGAAGGCCCGCTCGGCCGGCGCAAACGATCCGGTAGCACTGAAAAATCTGCTTGTCTCCGAGTTGACCGACTTGCTGCAGCCGCTGCAAAAGCCCCTGGTCATCGGACAACAAACACCGACCGTGATCATGGTCGCCGGCGTCAACGGCGCGGGCAAGACAACCTCGATTGGCAAGCTCACCCGCCATCTGTCCGAGGAAGGCGCCAGCGTGCTGCTGGCGGCGGCCGACACCTTCCGCGCGGCCGCCCGCGAGCAGCTCAGCGTCTGGGCCGACCGCAACACCGTTGAAATCATCAGTCAGGCCGGGGCCGACCCCGCAGCCGTGAGCTTTGATGCCGTTGCCGCCGGCAAGGCGCGCAACAAAGATGTGGTGCTGATTGACACCGCAGGGCGCCTGCCTACGCAGTTGCACCTGATGGAAGAGCTCAGGAAGATCAAACGGGTGATCCAGAAAGCCGACCCCACCGCCCCGCATGAAGTGCTGCTGGTGATAGACGGCAACACCGGCCAGAACGCGGTAGCCCAGGTCAAGGCCTTTGACGATGCGCTGGGCCTCACCGGCCTGATCGTGACCAAGCTGGACGGCACCGCCAAGGGCGGCGTGCTGGCGGCCATCGCACGCGAGCGGCCCATTCCGGTGTATTTCATCGGTGTGGGTGAGCAGCTCAATGAGCTGGAAACCTTCAGCGCGCGCGAGTTTGCACACGCCTTGCTGGCCTGAGTCCATGCCGTCCCACCCAACGCCGGCATCCTTCTGTGCAATCGGTCGCCGCAAAGCCCTGGCGCTGATCGCCACTGGCGCGGGTAGCGCGTGCATGGCCGCCGAAAACACGCTGCAAAGTCTCAGCGCACAAGCCCATGGCCAAACGGTGTATTTCAACGCCTGGGCCGGCAGCGACACGATCAATGCCTACATCCAGTGGGCCGCGCAGCAAATGCAGTCGCGTTATGGAGTGCGGGTCGAACACGTCAAGATCAGCGATGCCGCCGATGTCGTCAAACGCGTACGCAACGAAAAGGCCGCCGGCAAGCAGGACGGCAGCGTAGACCTGATGTGGATCAATGGCGAGAATTTCCTCACCATGAAGCGCGAAGGCCTGCTCTTTGGTCCGTATGCCGAAAAGCTGCCGAACTACGCTCTGGTGGACACGGCGGGCAAGCCCACCACCCGCATCGACTTTGCCGAGCCCGTGGAAGGCATGGAAGCCCCGTGGGGCATGGCCCAGCTGACCTTCATGGTGGACAGCAAACAGGTCGCCAAGCCGCCGCAAGACATCCAGGATTTGCTGGCCTTTGCCCGCGCCCATCCGGGGCGCGTCACCTATCCGCGCCCACCCGACTTTCACGGCACCACCTTTTTGAAGCAACTGCTGCTGGACCTGAACCCGCAGCGCGATGCGCTCTACAAGCCGGTTTCGCCGGAAGCGTTTGCCAAGGCCAGCGCGCCCTTGTGGAACTACCTCGGCAACCTGCACCCGCTGCTGTGGCGGGCCGGCAAGCAATTCCCGCTCACCGCAGCGGCTATCCGCCAGATGCTGGCCGATGGCGAATTGCGCTGGGCGCTCACCTTCAACCCCAACGAAGCGGCCAATGAAATTGCCGCAGGGCGTTTGCCGGCCAGCGTCGTCAGTTACCAGTTTCCTGCGGGAACCATCGGTAATACGCACTTCCTGGCGATACCGGTCAATGCACGCGCCAAGGAAGCGGCCATGTTGTTTGCCAACTTCCTGCTCAGCCCGCAGGCACAGGCGCGCAAGGCCGACCTCACGGTCTGGGGCGACCCAACCGTGCTGGACGTGAAACGCCTGGGCCCGCAGGAGCAAGCGCTGTTTGCCACCAAGTCCGCACCCGGCCAGCTCCGCCAGGCGGCTCCTGCGATCCCCGAGCCGCACGGATCCTGGGTGGACGCGCTGGAAAAAGAATGGCTCAAACGCTACGGAACCTGACTTCATGAACCCCAAGATGCTTCCCCGCTTCGAGCTGGAGTCGGCCCCCGGCCCTACGGCCTCCGTCATCATGTTGCACGGACTCGGCGCCACCGGTCACGACTTCGCCGGGCTGGTCCCCGAGCTGGATTTGCGGGGCTGCCGTGCCATCCGGTTTGTGTTTCCGCACGCGCCTTCCATCCCCGTGACCGTCAACGCCGGCTATGTGATGCCTGCGTGGTACGACATCCGTGGCACCAACCTGGCGGTCCAACAGGATGCCGACGGCATTCAGGCATCGGCACTGGCCATCACCGCGCTGGTCGAGAATGAAATAAAACGCGGCATTGCGGCTGAAAACATTGTGCTGGCCGGCTTCAGCCAGGGCGCGGCCATGGCGCTGCACACCGGCTTGCGCCTGCCCTATGGGCTGGCCGGGGTTATTGCCCTGTCGGGGTATTTGCCGCTGACGGAGCGCTTTGCAGCCGAGCGCTCAGAGGCCAACGCCCACACCCCCATATTCATTGCACACGGGATGCAGGACGACGTGGTGATCCCGCAGCGCGGCGAGGCCACCCGTGACACCTTACAGGCGCTGGGCTACCCCGTGTTCTGGCACAGCTACGACACCGAACACAACGTGACGCAAGAAGAAGTCAACGACATCGCCGAGTTTTTGCAAGGCGTCCTGCCCGAAATCAGGTGAGCCAGCTCCGCATGCCGCCCGCACCGCAGCCGGTGCTGGGCATTGACTTCGGCACCTCCAATTCTGCTGCTGCCCTGATGGACGTCCACGGCGGGCTGCGCATGGTGCCGCTGGATGGTGCGCAGGACGAAATGCCCACGGCGCTTTTCTTCGACAGCGAGAACCACGCCCTGCACTTTGGCAACGCGGCCATGCAGGCCTATCTGAGCGGCACCGAAGGGCGTTTGCTGCGTTCCCTCAAAAGCCTGCTCGGCAGCGCCTTGATGGACGAGCACACTGCAGTGGGCGACCGCAGCATGCGCTACTTCGATATCGTGGTGCTGTTTTTCAAGGAACTCAAACGCCGCAGCGAGACCTTTGCCGGCCGGCCGCTAACCCATGCCATGCTGGGGCGCCCGGTGCATTTTGTCGATGACAACCCCGAGCGCGATGCCTTGGCCCAGGACACACTGGGCCGCGCAGCACGGGAGGCCGGCTTCGCCCACATTGCCTACCAGCTCGAACCCATTGCCGCCGCGCTTGACTACGAGCAGCGCGTGCAGGGCGAAACCACGGCGTTGGTCGTGGACATCGGCGGCGGCACATCCGACTTCACCGCCATCCGCCTGAATCCTGCGCGCAGCGCTTTGGCAGAGCGGCAACAGGATATTTTGGCCACCACCGGTGTGCACATCGGCGGCACCGATTTCGACCGCCTGCTGGACCTATGGTCCGTCATGCCGCTGCTGGGCTACCGCCACGTCGGAACCGGTGGGCGTCCGGTGCCCAACAGTGTGTTTTTCGACCTCAGCACCTGGCACCTGATCCACCAGGCCTACAGCCGGCGCGCCATGCACTTCGCCAAAGAGTTATGGAGTGACTTTGCGGACCGTGCGCTGCACGCACGCCTGATGGGGGCGCTGGAGGGGCAGCATGGCCACCGCATCCTGGCCGCGGTGGAGGCCGCCAAAATTGCCTGCTCCGTCAGCGGCCAAAGCAGCGCTGTGCCACTGGACTTTTTGCAGCCCGGTTTGCTGGCCGATATTTCCGCGCCTGCCATGCAGGATGCATGTGCCGAGGCCATCCATAAAGTGGTGGCGTGCGCGCTGGACTGCGTTGCGCGCTCGGGCTTGGACACGGTCGACGCGGTTTACCTGACCGGGGGCGCATCGGCGATGCGGCCACTGGTCGCGGCATTGCAGGCGGCCATGCCCGGTGCGCAGCTGGTCCGGGGCAATCAGTTCGGCGGCGTGGCGGCTGGGCTGGCCGTTGCCGGCGCGGCAAACCCGCGCTGGCTTTAGCGCCACCTTGCCACCCAAACCATGCGTTGGCCAACCAATGTCCGCAGTTCCCGTGCAGCGCTCCTGCTGACCTTGATGGTGTTACTTGGCATGTTGGGTGTGCCGCTGCTGTCAGGGCTTTGGCTGAGCATGGCGGCGGCCTGTGATGCGCTGGCTTGGCAGGCCCTGTGGAGCGACCCGCAAACCCGCTACGCCATCGCCCTCACGGGTTGGACTGGCCTGTGCAGCGCAGGCTTGGCCACGCTGATCAGCGCGCGCCTGCTGTCTTGCACCTCGGCCCCTCAGCTGCAACGCCTGATCGGCCGCCAGGCCTGGATGCTGGCGGTGCCGCACGCGGCATTTGCCATCGGCCTGGCGTTGCTGATCGCGCCTTCTGGCTGGCTGCTGCGTCTGGTGTCGCCATGGGCCACGGGCCTGGACGCACCGCCGCCTTGGGCCACCACACAAGACCCCTGGGGCCTGGGCCTGATTGCGGCGCTCACCCTGAAAGAAATTCCCTTCCTGCTGTGGGCCGCCGGCACGCATTTGCTGCGCCCCGATGTGTCGCGCCGCCTGACACAGGAGCTGGCCGTGGCTGCCACCCTGGGTTACAGCCCGCAGGCGGCCTGGTGGCGCGTGGTGTGGCCGCAGTTGCTGGCGCGATGGACCGCACCGATGCTGGCCGTGCTGGCCTACAGCCTGAGCGTGGTGGACGTGGCGCTCGTCATCGGGCCTGCCACGCCGCCTACGCTGGGCGTGTTGGCATGGCAATGGCTGCAAGACGCCAGCGCGCTGGAAAACGCGAAGGGTGCCGCTGCCGCCTGGTTGCTGGCGGGCTTGGTGGCTACCTGTGCGGCGGCGGGCTGGTGCTTTCTAAACGTGCGCTGGTGGCAACGCCGGCGCAGCAGCGGTGCCACCACCCGGATGGCCAGCGCGGCCTTGGCGACGCGGGGCGACATATCGCGGCTTACTTTGACGCCGGTTTATCTGGCGGTGCTGGCCGCCTTGGCACTCGCCAGCATCACGGGTCTCTGGCCGTTTCCGGACCTGTGGCCCACGCACTGGCGCGCCAGTGCCTGGCGCGCGGTGGCCGATAGCAGCGACACGCTGTGGCACACGTTCTGGCTGGCCGCTTCCAGCGCGGGTTGTGCGCTGGTGTGGGCGGTGGCCTGGCTCGAACTTGCTCCGCTGAGTTGGCACACCCGCATGCAGGCACTGGCCTTTGCGCCGCTGGTGCTGCCGGGCGTGCTGTGGGTTGTGGGCCTGCACCGGCTGGCATTGCAGTGGCAGCTGGACGGCACCGCCACCGGCGTGTGGCTGGCGCACTGGCTGGCGTGCGTACCCTACGTCTTGCTCACACTGCAAGGGGCTTATCGCAGCTTTGACAAGCGCCTGTACCCGCTGGCAGCGACATGGGGACATGGCCGCTGGTACTTTGTGTGGCACGTCAAATGGCCCATGATGCGCGCCGCTCTGGCCTCGGCCTTCGCCGTGGGTTTTGCCGTGAGCGTGGCGCAGTTTCTGCCCACGCTGTACATCGGCGCCGGGCGCTTCGCCACCGTTACCACCGAAGCAGTCACGCTTTCCTCCGGCGGACAGCGCAACCTGACGGCTGCCTTCGCCTGGTTGCAATGGCTTTTGCCGGCCGCCGTTTTTGCCGGTGCAGCATGGTGGGGCCGGCCGCGCCGGCTGACCCAAACGCACTCCCGTTTGGGCACAATTCACCCATGACCGAACCGACGCAACCCACCCGCAATCCGGTGCCCACTGCAACGCCGCTCTGGCACACGCTGGCGCACGCCCCGGTGCCCGGCACGGCGCTGGTCCACAAGGACACCTTGCAAGACGGCCAGGTGCTCATGCACACGGTGGCGGCTGAGGACGCAGCCACGCCGCAGGACGTATTTCGCCTGTTGCTGCTGCGCAGTGGCGACACCATTACCGCCTTTGCCAACCGCTGCGCCCACTTCGGCGTGCCCCTGGCACAGAAGCAGGAGCACCTGCAATTTCAGGCGCACACCAGCATCACGTGCAATGTGCACTACGCACGCTTTCGCTGGAGCGACGGCGTGTGTGACCGGGGCGATTGTGTGGGCGATGCACTCCCGTCCATACCCGTGCATGTGGATGCCAACGGCATGGTGCGCATCGGCCCTTCGCCATGAGCCTGGAACTGCGGGTTCACGCCCTGCGCAGCCCCGCCGGCATGCTGCTGGGCGGCCTGTCGCTGGACATTGCCCCCGGCACCGTCCACACCCTCATGGGGGAGAGTGGCAGCGGCAAATCCAGCCTGCTGGCAGCCCTGTGCGGAACGCTGGCGACGCAATTGCAATTTGAAGGCGAGATCATTCTGAATGGCCAGCGCATTGACCAGCTGCCGCCGCAGGCTCGCCGGGTGGGGATTTTGTTTCAGGATCCGCTCCTTTTTCCGCACATGACCGTGCGCGAGAACCTGCTTTTTGCCGTGCCGCGCGGGCCCGCTGCAAGCAGAGAGCGTCAGGTGCAACAGGCCTTGCATGACATGGAACTGGCGGAGCTGTCGGATGCCGACCCGGCTACGCTTTCAGGCGGACAGGCCGCGCGCGTGGCACTGGCCCGCGCCCTGCTGGCACAGCCCAAAGCCTTGCTGCTGGATGAACCGTTTTCACGCCTGGATGCGGCGCTGCGCCAGCGCATGCGTGCGCTGGTTTTTGAGCGGGTGAGGGCATGCCAGATTCCGGCGCTGCTGGTCACACACGATGCACAGGACATTGCCGATCCGGCCTTGCTGAGCCACTCCGGCGCCTACCGCTGATCAGGCGTAGGCCGGACGCGGGCGGGCAATTTGTTTGCCGTGCGGCAAGGTAGACAGGCGGTTGAACATGCTGCGGCAATAGCCCTTGATTGCCAGGCATTTGTTGATTTCATCCACCGGCAGGGGGCCGGAGACGACCACGATGTTTTCGGCGCTGAGCCAGTCGCCCGCAGCCCGCAGGCGGCGGCGCATATTGGCGGCCCAGGAGTGGATACGCAGGGGACTTCCGTGCTCGTGCAAGGTGCCGGTTCTGCGGTCAAACGCAATGGCAACGGTATCGGTACTCAGGCGCAGGCGGTGTTCACCGGTCACCTTGCTGACCGCCGAGCGCAAATCGTACAAATGGTAGTTGCCCTCTTTGAGCTTGTATTGCAAATCCATGGAATCTCCTTGTTGCGAAGATTGTGATTTGCACTGTTGCGGCCGAAAGCCGGAACAAGGGGCCAAAACCGGCCCAGTTTTGGCCGGGCGGGCGGCCCATATCTGACGCTATGACAAGGCGCCGTGCGCTATTGCGGCCCCATCGGCTTGACTTCCATGATCTGGATGGACGCATTCGGAATTTGCAGGTGCGGATGGCTGGCATAGGCCTGCGCCACCGCGTCATGGGATTCACCCTGCGCCATCGAAAACAGCATGATGTCGTTGCGCGTATCGGTAACGCCGGATGCCGTCACATTTTTGGTCTTGCCGCCGACGTCGGTGCTCACAATCATGGCGGCATGTTCGGCGCTCCAGCGCTGCCAGTCTTCCATCATCTTCTGCTCCGCCGCCTGTTTTTGCTGCGGCTCCGTTTTCTGCCACTCGGTCATGGTGGCAAGCGGGATGGAAAAGAAAACAATGAACTTCTTGGACGGTGTTTCAGCCATGGGAATCTCCGAATGAATTGTTTTGGGGTGCGCGCATGTGGCGCGCCGCCAGTCTACTGAAATTCACTGGTCGCTTGGGGTCGCAACCCGGTGTGCAGCGCCTGCACGCGCGCGGCGGTACCATCGCGCAACCTATGGATGCCTACCTCTCTTCATGCTAGATCGCGCAGCGATTACCGCCTTGCGCCCAGCCACCACGGCTATCGCGCGCGTGCTGGCCCGCGTTGGTGTGGCGGCCAATGCGATCACCTGGCTGGCGTTTGCGCTGGGCTGCGCGGCCGCTGCCTGCATCGCATCAAAGGCGTTTGGCGCAGGCGCCATGCTGATTGTTTTGTCGCGCCTGTGTGACGCCCTCGATGGTGCGGTGGCCCGCCAGACCCAGGCGACCGATGCCGGTGGCTTTTTGGACATCACGCTGGACTTCCTGTTCTATGCCGCCGTTCCGCTGGCTTTTGCTGTGGCAGAACCGGCCGCCAATGGCCTGCCCGCTGCAACGTTGCTGGCAGCATTCATGGGCACCGGCTCCAGCTTTCTGGCCTTTGCCGCATTGGCCGCCAAACGCGGCCTCAGCAACACCGATTACCCGGATAAGTCGATTTACTTTCTGGGCGGCCTGACCGAGGCCACCGAGACCCTTGCCGTATTCCTGGCCATGTGCCTGTGGCCCCAGCACTTCGCCTGGCTGGCCTATGGTTTTGCAGTGCTCTGCGTGGCAACCACGGCCACACGCATTGCCTGGGGATGGAAGGCATTTCAATGAAAGCAACCCGCTGGCTGGCCTTGGTTTTTCTGGTTCTGGCCATCAGCGCATTTTTTGCGCTCGATCTGAACCAGTACTTCACGCTGCACTACCTGCAACAAAGCCAAAGTGACTTGGCCCGTGTGTACGCCGAACGCCCGTGGTCGATGCGCGCGGCCTATTTTGTGCTGTACCTGACGGTCGCTGCCTTGTCGCTGCCGGGGGCGGCCCTGCTGACCCTGGCGGGTGGTGCCGTGTTTGGCTTCTGGTGGGGACTGGTGCTGGTGTCGTTTGCTTCCAGCATGGGTGCGACTGTGTCTTTTTGGGTGGCTCGCTGGCTGCTGCGTGACTGGGTACAGGCGCGCTTTGCCACCCAACTGCAGGAAATCAATGCCGGGGTGCAGCGTGCGGGCGCGCTCTATTTGCTGAGCCTGCGGCTGATTCCGGTCGTGCCGTTTTTTCTGATCAACCTCACCATGGGCCTGACCACCCTGCGCAGCTGGACGTTTTATGGGGTCAGCCAGGCAGGCATGTTGATCGGCACGGCGGTGTTCGTGAATGCCGGCATCCATCTGGGCAGTCTGCAACGGCTAAGCGATGCGGCCAGTCCGGGGCTGCTGGGGTCACTGGCGCTGATCGGATTGATGCCACTGGTGATTCGCCGGGCCATGCGCCACGCCGAAAAGCTGCGCGTGTTCGCACCCTGGCGCGGCCAGCGCCCGCAACGCTTTGACCGCAACCTGATTGTCATTGGCGCGGGAGCCGGCGGCCTGGTATCGGCCTACATTGCTGCAGCCGTGAAGGCCAAAGTCACTTTGGTCGAAGCCCGCCAGATGGGCGGCGACTGCCTGAATACGGGATGCGTTCCCAGCAAGGCGCTGATCCGCAGCGCCAACGTGGCACACCAGATGCGCCAGGCCGCAGCGTTTGGCATCACCCCCGCGCCCGGTGCGGTGGATTTCAAGGCAGTGATGCAACGCGTGCGACAAGTCATCGCCGACATCGCCCCCCACGACAGCCTGGAGCGCTACACCGCACTGGGGGTAGATGTGGTGCAGGGACACGCCACCATCACCAACCCGTGGACCGTCTCCATACGGCGCCCGGATGCCAGCATCCAGACACTGACCACGCGCAGCATTGTCATTGCCGCCGGGGCCGCACCCGTCGTCCCCGATTTGCCGGGTCTGCAAGCGTCCGGCTTTCTCACCAGTGACACGCTATGGGACGCCCTCGCGGGCTTGGAGACATTGCCCAAACGCTGGGTGGTGATGGGCGGCGGGCCGATCGGGTGCGAGCTGGCGCAAGCCTTTGCGCGGCTGGGCGCGGATGTGGTGCAGGTGGAGATGGCGCCGCGCCTGCTGATGCGCGAAGACAGCGAGGTGAGCGCCACGGTGCAGGCGGCTCTGGCGGCAGACGGCGTTCAAGTACTCACCAACCACCAGGCGCTTCGCTGCGAGCAGCACGACGGAACCCAGGTGCTGGTGGTATCGCACCATGGTCAGGAAGTGCGTCTGCCCTTTGACCGCCTGCTGTGCGCTGTGGGACGGGCTGCGCGCCTGAGCGGCTACGGGCTGGAGGCGCTGGGCATTCCCACCGACAAAACCATCGTGACCGACGACACGCTGCAAACGCTCTACCCCAACATCTTTGCCGCAGGCGATGTGGCCAGCCCCATGCAACTCACCCATGCCGCAGCGCACCAGGCCTGGTATGCCACCGTCAACGCGCTGGTGGGGGATTTCAAGCGATTTCGTGTGAACAGCCGCGCCATCCCGCACGTCACCTTCACCGCGCCCGAAGTAGCGGGTGTCGGCTTGAACGAGCGCCAGGCCACCGAGCGAGGCATCGCCTACGAGGTCACCCGCTACGACCTGAATGACCTGGACCGCGCCATCGCCGACGGCGTGCCGCAAGGTTTTGTGAAGGTGCTGACGGTGCCTGGAAAAGACCGCATTCTGGGGGTCACCCTGGTCGGCGCGCACGCGGGCGAGCTGTTGGCCGAATACGTGTTGGCCATGCAGCATGGCCTGGGTTTAAACAAAATTCTGGGCACTGTGCACAGCTACCCGACGCTGGCCGAGGCCAACAAGTTCGCAGCGGGGCAATGGCGGCGTGCCCACCAGCCCGCGGCGTTGCTGGCTTGGGCCGAACGCTTTCACCGCTGGCGGCGCGGCTGAGACAATCCGGGTATGCCCGACGTTCAGACCGACACCGCACCGCCCTCGCCCATCCCGGCCCGGCCGACCACTGGCAGCCCGGCGCGCCAGTTGGTGCTGCTCGGGGCCGGCCACGCCCACGTCCACGTGCTTGCGCAAATGGCCCAATCGCCGTGGGCCGGCGCGCAGGTCACGCTGGTCGCGCCATACAGCCGCCAGATGTACTCGGGCATGGTGCCGGGGTTTATCGCCGGCCACTACGCGCTAGACGATTGCGTGATTCCACTGGAGCACTTTGTGCAACGCAGTGGCATCCGCTGGATTCAGGCCAGCGCCCGCGGCCTTGATGCCCACACCAGAACCCTTGCTCTGGATGACGGCAGCAGCCTGCGCTACGACTGGCTGTCGGTAAACACCGGGCCAGTGCAAGACCGCGTTGCGCTGGAGGCCGCGCTCCCCGGCGCGCGTGAACACGCCTTGTTTGTCCGCCCCATTGAGGTGTTTGGCAAGCTGTGGCCCCAGGTGGCGGCCATGGGAGACCGGCGCGCATTGCGCATCTGCGTGATCGGCGCAGGCGCCGCCGGAATCGAAATTGCCTTGGCCATACGCCAGCGCCTTCCCAACTCGGCGTTGACGCTGCTGTGCGGCAACGCTGCGCCGGGCGCCAACTACGGAGTCACAGTGCAAACGCGCATCAAAGCCAAGCTGCAGCAGCGAAAAGTCACCGTCATTCAGGATCAAGCCGCCGGCATGCGCGCGGGTGAAGTGGTGCTGGCCAGCGGCGCCACCTTGGCCTGCGACGTGCCCGTTCTGGCGACTGGCGCACAGGCGCCTGGCTGGTTAAAAGAAAGCGGGCTGGCGCTGGACTCCGCTGGCTTTGTGGCGGTGGACGCCTGCCAGCGCAGCACCAGCCACCCGCAGGTATTTGCGGCAGGCGACGTCAGCACCCGCACCGACCGCCCCCTGGCGCGCAGCGGCGTGTACGCCGTGCGGGCGGGCCCGGTGCTGGCAAAAAACCTTTGCGCCACGCTCGCGGGCCAGCCCTTGATGGAACACCAGCCCCCGGCGCACACGCTCAACTTGCTTGCCTGTGGCGACCGCACCGCCATTGCCAGCTGGGGCAACTCCAGTGCACAAGGGCGCTGGGTGTGGTGGCTCAAGGACTGGATCGACCGCCGTTTCATCCAACGCTACACCGCCCCCGCTGCATGACCCATTCAAGTGAAACACCAATGCCGCTGCCTGCGGCGCGGCGCGTTGACCAGTTGCTGGCGCACTATGAAACGAGTCACCGCCACCCGGTGAATGCGCGCATCCATTGCGTCGCCATTCCGCTGATCATGCTGAGTCTGGTGGGCCTGCTGTATGCGGCAAGCCCGGCACTTGCGCTGGTTTTTTTGGCGGCCAGCCTGGTGTATTACTGGCGCCTGTCCTTGGTATTTCTGGGCGCCATGATGGCTATGACGTTGCCCATGCTCATGGCCGTTGCCACCCTGAATGCCAACGGCGTGCTGCTTCCTGTGTCTGCCGCGGTCTTTGTGGTGGCATGGATATTCCAGTTCGTTGGGCACCGGATAGAAGGCAAGAAGCCGTCTTTTCTGGAGGACGTGCAATACCTCTGGGTGGGGCCGCTGTTTGTCCTGAGCAAGCTCTTCGTCCGACTGGGTGTGCGCTGGTAAAAGCGCCGGCTGACTCAGCCTGTCTTGGAGTCCAGGAACCGGCTGTCGATACCCTTTTCTTTCATCTTGCGTTCCAGCTCTTCGTTTTCGAGCTGGCGGCGGCGCTCGGCCTGTTTGCGCTGCTCTTCCTCGCGGATAGCCTTCAATTCTTCCGCCGTCGGCTCCTTGTCAAATGACAGCGCCGGGCCGTCTGCCCCCGGCGGCTCGCCGCGCTTGCTTTTGAGCTTCATGGCCAGGCGCAATTCATTGGCCGAGTCGGCATTGCGAATGGCCTCTTCGTAGGAGATGAATCCGTCGTTGTACAGCTCAAACAGCGCCCAATCAAAGGTGCGCATGCCCAATTCGCGTGAGCGCTCCATGATGGATTTGATGTCGCCAAATGCACCTTTGAAAATGCGCTCGGCAATGGTGGGCGTATTGAGCAAAATCTCGATCGCGGCCTTGCGGCCTTTGCCGTCTTCGGTGCGCACCAGCCGCTGTGAAATGATGGAACGCAAATTGGCCGAGAGGTCCATCAGCAACTGGTTGCGGCGCTCTTCGGGGAAGAAATTGATGATGCGGTCAATGGCCTGGTTGGCGCTGTTGGCGTGCAAGGTGCCCAGACACAGGTGGCCAGTTTCGGCAAACGCGATGGCGTGCTCCATGGTCTCGGGGTCGCGGATTTCGCCGATCAGAATCACATCCGGGGCCTGGCGCAGGGTGTTCTTCAAAGCATGGTGCCAGCTGTGCGTGTCCACGCCCACTTCGCGGTGGCTCACCAGTGACTTCTTCGACACATGCACATATTCCACCGGGTCTTCCACCGTGATGATGTGGCCCGCGGACGTGCTGTTGCGGTAGTCGATCATGGCTGCCAGGGATGTGGATTTTCCGGAGCCCGTCCCGCCCACCACCAGCACCAGACCACGCTTGTTCATGATGACGTCTTTGAGCACCGGCGGCAGCGCCAGCTTCTCGAAGTTGGGGATCTCGGAGGCGATGGTACGTACCACCATGGCCACGTTTTGCTGCTGCACATAGACATTGACCCGAAACCGCGAAACGCCGGGAATGCTGATGGCGAAATTGCACTCCAGCTCCTTGGCAAATTCGGCACGCTGCTTTTCGTTCATCAGCGAATGGGCAAATACCCGCGTCATCTCGCCATTGAGCTTCTGGTTGGTCAGCGGCTGCATGCTGCCGTGGGCCTTCATGCTGGGCGGAAAATCGTTGGCGATGAACAGATCAGATCCGCCGGCCTGGCTCATGGCGGCCAGCAATTTGTGCATATAGGCGCGCGCCTGCTCTTCGGTGAGTGTGGTCATGCTGGAAGTAGTCTTTGGGTTGAGGTGACAGCGGCATAAAGTATCGGGGGCAATGCCCAGCGGGTCAACACAACCACCACCGCTCAAACGGCGTTCAGCGACAATGGCGCATGCGATTGCTGTCCCAAATATTGTTCATCCTGCGGCTCGAAGCCATCTTTTTCAGCCGCAACAGCAAGATGATCGGTGCCGCTGTGGTGGTGTCCTTTATCCCTGCGCTGTATTCCCTGATTTACCTCTCCAGCGTGTGGGACCCGGCTGCCAACATCCATGTGCTGCCGGTCGGACTTGTCAATCTGGATGCCGGCGTGGAGTACCGCGGACAGGTCTTCAACGTGGGCTGGGAAGTGGCCAACACGCTGCGCAACAAGAAGACCTTCGGTTTCAAGGACTTTGAAGACGAATGGGTTGCGCGCCAGCAGGTTCGCGAAGGCAAGTTGGCCTTTGCGCTGGTGATCCCACCTGACTTCAGCTCCAACGCCTTGCCCGGACAGCAACCCGGTGGCGGCAAGCTGGTGGTCTATACCTCGGCTGGCAATAACTACGAAAGCGCCATGCTGGCCAGCAACTTTGCCAAGGAGCTCGGCCATGACGTGAACGAGAGCCTGAATGAGCGGCGTTGGCGTCTGGTTTTGCTCAATGCAGCGGGCTCGCAGCGCAGCGTGGACCGCTTGCGCGATGGTGTGGACCAACTGCGCAGTGGAGCGCGCGAGCTCAGCAAAGGCATGGTGCCTTTGGAAAACGGCGCCAGACAATTGAGTTCGGGGACCCAGCGGGCCAACACCGGAACCGATCAGTTGATCAACGGAATGAAACAGCTTGGCAACGGCCTGCGCACGATGGACGCCAAACGCCCGCGCGGCAGAGATCTGGATCAGCTGAAAACCGGCGCCGAGCAACTCGCAGCCGGTCACGTGGAATTTGGCAAGGGCATGTCCGAACTCAAGACCGGAAGCCAGAGCCTGCGCAGCGGCGTAAGCAGTTTTCGTGATCAGGCCAACGACAGCATTTTGGTGCCCGCCAAGGTCACAGAAGGCCTGGACCAACTCTATGGCGGCGTGTCCCAGCTCGATGTGGGCCTGCAAACCGCCCTGGAAGGGCATGTCAAGCTTGCCGAGGGAGCTGATGCGCTCAGCACAGGCGTGGGTGCACTGACTACGGGCGTCAGGGCCATGAATCAGGGTGTGCGCACCATGGTCAGCAAACTGCCCGAGGATGCGCAGCTTGATGAACTGGAGCGCGGCGTTGACACACTCGAAGCGGGAAGCAAAGCCCTGGCCGAAGGTGTGGGCACCGCTCGGGCGGGCGCCGACCGCCTCAGCAGCGGGCTGCAACTGCTGGCAGATTCGCTGCCTTCCAGGATCGACAAGCCCGACGGCAGCGCGCAAGGTCTGGCCAACTCGGTCAGCCCGTCCGTTGAGATCGACGCACCGGTACCCAACAGCGGTAGCGGCTTTGCCCCCAACATCATTCCCGCTGCGCTGTGGCTGGGTGCAGGCGTAGCGGCATTTCTCGTTCACGTACGGGTGTTGCCGCGCCATGCGATGCACTTTTCCAGTCCGGCCAAATTGCTGGGCAAGCTGGTGATACCCGCTGCGCTGGTGCTCCTGCAAGCTGCGCTGCTATTCGCCATGGCCACTGGAGTCATGCACATCCATCTGGTAATGCCCTGGCTTTTTGCGGCCACTCTGGCCTTGGCCGGACTGACGTTCTTGGCCATCGTGATCGCGCTCACGCGCATCATGGGGGACGCCGGCAAAGCGCTTTCGATGATCTTTCTGGCCGTCCAACTCTCCAGCTCCGGCGGCATTATTCCGGTGGAGCTGAGCGGATCACTCTTCAGCCAGATCAGCCCCTGGCTGCCGCTCACTTGGGTGGTGCGTGCCATGAAAATCTGCATGTTCGGGGCCTACGAGGGTGCCTGGGCGCATCCACTGGAAATCATGGCCCTGACCTGTGTGGCGGCCCTGGCTTGCGCGTGCTGGGTGGGCCATTGGCGCTATGTGCGCCCGTCGGCTCTGCGCCCGGCGGTGGACTTTTAGGGGATGCTTAGCCGCCCTTGGAGACCGTCTCACCGGTAAGCGCCTGCACCCGGCGGTAGATGGTCTTGGCATATTGCTCGCGCCGCCAAGGCGTGTTCGAGTGGTACGACCCAATGGCATCCCAGGTGTTGCCGTACTTGAGCATGCGCAGCGACAAAATGTACGCACCCACGTGCATGTTGATGCAGGGGTTCGACAGGTTCTCCTGCGTCACCCCCATTTTGCTGAGGTGCGGCAGCCACTTGGTATTGATCTGGGTCAGACCGATGTCCTGGCTGCCGTCATCGTTCTGGTGAACAGCCTCTGCCTTCAGCCCCGACTCCTGGGCCGCAATGGCATAAAGCACCTTTGGATTGACGCCATAGCGCGCCGCCGCCACTTCCCATGTACATAAATTGTCGGCATGGGCGAGGCAGGCAACCGACAAAAGTGCCATGCAGCCCATGCGTGCAGCTTGAAATTTCATTACCCAGCGCTCTTGCAGTGATCAGGGGATTGGCGCGCATATGGCACCGTCGAGTTCCACATTGTGCGCAAAAACCCGACTCTCAGTGGCCAAAATAGACGCCGGTTTCCCCCGTTGTTATTGCAGGGCTTTGGTCAGCGCTGCAAGCAGCTGGGGATTTTGTGGCTCTACGTTGCTGGTAAAACTCCCCACCACCTTGCCACTGCGGTCGATCAGGTATTTGTGAAAGTTCCAGCGCGGACTGGCGCCGGTTGCTTTTTCCAACGCCACATACAGCGCATTTTTGCCACTACCAGAGACCACTGACTTGGAAAACATAGGGAACTTCACGCCGTAGGTATTGAAGCAAAAGTCAGCAATTTCCTTGGACGAACCCGGTTCCTGCTTGCCAAAATCATTGGAAGGAAAACCCAGCACGACCAAACCCTGCGCCGCATATTTGGCGTACAGCGCCTCCAGCCCTTCGTATTGACCAGTAAATCCGCAATAGCTCGCCGTATTCACCACCAATACGGCTTTGCCTGCGTATTGGCACAAATCCTGTGGACTGTCGTCCTGCAGTTTGGGAAACTGGTGCTGCAAGATCGCCGGGCAAGCTTGTGCTGTTTTTTCCGGCATCGCTGCTTGCGCAAAAGCGCATTGCCCCGCCAACAAACCCAAACACAGCCCCATGTACCGCACCACCACCATCAGCGTCTTCATACGTCATTGCCTCCAAGAAAGAGGCGCATTGTGCGCCTTACCGGTTACGCAAGGGCCCGCCGATTGCAGAAACCCTGCTTGTAAAAGAGGGGCTCCATGCGCAGTGCAAGCCCTGCCAATTTGGTGACATGCAAAGCATACGCATGGCTTGAAACGGCGCTTCAGATTAGACACAATGGCGCGCGCCGCAAACAAATAATCCATACGACTACGACCAGACAAGCGGCTGGAACATCACTTCAGTATGAACAATAGAAATCAATTCATGTCGTCGATTTACGGTGCCCACGGGGTATGGACGCCGGGTGTGCTGCTGATGCGGAACCTTGATTTTCGCGCCAAGGCATTGTTGATTTCATTGGCCTCTTTGATTCCCATGGTCTGCCTGATCGGCCTGCTTTTGAACAGCAAGACCGACGACTCCTTGAAGGACCGCATGGCCGCAACCCGACAGCATGTGGAAATTGCCCACGGGGTTTTGGTTTGGGCTCAGGCAAAAGAGGCCAGCGGAGAAATGAAGCACGAGCAGGCGCAAAGCTATGCCAAGCAGGCCATTGCCGCCATGCGTTACGACAAGGACGAATACTTCTGGATCAATGACATGACACCCACCGTCGTCATGCACCCCATCAAGCCAGAGCTCAACGGGCAGGACGTCAGTGCGCTCAAGGATGCCAACGGCTATCCATTGTTTATCGGCTTTGTCGACAAGGTGCGCAAAGACAGCGAGGGCTTTGTCTCGTACCTGTGGACCAAGCCCGGCATGACCGATCCGGTCGAGAAAGTTTCCTATGTCAAAGGTTTCACACCATGGGGTTGGGTCGTGGGCTCGGGCATTTACATTGACGACCTGCGCGCGGAGCAACGCAACCGTATTCAATTGGTAGGCAGCGTTCTGGCAGCGGTGGTGCTGTTGGCGGCTTACGTTTTTATTTGCTTTTACAAGGTCAACCAAGGCGGTCTGGCACTCGTCAGCAGGCACCTGAATGAGCTGGCCAGCGGAGACCTCAGCAAGCGCCCGGGTACACCGTGGGGCAAGGACGAGCCTGCCCTGCTGATCCTGGACCTGCACAAGGTGTACGACTCCATTCTGGATTTGATCCAACGCATGGACCATGCTTCGCGCGAACTGGCCAGCACCAGCGCCGAGGTTTCACGCGCCAGCCTCGACCTGTCGCGCCGCACCGAAGATGCGGCCTCCAATCTGGGAATTCAGGCATCCGCCGTGCAGCAAATCAATGACCAGATCAACCAGTCCGCACAGCACACGCAGCAGGCGGCCGTCATGGCTGGCGGCAATGCAGAAGTCGCCGAGCAGGGCGGCAAGATCATCGGCAATGTGGTGGACACGATGGAAGGCATCCGTACCTCGTCGTCGCGCATCAGCGAAATCATCGGAACCATTGACGGCATTGCCTTTCAGACCAACATCCTGGCGCTGAACGCCGCCGTAGAGGCGGCCCGCGCGGGCGAAAGTGGTCGCGGTTTTGCGGTTGTTGCATCCGAGGTGCGCAGTCTGGCTGGGCGCAGTGCAGCGGCGGCGCGTGAAATCAAGACACTTATTTCGGACAGCCAGGAGAAGGTGATCCAAGGCGCCCACGTTGTGGAAGACGCAGGGCGCAACATCTCTGAAATTGTGGCCAACGCCAAGCAGATCAACAGCTTCCTGGACGAAATTTCGCGGGCCACACACGACCAGTCTGGCGAAGTGGCGCAGGTGGTCAATGCGATTCGACAACTTGACGATAGCACCCAGCAAAACGCGGCCTTGGTCGAACAAACCAGCGCATCGGCCGAATCGCTGAATGCACAAGCGACCGAGCTGACCCGTGAAATTGCACGTTTTCGTTTGCACTGAATCTGAAGCCTCAGGGCTCCATTGCACCGATAACCCAAATAGACAAAAGCGTTTGCAAAAACATTCCCGGAATTACTTTTGCGCACTAGCATGGCCCAAGCCAAGTAAAGAAAAGCGCAAATGCCTGTTACGGCTCTTTACGGCGCAAGCGCGGCCCCATAGACTACTGCGATTCAGAACCCAAATTCAGTGTGATCACCATGACGATCGTTCGCAAATTTCAACTGCCGGCTGGGGCGCAACTACCGTCGGCGGCGCAGCCCCCCGAGGCACCCCAAGCGCAAGCGCACCCGCACCCGAAGACCGACGTTGAGATCCCGGAAATCAACACCAATTTCATTGACAACTTGTTCCACGATCCGGCTTTCATCGATCGGTTTGATGCCTCTTTTGAACAAACCGCCCCCATGGGAATCGAAGCTGAAAAGCCGCGCCAGTCCGACGCCGCGCACGACTGGAACATGCTTGAAATGGACTTTTCCAATCCACCCAAAACCTGACGCCCCGCGGTATACCAGCGGGCCTGTTCCGGCCCCTTCCCGCCCCCCTGCCGGACGCAGATGGATGCAGGCCTTCAAGCCTTGGAAGCCCCGCCCTGTAGCGTGCGCAAGACGTCGTAGCACGCGCCGATGTTGTGGTAGTCCACTTTGCCAGCCGGGCTCTTTTCGCGCGTGTGATTGCGGTTTTCCGCATCCAGAATCCGGAACCACGCGCCCTGCTGGTGATCCACAAAATGGCGCCAGCAATACGCCCATAGCTGGTCATAACAATTCCAGAAGCGAGGCTGACCGGTGCAGTGGGCCAACACCGCCGCGGCGGCCAGCGACTCGGCCTGTACCCAATGGTATTTTTCAGGCAGGCAGATGCTGCCATCCAGCCCGACGCCGTAGTGCATGCCGCCATGCGTCCTATCCCAGGCCTGCTGCATGGCGCGATCAAACAAGGCTTCTGCACGTGGCTGGTGCCACGGCTGCGGATGCACGGCATCAAGTTGGCACAAGAGCTTGGCCCACTCGGTAAAGTGCCCCGGCTGAAAGCCCCATGGCCTGAAGATGTTGCTGCTGTCGTGGCGGTTG
>Ga0228698_1000729_pt1 | contig 20733 bp, 21 predicted proteins | sample McNCre117_Aug_MG_FD_178015 | JGI IMG/M metagenome (GOLD analysis project Ga0228698, IMG submission 178015) | Freshwater microbial communities from McNutts Creek, Athens, Georgia, United States - 1-17_Aug_MG | ecosystem: Environmental > Aquatic > Freshwater > Creek | place: USA: Georgia...
GACCCAGCTGCACTGACCGCGCTGCAGCCCGCATCACGCTATCAGCACTGATTTCTTGTGCCTCCAACGGGGTAACGCAGGTAACACCACCGGCAGAGGTTTGGGTCGCAGAACCCTGGCCAAAAAAGAAAAGGGCGGGCCCTCTCGGACCCGCCCTCGATTGCCGGCTTACGCCGCCAACAGCATGTCGTCTTCATCGTCGCCCGGAAGCAGGTGTTCCGGAACGTCAAAGGCCGTGACCTTCGCGGCGCCAAGGCCGGCGCCAATGCGTTGGGTGCTTTCCTCACCACCCGGCAGTCGGCGGAGAACCACCGACCACCCACCCGTTGCCCACTTCGTTCCAGCAAACAGCTTGCGCAGCTGCTGGTGCATGGGCGAGTTCGCCACATAGAGCGACCACCTGCCTTTTGCGAATGCCACGCGAAGACCCATTTGGGCCAGGCGCAAAACCACTTCAGGCTGCCCGGTCGGGTCCTTGCAAACCGTCTCGATGGCCTGTGCAATCGACAAGTGACGGGTTACCAGCGCTGCGCCGTCAACCACTTTGAAGGGCAGGACGCGGCTGGTCAACGCTTCCAGGCATTGGAGTTCATCGCTGACCTGGTGGACCGCGATTCGCTCCTCGATTCCCAGCATGCTCACCAGGAACTTCGCATCCTCCTCCGTTGCAGGGGTGGCGGATACAAAAGCCCAGTAGCTCGCGAGCAGGGTGCCGACGGTGTCGGCCATGCGGCCGTCACCGCCCAAGGACAAGATGCATCGACGCACCTCGTCCTCGGAAGCCTGGAACACATCCCAACGACTGAGATAGAGCCGGGCCAGCTTCGGCCCGATGTCTCGAGCTTCAGCTTCGGTCAATCGTTCACCTTCGGGCGTGCCCTTGGCTTCCAGAATGACCCAGCGGGTGAGGTCCGCAGGCTCCATTTTTCCGGGGCTGATACCCGCTGCGATGAACGGCGAGTAGAACCGGTAGCTTTTGGACTTGCCGGTCACCGTGCCTCGGACAATGCCTTCATCGCCTTCCTGCAGGCTGTAAGACATACGCGCCACCTCGAAGGTGTCTTTGCATGCCTTGCGGCCAGGGTCGGCCTCGAACTCGTCATTGACGACGACTTTCGATGTGCCTGCCAGGCTTTGGTAGAAGGCCGCCATGGTTTGCGGCCCAGTGCAGCCGAACGCCAGCGACCCCAGCAGCCAGCGCACGTACTCCAGCACCGTGGACTTGCCACAGGCTGCCGGGCCGGTCATCAGCACGTGTGGCCGACGGCGCAAGGCCGTCGACACCAGGCTCATGCCGAAGAAGCCCAGCACGATTTCGCCCGCCATGGGATGAATCCACTGCGGGGAGTTGAAGGCGGCCAAGACCTTGTTGACATCTTCTTCGGTGGCCATCGGGGTCGACAGGTCGAAACCGACATCACCGCTGACCGGGTAGACCCAGTCTTCGTGGATGCCATGCTCCAGCACCGTGCCGTCAGCGCGCCACAGCTGACGGCCATTGACCGCGAGTTGCCCGTCGCTCATCTTCCAGACGCCGACCCGTCGCTCAGCAGTTTCCGAGTAGGGACCGGCCGCCTGACAGGCCGTGAGGATGTCCGTGGCGAGGCGCTTGTGGTTGAACACAAACTCCTCTTTCTTGGCGTCGAACTCGGTGTAGTGCTGTTCGCACCACAGCGCGCCGAACAGGGCCTTGAGGTTCATCTCCTTCAAGTCCGAAGGACTCAGGAGCTGCACCTGCTTGTTCAGCAGCGAGAAGACAGCAAATTTGTTGCCGCTCATGCCCAGCGCGACGTAGCCCCCGGAGGTGCTGCCGCTTTGCTGGGCCAGGGGAGTGCCGGTGGTGCTCAGAATGGTGTTGTTCATTTCGGTGTCCTTTTTCGATACCCGCGTCTTGGAGACGGGGCCGAGTTAATGGGGATGGAGCCCCTTGCGGGGCGGACCCTCCGCGGGTCGGCCGCCTTACGGCGGCACGAAGCACTAACGGGACGCACCCGACCCACCCGTTGCCGGGCCGGTCATCGGCACTCCGACGAGTTCGACTCGTTGGAATGTTTGAAGGTCAGGTTGTGAAAGAACGGCAGCAGCAATCCCAGTGACGGGACCACCACTGGCGGTTATCGGCACAAACACTGCCGGCTTTAGTCAAACGAAGTTCGGGTAATCTCTTGCTCGGTGCCCGTCGTGCGCCATCCGTCCGCATCGGAAAAGCAGCCCCAGCGACATCCCGATACCCATTGACCGACCAGACACCTCTTCGCAGGCGCTGGGCGAGCGGACCGTCTGCCTCGAGCCTGCAAGGAGAGCCCGTGTCTGAAGCACCGAAGTACACCCCCAGCCCGGCGTTTGACCGAATCGCCCAGCACCTGGACCTCGCAGTCGAAACCTTCTGGTTCAACCGCGAGCCGTCCGAACAGGCCGAGCGGCTGGAAGCACGCATCAAGTTCGCCGCCAAGCTTCTGGCCAAGGCAGCCGGCATCGCTCACAGCCGGGCATTGGATTCAGTGGCGCAGGCGCTGCGGTTTCCCGCCTGGCATCACCTGAGCGCCCACCTGAGCCGCGCAGCAGACTTTGGCTCCGGGCCGCTGCCATCGGGATGGCTGGATGGGCTGAGCGCTGCGGTCCTCTTGGCGACCAGGGCAGAAGCCGAGGTGACCATACCGCATGCCCAGTTGGATGCCTTCGAGGCGCTGGGCGAGACGCTGGCCATGCTGACCGACACGCCCAAGCAGAAGGTGCTGGACGAGGTCTCGGCTGCGCTGTGCGGCGGGAGAACCTGGCGTGAGGTGCGCCAGCGAAGCCCGCTGGATGCCAGCGCGCCGCTGTATCGATTCGTCGTCCACGAGCACGATGCCGAAGGCGGCCCGGGCGGCTGCTTCGAAGAAAGCCCGGCCTGCCATCAGTTGGTGGAACAGCTGGACGCCAACTGGCAGGACTACGACGGGTTCACCAAGGCGCAGAAGAAGCGGGCCCGCGGCTGGGTGGAGGCCACGCTAGCCATGCAACCGACCTTCCTGGAAGGCAGCCTTGCGCTGGCCTGGATGCAGAAGGATGCCGAAGAGCCTCTGGCCCTGACCACGGTCAACGCGGCGGTGCGCCAGGCCGAGGCATTGATACCCAAGGGTTTCAAAGGACGCATCCTCTGGGGACACCTGGGCAACCGCTTCTATCACCGACTGCTGTGGCTGCAGCTCCGGCTGCATCATGAGCAAGGTGCCAGTGACGCCGCGGCCCGGGTGGCGCGCAAGATGCTGCGGCTCAACCCGAACGACAACCTCGGGGTTCGCTACGCCCTGCCCTTCCTTCTGTTGGAACAGGGCGAAGTCGCGGCTGCCAAGCGGTCGCTGAAGGCCTTGGCGGATGAGCCCGGACTGACGGCTGCCGCGACGAGGACCTTCGTCGCCTTTGCCGAGGACAAGCCGGCCGAGTTCCGGCGCGAGCTCGCCGCCGCGCTGTTCACGCTGCCCGTGCTGCGCGCCTTCCTGCTCAACGACAACCGGGCCTTGCCGGAGGGCGAGACCAGCTACCGGCATATGCAGCCGGACATGGAGACCTTCGCCGAGCTGGCCTGGCCCAGCTACTGCATCCTTCCCGGCCTGCGCAAGGCCTGTACCGACTTCCTGGCCGAGCCTGCCGTTCTGGCGGCTGAGCGGGAACTGGCAGCGTATTGGAAGAGCTACTGGGAGGACCGTCGGGCCCCGGGTGCCGAGCGGCGGGGCTCTGCAGAGGGATGGGCTCAGCTGCTCGCGCTGAACATCGACAAGATTGGTCCGAAGCCTCGGCGCGTATAAGTCCTTGATTCGGCGAGGAAGTGACGCTCAGAACGCGCCTGTTCAGGCTAAATTTTCTGTGCCAAATCTGTGCCAAATCCGGCAGATGGAAGGGGGTGGAAACGGATGGAAGGCGATGGAAGCGATGTGCTAAGCTGTTGATTTTCCTAGGACCAGCCCCTTGGGCTTGGGGCTCCTGGAGCAGCAGCTTGTTTTTCGGGACGTAGAGGCCGGAGGTTCGAATCCTCTCACCCCGACCAGGATTTCCTTGCGAGGCAAGGTGCAGACAAAAGGCCGCTGACTGAGCGGCCTTTTTGCATTGGGGCCCGCACTTGGCTGCGCGGCCCACTCCGGGCTCAGTCTGCCCTGCGGCGCCTCCCGGTCCACTCGGCCAACTCGGCCCGGCTGGCCCAGCGCCCGCAGCCAGCCCAGCCCCTCGCGGGTGCCGGCGCACGGCCGGTACTCGCAGCCGATCGGCGTCGTCCAGCCGAGCTCGTCGAGCAGGCCGAAGAGCCAGTTGTAGTTCAGCTCCCCCAGATCCGGCTCGTGGCGCTGCGGCACCCCGGCGATCTGCAGGTGGCCAACCCGGCCGGTGGGCAGGTACTGCCGCAGCTTGCTGCTGAGGTCGCCCTCGACGATCTGGCAGTGGTACAGGTCCATCTGCACCTTGAGGTTGGGCGCGCCGACCTCCTGCACGATCGCGTGCGCCTCGTCCTGGCGGCTGAGGAAGTAGCCCGGCATGTCGCGCGGGTTGATTGGCTCGATCAGCACCTCCACCCCGTCGGAGGCGGCGGTCTGCGCGGCCCAGGCGAGGTTGGCCAGGTAGTGAGCGCGCAGGCCCTCGCGCGGCACGCCGGCGGGCACGAGCCCCGCCATCACGTGCACGCGCCGGCAGCCCAGCGCCTGAGCGTAGGGCAGCGCCCGCTCGACGAAGCCGCGGCGGAACTCATCGCTGCGCCCGGGCAGGCAGGCCAGGCCCCGCTCGCCGGCCTCCCAGTCGCCCGGCGGCGCGTTGAAGAGCACCTGCTCCATGCCGTGGGCGCGCAGCCGTGCGGCCAGCTCGGCGGCCGGCCAGGCGTAGGGAAAAAGGTACTCCACCGCCTCGAAGCCGTCGGCCGCGGCGGCGGCGAAGCGGTCGAGGAAGTCGTGCTCGGTGTAGAGCATCGAGAGGTTGGCGGCAAAACGCGGCATCGGGTTCCTCGGATGGGTCGATTCGGATTGCGCGGGCGGCTCGGCGCTCGCCTCACCAGCGCGCCGCGCTCAGGCGGCGCAGCTCGTCCAAGCGGGCCTCGTCCAGCGGCGCGGCGGCGGTCATCAGCCGGGCAGGCGGCGTGGCACCAGGGCACGCCGGGGTCGATCTGCGCGCCGATGCGCAGCTGCAGCGCCTGCACGCAGGCCCCGGAGGTCTCGTCCCCGGCGACGATGAGCTGGCGCACGCCGCGCTCGACCAGCCCGAGGGCGATGCGCGACAGCGCCCGCTCGACCAGCGCGCTGGCGGGCGCGGCGCCGAGGGCGCGCTGCACCGCCGCCACCGCCTGCGGTTCGGCCGTGGCGTAGAGCAGCAGCGGCGCCGCGCCCAGCCGGGGGGCGGCCCAGGCCAGCGCCTCCTCGACCACCGCGCTGACCGGGTCATTCAGCGCAGCATCCCCCGCCGCCAGGCGCAGCGGGTCGATCGCGCGGGCCGCGCCGCCGCGGGCGATGAAGTCTGCCACCTGCGCGTTGGAGGCCACCGAGCAGCTGCCCGAGACGATCGCCCTCGCCCCGCCGACGGCCGGCAGCCGCGCGGCCTGCGCGCTGGGCGCCAGGCCGTGGTTCTGCGGCAGGCCGATCGCCACGCCGGAGCCGGCCACGATCAGCGGCAGCTCGGCGAGGGCCGGGCCCAGGGCCATCAGGTCCCCGTCGTCGAGGGCATCGACGATGGCGAAGCCGGCGCCCTCGGCCTGCAGCGCCGCCAGCCGGGTGCGGATCGCCGCCTCGCCGCGGCGCAGCGTCGCCAGGTCAAGCAGGCCCACCGGGGCGCGGCACTGCGCCTGCAGCACGCGGCGCAGGTTGGCGTCGGTCATCGGCGTGAGCGGGTGCTGGCGCATGCCGCTGTCGCTGAGCAGGGCGTCGCCGACGAAGAGGTGGTGGTAGACCGTGCGCCCGGCGCCCGGGAAGGCGGGGGTGACGGGCACGAGGGCGGCGCCGATCAGCGCCCGCAGCGCCTCGGCCACCGGGCCAATGTTGCCGGCGGGCGTCGAGTCGAAGGTGGAGCAGACCTTGAAGTAGAGCTGCCGGGCGCCCAGCGCCCGCAGCGCGCGCGCAGCGGGTCGGGCAGGCCGATGGTCTGGATGACCCGCATGCCCTGGCGCACCAGGTTGTTCGCCAGGTCGGTGGCGCCGGTGAAATCGTCGGCGATGGCGCCGAGCAGGAGACGGCTCACGGCGGCTCCCTCCGTTCAGCGCGCCGCGCCGCGGTGGCGGTGGCGGTGGCGGTGGCGGTGGCGGTGGCGGTAACGGCGGCGCTGGCGCTGCGCTGGCCGCGGATGCGCTCGAGCTCACCGCGCACCTGGCGCACCAGCGGCTCGCCGATGTCGCGCGAGAGCTTTTCGCTCACCGGCTTGAGGCGCTCCTGCATGCGCTGGCGCTCGGCGTCGGACACCTCGGCCACCTGCATGCCGCGGGCCTTCAGCGCGGCCAGGACCTTGCCCTCCATCTCGCGCGAGGCCTTGCGCTGATAGAGGCGCGCCTCGGTGGCCGCGTCTACGCCCACAAGCTGGTGGACTACGCCCTGGGCCTGTACGCCGCGAGCGACTACCTTGCGCAGCAGCCGCCCATCCTGAGCCGGCAGGACCTGCCGCAGCACCGCTGGGTCGGCTACGTCGAGGACCTGATGTGGACCGCCGAGCTGGACTACCTGCCGCAGGTCTCGCGCGCGGTGGTGCCTCGGCTGCACATCTCCAACGTCATCAGCCAGATGGCCGCGCTGGCCGGCGGTGCCGGCGTGGGCGTGCTGCCGAACTTCATGGCCCGCGACGAGCCGCGCCTGGTCCGCGTGCTGCCCGCCGAGGTGCAGCTGCTGCGCGCCTACTGGCTGATCAGCCACCCGGACACGCGCGACGTCGCCCGCATCAAGGCCAGCATCGCCTTCATCACCGAGGCCATCCGCGAAGCCGGCAGCGACTTCTGGATGGCCTGAGCGGGCCGATCATGAATACCGCCAACGGCCTATGCTTTGGCGACAGCCATATCCGCTGCGAGCGCTCCGAACGCCATGCAGGGCGTCCACGCCGGCCGCTGCAAGAGCGGCATCGGCGGCGCGGACGGCAAGCACGGCCTGTACGAGTACATGGAAACGCAGTTCGGGCATCCAAACCGGCAGGTTCGACGACTGACCGCTGCGGCGCAGGCACACTTCCTCTGCCCCACCCCAACCCACAGAGAAGACCCGAACCATGTCCCCCCCCTGCCCCTCCTCCCTCCCCAACCGCCGCGACTGGCTCGCGTTGACGTCTGGTCTGGTGGCCGGAGCCGCCCTGCCGGGGCTGGCGCGGGCGCAGGCCTGGCCGTCGAAGGCGATCCGCTTCGTGGTGCCGTTTGCGCCCGGCGGCAGCAGCGAGATCGTGGCGCGCACCACCGCCTTCGAGCTGGGCAAGGCGCTGGGCCAGTCGGTGTTCGTGGACAACAAGCCGGGCGGCGCCGGCAATGTGGCGATGCAGGAGGTGGCGCGGGCCGATGACCAGCACACGCTGATCCTGGGCCACATCGGCACGCTGGCGGTGAACCCCTACATCTTCGACAAGCTGCCCTACGACGCGAACCGGGACTTCAGGCCGATCTCCCTGCTCGCCAAGGTGCCCAGCCTCTACCTGGTGCGCCCGGACCTGCCGGTGAAGAACCTGAAGGAGTTCATCGCCTACGCGAAGAAGAACCCGGGCAAGCTGAACTACGGCTCGGCAGGCAACGGCAGCGCTGGGCACCTGGCGATGGAGTACCTGAAGATGGTCAGCGACACCTTCATCCTGCACGTGCCCTACCGCGGCACCGGCCCGCAGCTGACGGACCTGCTGGCCGGGCGGCTGGATGCGGCCTCCGTCGGCGCTCCGGCGGTGATGCAATTCATCAAGGCCGGCAAGCTGCGCTGCATCGCCACCGGCACCACCAGCCGCCTGCCGCAGCTGCCGGACGTGCCCACCGTGGCCGAACAGGGCTTCCCGGGCTTCGAGATGACGCAGTGGTACGGCCTGCTCGCCCCGGCCAGCCTGCCGCAGCCCGCCGTCGACCGGCTGGCACAGGCAGCGAGCGCGGCGGTGCGGCAGCCGGCGTCGATCGAGAAGCTCAGCGCCGACGCCGCCCTGGCGGTGGGCGGCACGCCCGAGGAATTCCGCAAGTTCATCGCCACCGAGCAGCAGCGCTGGAAGGCGGTGGTGGCGCGGGCGAAGATCAAGCCGGATTGAGCAAACGCCCGGGGGTCAGGCCCGGGAGCGCCCCCCCCCGCCATGCGACCATCGCCCGAGTGAACGCACCCGCTCCCCTGGCCCCAGCCCCCCGCCGCGCCACCTGCCCGCGCTGCCTGCGCCCGCAGGCGACCTGCCTGTGCGCGCTGGCCGTGCCCACGGCACACCGCACGGAGGTGCTGGTGCTGCAGCACCCGCAGGAGCAGCGGCAGGCGAAGAACAGCGTGGCGCTGCTGCGGCTGTCGCTGGCGCACTGCGAGGTGGTGGTGGGCGAGCGCTTCGCGCCCGCGGCGCTGCAGGCGCTGCTGTGTCGGCACGGGCGGGCGACGCGGCTGCTCTACCCGGACCTGCCGGCTGCACCCGCGCCCGCGGCCCCGGCCGAGCCGCTGGACGCCGCCGCGCCGCTGCGCCTGGTGGTGATCGACGCGACCTGGCGCAAGAGCCTGCGCCTGCTGCTGGAGCACCCGCAGCTGGCCGCCCTGCCCCGCCTGTCGCTGGACGCGCCGGCGCCGACCCGCTACCGCGCGATCCGTGCGGCACGGCGGCCCGACCAGGTCTCGACGCTGGAGGCCACGGTGCAGGCGCTGTCGCTGCTGGAGGGGCCGGGCTTCGCGGCCGAGTCGCTGCTGGCCGCCTTCGGCCAGTTCGTCACCAGCGTGGCGGCCCGGCGGCGACCATTCGCGCCATGACCGACTCCGCCCCGCCCACGGCGAGCCGGCCCAACCGGAGGTGTCGAGCCCGCCGCCCGCCCCGCGACAATCGCCCAATGTCCCGCGCCGAACGCCTGCTCTCCCTGCTCGAACTGCTGCGCCGCCACCGCCGCCCGGTCAGCGGCGCGGCGCTGGCCGAGTCGCTGGGCATCAGCCTGCGCACGCTGTACCGCGACATCGCCAGCCTGCAGGCCCAGGGCGCGGCCATCGACGGGGCGCCCGGCTTCGGCTACGTACTGCAGCCGGGCTTCATGCTGCCGCCGCTGATGTTCACGCCCGACGAGGTGGAGGCGCTGGTGCTGGGCTCGCGCTGGGTGGCTGAGCGCGCCGACCCCCGCCTGGGCGGCGCCGCGAGGCAGGCGCTGGCCAAGATCGCCGCGGTGCTGCCCGCCGAGGCGCGCCAGCTGCTGGACGGCGCCTCGCTGCTGGTCGGCCCGGCGGTGGACGCCCCGCCGCCGGGTGAGCTCTCCGCGGGCGACGCCCACCTGGCCGACCTACGCAGCGCGATCCGCGCCGAGCACAAGCTGACGCTGCGCTACCGCGACGCCCAGGGCCGCGAGACGGTGCGCAGCGTCTGGCCCATCGCGCTGGGTTTCTTCGACCGCACGCGCGTGCTGGTCGCCTGGTGCGAGCTGCGCCAGCAACTGCGCCACTTCCGCACCGACCGCATCACCGCGCTGACGCTCACCGAGCAGCGCTACCCGCGCCGCCGCCAGCTGCTGCTGCGCGAGTGGCGCGAGGCCGAGGGCATCGCGGCGCCCTGAGTCGGGCCGGAGCGGGCCGGCGGCCTCGGCACGCTGTCGCCTGCTGCCAGAAACTGACAGGGGTCGGGCGGACCATGAAGGCCTTCCCACCCGACTTGTTCTGGAGCCCGACATGGCCGACGCCGTCTTCACCCTGCTGCACGTCAGCGACACCCCCGCCAGCACCCGCTTCTACGCCGCGCTGCTGGAGCGGCCCCCGATCGAGGCCTCGGCGGCTTTTGCGATGTTCGCCCTCGGCCCCGGCGCGATGCTGGGCCTGTGGCAGCGCGAGGGCGTCGCGCCCGCCTCCGCCGGCTCGCCCGGCTGCAGCGAACTCGCGCTGGCCGTGGCCGACCGCGCCACGGTGGACGCCCACCACGCCAGCTGGACGGCGCTGGGCCTGACGCCGCTGCAGGCGCCGACCGCGATGGACTTCGGCTACACCGCCGTCGTGCAGGACCCGGACGGCCACCGCATCCGCGTCTTCACGCCGGAGGGGGCCTGACATGAGCAATGAACAGCGCTGCTGGGTGGCCGTCGCCTCGGCCGAGCACGTGCGCCTGGGCCGGCGCGACGGCTTCATGCAGGTCTGCCACGGCAAGGGCGGGCCGCTGCGCCGCCTGCGCCCGGGCGACCGCGTCGCGTACTACTCGCCCACCGTCCACTTCGGTGCCGCAGACCGCCTGCAGGCCTTCACCGCGCTGGGCCAGGTCCGGCCCGGCGAGCCGTATCAGTTCGACATGGGCGGCGGCTTCATCCCCTTCCGCCGCGACGTGGCCTGGGACGCCGACGCCGCCGAGGCCCCCATCGCCCCGCTGCTGCAGCGCCTGTCCTTCACCGCCGGGCGCCGCAGCTGGGGCTACGCCTTGCGCTTCGGGCTGCTGGAGGTGACGGCCGACGACATGGAACTGATCGCAGCGACGATGCGGGACGACGGATGAGTCGCTCAGAAGCTGTCGGCGAAGCGCAGGTCCACGCCCGCATCTTCACCTTCCAGCGTGCAGGGCGGCGCGGTCGGGCGCGAGCGCCGCATTGAAATACACCCGAAGTTTGCGTGCCATGTCTGTGCTCCCGTGGGTCAGGGGGTTTCAGCGGTAACCCTCTTCGGCCAGCACCCGCACCACCACGGGCCGCTCGCGCAGGCGTCGGTACAAGGCCAGGCAACGAGGCGGCAAGGGCAGCGAGAGCTTGTCGGCCCAGAAGGCCACATAGAAGAACGCCGCGTCCGCCACGCCAAAGGTGTCCCCCATGGCCCAGCCCCCCTCGGTCAGCCCGGCTTCAATCACATCAAAACCCTGGGCCACGATGGCACGCCCCTGCGCCTGGATGGCGGCCACCCAGGCGTTGCGCAGGGTCTCGTCCGGATCGGCCAAGCCCGTGGGCAGGTAAGTGTCGGTGGTGAAGATGCGCGTGTAGCCGGCGCCATGCACCGTGCCCACCACGTGGTCCATGAAGGCCTGTGCCTGAGCGACCTGCACCGGGTCATCGCTCAGCCAGCGGCGACGGGGGTGGGCGCGCGCCAGCCAGCCAGCGATGGCCTGAAACGAGGTGAGCGCCTGTCCATCGTTCAAGACCAGCGTGGGGATGGTGCCCTTGGGATTGACCGCCAGGTAGGCCGGCTCGCGGTGCTGTCCTGCAGGCAGGTTGAGCACCGTCACCTGAAACGGCAACTCCAGCTCCTCGAGCAGGATGTGGATGCCCGTGGAACACGAACCCGGCGTCATGTAGAAGTGCAGCGGCATGGCACCCACCATGCAAGTTGCGTGACAGGCGTGCGTCCACGTTGGGTCGCGGGGGGGGGGATGCGGGGGGGGGCGGGTGATCCGGCGGACGAATGCCTGTCGCTTTTGTGATGACCCCGACGCCCGCAGGCCTCAAGCTGCCCGCGGCAGAAGTGACTCGGTGGCGTTGCGGCGGGTGCAGCGGATGCGGGGGCTGGCGCGGGGCTTGCATCGCAGCTTGCATCCCGGCCGCAGGGCGGCCCGTTGTGGAGGGTTCATGACAGTGCAGCAACTGATCCACCTGCTTTCGGCCCTGCCCCCCGGCGCATCGGTGCTGCTGGAAGAGGACGGTGGCCTGTCGCCGCTGGGTGGCGTGGAACTGCTGCCAGGCGAGAACGGCCAGCCCGACGAAGTGCTGCTGTGCCCCGACATGACCCCCGATTGACCTCCGATTGACCCCAGGAGTCCGGCCATGGCGTTTCAGACCCTGTGCAAGCAGCGCTACCTGGGCGAAGGCGAGGCGGTGCCCTTCCTGCTCGACGGGCAGGAGGTGCTGGTGGTGTGGCCCGATGGTGGCCAGCCGCGCGCCTTCACCGGCCTGTGCCCGCACGAGGGCCAGTCGCTGGTGAACAACTCGCAGTTCAACGGCCGCACCCTGGTGTGCACGGTGCACGGCTGGGTGTTCGATGGCCGCAACGGCCGCGGCCTGCGCCCCGAAGGCTGCGCGCTCGATGAGTACCCGCTGCGGCTCACCGCCGACGGCCTGGTCGAGGTCGACCTGCAGCAGGCCGGCTGAAGGCCTGGCCCGGATCCGACAACCTGACTGGAGTGACGCGATGACAACCCCCGAAGGCTTCTTCATCGACTGGGACGGCCATGTGCGCCGCACCACCGACTGCGGCGGCGGCTATGTGTGCGACGTGGACCTGGTGGCCAAGTACGTGGGCATCCTCACGGCCAAGGGCACGCTGATGCACGAGGCCACGTTCTACAAGGACCTGGCGGCCATCGAGAAGGCCGGCATCAAGGCCACGCTGGTGCCGGGCAGCACGCCCTGGGGCCGCAAGGACCAGGGCTTCTGAGCCGGAGGGCGCACACCATGTCCATCACCACCGCCATGCCGGCCGGCGCCCAGGGCGCCGCCGATCTCCTGGTGCAGCACCGCGCCATCCTGTGCCACTTCGACAGCTACAGCACGGCCCTGGTGTTCGCCCACTGGCCAGGGGGCAGCCTGCTGTGGCCCGGCCCGCTGCCCGAGGGGGCTGCACCGGCCGAGGTGGACGGTGCCAGCCCGGCCGATGCCGAGGCCGTGCGCCAGGCCGCCGTGGCCCAGCTGGGCCTGCCCGATGAGGACGTGGTGGTGCACACCCAGTTCATCGAGCACGTGCGTACGGCCGACGGCAGCGTGCTGCGCGTGCACCTGCTGCGCTTCACCACACCCGATGCCCCCAAGCCCCTGCTGGCGGCGCACGAGGCGGTGTTCAAGCCGCTGCCCCAGCTGCGCGGCGCTTCGCCGGTGGAACTGGGCCTGCTGCGCGTCGTGTTCAACCTGATCATCGGCGGCAGCGGCCGCCACGCCTGAGAGGCTGGCGCTCAGTTGAGGTGACGGCCAACGCCCCTGCAGACCGCGCTCTTCACCGCGGCCTGAGCGGCACAGCGGCGGACCCGATCCATCAAGCCGCCTTGGGCTGCGGCTGAGCACTGGGCGCAGCCAGCCCCGCCAGGCCGCGCGAGATCACGAAGGCGACCACCGCCACGCCCGCGGCCACGGCGGCGATGCGCGCCGTGCCGCCGGCCAGCGCCAGCATCGCGTCGGGCTGCGAATGCAGCAGGCCCTGGGCCACGGCGGCGGCCATGTGCTGGCGCAGCCACTCGCCCATCACCGCGACGCCCAGCGAGCCGCCCAGGGCGCGCAGCATCACCGGCGTGGCGGTGGCCACCCCCAGCTGCTCGGGCGGCGCGCTGCGCTGGGCGACGACGCTGACCAGCGGGAACAGCAGGCCCAGCCCCAGCCCCACCGGCAGCAGCGCCAGCGCGGTGGCGATCGCCGTCGCCTGCACGCCCTGCGGCGGCAGCAGCTGCAGCACCACGGCCAGCGCGGCAAAGCCCAGCTTCAGCCCCAGCGCCGCGTAGCCCGCCACCCGGGCCGCGGCAACGCCGCCGCGCAGGGCCCGGCCGGCGAGCTGGCCGCCCACCGTGATGCCCAGCATCAGCGGCAGCGTGACCAGCGCGGCACGCAGCGGCGTCAGGCCCAGGCCCTGCTGCAGAAAGAGGGGCACGAAGACCACGGCGGCAAACAGCATCGTGCCCGAGAGCGCCGACAGCAGCGCCGCGATGCGGAAGGGCCGGCGCGCAAACAGCACCAGCGGCACCACCGGGTCGGCCGCGCGGCGCTCCACCGCCAGCCAGGCGGCGCCCAGCGCCAGAGCCAGCAGGGCCAGCGCCCCGTCCCAGCCGCGGGTGGCCAGCAGCAGCGTCGACAGGGCCGCCGCCAGCAGGGCCGCGCCCAGCCAGTCCGGCCGCGTGCCGCGCGGGTGGGCCTGACCGATGTCGGCGCGCCAGAGGACGGCCAGCGCGATCAGCGTGCCGGGCAGGTTCAGCCAGAACGCCCAGGTCCAGGGCAGCGCCTGCAGCAGCAGCGCGCCACCCAGCGGCCCGACCAGCGTGGCCAGGCCGTAGGCGGCGCCCAGCCCGCCCAGGCGCCGGCCGCGCTCGGGCAGCGGGTACAGCGCCGCCGTCGCCAGCATCGTCAGCGTCATCAGCCCGCCGCCGCCCAGGCCCTGCAGCGCGCGCGCCGCCACCAGGGCCGGCATGCTGTCCGCCAGCGCGCAGGCCAGCGAGCCGGCCGCGAAGAGCGCGACGCTGGTCAGCAGCATCGGCTTGGGGCCGAGGCGGTCGGCCAGGTTGCCGTACAGCGGAATCACCGCGGTGGAGGCCAGCAGGTAGGCCGAGAACACCCAGGGCGACAGGTCGCGCCCGCCCAGCTGGGTCACGATGCTGGGCAGCGCGGTGGAGAGGATGGTCTGGTCCAGGCCGGACAGCACCAGCAGCAGCGCCAGCATGGCGTAGGTGAGGGAGCGGTTGGGGGGATTCATGCCGCCAGTCTCGCCAGCACGATGACCGTTGACCAGTGCAATGTTCAAAATGAATACTTGCACGCCATGCAATCCATCGACCTCAACCTGATGCGCGTGCTGGATGCCGTGCTGGCCTGCGGCAGCGTCACCGCTGCGGCCACCCGCCTGAACCTGAGCGTGCCCGCCACCAGCCACGCGCTGGCCCGGCTGCGCGATGCGCTGGGCGACCCGCTGCTGGTGCGCGCCGGCCGCCGCCTCGTGCCCACCCCGCGCGCCCTGGAGCTGCGCGAACCCGTCGCCCAGTGGCTGGCCCAGGGCCAGGCGCTGCTGGGGCGCGAGCGCGGTGCGGCGCTCAGCGGGCTGCGCCGCGAGTTCGTGGTGCGCGCGCCCGAGGGCATCGCGATCGCCTTCAGCGCCGCCTGGGTGCTGGCCCTGCGGCAGGACATGCCCCTGGCCACGCTGCGCTTCGTGCCCGAGACCGCCACGGAGGACAGCGCCCTGCGCGACGGCGCGCTGGACCTCGACCTGGGCCACTTCACCCCCCGCGAGCCGGAGATCCACACCCTGCACCTGCTGCAGCAGCGCCCCGTCGCCCTGGTGCGGCCCGGCCACCCGCTGGCCGACGGGCCCGTCACCGCGCAGCGCTACAGCGAACAGCTTCACGTGGACGTGCAGCGCCGCCCCGGCGCCCGCTCCCTGGTCGACGACGTGCTGGCCGCCCAGCAGCTGGCCCGCAACGTGGTGCTCAAGGTGGCGCAGGCCAACATCGCCGCCCTGACCACCGCCCGCTCGGACCTGGTGGCCACGCTCAGCGAGCGCATGGCCCAGGCCATCGCCCGCTCCGTCGGCCTGCAGCTGCTGCCGCTGCCCTTCATCGACGCCACCGAGCCCCTCGTCATGGCCTGGCACCCCCGCCACCACGCCGACCCGGCCCACAGCCTGCTGCGCCAGCACCTGCTGAAGCTGCTGGCGGCGGCGCGGGCGGGGTGACGCTCAGCGGCGCGAACGGACTCAGGCGGGGGCCGGGACCTGCGGGGCCGCCCGCTCGGCGGCCAGCCGCTGCAAATCCTCATAGGTCGTGCAGGCACCGCCGCAGAGGACGACCAGCACATTCGCCGCCTCCCGCAGCACCGGCAGCGCCCGCTGCGTGGCCGCGGCCACCGCGGCGCCGCAGGCCGGTTCGACGATGAGGCGATGCTCCCGGGCCACGTCGAGGCAGGCCTGAACCGCCTCGGCGTCCGACACGGTGACGCTGATCACCTCGTGCTCCCGAGTCCACTGAAAGGCCCGGTCGCTGACGCGCCGCGCGCCCAGTGAGGTGGCCACGCTGGTGAGGGCGTCCAGCGTCACCGGCTGCCCCGCGGCCACCGCGGCGTGCAGCGAATGGGCGCCGACCGTCTCCACCGCCACGAGCGGCACATCGGCCCAGCCCGCCGCGTGCATGCCCTGCAGCACGCCGGCCATCAACCCGCCCCCGCCCACCGACAGCACCACCGCATCCGGCTTGGGGCCCTGCGAGGCCGCCTCGGCGATGAGGGTGGCGTGGCCCTCCCAGAGCAGCGGATCGTCGAAGGGGTGGATGAAGGCGTCGCTGGGCTCGCGCAGCGCCATCAGGTGCTCGTTTGCCTCCATCCAACTGGCGCCGTGCACCACCACCTGCGCCCCCTGCCGGCGCATCAGCGCCTTGGGCCACTCCAGCGTCGTCTCCGGCACGACCACCAGGACCGGCAGCCCCAGCCGCCGCCCGGCGTAGGCCACCGCCAGGCCGGCATTGCCGCCCGACGACGACAGCAACCGCCGCGCCCCGCGCTGCGCCTGCACCTCACAGGCGTGCCCGACGCCCCGCAACTTGAACGACCCACTGGGCTGCAGCGCCTCCAGCTTCAGCCACAGGCGCGAAGCATGCGTGTTGACGGACGTACTGAACGCATCGGACGCGACCAGCGGGGTCTGGATGTGAATGGCCATGGCGGGGATCGTAGCGCCGGGCGGTGCAAAAGCCGCGCGGCGGGGTCGACATGCAGCAGAGCCGTGGGCCTCAGGTACCATTCAAGTATCTATTCACATTTCTATTCAGACGCCATGCCGACTGCCGCCGATCAGCTGGGGCAACGCGCCCGATCCGCCTTGCGGCGAGGCGCGTGCACGGCCCGCGCGCTGATGGCGGAGCTGGGGGTGAGCCAGCCCACGCTGTCGCGCGCGCTGCGTACGCTTGGGGTGGACCTGGTGCCGTTCGGCGCCGCGCGATCTATTCAATACGCCCTGCGCGACGCGACCCGCCAGGACCTGCTGGCGCGGGTGCGTCGGGTCTCGGCCACCGGCCAGTTGGACGAAGTCGGCACGCTCGTACCGGTGCACCCCGAGGGCTTCGTGATGCTGCAGGCCGACGGCCAGTGCGTGCACAGCGACGGTCTGCCCTGGTGGCTGTTCGACCTGCGGCCGCAGGGCTACCTGGGCCGTGCCTACAACCTGCAGCACGGCGCCCGGCTGGGCCTGCCTGCCCGCCTGGCGGACTGGAACGACCGCCACATCCTCACCGCCCTGCTGCAGCATGGCGATGAGCTGCCCGGCCACCTCCTGCTCGGTGACGCGGCCCGCGATCGCTTCATCCATGCCCCCGCCCCCGTGCCGATCGACCTGGCCGACAAGGCCCAGGCCTATGCCGAGCTGGCGGCGGCGGCGGCGCGGGGCGAACTGCCGGGCTCTTCCGCGGGCGGCGAGCAGCCCAAGTTCACCGCCTACGCCCAACGAGCGACCGGCCCGGCGCACGTCATCGTCAAGTTCACCGCCCTCACCGACTCGCCGGTCAGTGAGCGCTGGCGCGACCTGCTGCTGGCCGAGCACCTGGCGCTGGAGGTCCTGCACGACCACGGCGTGGCCGCAGCCCGCTCGACCCTGGTGGACCACGGCGGGCAGCGCTTTCTCGAAGTCAGCCGCTTTGACCGCGAGGGCCCGCTCGGCCGCCGGGCCCTGTTTTCGCTGCAGGCGCTGGACGCCGAGTGGGTGGGCCTGGCGGGCCCCTGGCCCCAGGGGGTTCGCGCCCTGGCCCGCGAAGGCGTGGTCGGGCGCGAGGCGGTGGAGCCGACCGAACGGCTGTGGGCCTTCGGCACACTGATCGCGAACACCGACATGCACGGCGGCAATCTGTCCTTCCTGGGCGAACCGGGCCCGCCCCCTCAGCTCCAGCTGGCGCCGGCCTACGACATGACCTGCATGGCCTTCGCGCCGACCGCCGGGGGGGATCTGCCGGCTCGGGACCTGAATCCGACCCTCAGCAACGAGGTGCCCGCCTCGGCCTGGCAAGGGGCCCTGCCCATGGCCGAAGACTGGCTCGACCGATTGCGCCGCAGCGCCGCCTTGAGCGCCGCCTTGAGCGCCGGCTTTGCGCCCTGCCTCGACGCCCTGACCGCCCATCTGGACACGGCCCGTTCGCGCATCGCGCGGCTGGCGAGCCCCCGCCTTCCGCCGACCTCTTGGTGACACCCCCCTCGGCCTCAACGCAGGCACAGTTCGGGGTGAACCGATGCCCTGAAAGAGCCGCCGATGGACTTCACCCTTTCGCCTGAGCTGACCGAGCTGCAGGCGCGCATCCGCCGCTTCGTTGCCGACGAGGTGATCCCGCTCGAAGGCGACCCACGCTGCGGCGCCCACGGCCCCGACGAGTCGCTGCGCGAGGAGCTGATCGGCCGCGCGCGCCGCGCCGGGCTGCTGTCACCGCACGTCGCGCCGGAGTACGGCGGCCTGGGGCTGAGCCACTTCGGCCGCGCCATCGCCTTCGAGGAAGCCGGCACCTCCCTGCTCGGCCCGGTGGCGCTGAACGTCTTCGCGCCCGACGAGGGCAACATGCACCTGCTGGAAGCGGTGGCCACCCCGGCGCAAAAGGAGCAGTGGCTGCGCCCGCTGGCGGCCGGCGAGATCCGCTCCTGCTTCTGCATGACCGAGCCGGCGCCCGGTGCGGGCTCGGACCCGTCGATGCTGCAGACCACCGCCACGCCCGACGGGCCGAATGGCAATCACTACGTCATCTCCGGTCGCAAGTGGTTCATCACCGGCGCGGACGGCGCGCGGCTGGCCATCGTCATGGCGATGGTGCCGGGCGTGGGCGCGACGATGTTCCTGTCCGACATGGCGGCGCCCGGCATCGTGCTGGAGCGCAACATGGACACGCTGGACCGCTGCTTCCCGGGCGGCCACGGCGTCGTGCGCTTCGACGGCCTGCGCCTGCCGGCCTCGGCCATCCTGGGCGAGCTGGGGCAGGGCTTCCGCTATGCGCAGGTGCGCCTGTCGCCGGCGCGGCTGACGCACTGCATGCGCTGGCTGGGCGCGGCGCGGCGCGCGCACGAGATCGCCACCGGCTACGCCCGCACGCGCCAGGCCTTCGGCCAGTCGATCGGGCGGCACGAGGGCGTGGGCTTCATGCTGGCCGACAACGAGATGGACCTGCACGTCGCCCGGCTGACGGTCTGGCACTGCGCCAGCGTGCTGGACGCCGGCCACCTGGGGCTGCACGAATCCAGCCGCGCCAAGGTGATCGTCTCCGAGGCGGTCTGGCGCGTGGCCGACCGCTGCGTGCAGATCCTCGGCGGTCAGGGCACCACGTCGGAGACGGCGGTGGCGCGCATCTTTGCCGACATGCGCGCCTTCCGCATCTACGACGGCCCCAGCGAGGTGCACCGCTGGAGCCTGGCCAAGCACATCCTGCGCGGTGCGAAGCCGCAAGGCACGGCGGGCGGCGCGGCGTGCTGAAGATCTTCGAGGTCACCTTCCCCTTCTTCGCCCTGGTGCTGGTGGGCTGGGCCGTGGCCCGGCGGGGCTGGCTGGCGCTGGAGGCGATCCCGGCGCTGAACGTCTTCGTCCTCTACTTTGCGCTGCCCTGCCTGCTGTTTCGCTTCGCGGCGGCCACGCCGATCGCGCGGCTGTTCGACCCCACGGTCTTCGGCTCCTGGCTGGCCTGCGCGCTGGCGATGGTGGGGCTGGCGATGGCGCTGACCCGACGCGGGGGCACCGGCTGGAACGACGCGGCCTTCGGTGCGCTGGTGGCCGCCTTCTCCAACTCCGGCTTCATGGGCGTGCCGCTGCTGGTGGACCTGCTGGGCGAGCGGGCGGCGGCGCCGGCCATCGTCACGCTGACGGTGGACATGGTGATCACCTCCTCGCTGTGCATCGCGCTGTCGCGCCTGGACGGCGCCGGGGACCACGGCGTGCCGCGCGCGCTGCTCAACGTGTTCAAGGGCATGGCCACCAACCCGCTGCCCTGGTCAATCGCCGCGGGCTGCGTCGTCTCGGCCACCGGCCTGGCGCTGCCGCACGTGGTGATGAAGCCGATCACGATGCTGGCCGACGCCGCCTCCCCCACCGCGCTGTTCACGCTGGGCGTGGTGCTGGCGCGGGCGCAGCGGCTGGCGGTCGGGGCGGGGTCGGCACAGGCCAGCGACTCCGGCCGGGCTCGCCGCGGCGACGTGCCGCTGATCGTGGCGCTCAAGCTCCTCGCGCACCCGCTGCTGGTGGCCGGCGTGCTCCAGGCGGTGACCGCGCTGGGCGCGCCGCTGGAGCCCTTCACCGCCAGCGTGATGGTGCTGGTCGCCGCGCTGCCGAGCGCGAGCAACGTGCCGATGCTGGCCGAGCGCTACGGCGCCGACGCCGGGCGCATCGCGCAGATCGTGCTGTTCACCACCGCGCTGGCCTTCCTGACCTTCACCGGCACGGTCGCGCTGAAGGTGCCGCGTTGATCCTGCCCCGCTGAAGCAGCCCAGGCCCGTCAGCCGCGTGCCAGCTCGGCGACGACGGCGTCGAAGTCCGGGCGCGCCGCCACCACCGGCTGGGTGCAGGCCGCGGCCAGCGCGCGCAGCGCCGGCATGCCGGCGTCACAGCGATCCAGCAGCTCCTCGGCCAGCAGGCCCCAGGCGCGCACCTCGAAGCGGCGCTGCGCCTGGCCCGCGGCGCCATCCAGCAGCCGCGCCGCGGCGCCGAAGTCGGACAGCACCGCCGAGCCGCCAGCCGCAGTTGGCGTCACGGCCGCCGCCTGGGCATCGCCGTCCCAGAGGATGTTGTGCGCGTACAGGTCGCCATGCGACCAGCCGCGCCGGTGCAGGTGCGCCGCCGCCGCGGCGATGCCCGCCAGCAGGCGGTGGACCACCGCGCTCGCCAGCCGCAGCGCGGGGTCGTAGACGTCGCGGCTGCAGCTGTCCAGGCTGGGCGGTGCCGCCAGCGCCCGCCAGTGCGGCGGCAGCAGCGGCATCACCAGCGCCTGCTGGCCGCCCGGCGCATCGCGCACGCGGCC
>Ga0228698_1000730_pt1 | contig 20695 bp, 19 predicted proteins | sample McNCre117_Aug_MG_FD_178015 | JGI IMG/M metagenome (GOLD analysis project Ga0228698, IMG submission 178015) | Freshwater microbial communities from McNutts Creek, Athens, Georgia, United States - 1-17_Aug_MG | ecosystem: Environmental > Aquatic > Freshwater > Creek | place: USA: Georgia...
ATCTCGATCTGACCGAGGGCGTCATCCAGGTGCGCGGCAAAGGCAACCGCGAGCGGCGGGTCTATCTCACCAGCCCCGAGGTCAAGCGCCTGCTGGAGCGCTACCTAACCCATCGCCGCCGCCGCGCCCCCAAAGAGGCCGAGCAGCTGCTGATCGCCCCCGACGGCCTGCCCGCCACGCCGCAATATCTCCGCCGTCACCTGCACAAAGCCGCCAAACATGCCGGCATCGCCCGCCCCATCACCCCTCACATGCTCCGCCACGCCGCCGCCACCCATCTGGTGGAAGCCGGCGTCGATATCCGCTTCGTGCAAAAACTCCTGGGCCACGCCAGCATCGCCACCACGCAAATCTATACCCAAGTCAGCGACAGCAGCCTGCGCGAGGCGCTGACAAGGGCGGATACCTTGGGGAGGGTGAAAGGGAGAAAAAGAGAGCGATAACGAGGAATTATGATTGTGGTGAGAGGAAACTGATAACTCCCAGTTATTTTCAATTTTATTAATGTTGAAAACAAATAGCGTATTTTATTCAAAAGTAGAAGCCATGTGGCAATTAAATACTACGCCTAGCTTGCCAAGCAGGAATAAAACAGCACATAGGCAGCCGCTCCAATCTATGACTGGATCCGACAAAAACCGGCAGATTTTCTGATTTGGGAAAGTTGGCTGGGGCGCCAGGGATCGAACCTGGGAATGGCGGTACCAAAAACCGCTGCCTTACCGCTTGGCTACGCCCCAACTGGAAGGGAAGGCACCTTATGACAAGGCGGCGCGGGATGCAATATCCTGATCACACCAGAATGGGAGCCGGGGCGCACCACCAGTCGGGATGAGCGGCGGACAGAGCGCGGGCGGCTTGTTCGGCTTCGGCGGCTTGGGCGAACAGGCCGAAGCAGGTGGCGCCGCTGCCCGACATGCGCGACAGCAGGCAGCCCGATTGGGCAGCGATGGCTTGCTGCACCTGGAAGATCACCGGCGCCAGCGTAATGGCGGCTGGCTCCAGGTCGTTGCGGCGCTGTTTCAGGGCCGTGGCCAGGGCCTCTGCCGTGGCCGGAGCCTCGGTCAGCGGGGCGGCTTGGGAAAAGGGACCGGTGCGGGCCTTGAAAACCGGCGGCGTCGCCAGCGCCACGCCGGGATTGACCAGCAGCAGCCAAGCCGGGGGCAGAGGCGGGGCATCGGCCAATTGTTCGCCGATGCCGCTCATCTGGGTCGGGCGGCCTCGTAGGCAGACCGGCAGGTCGGCGCCGATGGCAAGGCCGATCTGGGCCAGCTCGGCTTCGGAGGGAGCAATCTTCCAAAGAGCGCAGAGGGCCCGCAAGGCGGCGGCGCCATCGGCCGAGCCGCCGCCGATCCCCGAGGCGATGGGCAGCCGCTTGGTCAAAGACAGGGCGGCACGGGCGGGAACCCCAGCAGCCTCGGCCAGACGGCGGGCGGCCTTCAGCACGATATTGTCGGACTCGGCGGCCAGATTGCCCGCAGTGGGGCCATCGATGCTCAGGCGAAGATCATCCGCCGGCAAGGCGGCAACGCTGTCCCCCACCCCGGCGAACACCACCAGACTGTCCAGTAGGTGATAGCCGTCCTCCCGCCGTCCGGTGACATGCAGGAAGAGATTGACCTTGGCCGGAGCAAAGATCATTGAGCGCTGACGGGCGCCGGCTTGCCGGACGGCAGCTTCTTCAGCCCTTCGGCCAGTTTCTTTTCCAGGGACTGCTTCTGATCCGGGTCGGGCTTGAAGCTGAGGGCCCGCTTCCACTGGAACCGCGCCTCGGTCTCGCGCCCGGCCTGCCAGAAGGCGTCGCCCAGATGCTCGTTGATGGTCGGGTCCTCGGGATGCAGCTCGACGGCGCGTTCCAGGGCTTCCACCGCCTTGGGGAAATTGCCCAGCCGGTAATGCGCCCAGCCCAGGCTATCGACGATCTCGCCGTCGGTGGGCCGCAAGGAGACGGCTTTCTCGATCATCTTGCGGGCCTGTTCCAGGTTCATGCCCAGATCGACCCAGCTATAGCCGAGATAGTTCAGCACCCGAGGCTCGTCGGGGAACAGCTCCAGGGCGTGCAGGAAATCCTTCTCGGCCCGAGGCCACTGCTTGGACCGCTCCAGCGCCATGCCGCGGAAGTAATAGAGCGACCACTGATCCTTGGACGGCGGCCCCGCCAGGGTGATGGCGCGGTCATAGACCGGCACCGCCTCGGCCCAACGCTGGTGATTGCGCAGCACGTCGCCCAGCACGATCAGCCCCTCGATCCGCTCGGGATGGGCGTCGCTCAGGGCTTGCAGGATCTGCACCGCCTGATCCACCTCGCCCATATCGTCCAGATTGGCGGCCAGGCGCAGCTGCGCCGACCAGCGCACCGGCGAGCCGGCGGGAATGGCGGCATAGATCGCATCGGCATCGGCCAACTGCCCCATGCTCTGCATCAGGTCGGCCACCAGGATCTGGCACAGCGGGAAGTCGGGACGCAGATCCAGGGCCATGCGGCCGAAGATCAGCGCCAGCTCGGGCGAATTGCCCTGGCGCAGGGAACTGGCGGCGCCGAACAGGGTTTCGGCCAGACCTTCCTGGGCATTGTTGACCGGACGCGACAGGTCGTTGGTCAGCTCGATCGAGGTCTGGTCGCCATGCTGATTGCGATAGCGGCTGACCGCTTCGGCGGCTTTGTCGGGCTGGCCGGTGCGGCGATAGAAATCGCTGGCGGCCTGCACCGCCCGCAGGGCCAGATTGCCTTCGCCACTCATCACGGCGCGATAATTCTGCTCGGCGGGTTTGCGGCGGTCGGCCAGATCATTGATCAGGGCCGACTGGAAGTCATACATGGTGGCATAGGCGCTGTTCTGGGCCAGAGGCCGGATGGCGTCGAGCGCAGCATCGGTCTTGCCCTGCCCGACCCGGGACCAAGCCATCATCAGCGGCGTCAGGAAGGTCGAGAAGCCTCGGCGGGGCAGCTTGGCCACCTGGGCTTCCGCATCGGCCCATTTGCCGGCCTTGGCGTCCTGCTCGGCCACCAGCATGGCGGCGAAGATGGCTTCGCCGTCGAAGCGCAGCAGCTGACGGGCGACCACGGCGGCATCGGCCAGACGGCCATCGGCGGCCAGGGCCAGATAGGTCCGCTGCAACAGATCGACATTTTCCGGATCGCCGGCCAGGGCATGCAGCAGATAGCCGGAAGCGATGCCCGGCTGATGCTGGTTCAGGGCGAACCGCCCGGCCAGGAAGGCGCCCGAGCGGGATTCGCCCAGCACCACGCCGGGCTGGCCGTTGCCGGTGTCGAGAGCAGCGATGCTTTCGTCCTCGCGATTGCCGCCGACGCAGCCGGCCAACAGGGCGGACACAGCCACCGACAGGGCCAGAGCCCCCATCCGAAACCGACGGGCGTGCTTCTGGCCGTCACAAGCTTGCATCGAAACCGTCTCCACCGTGTTGCCGTGTCCTCTTACATATTGGGATAATTGGGGCCGCCGCTACCTTCGGGCACCACCCAATTGATGTTCTGAGTCGGGTCCTTGATGTCGCAGGTCTTGCAGTGCAGGCAATTCTGCCCGTTGATCTGCAAGCGCGGCGAACCGCCGTTATCGTCGGTCATGATCTCATAAACGCCGGCCGGGCAATAGCGTTGCTCGGGTGCGTCGTACAAAGCCAGATTAACCGCGATGGGAACCCCGGAGTCCTTCAGCTGCAGATGGCAGGGCTGGTCTTCCTCGTGGTTGGTGTTCGAGATGAACACCGAGGACAGCCGGTCGAAGCTGATTTTCCCATCGGGCTTGGGATAGGCGATCTTGGGATAATCCGCGGCCTTGCCCAGCTGGTCATGGTCGGACTTGTTGCGGAAGGTCCAAGGCGCGTTGCCGCCGAACACATAGGTGTCGATGGCGCCATAGGCGATACCGGCCCACAGACCCTTGTGGAAGGCCGGACGGATGTTGCGGACCTTGTGCAGTTCCTTCCACAGCCAGGAGTCCTTGACCTTGTCGCCATAGGCGGTCAGCTCCAGCTGTTCGCCCGGTTCGCTGACGGTCAGCACCTCGAACACGGCCTCGGCGGCCATCATGCCGGACTTCATGGCGGTGTGGGTGCCCTTGATCTTGGGCACGTTCAGGAAGCCGGCGGTATCGCCCACCAACAGGCCGCCGGGGAAGGTCAGCTTGGGCACCGACTGCAATCCGCCTTCGGACAGGGCGCGGGCGCCATAGGCGACGCGCTTGCCGCCTTCGAAGACGTCGCGGATGGCCGGATGGGTCTTGAAGCGCTGGAATTCCTCGAAGGGCGACAGATGCGGGTTCTTGTAGTCAAGGCCGACCACGAAGCCCACCGCCACCTGATTGTTTTCCAGGTGATAGAGGAACGAGCCGCCATAGGTGTCCTTGTCCAGCGGCCAGCCGATGGTGTGGGTGATCTGGCCGGGCTTGGACTTGGCCGGATCGATGTCCCACAGTTCCTTGATGCCGATGCCATAGGTCTGCGGATCGCAGTCCTTGCGCAGGTCGAAGCGGTCGAACAGGGTCTTGGTCAGCGAACCGCGGCAGCCTTCGGCGAAGATGGTCTGGCGGGCCAGCAGCTCGACGCCGGGAGTGTAATTGCCGGTGGGCTCGCCGTCGCGGCCGACGCCCATGTCGCCGGTGGCAACGCCGCGCACGGCACCCTTGTCGTCATACAGAACTTCGGCGGCGGCGAAGCCGGGGAAAATCTCGACGCCCAGCTCTTCGGCCTGACTGCCCAGCCAGCGCACCACATTGCCCAGCGACACGATGAAATTGCCGTGGTTATGCATCTGCGGCGGGGTCGGCAGGCGATGCGCCTTGCTTTCGGTCAGGAACAGGAAGCGATCGTCGCTGGCCGGGGTGTTCAAGGGCGCGCCCTTGTCCTTCCAGTCGGGGATCAGCTCTTCCAGGGTGCGGGTCTCGATGACGGCACCGGACAGGGTATGGGCGCCCAGCTCCGAACCTTTCTCGATGACGCAGACCGTCAGCTCGCGCTCGCTGGCCAGAGCCAGCTGACGAAGACGGATCGCCGCAGCCAGACCCGAAGGTCCGCCGCCGACGATGACCACGTCGAATTCCATCGATTCCCGTTCCATTTTCTCCTCCGTGGCCATCTCATTTCGGGGCCCACTGTTTTCTAGACGACCTCTATAGCATGTCTCTTTGGCTGTATCGACGATCAAGCGCGTGATAGTTTGCGCCTTATGAGCTTCGAGATGTCGCCCGACCATCTGCTGCGCTGGTATATCGAGGCCGGCGTCGACGAGACCATCGGTGAGGAACCGCTGGATCGCTATGCCCTGGCCAAGGCTCCGCCTGCCGCCGCCGCGCCGATTTTCCAGGCAACGCAGGCGGTTGCGCCCCATGACGCCGCCCCGCCCATGACCACGCATGAGCAGCGCCCCAGCGCCTCGCATCTGGCCGACGCCTGCAAGACCCTAGAGGAACTGCATGCCGCCATGCAGGCGTTCGATGGCTGCGCCCTGAAGAAGACCTGCCAGCGCACCGTCTTCGCCGACGGCAATCCCAAGGCCAAGGTCATGCTGGTGGGCGAAGCGCCGGGAGCCGACGAAGACCGCATCGGCCTGCCCTTCGTGGGGGCCAGCGGCAAGCTGTTGGACCGCATGCTGGCCTCGATCGGGCTGGATCGCAGCACCGCCTATATCACCAATGTGATTCCCTGGAGGCCGCCGGGCAACCGCAAGCCGGAACCGGCCGAGGTCGCTCTCTGCCTGCCCTTCATCGAGCGTCATATCGAGCTGGTCGATCCCGAGATCCTGATCTTCCTGGGCGGTGCCGCCGCCAGCGCCCTGCTGGCCAAGCCCGGTGGCATCAACCGGCTGCGGGGCCGCTGGATGGATTATCAGTCCACCGGCCTGTCCCGTCCGGTCCCGGCCATGGCCACCTTCCACCCGGCTTACCTGCTACGCACGCCCTCGGCCAAGCGCGAAGCCTGGCAAGATTTCCTGGCGGTTTTCAAGCGGCTCCAGCCTTCCGCGTAAGTCTCTGGAATCGCCAATAGTCTGATAGAAGTTGTGGTTATTGAATCGCTTTTCCTTGATTTTCGGGAAAGCGGTTATCTATAACTTTGAACCTGATCATCGGCGACATCGATTAGACAAAAGGAAAAAGCCCTGAAACGCAGGCTTCTCCCGGCTCTATTTGCCGTAGCTTTGGCCCTTCCGGCTGTGATGCCGACGGCCCAGGCGGCTGCCCTCTCGCCCGCCGAGGCCGAGGCCGAGAGCATGGTCGCCGCCATCACCGGCGGCGCCGGCAAGATGGGCCGTCAGGCGCATGTCCCCGGCGTGCTGACCGAATCCGACGAACAGCTGTACCGCACCGCCTTGCAGGCCCAGCAAAAGGGTCAGTGGGCCTATGCCGATTCCATGCTGTCCAAGCTGCGGGACCCGCTGCTGGTCGGCCATATGCTGGCCCAGCGTTATCTGTCGGCCAATTACAAGCCGCAAGCCGCCGAGCTGCGCGGCTGGCTGGCCCGCTATCCCGAGCTTCCCGACGCCCAGGCGGTCTATGGCCTGGCCCAGCGGGTCGGCGCGGCCTCGGGCCTGCGCTCGCCGGTGGCGCCCAAGGACAATGTCGCCGCCACCCGCTATGACCAGAGCATTCCCGACGATTTCGCCGTCGAGGCCACCCGTGCGCTGTCGGCGGCCGACCGCCGCCGCGTCGGCACGGCCAAGGAAAGCTTCCGCGATCTGTTGCGGGAAGACGCCTATGACGCCGCCGTCGCCGCCCTGGACGGCCCCGAGCTGCGCCGCGCCTTCGATAAGATCGACTATGACGAGATGAAAACCGTTCTGGCCCAGTCGCTGTTCGTGACGGGCCGGGATGAAGAGGCGCTGCGCTGGGCCTCCGAGGCTGCGGAACGCTCGGGCGATGTGCTGCCCGAAGCCCACTGGGTGGCCGGGCTGGCCCTGTGGCGGATGGGGAAACGCGCCGAATCCGCCAGCCATTTCGAAGCCGTCGGCAATTCCCGCACCGTCTCCGCCTGGCTGAACGCCGCCGGGTCCTATTGGGCGGCGCGGGCCAATCTGGTGGGCCGCCGTCCTCAGGTGGTGAACCACTGGCTGCAACAGGCCGCCGCCAATCCCCGCACCTTCTATGGCCTGCTGGCGATCCGGTCGCTGGGCGAGGCGGTGCAATATTCCTGGGACGCCCGTCCCTTCACCGATCAGGACAGCGAGACCTTGCAGCGGGTGCCCGCCGCCCGCCGCGCCTTCGCCCTGTTGCAGATCGGCGATCGCCCCGGCGCCGAGGACGAACTGCGCCGTCTGGCCGCCACCGCCGGCCCGGCCCTGGCCCGCTCGATGCTGGCTCTGTCCCAGGCCGCCGACATGCCCGATCTGACGGTGGCGCTGGGCGGCATCGTCTCGTCCCAGGACGGCCGCACCTACGACGCCTCGGCCTATCCGGTGCCCGACTGGAAGCCCACCTCGGGCTGGACCATCGATCATGCTTTGATGCTGGGCATCGCCCGGCAGGAATCCGGCCTGAACCCCTTCGCCAAAAGCCCCTCGGGCGCTATCGGCCTGATGCAGCTGATGCCGGGCACCGCCCGCACCGTCGGCAAGTTCGGCAAGATGACCGACCCCGCCGTCAATCTGGAGCTGGGCCAGCGTTATGTCATCAAGCTGCTGGATGACGATTCCGTGCGCGGCAATCTGATCTTCCTGGCCGCCGCTTATAATGTCGGTCCCGGCAATCTGGCCCGCTGGCAGCAGAGCATCCGCCACAACGGCGATCCGCTGCTGTTCCTGGAAAGCATCCCCGTGCGCGAAACCCGCTTTTTCGTGCAGAAGGTGATGACGCATTTCTGGACATACCGTAACCGCATGGGGCAGGATTCGCCCTCCCTGGACGCCATCGCCTCTGGCGATTGGCCCGTCTATGATGGGACCGGATCCAAGTTTCTTGCGGTGAAACATGTCAAGAATTGACGAAACAAAGCCTTTCCTTCCCGTCAACATCGCGGTTCTGACGGTTTCCGACACCCGCACCGAAGCCAATGACAAGTCGGGCGCGACCCTGGTCGAGCGCATCACCGAGGCCGGTCACAAGGTGGTGGACAAGCGCATCCTGCCCGATGACCAGGACGGCATCGTCGCCCAGCTGCAAGCCTGGATCGCCGATCCCAATGTGGATTGCATCATTTCCACCGGCGGCACCGGCGTCACCGGACGCGATGTCACGCCGGAAGCTTTTCAGCGGGTCTATGACAAGGAAATCGTCGGCTTCGGCGAGCTGTTCCGCATGCTCAGCTGGCCCAAGATCGGCACCAGCACCATGCAGAGCCGCGCCACCGGCGGCGTGGCGGGCGGCACCTATCTGTTCGCCCTGCCCGGCTCGCCCGGGGCTTGCCGCGACGGCTGGGACGACATCCTGCGCTGGCAGCTGGACAGCCGCCATCGTCCCTGCAATCTGGTGGAACTGATGCCCCGCCTGCTGGAGCATCTGAAGTAAGCCGCGTTACTTCTTGGGCCGATAGCTGACCGGGGTGCCGTCGTCACCGATGAACTCCAGCCCGGTCAGCAGCCCGTCGGCGCCATAGCGCAGGTCGCGCTGCAAGCCGCCGGTCACCTGGCAATCGCTGCCATGGCAGACCGTCTGGGTCTTGAACTCCTCGCCATCCACCGGATCGAAGATCGGGCGATTGCCCTCCAGCATCTGACGGTTCCACAAGGTCGCGGGCACGCTGTCGGCGGCCAAGAGGCGAGACTTGCCATCCACCGTGAGCACCAGCCCCTCGCCTTCGCGCCGGACATTCACCTGATGCTGGTCGCCATCGTCGTCGGCCTGAGAGGACAAAGCCTGCAGCCGGCCCTGCCGCCAGACTTCCGTCATGCTCTGGTCGAAGTGATAAAGCCGAAGCGGGCCCAGGCCGACCTCGGCCTTGATCACCGTGCGCAGCTCCTGCCCGCCGTCCTCGCGGCTGGTCAGGCTGGACTGATAGCTGCCGATCACCTCGCCCTTGCGGACGATGTCGAAGCGTAAGGCCGGCTCGGCGGCAAAGGCGGTGCTGCCCAGGCCCAGCGCCAGCAATGTCGAAAGAAGGTGGCGGAACATGGCCGCACCCTAGCAGCACGCCTTGGGAAAACAACAAGTTTGGTGGGGAGCTACAAATTTTGTAGCTTCTTGCCATTCCTCAAGGGCAAAATCCCCAAGAAGCCCCTAGCTTGCTGGAATGGCATGAAATTTGCGCAAGGAGCGGCAACAATCTCTTGAGGCCAGATCCATCATCATGTCTTGGACCATCCTTTGTGATTTTGACGGCACCATCGCCAAGCAGGACGTCACCGATACCCTTCTGGAGCAGTTCTCGCTCCCCGGCTGGGAAGAAATCGAGACTTCGTGGAAAAAAGGCCTGATCGGCTCCCGCGATTGCATGGGCCAGCAGATCGCTCTGCTGCGCGCCAGCCGCGACGAGCTGGACACCGCCCTGGATGGCATCGAGATCGATCCCGGCTTCCATGACTTCGTCGCCCTGTGCGAAGACGCCGGCCTGCCGCTGACGGTGGTCAGCGACGGCCTAGATTACGCCATTCACCGCATCCTGGGCCGCAACGGGCTGGGCCATCTGCCGGTGATCGCCAATCACCTGGAAATGGTGGGCGAGGACGAATACCGCCTGAGCTTCCCCTATGCCAATCCCGGCTGCGCCAAGGGCAGCGGCACCTGCAAATGCAAGGTGGGCGAGAAGCTGGGGGCCAAGTCCATGACCCTGCTGGTGGGCGACGGCACCTCGGACATGTGCGCCGCCGGCAGCGTCGATCTGGTCTTCGCCAAGGACAAGCTGCTGACCTATTGCCGCGAGCAGGGTCTGCCCGTCGTGGCCTATCGTGATTTCACCAACGCGACCGTGCAACTGGCCGCGCTTCTTGAAGAACCCGTCCAGCAGGACGTGGCTCTTTTCCCCGCTGAGTAACCGGAGAGTTCTGGCAAATGAACGAGAGTGATCTGCTGCGCGACGAGGCGCAGTACTGCTCCTTTGGCGATACCGTCCATTATCTTGATCCGCCGAAGATCTTCAGCCACTGCGAGGGCTCCTATCTGTATGACAATGCCGGGACGGCGTTCCTGGATCTGCAGATGTGGTATTCCGCCGTCAATTTCGGCTATGCCAACCAGCGCATCAACGATGCCCTGAAGAAGCAGATCGACACCCTGCCGCAGCTGGCCTGCCAGTATCTGCACAAGGAAAAGATCGAGCTGGCCACCAAGATCGCCCAGCGGGTCGAAAAGACCTATGGCATGAAGGGCCGCGTGCACTTCAACGTCGGCGGTTCGCAGTCCATCGACGATTCTCTGAAGCTGGTCCGCAATTCCTGCGGCGGCAAGAGCCTGATGTTCGCCTTCGAGGGCGGCTATCACGGCCGGTCCATCGGCGCTTCGGCCATCACCTCGTCCTACCGCTATCGCCGCCGCTTCGGCCATTTCGGCGACCGCGCCCAGTTCGTGCCCTTCCCCTATTGCTATCGCTGCCCCTATGGCAAGAAGAAGGACGACTGCGGCCTGTACTGCGTCGATCAGTTCGCCCGCATGTTCGAGACCGAATATTACGGCGTCTGGGACCCCAAGCATGGCTCGGCCGAATATGCCGCCTTCTATGTCGAGGCCATCCAGGGCACCGGCGGCTATGTCATTCCGCCGGAAGGCTATTTCGAGAAGCTGAAGGGCATCCTCGACCAGCATAAGATCCTGCTGGTGGACGACGAGATTCAGATGGGCTTCTACCGCGCCGGCAAGTTCTGGGCGCTGGAGAACTTCAACGTCAAGCCCGACATCATCGTCTTCGGCAAGGCCGTCACCAACGGTCTGAACCCGATCGCCGGTCTGTGGGCCCGCGAAGAGCTGATCAATCCGACGGTGTTCCCGCCGGGTTCGACCCACTCGACCTTCTCGTCCAACTCCCTGGGCACCGCCGCCGCTCTCGAAACCATCAAGATGATGGAAGAGACCGACTACGAAGCCATGACCAAGGAAAAGGGCGCCTACTTCCTGGCCGGGATCAAGGAGCTGTACAAGAAGCACAAGATCGTCGGCGACGTCGACGGCCTGGGCATGGCTCTGCGCATCGAAATCACCAAGGAAGACCGCTTCACCCCTGACAAGGCGATGACCGACAAGATCGTCGACATCTGCATGGCGGGCGACCTGGACGCCGGCAACGGCAAGAAGGTCGGCCTGGTGCTGGATATCGGCGGCTACTACAAGAACGTCATCACCCTGGCGCCCAGCCTGCACATCACGACGGAAGAAATGGATCTCGCCTTCCGTCTGCTGGATCAGGCTTTCACCCGCGCCACCAAGTAAGATGCGGCTGCGCGTTCTTGACCTGGATGGCAGTGTGGCTGGGCAACCGCCCTTTCACGCGGCCATCCAATCCGGGGACGCGCAGCTGATCGATCTGCGGGCCGAAGGGCCCGCTCTTCGTCTGTGGGGCGGCAATCGCGCCATGGACCGCCTGAAGCAAAAGCTGTCGGGACTGGAACCGCCGCCCGGCAAAGGCCCGGACGTCACCTTCTACGGCTCGGGCGATTTTCATCATCTGGTCTGGGCCATGATCGCCGCCGCCAGTTTTCAGGCGGTGACGGTGATCCATTTCGACAATCATCCCGACTGGGTGCGCTGGCCGCCGCGCTGGCATTGCGGCTCGTGGGTCAACCGGGTGCTGGAACTGCCGAACGTCGCCAAGGTCATCACCCTGGGGCCTTGCGGTCACGATCTGACCAATCCCCGTTTCAAGGGCGCCAATCTGAAGGCCCTGGAGCAGGGCCGTCTGGAGATCTATCCCTGGCGGCACGAGCCCTCGGATCTGGGGCGCGGCCGCTCGATCGCCTGGGAACAGCTGGAAGGCTGCGACTGGCCGGCCTTCCTGGACCGGATGATCGCCGCCCTGCCCACCGAATCGGTCTGGATCACCATCGACAAGGACGTGCTGGGCCGTCCCGACGCCGTCACCAACTGGGATCAGGGCGAGATGCCCCTCGACCATATTCTGCTGGCCCTGCGCAAACTGGCCGCCGCCAAGCGCCTGCTGGGGGTGGATGTCTGCGGCGAGTTCGCCCCGCCCCGCTTCAAGGGTCTGCTGAAGACCTTTTCGGCCCGCCTCGACCAGCCCCGCACGAAGGAACAGCCCGATCTGTCCCGCAACGAGCGCAGCAATGCCCGGCTGCTGGACTGCCTCCGCGAGGTGACGGCATGACGCCGCTGCTGATCCTGCTGTTCGGCCTGTCGGTCATCTGCGATGTCGGCGGCCAGCTTTGCTTCAAGCATGGCGTCAATCACGGCGGCGACGAGGATTTGCCGCTGCTGCGCTTCTGGCTGTCCAGCCTGAAGAATCCTTGGCTGCTGTCGGGCATCGCCATCTATTGCGTCGAGATCGTCACCTGGCTGCAAATCCTGGAGCGGGCGCCCTTGAGCGTCGCCTTCCCCATCGCCAGCCTGAATTATTGCGGCATCCTGTTGGCCAGCCGCTTCATCCTGAAGGAAACCGTCACCGCCCGCCGCTGGGCTGGCGCGGTGCTGATTACCCTGGGCGTCATCATCGTCGGCGCCGGGGCGTGAGTGAGAGAAAGATGACCGATCCCACTGGCAAGAAGACCCTGTTCGATCACAGCACCGCCTGGAAACGCATGCTGATGCGCTATGTCGGCGTCAATGTGTGGTCCGGGCTGGGCGCAATCGACGAGGCCGATCATCAGCCGATCCCCGATGTCAGCTTTTCCTACGAGGGCGGCAAGGCGGCGGTGCTGCTGATCCACGGCCTGACCGGCACGCCGACCGAGATGAAGTTCGTCGGCAAGGGTCTGGCCAATGCCGGCTTCAGTGTCTATGGCATGCAGATGGCCGGTCACTGCGGCTCGGAAGAAGACCTGCTGCGCACCAACTGGCAGGACTGGTATGCCAGCGTTCAGGCCGCCTATGAGCAAGTCGCCGCCAAGCATGAGGTGGTCTTTGCCGCCGGCCTGTCCATGGGCGCGGTGATGAGCATGCATCTGGCCGCCCAGAACCCCGGCAAGCTGCGGGGCATCGGCCTGATCTCGACGACGCTACGCTATGACGGCTGGTCGATCCCCAAGCTGTCCTTCCTGCTGCCGCTGATCTGCAAGACGCCGCTGATCAGGCATTACCGCTTCGTCGAGAATTTCCCCTATGGCATCAAGGATGACCGCCTGCGCCATCGCGTCGTCACCAACATGCTGTCGGGCGATTCCACCGAATCCGGCACCCTGGGCATGCCCGGCCCGTCGCTGGCGCAACTGATGCGGCTGGTCGAGGTGGTGATGGCCGAAATGCCCCGCGTCACGACTCCGGCGGTGATCCTGCATGCCTCCGAGGACGATGTCGCCAGCCGCTGGAACGCTGATTACTGCGAAGCCCATCTGGGCGGGCCGACCAAGAAGGTGCTCTATGATCAGAGCTATCATCTGCTGACCGTCGATAAGGAACGCAACGCCGTGGTGGCCGAGCTGGCCAAGCATTTCGCCGGTCTGTGCGATCCTGCCGACTTGAACGCCTGAGGGAGCCCGGCATCTTGGAGATCCGCGTCGCCGACAGCATCCTGGAGATTCCCCGCGACCAGTGGAACCGCTGCTTCCCCGGCGCGCTGGAGGACTGGGATTATCTGAAGGTGGCGGAACAGGCCGGAATGCAGGGCTTTCGCTATTTCTATCCGGCGCTCTGGCAGGGCGAGACCCTGCTGGCGGCGGTTCCCGCCTTCGTCACCGATTACCGCCTGGACACCACCGTCACCGGCCGCTGGAAGCGCCTGACCGAGCGGCTGGCCGAGCTGGCCCCCCGGCTGCTGACCCTGCGCATGGCCTGTCTGGGCTCGCCGGTGGGCGAAGTCTGCCGCCCCGGTTTCGCCCCCGAAACCGCCGAGAGCGAACGGCCGGCGCTGCTGCTGTCGCTGGTGCGGGCCTTCGAGGATTATTCCGCCACCCAGGGCGTCGGCTTCTGCGCCGTCAAGGATGTCCCCAAGCCCGACCTGCCGCTCTGGTCCCGCTGCCTGCAGAGCGGCTATCAGAAGATCCCCAGCCTGCCCACCGCCGGCCTGGAAATCTCCTTCGACAGCCTGGACGGCTATCTGGCCAGCTTAAGCCGGGCCACCCGCAAGGATCTGCGCCGCAAGATGAAAAGCCGCGAGGCCATCCGGGTCGAGTGGCGCCACCATATCGGCGATGTCCTGCCCCAGGTGCTCGAAATCTATCGCCAGACCCTGGCCCGATCCGAGATGAAGTTTGAGGAACTGACCGACGCCTTCTTCACCGGCCTGCTGTCCGACCCCCAGAGCCAGGCACGGTGCGCCCTTTACTGGCAGGAGGCCGAGCTGGTGGGCTTCAATCTGGTGCTGCGCGACCAGACCCGGCTGCTGGACAAATTCATCGGCCTGAAGGAAGAGATCGGGCGATCGCTCAATCTCTATTTCCTCAGCTGGCTGACCAATCTTGAATTCTGCCTGGAAAACCGCATCGCCTTCTATCAGGCCGGTCAGGCGGAAAACGCCACCAAGGCGCGGCTGGGCTGCGACTTTATTGCCAATTACCTGCTGTTCCGCCATCGCCAACCAGTCCTGAACGGCGTTCTGAAACTGGTGGGCAGTTTGGTGCGGGTGGACCGCCATGATGCGGTCACCGCCGATCTGCATGACGGAGACGCGGCATGAGTGGCTGGAAGAACGCCCTGGTCTGGTGTCTGCTGCTGGCCTTCGACACCGCCAGCCAATTGGCCTTCAAGCTGGGGGCCGATGGCCTGGACGCCATTCCCTTCGGCTTCGGCTGGCTGCTGGCCGCTGTCAGCACTCCCTGGGTGGCCGTCGCCATCGCCTGTTATCTGGGCGCGTTCCTGAGCTGGCTGCTGATCCTGCGCGACACCGATCTGTCCCGCGCCTTTCCCTTGAGCGCCGCCGCCTATCTGTCGGTGATGCTGGCCTCGGCCTGGCTGCTGGGCGAACCCATCGACCTGAGCCGCTGGCTGGGAGCCGGGCTGATCGGCGGCGGCGTCACCATTCTGGGAGGCGAAGCATGACGCCCCGCAAGCGCGGCCTGCGCGGCTGGCTGTCCACCTTCCAGGGCAAGCTGATCATCGCCTCGCTGGCCATCAGTCTGGTGCCCACCGCCATCGCAGCCGAAATGACCGTGCGGCTGGTGATGTCGGTGATCGACAGCGACCTTGAGCCCTTTCTGAGCGAAACCTCGGATACCTTCCTGGCCAATTTCAAGGAAGCCCAGCGCGAAGCGGCCACCATGGCCCACTATCTCTATGATCAGAAGAAAGTGCCGGGCGATCCGGTCATCCGCGCCGATGACAGCTTCCTGCATATGACCGAAGCGCTGGGCTATGGCGTGGTCATCACCTACGAAAAGCAAAGCCGGAAGATCCTTTACTCCAACTATCCGGTGCGCCGTTTCGAGCCGCTGCCGGCGGAAGTCGACAACACCCTCTATAGCCTGCAATTGCCCAGCCGCTCGCTGGTGCTGTCGGGCGGCACCTTCGGCTATCAGGTGGACGGCAAGGAGTATGAAATCCTGGTCGGCAACTGGCTGGACGAGAATTTCATCGAAAGCCTGAAGTCGGTGTCGTCGCTCGATCTGAGGCTTTATCTGCGGCGAACCGACGGCTTCCGGATGATCTATTCCTCGCGCTCAGGGCTGGCGGCTGGCAGTCCGCTTCCCGACGGCGTCTTGACCGGGCTTGCCGAGAACAGCGGCCGCTATTACGACCCCGAAGCCGAGGACGGCAGCTTCCGCGTGCTCTATCACCCGATCCGCAATGCCTCGGGCGAACTGGTCGGCGTCATGTCCTCGGGCCTGAAGTCGTCGGAAGTGCCGACCATCGCCAATCTGCCGCTGCAACTGATCGCCACCGTGTTCCTGTCCGGTGCCCTGCTGACCGCCCTGGCCGGGGTGATCGTCTCGCGCCGCCTGTCGCGACCGCTGCGACGGCTGACCCAGGGCGTGCGCTCGATCACCGAGGGCGACTATAAGCACCGGGTCAGCGTCTCCGGCGATGACGAAGTCAACGAACTGGCCGGCGTCTTCAACCATATGGCCGAACGGCTGGAGCAATTGCACAGCCTGGAAGCCGAACTGCGCCGCCGCGACCGCCTGTCGGCCCTGGGCGAGGTGGCGGTGGGCATCGCCCACGAGGTGCGCAATCCCCTGGGCACCATCAAGACCTCGGCCGAATTGGTGCGCAAGCGCGACAATCTGTCGGCGGGCGACGCCAAGCTGCTGGGCTATGTCATCGACGAAGTGCGGCGCATCAACAATCTGATCGACGACTTCCTGTCCTTCGCCCGGCCTCGCGCCCCGGTGATCCGCAATCTGCCGCTGTCGGCGGTGGTCGAGCGGGTCAGCAGCTTCTGCGAGCCGGAACTGGCCCGCAACGGCATCGAGCTGACGGTGCAGGACGACTGCCCCGGCGCCATGGTCGCCGCCGACGAGGATCATCTATTCCAGGCGGTGCTCAATCTGGTGCTCAACGCCATCGACGCCATGGCCAAGGGGGGCCGCCTGAGCATTCGTCTGGGCTGCGAAAATGGTCTGGCCCGGCTCTCTTTCACCGATACCGGCCCGGGCATTCCCCCCGATATTCAGGAAAAGATCTTCAATCCCTTCTTCACCACCAAGCCCAGGGGTACCGGTTTGGGCCTAGCCAAGGTATTCTCGGTGATGGAAAGCCACCAGGGCCGGGTCGAATGCCAAAGCCTGACCGGTCAGGGGGCGACCTTTACGCTGGTCCTGCCCTTGAGCGAAGGATAAGGCACCCATGCCGCATAAGATCCTGCTGGTGGATGACGAGCCGCGTCTGGCCGATGTGCTGGGCGTCGCCCTGGAAGAGCTGGGCTATGGCGTCATCCTGGCCGCCAGCGGCCCCGAGGCCCTGCGCATCCTGGAGCATGAAGCCGTCGATCTGCTGCTGACCGATCTCAGGATGCCCGAGATGTCCGGCCATCAGCTGATGCTGGAGGCCAAGGCCAAGCGGCCCAATCTGCCGGTGGTGATCATGACCGCCTATAGCTCGGTCAAGGACGCCGTGCAGGTGATCAAGGACGGCGCCTTCGACTATGTCGGCAAGCCCTTCGAGATCGACGATCTGGAAAAGACCCTGGTCAACGCTCTGCGGCTGTCGGACGTTCTGGCCGACAATGCCCGTCTGCGCGGCGAGCTGGAGGGCCGCTTCCGCTTCGACAATCTGGTGGGCGACAGCCCCGCCTTCCGCCAAGTGATCGAAGCCATCGCCCAGGTCTGCGAAAGCCGCGCGAATGTCTTGCTGACCGGCGAATCCGGCACCGGCAAGGAGCTGGTGGCCCGCGCCATCCATTACAACAGCCCGCGCAAGGACAAACCCTTCGTCGCCCTGAACTGCGCGGCCATCCCCGAGGGTCTGCTGGAATCCGAGCTGTTCGGGCATGTCAAAGGCGCCTTCACCGGCGCCGTCGGCAACCGCGAAGGCCGCTTTGCCCAGGCCGACGGCGGCACCTTGTTCCTGGACGAGATCGGCGACATGCCCATGCCGGTCCAGGCCAAGATCCTGCGCGTGCTGCAGGAACGCAGCTTCGAGCCGGTGGGCGGCAGCCAAAGCCGGCAGGTGGATGTCCGCATCGTCGCCGCCACCAACAAGAATCTACAGGCCGCCGTCAGCCAAGGGCAGTTCCGCGACGATCTGTATTACCGCCTGAATGTCTATCCCATCGCCCTGCCGCCCCTGCGCGACCGGGTCGAGGATATTCCCCAGCTGGCGCAGCATTTCCTGAAAATGCTCGAGGTCGGCATGGGCAAGCGCCTGACCGGCTTCACCACCGGAGCCCTGAAGGCCATGTGCGGCTATGGCTGGCCGGGTAATATCCGCGAGTTGCAGAACTGCGTCGAGCGCGGCCTGATCGTCGCCAAGGGCAACCAGATCGCCGAGACCGATCTGCCGCGCTATCTGTCGGAATCCCCCCAGGGCGCCAGTGCCGACGGCCCCCGCTTTCCCATGGATCTGGACGAGGAACTGGCCCGGATCGAGCAGGAATTCATCCTCGAAGCCCTGAACCGCGCCGACGGCGTGCAGGTGGCTGCGGCGAATTTGCTGGGCGTGAATGAAAGAAGTCTCTGGCACCGCATCAAGAAATACGGCATCCAGATAACCCGAAAAGCCATCGGCGACGGAAACGCCGTCTGACGGCCACAGAAATGACCCGGTCAATAAGAAGAGGATAGACCATGTCGTTCCTTCGTAACGTGACGATCCTGCTGGGCGCCGCGCTCCTGTCCGCGACCCTGGCCGCCGGTTTCTCCGGCCCGGCCCGCGCCGACGATACCGCCGATGCCAAGGCCCAGGTGAACAGCCTGATGGCCGAAGCCATCGCCACCTTCGGCGGCAAGACCCTGCCCTATGACGAGCTGAACGCCAAGCTGCGCGGCTTCATCGAGCGCTATGGCGATGTCGCTCTGTCGTCCCAGGATGTGCTGGGCCGCTATTGGGCCAAGGCCTCCCCGGAAGAGCAGAGCGACTTCAAGACCCTGGTGGTGGATTACGCCATCGGCTCCTGGTCGAGCCAGCTGGGCCAGATGCCGGTCAGCCAGACCATCGAATTCACCACTTCGGAAACCACGCCTGAAGGACGGATTCTGCTGCATTCCCTGTCCCATACCGACGATATCACGCCGGTGGACTGGCTGCTGGTTCGCGCCGGCGATGGCCGCATGGTCGTGCTGGACGTGGCGGTGGGCGGTGTCAGCATCGTCAAGACCATGAATGCCGACTTCTCGACCATTATCCGCGCCAACGGTTATAAGGTCGCGCCGCTGCTGGATACCCTGCGGGCCAAGATCGCCAGCTACAAGACGGCCAAGTAAGCGGATGAAGGTCCTTGTCACCGGCGGAACGGGGTTCCTGGGCAGCCATCTGGTCGAGGCGCTGCTGGCGCAAGGCGACCGTGTGGTGCTGCTGGATCACCAGCTGGACGGCAAGGGCCTTTCTTCCAGCCTGCTGACCCAGGTCGAGGCCATCCAGGCCGACATCATGGACGAGGCGGCGGTAGTCCGGGCCGCCCAAGGCTGTCAGGTCATCCATCACTGCGCCGCCCTGGTGGGAATCGCCGCCTATGCCGGTCAGCCGACCCGCACCATGGAGGTCGAGGAACAGGGGCTGCGCAACGCCTGTCTGGCCGCCCGGCTGAACAAGGTGCCGCGCTTGGTCTATGCCTCGTCCTCGGCAGTCTATGGCCATGCCGGAGGCCCCGAGCCCTTGTTGGAGACGCAAGAGGTCTCGCCGGTGTCCAATTACGGCGTCGCCAAGCGGTTCAACGAAACCTATCTGGCCGCCCAGGCCGCCGAGCATGGGCTGCATTCCGCAGCGTTGCGCATCTTCAACGTCTATGGCCCACGGCAGAATCCGACTCAGGCGGTCCCCGCCTTCATCACCCGCGCCCTCGGCGGCGAGCCCATCACCATCTTTGGCGACGGCCAGCAGACCCGCGACTTCATCTATGTCGCCGACGTGGTCCAGGCCGCCATTGCCCTGGGCCGAGCCGTGGAAGGAGCTGCCATCGTCAATGCCGCCTCGGGCGCGGAGGTCAGCGTCCGCAGCTTGGCTGAAACCGTGGTGCGCCTGACCGGCTCGGTCTCGCCGATCCATTGCCTGCCCCGCCCGGAAGCCCGCGACGCCTTCGAGGTCGCCCGCTGCTTCGGCAGCCGCGCCCTGCTGGAACGGCTGACCGACGCGCCGCCGCCCCTGTCGCTGGAAGACGGCCTGAGCCGCACCATCTCCGCCATGCGGGGCGAAATCTGACCATGGACTGGCTGGCCGGCATCAATCTGTATCACAGCCTGTCGGGCGCCCTGGTCGGGCTGCTGATCGGCATGACCGGCGTCGGCGGCGGCTCGCTGATGACGCCGCTGCTGATCCTGCTGTTCGGCATGGCGCCCACCACCGCCGTCGGCACCGACCTGCTGTTCGCTTCGGGCACCAAGCTGTGCGGCACCGCCGTCCATCACAAGGGCGACCGCATCGAATGGCGGGTGGTCGGGCTGCTGGCCCTGGGCAGCGTGCCCGGCACCGCCTGCACGCTGTTGGCCATGAAGATCCTCAACATGGACAAGCATTCCGCCTCACACATCATTTCCGACGTGCTGGGCGTCGCTTTGCTGATCACCGCCGCCACCATGCTGGCCCGGCCCAAACTGATGGCCTATGCCCGCGCCCATGTCCGCCCGATTTCGCCGCTGTCCCGGCTGCTTCTGACGGTGATCACCGGCGGCGTGGTGGGCGTGATCGTCACCCTGTCTTCGGTCGGAGCCGGAGCCCTGGGCGTCACCGTGCTGATGCTGCTCTATCCCGAGCTGCCGCCGTCCCGCATCGTCGGCACCGATGTCGCCCATGCCGTGCCGCTGACCCTGATCTCGGGTCTGGGCCATTGGTGGCTGGGATCGGTGGATTGGCTGCTGCTGATCTCGCTGCTGCTAGGGTCGATCCCCGGCGTGCTGCTGGGCAGCCACTGGGCCGGCAAGGTGCCGGAAGTGGTCCTGCGCCTTCTGCTGGCCGCCGTGCTGGTGATCGCCGGGTCGAGGCTGCTCTTCTAAGTTTAGAGTATCCGTGTTGATCAAGCGGTTTTTGGCATCCATTGACGCCCTGCCTTGAGCAGGGCGTTTGCCATGACGACGAGCTTTCGCATGATGGCGGTGATTGCGACCTTGGCAGGTTTTCCAGCC
>Ga0228698_1000731_pt1 | contig 20687 bp, 23 predicted proteins | sample McNCre117_Aug_MG_FD_178015 | JGI IMG/M metagenome (GOLD analysis project Ga0228698, IMG submission 178015) | Freshwater microbial communities from McNutts Creek, Athens, Georgia, United States - 1-17_Aug_MG | ecosystem: Environmental > Aquatic > Freshwater > Creek | place: USA: Georgia...
CGGCTGGCCCGGCAGCACCGCCGAGACGGACAGGCCGCCGCTGCCCATCCAGATGACATGCTGGTTGCCCAGCGGTTCCACGAGCTGGATGTCGGCGGCAAACGGCTGCTCGGCGCCCAGGCGGATGTTCTCGGGCCGCACCGCCAGCGTCAGCGCCTCGCCCAGCGGGCGCGCGGCGAGCGCGGCCGGCAGCGGCAGCGTGACGGCCGGCGACACGAACTGCCCGCGGTCGCCCACCTGGCCGTCGATGCGGTTGATGGCCGGCGAGCCGACGAAGCCGGCCACGCGCAGGTTGCGGGGCTTGTCGTAGACCTCGGCCGGCGTGCCGATCTGCTGGATGACGCCCTGGTGCATGACGACGATGCGGGTGGCCAGCGTCATCGCCTCGACCTGGTCGTGCGTGACGTAGATCATCGTGTTGCCCAGGCGGGCGTGCAGCGTCTTGAGTTCGCGGCGCAGGTCGGTGCGCAGCTTGGCGTCGAGGTTGGACAGCGGCTCGTCGAGCAGCAGCACCTTGGCCTCGCGCACGATCGCGCGGCCGATGGCCACGCGTTGCCGCTGGCCGCCCGACAACTGCCCCGGGCGACGGTCCAGCAAGGGGCCGAGCTGCAGCATGTCGGCCGCAGCGGCCACGCGCCGCTCCAGGTCGGCCTTGGGCGTCTTGGCCATCTTCAGCGGGAACGCGAGGTTCTCCCGCACGGTCATGTTGGGGTAGAGCGCATAGCTCTGGAACACCATGCCCACGCCGCGCTGGCTGGGCTCGGCATGCGTCGCGTCCTGCTCGCCGATATGGATGCTGCCGCCACTGACCGGGTTGAGCCCCGCGATCGTGTGCAACAGCGTCGACTTGCCGCAGCCCGACGGGCCCAGCAGCACGAGGAATTCGCCGCTGTGGACGTCGAGGTCGAGGCCCCGGATGACGTCGTGGTTGCCGAAGCGGATGCTCAGATCCTGGATGTGGACGCGGGTCAAGGTTGTCTCCTCGTGTTGGATGTTGTTCAAGATGCGGGCAATCACCGGCGGCGCCACCCGTTGGCGCGGGGCGCGGCTGCCATCGTCGCTCACGGTCGTCTGCGGCGCGGTCAGGTGCTTCCAGGGGGTAGCAACGCGGGTGCGCTGGACTAGGCGTAGCGGTCCAGGCCGTCCACCAAGCGCTGGCGCAGCCGTGGTTCATCGAGCTGCTCCAGCCACCAGGCCAACGCGCGGCCGTCGCCGGCCTTCCAGCCGACGTACAGCGTGTTGGGCTCGCGCGGTGCGGCCACCTTCCTGGCGACCAGCTCGCCGCGCGCCAGCAGCGAGGCCACGCGCGCCTCGGGCAGCCAGCCCACACCCAGGCCGGCGCACTGCGCGGCGATCTTGGCGGCCATGCTGGGCACGGCCAGCCGCGCCTGGCCGGCGCCGTGGCCGTAGGCGCGGCCGTCATTGCGGCGCGAGGTGTCGGCCACGACGACGGCGCGGTGGGCCTGCATCTGCGCCGCCGTCAGCGCCTCCTTCGCCTTGGCCAGCGGGTGTCGGGGCGACACCGCATACACCCAGCGCATCTCGCCCAGCTCGCGCCATTGCACGCTCAGGCCGGGCGGGGGCTCGTTGGTGGCGCCGATGACGAGGTCGCCCCGGCCGTCGGCCAGGGCCTCCCAGGTGCCGCCCAGCACCTCGTGCGTCAGGCGCAGGCTGACGCCCGAATCGAGCGCATCGAAATCCTGGATGACCGGCAGCAGCGACTCGAACTCGATGATTTCGTCCGTCACGATCCACAGCCGGTCCTCCCACCCCCGGGCCACCTGGGTGACGCGGCGCGTGAGGCGCTGCATGTCGTCGCGCAGCCGGGTGGCCTCGCGCACGAGCAGCGCGCCGGCGGGTGTGAGCTGCAGCCGGTAGCGGCGGCGGTCGAACAGCAGCGCGTCGAAGCGGGTTTCGATCTGGCGCAGCGTGTACGACACGGTGGAGGGCGCCTTGCCCAGCGCGGCCGCCGCGCGCGACAGGCTGCCGCTGGCCAGGATGGCCTCCATCAGCTGGATCTCGTCGTCACTGAGCATGTTCGAAAGCCTTGCACGAGTCGGCCAATGCGGCCGGACGTCAAAAAGTGGGGCGCGGCCGAGTATCGAGTCCACGGCAGACAGCCGATCAACCCCTGAAACGCCCGACTCGAAAGGAACCGCATCATGTCAACCCGCTTCACCAACAAGACCGTCCTCGTCACCGGCGGCACGTCCGGCATCGGCCTGGCCACCGCGCAGGCCTTCCAGGCCGAAGGCGCCCACGTCATCGTCACGGCCCGCCCGGGCAAAGTGCACGAGGCCCAGGGCTTCGAGCTGGTGCCGCTGGACGCGGCCGACCTGAACGGCGCGCGGGCGCTGGCCGCACAGCTGGCCGCAGCCGGCCGGCGGCTGGACGCCGTGTTCGTCAACGCCGGCATCGCCGAGTTCGCGTCGCTGGCCGACGCCACCGAAGACCTGTGGGACCGCACCTTCGACACCAACGCCCGTGGTGCGTTCTTCCTGATCCAGGCCTTGCGCCCGGTGCTGGCGCCAGGCGCGTCCATCGTGCTGAACGGCTCCATCAACGCCCACATCGGCATGCCCAACTCGGCCATCTACGCCGCCAGCAAGGCCGCGCTGATCTCGCTGGCCAAGACGCTGTCGGCCGAGCTGCTGCCACAGGGGGCGCGCGTGAACGTCGTGAGCCCCGGGCCGATTGCCACGCCGCTGTACGGCAAGCTGGGTTTCGATGCCGACACCTTGAAGACGGTCGCCGCACAGATCCAGAGCCAGATCCCGCTGGGCCGCTTCGGCACGCCGCAGGAACTCGCCTCCACCGTGCTGCACCTCAGCGCGCCGGAGTCGGCCTTCATCGTCGGCACGGAGATCATCGTGGACGGGGGCATGAGCCAGCTTTGAGCGCGCGTTGCGGCAGATGGCGACAATCGCGGGTCTGACCCGACCCGCGATTGCCATGACCACCCGTACCGTCTTAGGCGCCTGCCCCCACGACTGCCCCGACACCTGCGCGCTGCAGGTCACGGTCGAGAACGAACGCGTCATCAAGGTGCAGGGGCGCGCCGAGCACCCCAACACGCACGGCGCGCTGTGTACCAAGGTGTCGCGCTACCCCGAACGCACCTACCACGCCGAGCGCCTGCTGTACCCGCTCAAGCGCGTCAGCAAGAAGACGGAGCCGCCGGCTTTCGTGCAGGTCACCTGGGCCGAGGCGCTGGCCGACATCGCGGCCCGGCTCAAGGCCATCGCCGCACGCGACGCCCAGGCCATCCAGCCCTACAGTTATGCCGGCACCATGGGCCTGATCCAGGGCGAGGCCATGGCCGGGCGGCTGTGGAATGCGCTGGGGGCGGCGCGGCTGGACCGCACCATCTGCGCCAGCGCCGGCGCCGCCGGGCTGGCGGCCACCTATGGCCACAAGCTGGGCATGCACACGCGCCACTTCGCGGGCGCCAAGCTCATCGTCATCTGGGGCAGCAACAGCATCACGTCCAACCTGCACTTCTGGACGTATGCCAACCAGGCCAAGCGCGACGGGGCCAAGCTGATCTGCATCGACCCGCGCAAGACCGAAACCGCCGACAAATGCCACCAGCACATCGCCGTGCTGCCGGGCACCGACGGCGCGCTGGCGCTGGGCGTGATGCACGAGCTGATCGCCAACGACTGGCTGGACCACGACTACATCGCCCGCCACGTCGACGGCTGGGACGAATTGCGCGCCAAGGCCCTGGCCTGGCCGCCCGAGCGCGTGGCGCAGACCTGCGGCATCACCGCCGACGAGGTGCGCGGCCTGGCGCGCGACTACGGCGACCGGGATGCCGTCGAGGCGCCTGCGGCCATCCGGCTGAACTACGGCATGCAGCGCGTGCGCGGCGGCGGCAATGCGGTGCGGCTGATCGCGCTGCTGCCCTGCCTGACCGGTGCCTGGCGGCACGCCAGCGGCGGGCTGCTGCTGTCGGCCTCGGGCTGGTTCGCGCCGTTCAAGAACCCGCAGCTGGAGCGGCCCGACCTGCTGGCCGGGCGCACGCCGCGCATGGTCAACATGAGCACCATCGGCGACGCGCTGCTGGCGCCGGCCTCGCCCGCCGAGTTGGGAGGCTGGGGCCCGCGCATCGAGGCGCTGGTGGTCTACAACAGCAACCCCGTCGCCGTGGCGCCCGAGTCGCCCAAGGTGGTGGCAGGCTTCCAGCGCGAAGACCTGTTCACGGTCGTGCTGGAGCACTTCATGACCGACACGGCCGACCTGGCCGACTATGTGCTGCCGGCCACCACGCAGCTGGAGCACCTGGACGTGCACACCAGCTACGGCCACACCGATGTGCTGATGAACCAACGGGCAATAGCACCGCTGGGCGAGGCCAAGCCGAATTCGCAGATCTTCCGTGAGTTGGCGGCGGCGATGGGGCTGACCGATCCGTGCTTCCTCGACACCGACGAGCAGCTGGCCGCCCAGGCCTTCACGCCCGACATCGACCTCGCCCTGTTGCGCGAGCAGGGCTGGCAGCCGCTGCCGATTGCCGAGGCGCCATTCGCCAACGGCGGCTTCCCCACGCCGAGCGGCCGCGCGAATGCGGCCGGCGCCGACTACGTGCCCAACTACGAGAGCGCCGCCAGCACGCCTGAACTGGCCGCGCGCTTCCCGCTGGCCATGATCTCGCCGCCGGCCCGCAACTTCCTGAACAGCAGCTTCGTCAACGTGAAGAGCCTGCGCGACATCGAAGCCGAGCCCATCATCGAGATGCACGCCGACGACGCGGCCGCGCGCCAGCTGGCAGACGGCACGCTGGTCGCAGCCTTCAACGACCGCGGCCGCTACGTGGCCACGCTCAAGGTCAGCAAGCGCGCGCGCCCCGGCGTCGTCAACGGGTTGGGCGTGTGGTGGCGCAAGCTGGGCGTGCAAGGCACCAACGTGAACGAAGTGACGCACCAGCGCCTGACCGACCTGGGCGAGGCGCCGGCGTTCTACGACTGCCTGGTGCAAGTGGAAGCGGTGGAAGCGGCTTGATCCGCCGCCTGCTGTTGTCCATCTCGCTGCTGGCCCTGTCGGGTTGCAGCGCGTTGGGCCACTGGAGCCAGGCGGCCGGCGGGCACCTGGGCATCGTGCGCGCCGCCCGGCCGGTCAGCGACTGGCTGGCCGACCCCGCCACGCCCGCCGACCTCGCCGAGCGCCTGCGGCTGTCACAGCAGCTGCGCGATTACGCCACCGCGCGGCTGGCCCTGCCCGACAACAACAGCTACCGCCGCTACGCCGACTTGCATCGCACGGCCGCGGTGTGGAACGTCATCGCCGCACCCGAGTTCGGCTTCACGCTCAAGACCTGGTGCTACCCGGTCATGGGCTGCGCCGGCTACCAGGGCTGGTTCAACCTCGACGAGGCCAAGCGGCGCGCCGAGACGCTGAAGGCCGAAGGCTGGGAGGCGCAGGTGCAGGCCATTCCCGCTTACTCCACGCTGGGCTGGAGCCGGCTGCTGGGCGGCGACCCGCTGCTCAACACCTTCATCCGCTACCCGGACGGCGAGCTCGCCGCGATGATCTTTCACGAGTTGGCCCACCAGCGCGTCTACGTCGGCGACGACACCGGCTTCAACGAGGCCTACGCCAGTGCTGTCGAATTGATCGGCGCGCGCCAGTGGCTGGCGGGCAATGCCGAGGCGCTGGCCGCCTTCGACGCCGGCCGCGAGCGGCGCGCGCGTTTCCTCGTGCTGGCGCGCGAAGGCAAGCGGCGCCTGCAGGCGGTGTACGACGGCCCGGCCGACCAGCGCAGCGCCGGCAAGGCGGCCGTGATGGACGAACTGCGCGCGCGTGCGAAGCAGGAGGCGCCGGGCTATGAGGCCTGGTTCCAGCGTGCCAACAACGCCAGCTTCGCCATCCTGGCCGCCTACGACGAACTCGTGCCGGCCTTCGAGCGGCTGTTCGAGCGCGAGGGCCGCGACTGGGCCAGGTTCCACGCGGCTGTGGAGGCGCTGAAGCCGCTGTCGCGTGACGAGCGCCGGGCTACATTGAAGGCCCAAGGAGGCCTTCATGACGCTGACCCTACGCCGAGTCCGACCCAGTGATGCTGCGGCGATGGCCGAGCAACTGGCCGACCCCGACGTCTTTCCCGGCTTGCTGCAAATGCCCTACGCCAACGTGGAGGCGTGGCAGCAGCGGCTCAACACACCGCCCACACCGGGTTCGGCAGAGTTGATGCTGGTGGCCGAGCGCGACGGCAAGCTCGTCGGAAGCGCCGGCCTTCATCCAGTGGGCCCGCAGCTGCGCCGCCGCCACGCGATGATGCTGGGCATCTCGGTGCTGCCGTCGTCACAAGGGCAGGGCGTCGGCCAGGCGCTGATGGCGGCGCTGCTGGACTACGCCGACAACTGGGCCCAGGTGCTGCGCATCGAGCTGACCGTCTATCACGACAACCAGCGCGCCATCCGCCTGTACGAGCGGCATGGCTTTGCGCCGGAAGGCCGGCTCAAGGCCTATGCGCTGCGCAACGGGGTGTATGAGGACGTGCTGGCGATGGCGAGGCTGCATCCGAGGCAGCCGGTGGTGCGCGCCGCAAGCTGATCTCAGCGCGACAAATCTGTCTTGACGATGTTGACGATGCCGCCTGGCGGTGCGCCGGTGCACCAGGCGTTGGTCATTCCCGCGAGTTCAACGGGTTCATACAGGTCGTGAGCATCCATCACGATCTCTCGTACCAGATGTGCCAGGCGGCGCGCTCCGAGCCCTGGAATCTCGCCAGGACGCAACATATGCGCCCACGCGATCAATGCTTTGTACGGAGTCTTGGCCCGCACCTGCTTGATGTAGGTGCCGCCCTGATAGTCCCAGATGAACGTGTACGTGTTCACGGCTGGATCAAGGCAGCGCCTGCCCCCTCGCCGCCACATACAGCCGATACCACTCCTCCCGGCTCAGCTGAATCCTCGCCGCATCGCCGCACGCACGAATCCGCTCCGCGTTGCCGCTGCCGATGACCGGCTGGATACCCGCCGGGTGACGCAGCAGCCAAGCCAGCAGCACGGCGTTGGCCGTCGTGCGGTGGGTCTCGGCAATCTCGTGCACGGCCTTGGCGGCGGGCGACGCCGCAGCGTCGTTGAACCGCCCCTGTGCGAGCGACCCCCAGGCCTGCAGCTGCACGCCGTGCTGCTGGGCGTATTCCAGCGTGCCGGCCCAGGCGATGGTGCCGGGGCGCGTGGCGGCCTGCGGGTCGTTGAAGGTGGTGCCGGCGTCGATGGCGTCCAGCTTGGCCAGGCTGATCTCCAGCTGGTTCACGACCAGCGGCTCGGCGAGCGCCGACTGCAGCCAGCGCATCTGCCCGGCGTGCATGTTGGACACGCCCAGGTGCCCCACCTTGCCGGCGGCCTTGAGCCGGCCGAAAGCTTGGGCAATCTCGACGGGCTGCATCAGCGGGTCGGGGCGGTGCAGCAGCAGGATGTCGATGCGCTCGATGGCGAGGCGCTTCAGGATGCCGTCGACGCTGGCCTCGATGTAGTCGGCGCTCAGGTCGTAGCGGCCGGGCGCCGTGGCGTCGGCGAAGCGGATGCCGCACTTGCTCTGCAGCCGCACCCGGGCGCGCAGGCTGGGGTCGCGTTTGAGCAGTTCGCCGAACACGGCCTCGGCCTTGCCGCGGCGGTAGATGTCGGCGTGGTCGAACCGCTGGATGCCGATGGCCAGAGCCGCTTCGACGGCTTCGTGCGCGTGGGCGATGTCGGCCTCGGTGACGGGGCTGTCGCCCCAGTCGCCCCCTAAGGCCATGCAGCCGTAGACGAGGGGGCTGGTGTCGGGGAGGCGGGTGGTCAGGGGCGGTCGGGCGGGCATCGATCAGTGGATGGTCGTGGGCCCGGCATCATGCGCCAGCGGGCGCCGTCCGCGGCGGCCGAACATGTCGGCCAGCGTTCCGGTGGCTGCCGAGACGACCGCCGACATGAACGCGCCCACCTTGGCCAGGCGCTGCATGAAGGCGCTCCGGTGGCGCTTGCGGCGTGGGTGCTGCATGAGGTTGTTGACGAGCTCGATCTCGATCTGCCGCTCCCGAAGGCGCTGGGCCAGGCGGCCCCCGCGCTCGAAGCGGCGCGCCAGATCACGCACGGCATCCACCTCGCGCTGGTGGATGAGCAGGCCGGGCGACTTCAGCGGGCTGCCCAGCGCCCGGGCGCGCATGAAGAGGGCCTTGGCGGCCAGCGTGTCGATCTGGCAGCCCCAGCCGGATTCCAGGCAGCAGGCGAGGTTGAACGTGGCGTCGGCATGGCCTTGGGAAGCGGCGTCGGTGTAGAGCGCCAGGCCGCGCGCGGGCTCGATGGCGCCGCCCCAGCCGGCCACCAGCGCGCGGGCGAGGTGGAACTTTGCCGTCAGGTTGCCTTGCGCGGCTGCCCGCTCCAGGCGCTCGCGCGCCTGCGTGGCGTTGCGCGGCAGGCCCAGGCCCTCCAGCTGGCAGAAGGCGAGCATGGCCAGGCCTTCGGCGTTTCCGGCGTCCGCCGCGATACCGAACCAATAGACCGCCTGTTGGTGGTCAGGCCGGGCGGCACGCATCTGCGCCATCCCGTTGCTGAGCGGATCAGGGCTGGTGAGTGTGGGGATGATGTCGGCGGGGCGCATGGATCCTCCCAGGGCTGAGGCTGGCTTTGCCAGACTTTTTGAGCGGCGGAGTATGCGGTCAATTGGACGTGCCGGGTGTTACGCAAGGCTTCTGGCTTAGAGTGCGGCGCACGACAACAGGAGCGCCGCCGTGGCCGATATCCGCATTCACCGAGACCACGCGCTGGGCCTGCCGCGCGCCCGCGAGGTCGCCTCGCAATGGGCCGAGAAGCTCGAGCAGAAGTTCGACATGGCCTGCACCGTCCATGAGGGCGAGGACGAGGACACCGTGGAATTCACCCGCTCCGGCGTGAAGGGCGCGCTGACGGTGTCGGCCGGCCATTTCGAGGTGGTGGCGCAGCTGGGCTTCCTGCTGGGGGCCTTCAAGGCGACGATCGAGGCCGAGATCCAGAAAGAATTGGACACATTGTTGGCGGCCCAGCAGAAGGCACCGGGCAAGAAAAAGCCGGCCTGACATCGCGCCGGCCGGCTGTTGCGACGCGCTGGGTGCTTATTTCAGCGATTCGATCAAATCGACGTATTGCTGCTGCGCGTCGTCCGTCGACGTGCCCTTCAGCTCGTTCCAGGCGTCCCACTTGGCGCGGCCCACCAGGTCGGTGAAGCCGGGGCGGCTGCCCTCCACGTCGCCGACGCTGCCCTGCTTGTAGAGGGCGTAGATCTTCAGCAACGTCATGTTGTCGGGCCGCTCGGGCAGGTTTTTCGAGTCGGCGACGGCGGCTTCGAATTGTTCTTTCAGGCTCACGGGGGTCTCCAGGCTGATGGGGGCTTGTTAACGCGACGGTGGCGGGCCAACTTGCACCCGGTGCCGGCGCACGAACAGGCCCGGCGGGGTCGATGTGGTCACAATCGAATGACGAGCCGACGAGTTTAGGCCCGGCAAAAAGCGATTCCGAGGAGACACATGGCTGCCAGCAGCGAACGAATGTCCAGGGTGGATACGGCCTGGCTGCGCATGGACACCGAGGCCAACCTGATGATGATCGTCGGCGTCTGGTCCATCCGCCCGGGGATTCTCCTGGCCGACCTGCGCCAGCGCGTGGCCGAGCGGCTGCTGCAGTACCCGCGCTTTCGGCAGCGCGTGGTGGAAGACGCGCTGCTGGGTGCCCAGTGGGTGGCCGACAAGGACTTCGACATCGCCCGCCATGTGGTGGCCGAGGTGCCGCTGCCGCTGCGCGGCCAGAGCCGTGACGAGGTCTTGCGCGAGCGCGTGGCCGAGCTGTGCACGCAGCCGCTGGACCCCGGCCACCCGCTGTGGCAGTTCCAGCTCATCGAGGACATGGGTGACGGCAGCAGCGCCCTCATCGCCCGCATTCACCATTGCATCGCCGACGGCATCGCGTTGATCGCCGTGATGCTGTCCATCACCGACGGCGGCAAGGCGCCGCCGCGCCGGCCGCCCCGCGACGAGCACGACGAGAACGGCTGGCTGCTGGACGCCTTCCTGCGGCCCCTGACGAACATGACCGTGAAGGCCATCGGCCTGACGGGCAAAGGCGTCGCCAAGGGCGTGGATCTGGCTCTGGAGCACAGCCCCATGGACTCGCCGCTGGAGGTAGCGCGCGTGGGCTACCAGGCGGTGTCGGACGTGGCGGCGTTCGCGCTGATGCCCGATGACTCGCACACGCGGCTCAAGGGCAAGCCCGGCATGAAGAAGACGGTGGCCTGGGATGACAGCCTGTCGCTGGACGAGGTCAAGGCCGTTGGCCGGGCGCTGGGTGCATCCATCAACGATGTGCTGCTGGCCTGCGCCGCCGGCGCGATCGGGCGCTACCTGGCCGAGCGCGGCGAGGACCCCGCCGGCAAGGAGATCCGCGCGATGGTGCCGGTGAACCTGCGGCCGCTCGAGCAGGCCTGGCAGCTGGGCAACCGCTTCGGCCTGGTGCCGCTGGTGTTGCCCATCGGCATCGCCAACCCGGTGGAGCGGCTGTTCTCGGTACGCGCCCGCATGAACGAGCTCAAGGGCAGCTTCCAGCCAGTGATGGCGTTCGGGCTGCTGTCGGTGGCGGGCCTGCTGATCAAGCCTGTGCAGCACGCGATGCTGAACCTGTTCGCCCGCAAGGCGACGGCCGTCATGACCAATGTGCCGGGCCCGGCCGAGGCGCTGAAGTTCTGCGGCTCCACCGTGGAGAAGGTGATGTTCTGGGTGCCGCAGTCGGGCGACATCGGCATGGGCGTCAGCATCCTGACCTATGCCGGCCGCGTGCAGTTCGGGCTCATCACGGATGCAGGCCTGTGCCCCGACCCGCAGGCCATCGTTGCCAACTTCGCGCCCGAGTTCGAGAAGCTGCTGTGGCTGTCGCTGATGATGCCCTGGGGGCCGGAAGCCGACTGAGGCGCGGTGCCGCCCCAGTCTACGGTCGGGTGCGGCTAGTTGGTCTTGGCCGATGCGGCTGCGGCGGGCTTCTTGGCTTTGGCCTTGGCCTTCTTGCCGGCGCCGCTGGGGTGGGCCAGCGCGACGGAGGCGGGGTCGGCCTTTTCGAGGTAGGCCGCGTATTGCTCCTCGGTGCAGGCCTTGGCGCCGTTGTAGTAGCGCATGTCGCCCTTGATGCGCTCGCCGGTGAAGGCCGGGGCTTCGGTGCCGGGCGGGTAGTTGGCGATGTAGCTGGCGTAGCTTTGCGCGCAGCCCTCGCGCAGCGAGGCCAGGGCGAAATCGGCGGGCGTGTCTGCGGCCGAGGCGGGAAGCGCGGTCACCAGGGCGGTGACGGCGACGACGAGCGTTCTCATGGCATACCTCCTGAAAGCCTGGGGCTCTTCAAGGGTAGGCCGTGGCCGCCGCAAAAACAAAGGCGCTCCGGGGAGCGCCTTGGCGAAAGGGCCGGTTCGGCTCAGGGGCGAGCGGACTCGGCGGCCTTCTTGGCGGCCGGGCGGCCGGCGGCGGTGGGGTAGGCCGCCATCACCTTGACCGGGTCGGCCTTGTTGTCCAGGTAGGCGGCGTATTGCTGCGACGTGCAGGGCAGCAGCTTGCCGGGGCGGGCCTCGCCCTTGTACTTGCCGGCGGAATAGACGAACTGGTATTCGTTGGCGGCGACGGGCATCGCGAGGCTGCTGGTGTCGCTGTAGCTCTTGGCGCATTCGGCGCGCAGTTCGGCTTGCTCGGGCGTGGCGTTGTTGGCGGCCTGGGCGGCGAACACGGTCAGGGCGGCGAAGGCGGGGATCAGGAACTTCATGGCGCTTGTCTCGCGGGAGGGGTAGGTATGGTTTGAAGCTTACGTCGCCGCGCATGGACCCGCATCCCCGGAACCACGGGTGCATGGCCTGTGAAGCCCGGCACACGGCAGCGGCGCCGGTGCATTGTGGGGCGGGTGTGCTGCCGTGCCGGTGGCGGGCGGTCCGGGGTTTTCCTCAGTCCTCGAGCTCGTCCCGGGCGGACTGGATATCCAGCAGCTCCATCGCATCCATGGGCTCGCAGGTGGCGGCAGCCGCGTAGAGCGACTCCGCCTCGGCCATGCGCTTGTCGCCTTCGAGCATGACCAGGCCGTTGGCGCGCTCGATCATGGCGATCGCGCTGGTGGGGTTGAGCTTGAGCGCCTGCTCGAACATCTTCAGGCCGGTGGCGGTGTCGGCGCCTTGCGTCTTGCCGAGCAGCTTGCCGACCTTGTCGATGACCTCGGCATGGAAGGCGCCGAGCGCGATGTGGGCGTCGGCGTGCTTGGGGGCGAGCTGGAGGGTGGTCTCGAGCGCCGTCTTGATCTTGGTGCCCAGGCCCTGGGCCAGCGCCTTGGCGACGCTGATGGTCTGGCCGTAGCGGCCCAGCGCGAAGGCCTGCCAGTACCAGGCGTTGGGGTTCTTGGGGTCGCTGGCCTGCTGGGCTTCGGCGCGCTCGGCGATCTGCAGCAGCAGGTCCAGCTTCACCTTCTCCTTCTTCTCGAGGTAGTTGGCGTAGATGCCCTGCGCCTTGTTGGCGACGGTGATGCCGGCGCCGCCTGCGGCCAGGCCGGCGTCATGGGCGGCCTGGAAGTTGCCGGCGTGGAAATCGATCCAGGCCTGCACGACGGCGGCGTCCTTGGGGAAGGGTTCCACATCGCCCGCGTGCAGGCGGGCCCAGTGCTTCTTCAGCGTGGTGGGCGTGTAGACGAAGGCGCTGTTGTCGTAGGGGAAGGCGGTCCACTTGGCCATCGCTTGTCTCCTTCAGGGTGGTGCGGGATGGGGCTGGTATTGGCCGGCGAGCTCGAACAGGTGGTCCCGCGACGCGGGCTCGAGGTAGGGCAGCAGCAGGCTGAGCGCGTGGAAGGCGCCGCGCAGCAGCGCGCTGCCGGCGCGGTCGGGCTCCAGCGCGTGGCGCGGGTCGCGCACGTATTCGTAGCTCAACCAGTAGCTGACGACGACGACCATGGCGCTGGCTGTCGGCGTGGCCTCGCGCAGCTCCATCTTCAGCGCGCCGCCCCGATGCAGGCCGGACAGCAGCTGGCGCATCGCCTGCTCCTTGGCCGCGAGCAGGGCCTGGAAATGCGTCTCCAGCTTGCGGTTCTTGAAGAGCAGGTCGTTCAGGTCGCGGTAGAGAAAACGGTACTTCCAGATCAGCTCGAACAGCATGTGGAAGAACAGCCATGCGTCTTCGACGTGGCGCACGTTGTCGGCGGCGGCCAGCAGCTCGCCCAGCTCGGCCTCGTAGCGGCCGAAGAGCGCGTTGACCAGCTCGTCCTTGGCCGGGTAGTGGTAGTAGAGGTTGCCGGGGCTGATCTTGAGCTCGGCCGAGATCAGCGTCGTCGAGACGTTGGGCTCGCCGAAGGCGTTGAACAGGTCCAGCGTGACCTCGAGGATGCGTTCGGCGGTACGGCGGGGGCGTTTGGTCGTCGGCATGTCAGCGGCGCGCGGCCGCGCGAAGCGGCTGGCCAGCCCGGGCGTGGGGCTGCATCGGCAGTGGGCATGGGGGCACACGGGTCATCAGGTCATTCTGGCAGCGAAAGGCCGCCCGCACGGGGCGACTTCTAGAATCGCCCGCCTATGCCGAGCCCGTCTTCATCGCCTCCCGCCATCGCTTTCGAGAACGTCAAGAAAACCTACCGGGGAGGGCAGCTGAAGGCACTGGATGGCGTCAGCTTCGACATCCAGCCGGGCGAGTTCTTCGGGCTGCTGGGCCCCAACGGGGCGGGCAAGACGACGCTGATCAGCGTGCTGGCCGGGCTGACCCGCGCCACGTCGGGCCGCGTGCGTGTCATGGGGCATGACGTGGTGGACGACTACGCCGCCGCGCGCAAGGCGCTGGGTGTCGTGCCGCAGGAGCTGGTGTTCGACCCCTTCTTCAGCGTGCGCGAGACGCTGCGCATCCAGAGCGGCTATTTCGGCGTGAAGAACAACGACGCCTGGATCGACGAGCTGCTGGAGAACCTGGGCCTGGCCGACAAGGCGCACGCCAACATGCGCCAGCTGTCGGGTGGCATGAAGCGCCGCGTGCTGGTGGCGCAGGCGCTGGTGCACCGGCCGCCCGTCATCGTGCTGGACGAGCCCACCGCCGGCGTGGACGTGGAGCTGCGCCAGACGCTGTGGCAGTTCATCGCCCGCCTCAACAAGGAAGGCCACACGGTGCTGCTGACCACGCACTACCTGGAAGAGGCCGAGGCGCTGTGCCAGCGCATCGGCATGCTGAAGGCGGGCCGCATCGTGGCGCTGGACCGCACCTCGCAGCTGCTGGCGGGCACGGCCTCGACGATGCTGCGCTTCAAGACCGACGCCGCGCTGCCGGCCGACATTGCCGCGCGCGCCCGCGTCACCGGCCGTATCGTGCAGGTCACGGCGCATGACGCTGCCGAGGTGGAGACGACGCTGGGGTCGCTGCGCGCCGCGGGCGTGCCCATCGAAGACCTGGAGATCGGCCGCGCCGACCTGGAAGACGTGTTCCTCGAAATCATGAATGGAGCTGCGGCATGAGCCTCGCACGGCCGCCCGAAGGGGCTCATTCCCGCTTGGCGGGACAGCGCGAAGCGCGAAGGGTGCACACATTCAGCGGCGCCGCCACCCTCTTCAAGAAGGAAGTGCTGCGCTTCTGGAAGGTCGCCTTCCAGACCGTGGCGGCGCCGGTGCTGACGGCGGTGATGTACCTGCTCGTGTTCGGCCACACGCTGGAAGACCATGTGAAGGTGTACGACACGGTGGGCTACACGCAGTTCCTGATCCCGGGCCTCGTGATGATGAGCGTGCTGCAGAACGCGTTCGCGAACAGCTCGTCCAGCCTCATCCAGAGCAAGATCACCGGCAACCTGGTGTTCCTGCTGCTCACGCCGCTGTCGCCGCTGGCGTGGTTTGTGGCCTATGTGGGCGCGGCCGTCGTGCGCGGCCTGGCGGTCGGGGCCGGCGTGCTGCTGGTGACGGTCTGGTTCGCGCCGCCGGGGCTGGACAACGTGCTGTGGGTGCTGGCCTTCACGGTGCTGGGCGCCGGGCTGATGGGGTCGCTGGGCCTCATCGCCGGCCTGTGGGCCGAGAAGTTCGACCAGATGGCCGCGTTCCAGAACTTCATCATCATGCCGATGACCTTCCTGTCCGGCGTGTTCTATTCGGTGCACTCGTTGCCGGCCTTCTGGCAGGGCGTGAGCCACCTGAACCCGTTCTTCTACATGATCGACGGCTTCCGCCGAGGCTTCTTCGGCGTCAGCGACGTGTCGCCGTGGCTGAGCCTCTCGATCGTCGCCGTCGCCTTCATCGCAGTGGGCGGCCTGGCGCTGTCGCTGCTGCAGCGGGGCTACAAGATCAGGAGCTGAGCCACCTCGGCCGGCGCGCGCCGGCCGCTTGATGGAATGCGAAGTGGCATGCGTTGGGGGCGCCGAAGGGGTGGCCCCTAAAATCTCGGGTTTCTCCCGAGCTTTCGAGGACCGATTCAATGGCCGACCCGACCCCGCAACAAGTGCGCGATTTCATTGCCGCAGGCCTGCCCTGCGCGCATCTGGAAGTCGAGGGCGACGGCCGACACTTCTTCGCCACCATCGTGTCGGCGGAATTCGCGGGGCTCACGCGCATCAAGCGTCACCAGCGCGTCTACGCGGCCCTGGGCGAGCGCATGCGCGAGGAGATCCACGCGCTGTCGATGAAGACGCTGACGCCCGAGGAGTGGCAGGCATGAGCGGCCTGACCCTCGCGCTGTCCAAGGGCCGCATCTTCGAAGAGACGCTGCCGCTGTTGCGTGCCGCCGGCATCGAGGTGCTGGAAGACCCCGAGACCTCGCGCAAGCTCATCCTGCCGACCAACCGCGACGGCGTTCGCATCGTCATGGTCCGCGCCAGCGACGTGCCGACCTATGTGCAGTACGGCGGCGCCGACCTCGGCGTGGCCGGCCGCGACGTGCTGCACGAGCAGGCACTGGCCCAAGGTGGTTCGCATGGCCTGTACCAGCCGCTGGACCTGAACATCGCGCGCTGCCGCATGAGCGTCGCGACACGCGCCGACTTCGACTACGCGACCGCCGTGAAGCAGGGCTCGCGGCTGCGCGTGGCCACCAAGTACACCGAGATCGCGCGCCAGCACTTCGCCGACAAGGGCGTGCACGTGGACCTGATCAAGCTCTATGGCTCGATGGAACTGGCGCCGCTGACCGGCCTGGCCGATGCCATCGTCGACCTCGTCTCCACCGGCGGCACGCTGCGCGCGAACAAGCTGGTCGAGGTGGAGCAGATCATGGACATCTCGTCTCGCCTGGTCGTCAACCAGGCCGCGCTGAAGTTGAAGCGCGGCATCTTGCGCCCCCTCATCGACGCCTTCGCTGGCGCCGTTTCTTCATGAGCCTCATCCGCCAACTCTCGACCGCTGCGGCCGATTTCGCCACCGAGTTCGAGCGCCTGCGCCATTGGTCGGCGGAGACGGATGCGGCCATCGAGGGTCGCGTGGCCGAGATCCTGGCCGACGTGCAGGCCCGCGGCGACGCCGCCGTGCTGGACTACACCCACCGCTTCGACCGCCTCAATGCCTCCAGCGTCGCCGCGCTGGAGATCACGCAGGCCGAACTGCAGGCCGCGCTGGCGTCCATCCCGGCCGCGCAGCGCGAGGCACTGCAGGCCGCCGCGAAGCGCGTGCGGGCCTACCACGAGCGTCAGCTGGAGGCCTCGGGCCGCAGCTGGAGCTACCGTGACGAAGACGGCAACCTGCTGGGCCAGAAGGTCACGCCGCTGGACCGCGTGGGCATCTACGTGCCCGGCGGCAAGGCGGCCTACCCGAGCAGCGTGCTGATGAACGCCATCCCGGCCCATGTGGCCGGCGTGGCCGAGATCATCATGGTCGTGCCCACGCCCGACGGCGTGCGCAACCCGCTGGTGCTGGCTGCCGCGGCCGTGGCCGGCGTGCACCGCGTGTTCACCGTCGGCGGCGCCCAGGCCGTGGCCGCGCTGGCCTACGGCACGGCGACCATCCCGCGCGTCGACAAGATCACCGGCCCGGGCAATGCCTACGTCGCGTCGGCCAAGAAGCATGTGTTCGGCCAGGTCGGCATCGACATGATTGCCGGGCCCAGCGAGATCCTCGTCATCGCCGACGGCACCACGCCGCCGGACTGGGTGGCGATGGACCTGTTCAGCCAGGCCGAGCACGACGAGCTGGCGCAGAGCATCCTGCTCAGCCCCGATGCGGCCTTCCTCGACGCCGTGCGCGCCAGCCTCGACAAGCTGCTGCCCACGCTGCCGCGCGAGGCCGTCATCCGCGCATCGCTGGCAGGTCGCGGCGCACTGATCCACACGCGCTCGATGGAAGAGGCCTGCGAGATCAGCAACGCCATCGCACCGGAGCACCTGGAAATCAGCGCCGCCGAGCCGCAGCGCTGGGAGCCGCTACTGCGCCATGCCGGCGCGATCTTCATGGGCGCGTACACGAGCGAGTCGCTGGGCGACTATTGCGCCGGCCCCAACCACGTGCTGCCCACGGCCAGCACGGCGCGCTTCTCGTCGCCGCTGGGGGTCTACGACTTCCAGAAGCGCAGCAGCCTCATCGAGGTCAGCGAGCAGGGCGCGCAGACGCTGGGCCGCATCGCCTCCGTGCTGGCGCATGGCGAGGGCCTGCAGGCCCACGCGCGCGCGGCCGAGCTCCGCCTTAAATAGAGCCCCTCGTCCAAGGCGTACCTTGGCCGGTCCCCCGCGGGGACGGCGATGCTAGCGGCATCGAGCCGCAAGCACATCGCCATGACGGGCCGGCTTGGGAGCGGCCCGGCGCTCGGCCCGTGAGCGTCATGCGTCCGGTAGTACTTCCAGCACGGCCTTGAACGGGCTGCGCTCCGGCGGCTCGTCGTGCTCGGCGGTCTTGGTCAGGGCCGTCGTGAGCCAGTTCAGCGCCGACACGCGGTGGCGTACCGCGCAGCTCAGCGGTTCGGGCTTGCAGCCCATCTTGGCTTTGGGTTCGAGTGCTGTGCGGCCCAGGCTCAGCCGGGTCGAGCCGAAGGCGATGGCGTCCTGCACGGTGGATTGCAGCAGCGTCAGGTAGATCGGTGCGTCAGCATTGGCCGCGCGGTCGTAGCCGATGTAGTAGCCCAGCGTCGTGTCGCCGTCGTGCACGCTGGTGACGAACCCCAGCCAGCGGCCGTCGGCATGCTCGGCCACGCGGCAGCGAAAGCGCGGGCCCAGCGCGGCAGCCATGGCCGGCAGGTAGTGCGGCGATAGCGTCGCCAGCCGCAGGCCTTGGGCCTGGTGGACCTGGCCGTACAGCCCGTGCAGCTCGTCGGCTCGCGCCTGCATTTCCTCGGCCGTGGCTTCGCGCAGCGTCAGGCCGGCAGCCGCGCAGTCCTTCAGCAGCTTCTTGGCCGCGCTGCGGTAGCCCGAGGTCATGCTGGCGAGGTAGTCGTCCCAGCTTTTCCACTCGGGCCGCAGCGTCAGCACCATGTCGGGCTCGGTCTCCACGCTGCGGTAGCCCAGCAGCCGCAGCGACGGCGGCACGTGGTCCCCGGCCATGCCGAGGTCCTTGATCATGGCCAGGTCCGACTGGCCGTGCAGCTTGTCCGCGCGGCGCACGCGGTAGATGGCCTCGCAGACGGCATGCCACAGCTGGCCCTCGTCCGCATGCGGCGCCAGCGCCATCGAGCGCGGGCCCCAGACGAGCAGGTTGCCGCACACGAGCAGGTGCTCGCGCAGCCCGGCGATCGGGTCCCGCAATTTCTTCTCACCCGGCTTGCGCAACTGCGCGCCGCCGATGCTGACGCGCTGCAGCAGCAGGGCCGCGACGGGTTCACCGTCCGCGTAGGCCATCGCATAGCGCGGCTCCAGGTTGTCGGGCGCATGGGCCTCCAGCACGCGCAGGTAGTCGCGCGACAGGAAGACCGTCTGTGCCGCGAGCGCATCCCAGTGTGCGGGGTTCACGAAGTCGATGCGGTCCGCGAGCACCAGTTGCAGCCCCGACGCGGAGCGCCGCGCGATGCGCCTGGCCTTGATGTCCTGCAGCGCCTGCACAGGGTTGACCTGCTGTGGCTTGAGCTTGCCGAGTGCGCGCCCGGTGCGCTTGAGTTTGGCGACGGTGGCCTGCAGGGGTTGCTTGACGAGGCGGGATGCGGACATCGAGACGATGAAAGACAAGGGGGCTCAAGGATAGGTGCTGCGAGCATGCCGCCAAGCCATCGACAAAAATGACACGAAGTTCGTGTTGCACGAACTTCGTGATACTCTGTTGGGCATGAAGAATGTGACCGTGTCGATGGACGACGGCGTGGCCGAGTGGGCCCGGCTGGAGGCCGCGCGGCGCAACACCAGCGTCTCGCGCCTGCTCGGTGAGCTGCTGGCCGAGAAGATGCGGCACGACGACGCCTACGAGCGCGCCTTGCAGGACTGGCTGCACCGCGAGCGCAGCTGGTCGTCGGACGGCAACCCGTACCCCGGGCGAGGCGTGCTGTGAGCGCCCCGGTCTTTGTCGACACCTCCGTGCTGCTGTTCAGCGAGGACGGCGCCCGCCCCGCCGAGCGCGAGCAGGTGCTGGCCTGGCTGCGCACGCTGTGGGCCGGCCGCACGGGGCGTGTGTCGGTGCAGGTGCTGAACGACTTCTATCTGCTGGCCACCCAGCGCGTGCAGCCGCCCATGCCGCAGGGCGACGTGCGCGCCGAAGTGCGGCGTTATCAGCACTGGCGGCCGTGGGCCGCCGACCAGGCGACGGTCGAGTCCGCCTGGTCGCTGGAAAGCCGCTTCGGCCTGCCGTTCGCCGATGCGCTCGTCGTCGCCAGCGCCAAGGCGCAGGGCTGCACGCGGCTGCTGAGCCTGGCCTTGCCGCACGACGCCGTGTACGACAGCGTGCAGGTGCTCAACCCCCTTGTTGTTCCCGCCCCGACCCTGTCATGACTGCTGCCTTCGATCAAGTGCTGGACCGCGCTCTCGCCCAGATCCGCCCCGACGTCCGCGCGGCGCACGCCTATGTCGTGCAGTCCAGCCAGGGCCTGTTGAAGATGGACGCGATGGAGAACCCCTACCGGCTGCCGCCCGCGCTGCAGCAGGCCTTGGGCGAGCGGCTCGCCGCCGTGGCGCTGAACCGCTACCCCGCCGAGCGGACGGCCGAGCTGGCGCGTGCGCTCGCCCGCCATGCTGGCGCGGGCGACGACGTGGGCGTCACGCTGGGCAATGGCTCCGACGAAATCATCGGGCTGCTCAGCATCGCCGTGGCGAGGCCCGGCGCCACCGTGCTCGCGCCGGTGCCCGGCTTCGTCATGTACGAGGCCTTCGCGCGCCAGCAGCGGCTGGACTTTGTCGGCGTGCCGCTGCGGCCCGACGACTTCCAGCTCGACGAGGCCGCCATGCTGGCCGCCATCGACAAGCACCAGCCCGCGCTGATCTACCTGGCCTACCCGAACAACCCCACGGCGACGCTGTGGGATGCCGCCGTCATCGAGCGCATCGCCCAGGCGGCGCCGGGCCTGGTCGTCATGGACGAGGCCTACCAGCCCTTCGTCGACCAGGTGGCCGGCACGGCCAGCCTCGCGCTGATGGCCCGCCAGCCCAATGTGCTGGTCATGCGCACGATGAGCAAGTTCGGCCTGGCCGGCGTGCGCATCGGCTACCTGCTGGGTGCGGCCGCGCTGGTCGAGCAGATCGAGAAGCTGCGCCCGCCCTACAACATCAGCGTGCTCAATGCCGAGGCGGCGTTGTTCGCGCTGGAGCATGCCGACGTCTACGCCGCGCAGGCCGCCGAGCTGCGCCAGCAGCGCGAGCGGCTGTTCC
>Ga0228698_1000732_pt1 | contig 20669 bp, 18 predicted proteins | sample McNCre117_Aug_MG_FD_178015 | JGI IMG/M metagenome (GOLD analysis project Ga0228698, IMG submission 178015) | Freshwater microbial communities from McNutts Creek, Athens, Georgia, United States - 1-17_Aug_MG | ecosystem: Environmental > Aquatic > Freshwater > Creek | place: USA: Georgia...
CTTGAATGCGGTGTTGGGTAGGCGCACGCCACCGATCAACGATGCCCGCTCACCAATCCACTTGCGGGCACGGCCGTCCTGGGCATCAAGGAAGTTGTGGGATACCACCACCGCCATCAGGCCACCGGGGCGGAGTTTGTCGATGCCCTTGGCCAAGAAGTAGTTGTGGATGCTGAAACCCGAATACGGGCTTCGCTCTGCGTCTACCAGGGGCTGGCTGCCAAACGGCGGGTTGCCGATCACCACATCGAAGTATTCCGCTGGGATCTGGAAATTCTCGAACCCAGTGGCCTTGGCGATCTTTGCCTTGGGGTACAGCGCTGCGACCATGCGGCTGGTCAGCGAATCCAGTTCAACGCCGTGCAGTTGTGAGGCGTTGCGCACCGCTTTTGGCATCAGGCCGAAGAAGTTGCCAACGCCCACAGACGGTTCTAGCACGCGGCCACCGGTAAACCCCAGGCCTGCGAGTGCGTCGTACATCGCACCCACAGCAACAGGGCTGGTGTAGTGGGCGTCGAGTGTGGATTTGCGAGCGGCGCGGAATTCAACGTCGGTCAGCAACTCCTTGAGTTCGGCGTGCTGCTTGGCCCACTGCTTGTTGTCGGGGTCAAACGGACCCTTCATTGCGCCCCAGCCCACGTACTTGGCCAGTTGCTTGCGCTCGTCAGGTGTGGCGACGCGCCCCTCTGATTCGAGGGCCTTGAGGATCTTGATGGCCGCGACGTTATCGCGGTACTTCTTGGCGAGACCGCCTTTACCGATGTCGGCGGCGTCGATTACGTGATCGTCGGCGGCTCCAGGCTCAGGCCGTACTCCTGCACGATCTCGTGTCTGGCCAGATGGCTCAGACCAGGCTTGCTCAGTACCTCCCGTTCCTGCTGCTCCTGATTGGTCAGCGCTTGCAGGTATTGCCCCGCCTCGATCAGTGCTTTCACGTCCTTCGGCCAGCCCAGCGCCCACCGGTTCGCTATCTCGATTGCCAGCGGCGACATCTTCTTGAGCTTCGCCTGCAATTCGCTCGGATACTGGCTGGGTTTGTACAGGGGTTGCATTGACGGGTTCCTTGACTGCATTTTGCTCAGGTGTGATTGGGTTTTCAACATTGATCTGTTGAGCGGCATTCGGCTTGCCACTGGTGGCTGCACGCTTGGCACGAGCTTCTTTTTCGGTGCGGGGTTTTGGCGTGGGCCACTGTTGGGTTGATTGGGCTTCACCACCAGGAGCCATTGTGTCCTGTAGTTGAGAAGTTTTCTCGGTGGTGGCTTTTTCTGTTGTTGTGTTTGTTGCTACAACTTTAGGTGCAGATTTTTGCTCAACAGTGGCAATTTCTGTGCTGGCCCCCACCGAGGTAGATTGCTCCTGCATCGGCTGGGAACCCCCGGCCCCTTCGCCAGTGGTACCCACCGGCTGTGCAGGAACATCAAATGGAATGTCTGAATCGTCGGCGATCGGCTCGGGCGCGACAAACTCACTACCGGTGGCATCACCAGAAATGCCTTGGTCTGCGTTGCCCATACCCTCGGCCTGGCGGTTCCGCTTCTCGCGCAGTGCCTTGGCCTCTCGCTCTGTACGCGGTTTCGCGGGCGCTTGCACATCCGAACCGGGGGTGCTGGGTGCTATCCCTTCAGCGCTCGCCTGCGCTGCTTGCGTGCTCGGCGTTTGGCCTGTTTGCGTTCCAGATTGCGGAGGTTGGGGCACATAGTCGATGGCTTCCTGGGCTTTGCGCTCTCGCGCTTCTTTCTCGGTTTTTGGGCGGTTCGCTTTTTCGTATGCGGAGGCCTCATCCCAGCCGGGTGTTCCCTGCAATGCGACACCAAAGCTGCCATCGGCGAAGGGCAAGGGCAGGGCTGCGGGCAATGTGGACCCTGAATCACGGCGTTGCTGATTGATGTACCGCTTGGCATCAATCGCCGTGGCAAACGGGCCTTGAGGCTGAGGCGTTACCGCGTCTTCGGTTGGTAGACCTGTCTGTTGTCCACCTGCCTGGTCAACCCCTGGTTGGCTTGTGGCGTCGATTGCTTGTCCCGCACTGGTGGAGTTCCAGATTGGCTGCCCATCAGCAGTGCTGGCAATTTGGCCTTCCGTCGCAGCGACGAGACCTGGTTCCGTTGCGGCTGGGAATTGCTGGTCAGCCACGGCTTCGGCGGTCTGGCTCGGCGCGGGTGCCTGCGTTTGGCGCACCACAGGCGCACCGAAGCCAAACATTTCTCGCAGGGCAGACACGTTGCTGCCTGCCGCTTGAATCCTTGCGAGTTCGTCCTTCTCGCCCCGTGATAAGCCATTGTTCGATGTCTCGCCCGTGAATGGGTCAACGCTGTCATCCAGCGTTCCAGCGTCTTTGCTGGCCAAGTACCGGGCGCGGTTCTGCGCGTAGTTGATGACATCCTGGTCGCTGAATGCCTGGTCACCGGCTGCGGGTGGCACGCTTTGTTGCGGGTTCTTGGCCGTAGGCAACACCGTCTCAAGCGGAATGCCAGCCCGTTGCGCCAAGTCGGCCACCACGGCATCTGCCGTCTGGCTGGTGGGGTGTGCACTATCCGCAGTGGTGTCATGCTGAGCAAACGGCTGGGCATCCACCTGTGCGGGCGTAGCCTGCCGCTTTGCAGAAATCAGTTCAGCGTCCTGTTGCTGACTGAAGTCCTGGCCATCAGGATCAATCCGCCCGTCCGGTGTGACATTGGCCTGTGTGGGTTGTTGGTTGTGCCCAAAGGCACCAGCCATTGCCCCGCCCTGGAGGCCACCAGTGGCCAGCCCACCAAAACCACGGTTCAGCGCGTCATCCGTCAACCCAATACGAGGATCAGCACGGCGCAGTGCGGCGTTCTCAGCCACGGCCCCCAGCGCCTCTTGTGGGAATTCTTCCAGCACGCCCTCGCCAACCACGCCTTTTGCCACACGGCCAGCGAGGTTCTTTCCGATGCCTTCGGTCATGGCCTTGGCCAACATGCGGTCTCCGAAGCCACCGAACATGCCAGTGGCCACGCCAGACGTGATGAAAGCCTGCGTGGCTGCATCGTTGGCAATGGCATCGCGGGCTTGCTCAAACGTCATGCCCTGGTCCATCAGTGTCTGCACGGCTTCAGAGCCTTGCATCTGCTCAGGCTTCATGGCCATGATCTTGTCGCGCACTTCGCGTGACGATGCCGCACCGGCCATCGCGCCTTCTGAAGCACCACCAGCCAGCGTTGCCGCACGGGCAGCAGCAGCAGAGGCAACTTCAGGCGCAACGCCTGCGGCTACCTTGCTGGCGTAGATTCCCTTGGCCAAACGCATGGCAGGAATCATCGTTAGTGCCTGCTCTGGCAACGACTGCACGATGCCGCTCACGTAGCTGCGCGGGTCGGTCCAGGCGTCACCAAACGTGCCCTTGTCAGAGTCCCACCACTTCTTGTTGCCAGCCGTTTGCATCTCGGGCGTCAGGCGCTCCTGTGCGGCCTTGACGTTGCCCTTCAGCAGCTCGTCACTGCTCTTGCCGGTAGCCCACTTGTCCACCGCGTCCATGCCTTCAACAATGGGCTGACCCACACCAGGAATGCGGCCCACCAGTTCGCGCACGTTCTGCGCCATGCTGTTGACGCCCGTGCCCAGCAGGTTGCCAACGTCTGTGGTCAGGCTGCTTCCAGCGTTGGGCTTGGGTGTTGGGGTCAGGAACTGCTGGCGTAAGGCCTCTCCCTGGTCTCCAGCGCGTGGGGCAATCCAGTAATCAAAGTACGCAGACTTGGCCTCTGCCTGCTTTTCAGGTGGCAGCTTGGCGAACTGCGGGTTGGCCTCAATGTCGGCCCATTTTGGGGCTTTGCTGAGGTCGGGCAGTTGGGTGACGGCTTGTGGCGAGGGCACCGCATCGCCTACGCGCCTGAGCACGTCGGCCACGTACCCAGACACCCGCTTGCCGTTGCCGTCTGCATGGTCGTTCTTCCATGCGCTGCCTTGACCAGGGTTGACGTTGCCTGCGCCAGAGAAGTAGCCAGCCGCGATCCTGGCCGGGTCGTCGCCGAACTTGGTGCCCAGGTCTTTGACGATCCTGGCCATGACGGCGAGGTTGTGATCGGCGTTGTCAATGGACTCGCCGTTGCGTGCGTACTGCTTGAACGTCCCCGGCATGATCTGACCGGCTCCGCGTGCGCCGTCAATGCTGGTCGCAGTGTTTGTGCCGTTGTTGGACTCCTGTCCCAGCAATGCGGCCATCACAGTCCGTTGTGTTGGACTGAGGGCTTCCTGGTCTGAAATGGCGGAGAGTTTTGAAGCGTCGATGGGACGCGAGCGGGCGGCTGTTGCTGCCTTGCCGTAGCTGTTCAGCAGGTTGCCGAAGCTATCGCCATCGTCTTGCCTTGGGGCCGATGGGCTCGAACCAGTTGGTGAATTGAGGATGCTGGCAAAGTCTTGGTTCGAGTCCATGGGGCTTCTTAAAAGTAAGTGATGCCTGAAGACTCCAATGTAGGGTTGGGGGGGCAATTCGACGCCTGAAATGCGCCACCAATTGGCTTCCAACTTCCGGGGGGGCGCACGGCCTCGGAAGTGGGCATGAGCACTACCTTTGCATCCGATTCAGCCGCGCCTCGTGACGCTCAACCAGATCGCTGATATTGAAAAAGAGTGCGTCGGTGAGGCGATCAAGCTCACGCTCCATGCGCATGAACGTGCGCCAGTGCATGTAAGGTGGCTTTCGTCCAGGCGGGTTGGCTATCCCTGGCTTCCACCCCAGGGCTGCCCGCATCCGGTTGGCGGTTCGCATGGCAAGTTCACGCCGGTTCTCGTGCTGCGACTCATACCGCAGGTCCAGGCAGACGCGGCAGGCCAGTTTCGTGCCGTCGATGTACAGCGCCATGCGCCTGCTCAGGCAGCACGGGCAAACCAGCCAGCGCCTGGAGCCACCGTAGTTCAGTGGGGTGTGATCAATGGCCACTGGCCATTCAGTCATGCCATGTATGACTACGCCATGGTCATTGCCTTCAATACGAACTCGGGCAGGGCGGTACTTGAGTGTGTACGTGTCGGCGTGCGTCAGCCGCACGACGGGCAGACTGGCAGTGGGTCGCTTACCGCCTCGCCATCCTCTCGAACCTGACAGAACGCCGCCCATATATTTCCGAAATCAGCTGGTAGCTTTCATGTCGAACACTCGGTGATTTGCCGTAGCCCACACAATGATTTCCTCCAGGTTGATGCGCCGACCGGTTCGAGACAAATACATCAGTTTCCAAATGGCCAAATCCTGCACTTCATCCTTTTTGCTGTCCTTCATAAGCGACTCCAAGATGGATGGACTCGCAGATGCGGTCAGTCGGATGGGCTGTATGGCCATGCCTCTTGGGAGACAACGTGACACGACCATGTGAGTTGTTCTGGTCCCGTAATACAGAGTGTCGCTGCGGGTTGGCAGCCTCAATCGACTGGTTCGCTTTGAGTACCGCTCAAACCATACTCTGTCATCAATCTGCGTTGCGATGATTTCTTCGCGCTGATTGCGGGTGAGGTGCTTCTGCGTGGTCATGCTGAGGCTGCCAGGCTTCGTGTTGCAGGCGCTTTCACCGGCCAGTGCTCATCCATACTGGTTGGCTGGGTGCTGATGCCTGGGGCATGCTCTGCTTCACGCTTGATTCCAGCACCTCAAGGCGTTGAGCAATCAGCGCCAGCAACTGCTCCGTGCGGTCCATTGGGGTTGACGGATGGCAGGCACAAAAATCGAAGTGGTAGACCTTCGGCCACCGCCCTGTCATAGATCCATTCTCAAGCGTGGGTGGTGAGTAGTGACATTCACCTGCGCTGGGATGGGTATTGATCACGGTACGCCCAGATACATCCGTGCTTTTGATTTTTATTGGTTCACCGTTGTCTACAAAGTGCGGGCAGTTGCCGCAGCAGTAGGGGCGGGTGGTTGTGGTGTTGCTGGTGTTCATTGCTTTGCTACTTGTGCTTCTGGGGGTGGTTGCGCTCAATCGCGCTTAATCGCGCTTAATGCGCTGTTTTTGGAATTGGCGCGACTTAGCGCATGGGCGCGCTTAATCGGCGCGCCTATTCGCATAGGGGTGTGGGGGGAGCGCAGCGCAGGCATTTCTGGGCTTGTGCGCAACGCGGTGGTGTTCTGGCTGGTAGTCATGCCACCTTGGTTCCAGGGAAAGGCGGCAGATTAGGCGCGCCTTGGTCGGCACCAGGTGCGCAGGTGAAGTACTGGCCTGGCTTGCGATGCTTGGTCAGCCTGGTGACCCGATACAGCTTTCCGTCGCGCTCCAGTTCACGAACGAGACGATTCAGGCGGTCAGAAGTTAGGCCGACAGGGAAGCTCGGATCGTCCTTGAGCTTCTTGAAAATCGAATACGGCCCCTGCATGCCCGTCGGCACGTCCTCCTTGCGCCAATCGAAGCCCTGGATGATCGAGACGATGGCGGCCTTGTCTGTCTCGTCCCGCACGGTTTCGGCAGACTTGCGCAATGACGCAATCAATCCCGCACCGGGGGCCTCATACGTGCCAGAAATGGTCGGCGCACCGTCGTGCCACTCCAGAACGATCGGCTCGGCTTTGGGACCCTTGTTGGCCTTGAGATGCTTGACGGTGGTCTCACCGTTGTCGTTGCTGTCCAGGCTCAGACGGGACCGCACGGAGTTGTGCCATGCGGTTGACCCGCTGTAATCCTCGTCCGTGGATGCGCCGGGTGTCCGCTTGTTGTGCGCGGCCGCCTTGCTGACGTGCGCCAGCAGGATCACGGTCCGATGGGGGCGGGCCAGCTTGCCGCGCAAGGTGCGAATGAAGGCACGCACCTCGGGACGGACGATTTCGTTTCCGTCAAACACATCGGAGGCGTTGTCTATGACGCTCATGCCGATGTCGTGGGTCTGCACGAAGTTCGCCAAGTTGTTGAGCATCTTGGTCGGCTGGTCGTCAGGGTCCGTTTCTGCGGCACGAAAGAGTGTTGGGTCAACCTCGCTCACGTCCATCAGAAACAGCCAGCCCTTGAGTTCCGACTGATGGATGTCCAGGTGGCGGCAGATGCGGGCCACGCGCCGTTGGAGTTCTGCCTTGTCGTCTTCTGCGGAGAAGAACAGGACGCGGGTGCGCGTAGTGACCAGCTTGCCGAAGGGGCGGCCCAGCGCAACCAGAACGCAGGCCAGCAGGGCGATGTAGGACTTGCCTGCCGCCCCGTGTCCTGCGAGCAGCGTCACCTCGCCTTGTGGTACCAGCTTCTCGATCACATGCGGGTGAATGGAATCGGGGTTGACCTGTTCGTCTAGGTTGACGACGCATGCCTCAAGGTTCACAGGATCTGGCTGGCGGTTGGCTTCCTTGGCCTTCTTGGCAAGGTATTCCGCCACAAACGATTGGTTGTAGACCGACTGCTGCGGAGTTTCACCCGATGGAGTGGCGTCTGCTACGTCGGCATTGCCTTCATGGGCTGGTGGCGCGTTCTGCGGATCTTGTGCGGCTGCCACGGCACCTATTGACTGCTTCGAGGTTGCCCTAAGCCCTGGGCCTTGCCCCGTGATCCCCGAGACATCGACAGGTGTGTCAGTGGCTGGCTGCTTGTCCAGCCCCAGCATCTTCGCGGCCTCCCGCACGGCCTTCTTGAAATCGCCACCGTGATCGAAGTGGAAGTAGAGGTCGAAGGCGTCGCCGAAACGGCCAGCGGCGCATTCCGCACCGAGGCCAGCGTCAGCGTCAGACCCAGACAGACTCACCCAGTAGTCGCCATAGTTCTTTGTGGCAAATGTCTTGCTCGTCTGATATGGGCTGCGCCAGCTATCCCTCGGCCCGCGCTCGTAGCCGTTGGCTACCAACATCACCTCGACGCTGGAAGCCTGATTGAATGCGTCGATCACGGCGCTCTTGGTGGTCGTCCCCCGCGCCTGCATAGCCTGCTTGGCAGCCTGCCGTGCTCGCTGGTGCTCGGCCTCGTCACGAACACGGGCAGCACGCACCTCGGCCAGCGCACGTTCTGCCATGCCGTCGCGGTCGGTCAGTCCACGGCCCCGGGTGGTATGGCGCTGGTAGAACAGCGGCTCACCTTTGAAGTCCCGCTTGCCCACCGGGACATTGGGCAGGTACACCGGCTGACCGGCTCGTGACAGCGCCCAGTCCATGACAAAGCCGTTGGCCTCCATGAAGCCGAAGAACGCTTCCTGAAAGTCACGCCACTGGTCGAATGACACTGTTTGTTCAAGCGGGACGATCACACGCCACTTGCGGTTCTGCTCGGCGGCTCCACTAGACGAGTAGATCAGGATGGCCACGTGATCGCCGACGAACTCCGACACCACGGCCTGCACCTGCTCCATGGGTACATTGCCAGTGTCGATGTCCCCGGCTAGAGCGACGTAGCTGCCATGCTGGCGCTGGGCCTCGTGCACGCGAGCGTCAAAGCGGCAGTAGCTCGACGGGATCATGGCCGGGGCGTTGGCCTTGTCCTGACGTGCTGGGACGGCATCAAACACTTCGCCCAGGGTCAGCGTGTCGTAGTCGTCACCGTCATTGATGTGGGTGTCGAAACTTCCATCGAACACCACCACGCGATGCTGATGCCAGTCATTTGGCGGCACTGCGTCCAGCGCTTGTGGGGTTGGCTCTGACTGCGCAGGCTTCGCCTTGGCTGAACGCGGTGTGGCGTCCCATGGGTACTCCCAGCCCTCGATGTCGCCATTTCCATTGCATGCCGCAATCCCGGAAAACCCCGTTCGGTCTGCCTTGACGACATCCTCATAGGTCGCGCCATTACGCTTCACATCCTTGGGCGGGCGACCGGAGAGCGTCGCCAACACAGGCTGGCCAGCGCCATCACGGCGGAAGCGGTAATACTCGGCACCCGGTACCACGGGTGGCGGAAACTGGGGCGCGTGCATCAGCATCACCGCGCCTCCAACTTCGCCAAAATGTCCAGGGCGATGTCCAGCGTGGCCAGTTGAATCAGGCCCAGGCGTTCGATGAAATACAGAACACGGCCATCTGCTGGGTTCGACCGGTACAGTCTGTAGCCTTGGAGCGCAAAACGGGCAGCGAGGCCATTGAATTCTTTCGCGCAAGACGCCTTGTCATGGGAACTTTGTCCTGAGAAAATCTTGACTGAGTTCATTGCTTCCTGACCACCTTCGGCTGCCGTGCCAACGTTGCCGAATGGTGGATTTCTTTTTGTGGTTGATGTGTCTGAATGGCGCAAGCGGCAATCAGTCCGCGTGCTGCTTGTCTTCAAAACCAAGCAGCGCTGATACCTTGTCGGTAGGCCACAGCAGCAACCGCCCAACCTTGATTGGCCGAATTCCAAACGCTTGTCCTGTATGGCAGTGGTGACTGCGGACCGTTTGTGGAGATCGACCAATTGCTGCTGCAAATTGGCCTGTTGTCAGATGTGATGTCGTGCTTGATGCAGACTGCATGTTGCCCTCCTGGTTTCTTGCAGGTTTGGCATGCTCCGGCATACTGAGCAATTCGACGTTAATCTGGCCAGGCTTGAATGAGGGACACACAGGACCCGCCAACAGCGCCACTTGGTTTCTGGTCATGATGCAACCAAGGACTTGCCAGTTGCGGCATCGAAGGCCGCTCGATTAAACCGCTCGGTATGTGCAATCCAGTGGTGCCCCCTCGCTTTGCGGAGGGCATCGGCTGTTACCAGCGACTCCCGGTGAAGCCGAAGGAAATTGTGAAACTGGTACTTACCAGCGTGGTAACCCAATTCCGGGTGATTTTTGACAAAGTTGTCCCAGGCCATCACGCCTGTTTGCCATTCGCTGTTCGTTTGCAACCTAAGCTCCTTGTGAAGTAACACGCTTGCGGCGGGTTAGTAAGGAGTCTGCGAGTTACAAGAAAAAAGCCGCCTCAAATGGGGCGGCCTCGTGCTATCTGAGGTGGGCTTTCAAGCCTCGCGCAACATGCGATTACCTTCAGCAAATTTGGTGTCAAGATTTGTGCTTCCAACACCCGGATAACCTTTCAGTTGCTCTATCAACAGGTCCTTCACTTTTTGATCGGAGCCGTTCCAATCTGGGTGCGGACGGTTCCCAAGTTCACCCCTGATGAACGCCATCAGCCCTCCAATGATTGCCGTGCTTGCTTTTTCGGACTTCGCGTTCATTTTCCTTACGAGATTCCGCCCTGGTTCTTGCTGAAATGCGGGACAAGCACTCATGCGCCAGCCCATTGTGGTGAATGGACTGCCACCAGCAAATGCGGCTTCGGCTGGTGAAACTGTGTTGCATCGATCTGATGACTTGTACCAAGACCATTGAGTGGCCAGTGCATTGAGGGCGATTTTTGCTTCATCACTATTTGGCGCAAACGTCATGAAACGCCCATATCGGTCATGGCCCTGAATGCCCTTCTCCAAAATGGCTGTTGCCAAGTCGCCAACGCTGATATTCACCCCCATCAGGCTTCGCAAGTCCAGCAGTGGGTCCGGGTCATCCTCAAGAAATTCAGGTTCATCATTCACGCAGCTACTCCCCATCGTGTTTCCTGAGCCTGTCTCAGTGCACCGGTCTCAAGGTGGCCATATCGCCGTGCCAGCACCTGTGGGCTGTGCCCAAGCACCTGTGCAGCCACACCCAATGTAACTCCACTGCGCAGCAGATCGGCCGCAGCAGTATGGCGAATGTCATGCATATGCAGGCCGGGTAGGCCTATATCTTTGGTAATCGTTCGCCACGCCGTACGAAAACTGATCGGTTCACCTGGCACCCTGCCCTCAAACACCAGCCTGTCGGGTGGCATGGCCTTGTAGACACGCTTGATCAAGTCACCAGTTGTGGGCTGGAAGTGCAGGATGCGTGGGACCCCTGTTTTGGTGGTCGCGCAATGAATGGTTCCAGCATCCAGATCAACGTCGGCCCAACGACGCTCCAGCAATTCAGATTTACGGGCGCCCGTGTCCACCAGCAGTGCCACAAACACTGCAAACCGCCGATCTCGTGACGTCATGACTCTGGCCTTCAGACGCTGGATGTCTTCGGCATTGACTTCAACGCGCCGGATGGCCTCGGGTGTACGTGCGGCATTCAATGTCGGTGAGCGAAATCCACGCGGACTCAAACGCTTTTGTTTGGCCCAACGGTAGCAAGTACCCAAGGCACTCAAATCACGATTGACGGTGGAGGCTTTGTACCCATGAGCCAGCATGGCCTGTGCAGCAGTGTCCAATTGCTCTGTGGTCACAGCCCATGCGCTGGTTGTGCCAAAGGCTTGAATCCACTTTTTGAGCCGCCAGTCATAGTCACCGGCAGTCACCGAGTTAAAGCCAAGGATCAACTCGCCCAAGGTCATTTCTGCCGGTGGACGGTCTTCGGTCGCCGCAACAGCGGCTGCAAGGTCGATTTTGATACGCACTTCGATCTCCAATGTGCACTGTCGAAACAGTGAGTTTGAAAACCGCCGCAAGCGTGCGCTCCTATCGGCCCAAATGACAACGGAGACACTAGGTCTCCGCTATAAATTTGGTGGGTGATACATGGATCGAACATGTGACCCCTGCCGTGTGAAGGCAGTGCTCTACCGCTGAGCTAATCACCCGAAGCCTCAAATTATACACAGAACTTTTGGCTTTACTCCATTGATTGCAAGCAAACGGCCGTCAGCCAGCCTCTGGAATGGGTTCGTGCTTGCGCCACACGGTTTTGCCTTTGGTGGCTTTGTCCAGATCAGCCAGCAAAGCCAGGTGCGCCGCCTGTTCAGATTCGTTGGCTTGCAACACGGGCAACACAAAAGCGCGCAAGTCCGCCAGTTCCAAGGATGCACTGGCTGAGCCCGCTGCACCTTCCGAACTCGACAGATCGATGCCCAAGGCGTTCTGCCCCCGGGTCATGTTGATGTACACGTCGGCCAACAACTCGGCATCCAGCAGCGCGCCGTGCAGTGTGCGGTCGGAGTTGTCGACCTCCAAGCGTGAGCACAGGGCATCCAGGCTGTTGCGCTTACCGGGGAACAACTCTTTGGCCATGGCCAGGGTGTCGATGACGCCCGCCACCTGGTCATTCAGGCGCCCCAGCTTCAATCGCTCCAGCTCTTTGTTCAAAAAGCCCATGTCGAACGGGGCGTTGTGGATGATGAGTTCCGCACCGCTCAGATAGTCGAGCAGTTCGCGGGCAATTGCCACGAACTTGGGTTTGTCCAGCAAAAATTCATTGCTGATGCCATGCACTTTCAACGCCTCGGGATCGCTGTCGCGCTCGGGGTTGATGTAATGGTGCAGGTTGTTGCCGGTGAGCTTGCGGTTGATCAGCTCCACACAGCCAATTTCAATGACGCGGTCACCGTTTTCCGGCGACAGGCCGGTGGTTTCGGTGTCCAGAACAATCTGGCGCATGGTCAATGGTTCTCTTTGGCGTGGTTGATGGTGTAGCGCGGGATTTCAATCGTCAGATCCAGCTGGGCCAGAATGGCCTGGCAACTGAGGCGTGACTGGGGTTCCAGGCCCCAGGCGCGGTCGAGCAGGTCTTCTTCGGATTCATCGGCTTCGTTCAGGGATTCGATGCCTTTGCGCACCACCACATGGCAGGTGGTGCAGGCGCAGCTCATGTCGCAGGCATGCTCGATGGCAATGTGGTTGTCCAGCAGCGCTTCGCAAATGGTGGTGCCCGCTGGGGCTTGCACCGAAGTACCGCCGGGGCAATATTCCGGATGGGGCAGGATGTGGATGGTGGGCATGGGGTGTTCTGTGAGAGGGGCTGTGCCTGCGGCTGCCGGTCAAATCTGGTCGATGGAGGTGCCTGCCAGTGCGCGGCTGATGCCGCGGTTCATGCGCATGGCGGCAAAGGCCTCGGTGCCTTTGGCCAAGGATTGGGTGGCGGCTTCGATGACAGCGGCGTCCTGCGATGTGGTCACCTGCTCTCGCACTTGGTTCATGAGCAGGTCGATGATGCTGCGTTCGTCGTCCGTCAGCAAATCACCATCGGCCTTCAACGCACTCAAGGTGGCTTGCACCATGCGGTCGGCATCCACCTTGGCTTCCACCAAGGCGCGGGCTTGCATGTCGGCCTGCGCGGTGGCAAAGCCGTCTTGCAGCATGTGCGCAATCTGGTCGTCGGACAGGCCGTAGGACGGCTTCACGTCGATGGTGGCCTCCACCCCGGTGGATTGCTCTTTGGCGCCCACGCTCAAGAGGCCGTCGGCATCGATGGTGAAGGTCACGCGGATACGGGCTGCTCCGGCGGCCATGGGTGGGATGCCACGCAGCTCAAAACGTGCCAGGCTGCGGCAATCGGCCACCATATCGCGTTCGCCTTGCACCACATGCAGGGCCAAGGCGGTTTGTCCGTCTTTGTAGGTGGTGAAGTCCTGTGCCAGCGCAGTGGGAATGGTGGTGTTGCGCGGGACGATGCGTTCCACCAGCCCGCCCATGGTCTCCAGGCCCAGCGAGAGGGGAATGACGTCGAGCAGCAGCAAGTCCCCGTCGGGGTTGTTGCCGGCCAGTTGGTTGGCTTGAATGGCGGCGCCCAAGGCCACCACTTCGTCGGGGTTGAGATTGGTGAGCGGCTGTTGGCCAAAAAAGGCCTCCACCGCCTGGCGAACCACCGGCATGCGGGTGGAGCCCCCCACCAGCACCACGCCTTGCACATCGGCTTTGGTGACACTGGCGTCGCGCAAGGCTTTGCGCACGGCGGAGATGGTGCGGTCCGTCAGCGCGCGGGTGGCGGCTTCAAAACCCGAAAAATCCACATCAAAAATCAGCTCACCGCTTGATGTATTTGCTTTGAATGCTACTTTTTCAGATGCATCCACACCCGACAATGCTTCCTTGGCTGCGCGCGCGGCCCGCATGAGTTCGGCTCGGTCTGTGGGAGAAAAACCGCTTTCGCCCTGCCCCCCGGTTTGGCCCTCACGCTCGGACCAGCCGGTGGCCTGCATCACCCAGGTCAGCAGCGCGCGGTCGTAGTCGTCCCCACCCAGAGCGGAATCGCCCCCGGTGGCCACCACTTCAAACACGCCTTGGGTAAGCCGCAGAATGGAAATATCGAAGGTGCCACCACCCAGGTCGTACACGGCATACAACCCCTCGGCGGCATTGTCCAGCCCGTAGGCGATGGCCGCAGCGGTGGGTTCGTTGATGAGCCGCAGCACGTTCAAGCCCGCCAGTTGTGCGGCGTCTTTGGTGGCTTGGCGTTGGGCGTCGTCGAAATAGGCAGGAACCGTGATGACGGCGCCAAACAGGTCGGCATCGAAGGTGTCTTCAGCCCTGAACCGGAGGGTGGCCAGGATTTCGGCGCTCACCTCCACCGGAGTTTTTTCGCCAGCCACGGTTTGCACGGCGGCCATGCCGGGGCGGTCCAGCACGGTGTAGGGCAATTGGCGGGCATGGGCCACATCGGCTGCCTTGCGCCCCATGAGGCGCTTGACCGATGAAATGGTGTTGGCCGGGTCTGCCACCTGCGCGGCCAGGGCGTCAAAGCCAATCTGGCGGCCTGCGCCGCCTGCAGCCGCATCGAGATAGCGCACCACGCTGGGAAGAATGACGCGGCCTTGGTCATCGGGCAGGCACTCAGCCACACCGTGGCGCACGGCGGCGACCAGCGAATGGGTGGTACCCAGGTCAATGCCCACCGCCACGCGGCGCTGGTGCGGGTCGGGCGACTGCCCCGGTTCGGAAATTTGTAAAAGACCCATGGTCAGGCATTCTGCTTCAGGCTTCCAGCGCGTCCAGGCGCTGGTTCACATCGGCGGCAAAGCGGTCCACAAACATGAGGGCGCGCAGCACTTGCGCCGCTTGCCCAACCTGCTCGACCGGTGGCTGGTTGTTGGGGTGACCGGATGCATTCAGCAACCGGGAGAGTTCTGCCACATGGTGCTGGCGGCTGTCTTGGACGGTGTTGGCCAGTTGCTCCAACTCAGCCACCGAGCGGGCTTCTTCCAATTCCTCGCGCCAGCTCATTTGCTGCATCAGAAAGGCGGCCGGCATGGCGGTGTTGGATTCGGCAGCGACGGGCACCCCCCAGCGCTCACACAGATACGCAGCCCGTTTGAGGGGGTTGCGCAGGCGCTGGTGGGCTTCGTTCACCCGAACCGACCACTGCATGGCCACGCGCTGAGCTGCGGCCCCTTCTGCGGCAAACCGGTCAGGGTGGACTTCTTTTTGCAGGGCCTTCCAGCGGGCATCCAGCTCGGCAACATCCAGAGCAAACTGCTCTGGCAGGCTGAAAATCTCGAAATCGGACGCTGAAAGCCCTTTTTGCAACACGCTCAAATGCGGCTCCAGACGACGTTGGAATGCAAACCGTCAAACGCGGAACGACTCGCCACAACCGCAACGGTCGCGCTCGTTGGGGTTGCTGAATTTGAAGCCTTCGTTCAGCCCTTCACGCACAAAGTCGAGCGTGGTGCCGTCGATGTACGGCATGCTTTTCGGGTCCACCAGCACTTGAACGCCCAGGCTTTCGAAGATCACATCCTCGGGAGCCGCTTCATCGGCATATTCCAGCTTGTAGGCTAGGCCGGAGCATCCGGTGGTTTTGACCCCCAGTCGCACACCCACACCTTTGCCCCTGCGGCTGAGGTAGCGGGTGACGTGCCTAGCGGCGGCTTCGGTGAGGGTGACGGCCATGACTGAAAACGGTGATGTGCGGTGTGTGAGTGACGGCGAGAGGCGGGAGATAGCCGCTGTGCGGTCAGTGCGCGTGCTTCTGGCGGTAATCGTCCACCGCCGCCTTGATGGCGTCTTCCGCCAGGATGGAGCAGTGGATTTTGACCGGGGGCAATGCCAGTTCTGCGGCAATTTCGCTGTTCTTCAGCGCAGCGGCTTCGTCCAGGGTTTTGCCCTTGACCCACTCGGTGACCAGCGAGCTGGACGCAATGGCCGAACCACAGCCGTAGGTTTTGAAGCGGGCGTCTTCAATCACCCCCGTTGTGGGGTTGACCTTGATTTGCAGCTTCATCACGTCGCCACAGGCGGGCGCGCCCACCATGCCGGTGCCCACGGTGTCGTCGCCTTTTTCAAAGCTGCCCACGTTGCGGGGGTTTTCATAGTGATCGATGACTTTTTCAGAATAGGCCATGATGTGACTCCAAAATCAGAAGCTAACAATGCTTGAATATCAAGCGGTGAAAGCCAAAATTCCTTTGAATTTTAACGTTCAGTGCGCTGCCCACTGGATGGTGGACAGGTCGATGCCATCCTTGTACATCTCCCACAGCGGAGACAGTTCGCGCAGCTTGGCCACGTTTTCGCGGATGGTGGCGATCGCGTAGTCAATTTCTTCTTCTGTGGTCCAGCGGCCAATGGTCATGCGCAGGCTGCTGTGGGCCAGTTCGTCGCTCCGGCCCAGGGCGCGCAGCACGTAGCTGGGCTCCAGGCTGGCACTGGTACAGGCCGAGCCGCTGGAAACCGCCAGCCCCTTGATGCCCATGATCAGCGACTCGCCTTCCACGTAGTTGAAGCTCATGTTCAGGTTGTGGGGCACGCGCTGGGTTTCGTGGCCGTTGATGAACACTTCCTCAATGTCCTTCAACCCAGCCAGCAAGCGCTCCTGCAGGGCCTTGATGCGTTGGTTTTCTTCGTGCATCTCGGCCTTGGCGATGGCGTATGCCTCGCCCATGCCCACACACTGGTGGGTGGGCAGCGTGCCCGAGCGCATGCCGCGCTCATGGCCACCGCCGTGCATTTGGGCTTCCAGGCGCACACGGGGTTTGCGGCGCACATACAAGGCACCAATGCCTTTGGGGCCGTAGGTTTTGTGGCTGGTCAGGCTCATCAGGTCGATGGGCAGCGTGGTCATGTCAATGTCCACCCGGCCCGTGGCCTGTGCGGCATCCACATGGAAAATCACGCCTTTTTCGCGGCAAATGGCACCCAAGGCAGCCACGTCCTGAATGACGCCAATTTCGTTGTTCACGAACATGACGCTGGCCAGAATGGTGTCGGGCCGGATGGCGGCACGGAACTCGTCGAGGTTGACCAAGCCATCGGCCTGCACGCCCAGGTAAGTCACTTCAAAACCCTGGCGCTCCAACTCGCGCATGGTGTCCAGCACGGCTTTGTGCTCGGTTTTGACGGTGATGAGGTGCTTGCCTTTGCCCTTGTAGAACTGTGCCGCACCCTTGATGGCGAGGTTGTTCGATTCGGTGGCCCCGCTGGTCCAGACGATTTCGCGCGGGTCGGCGTGGATGAGTGCAGCCACTTGCTCGCGGGCGGTTTCCACCGCTTTTTCAGCCTCCCAGCCCCAGGCATGGCTGCGGCTGGCCGGGTTGCCGAAGTGTTCGCGCAACCAGGGGATCATGGCATCCACCACCCGCGGGTCGCACGGGTTGGTGGCGCTGTAGTCCATGTAAATGGGGAAATGCGGTGTGGACATGAAACTTGCCAATGAAAAAAACAGGGGGCTCGATCAGCGGGATGGGTCAGGCCTTGGCCAACGCATTGCCCAGTGCAAACACCGAGTTGGGGGCGTTGACCTTCAAGGGCTTGACCACCGGCGCACTGGAAATGGCCCGTTTGATGAGGGGGGCATTTTCCACCACCACGCCTTTGGCCAATTGGTCGTCTACCAGTTTTTGCAGGGTGATGGAATCGAGGAAATCCACCATCTTGGCATTCAGGGCCGACCACAGCTCGTGCGTCATGCAGCGGTTGCCTTCGCCGTGGCAGTTTTCTTTGCCGCCACACTGGGTGGCGTCCAGCGGCTCATCCACCGAAACAATGATGTCGGCCACCGTGATTTCGGAGGCCTTGCGGCCCAGCGTGTAGCCACCACCTGGCCCGCGGGTGGATTCCACCAGCTCGTGCCGGCGCAGCTTGCCAAACAATTGCTCCAAATAAGAGAGGGAGATTTGCTGCCGCTGGCTGATGGCCGCCAACGTGACAGGCCCTGCCGTTTGGCGCAGGGCGAGGTCGATCATGGCAGTGACGGCAAACCGGCCTTTGGTGGTGAGACGCATGGCAAACTCCTGAGTGGGGGCGCTAACAACCTAGTGTTTCACTCAAGTATAAATCAAACCCGACTTCTTTGCTCGGGATTACCCTGATCACCCGCTCAACGCGCCAGCAAGCTCGCGATCAGCACGTCGGAGGCGGCCTCTGCCATATCGAGCACCGCTTCAAAACCCGCGTCACCGCCGTAGTACGGATCTGGCACCGCCACAGCCTGGCCTGGGTGGACCAGCGACATCAGCATCCGAACCTTGTGTTGGTGTGCGGGTGGGCAAACTTCTTCCGTCAACGCCTGGTTGTCCCAGTCCATGGTGAACAACCAGTGATGGTGTTCGAAATCAGCCGGAAGGAGCTGGCGAGCGCGGTGCTGGGACAGGTCATACCCCCGCCGCGCAGCATGGCGGGCGCTGCGCGCATCGGCGGGCTTGCCGGGGTGGTAGTTGTGCGTGCCCGCCGAAGCCACTTGCACTTGGTTTGCCAGCCCCGCAGCCTGGAGCTTGTGGCGCAACACCCACTCTGCGGTGGGACTGCGGCAAATGTTGCCCATGCAAACCATCAGCACCCGCAGGGGCTCAGCTTCTGAGAAATTCTGAATGAAAAATGGCTTCACCGCTTGTTGCATATGCATTGTCAGCTATACCCAATCAGGCCTTTTTGGCGGCTATCAAGGTGGTCACGTTGTCGTGACCTGGCCCACCGAAGGCCTGCTCTTTGAGGATGGCCAGCTGGTCCCGCACGCGGGCGGCCTGCTCGAACTCCAGGTTGCGGGCGTGCTCCAGCATCAGTTTTTCCAGCCGTTTGATTTCCTTGGCCATGTCCTTCTCGGTCAGGGCCTCGGCTTGGGCACGCTGGGCCTGGGCCAGCGCCAGCTTTTCGGCCTCCTGACCGGCCTTCTCGCTGTACACGCCGTCAATCAGGTCCTTGATGCGCTTGGCCACTGTGCGCGGCGTGATGCCGTGCTCCAGGTTGTACGCCACCTGCTTGGCGCGGCGGCGCTCGGTTTCGTCCATGGCGCGGCGCATGGAGTCGGTGATGCGGTCTGCATACAGAATGGCCTTGCCGCTGGCGTTGCGGGCGGCACGGCCAATGGTCTGGATGAGGCTGCGTTCGGAGCGCAGAAAGCCCTCTTTGTCAGCATCCAGAATGGCGATGAGCGACACCTCGGGCAAATCAATGCCCTCGCGCAGCAGGTTGATGCCCACCAGCACGTCGAACGCCCCCAGGCGCAGGTCGCGCAGGATTTCCACGCGCTCCACCGTGTCCACATCGCTGTGGATGTAGCGCACCTTCACGCCGTTCTCGGTCAGATAGTCGGTGAGCTGTTCGGCCATGCGTTTGGTCAGCACGGTGATGAGCACCCGCTCGTTCTTGTCCACGCGGATGCGGATTTCCTGCAGCACGTCGTCCACCTGGTGGGTGGCAGGGCGGACTTCCACCTCCGGGTCCACCAGGCCAGTGGGGCGCACCAGCTGCTCCACCACCTTGCCGGTGTGGGTTTTTTCGTAGTCGGCCGGCGTGGCCGAGACGAACACCGTCTGCCGCGCCCGCTGCTCAAACTCCTGCAATTGCAGCGGCCGGTTGTCCAGCGCGCTGGGCAGGCGAAAGCCGTATTCCACCAGCGTGGTTTTGCGGGCCCGGTCGCCGTTGTACATGCCACCCAGCTGGCCGATCATGACGTGGCTCTCGTCCAGGAACATGAGCGCATCGCCCGGCAAATAGTCGGTCAGCGTGGCGGGTGGCTCGCCCGGTGCGGCGTTGCTCAGGTGGCGGGTGTAGTTTTCAATGCCCTTGCAGTGGCCCACCTCGCTCAGCATTTCAATGTCAAACCGCGTGCGCTGTTCCAGCCGCTGCGCTTCCACCAGCTTGCCCATGCCCACCAGCTGCTTGGAGCGTTCCACCAGCTCCTGCTTGATGGTCTCCACCGCCGCCAGTACCTGCTCGCGCGGGGTGACGTAATGGCTGCTGGGGTACACGGTGAAGCGCGGGATCTTCTGGCGAATGCGGCCGGTCAGCGGGTCAAACAGCATGAGCGCCTCCACCTCGTCGTCAAACAGCTCAATGCGCAGGGCCAGCTCGGAGTGCTCGGCCGGGAACACGTCAATCGTGTCGCCGCGCACGCGGAATTTGCCGCGGGAAAACTCCATGTCGTTGCGCTGGTACTGCATACGCACCAGCTGTGCAATCACGTCGCGCTGGCCGGCCTTGTCGCCCACGCGCAGGGTCATCACCATCTGGTGGTAGCTCTCGGGCTTGCCAATGCCGTAAATGGCCGACACCGTGGCCACGATGACCACATCTTTGCGCTCCAGCAGGCTTTTGGTGCAGGAAAGCCGCATCTGCTCGATGTGCTCGTTGATGGCGCTGTCCTTTTCAATGAACAGGTCGCGCTGGGGCACATAGGCCTCGGGCTGGTAGTAGTCGTAATAGCTGACGAAGTATTCCACCGCGTTCTTGGGAAAGAACTCGCGGAACTCGCTGTACAGCTGCGCGGCCAGCGTCTTGTTGGGCGCATAGACGATGGCGGGCTTGCCCATCTGGGCAATGACGTTGGCCATGGTGAAGGTTTTGCCCGAACCGGTCACGCCCAGCAGGGTCTGGTACATCTCCCCGTCGTGCAAGCCCTCCACCAATTCGGCAATGGCGGTGGGCTGATCGCCGGCTGGCGGGTAGGGCTGAAACAGCTCGAACGGCGAACCTTCAAAGCGCACGAACTGACCCTCCCCCGCTTGCGCGTCCGCAACAGAAGCCGGTGCCGATGTGGAGCTCGCAATGGAAGTGGTCATGGCCAGTAAAATTCGGGAAAACCAGTAAGCCTAACCCAGTCGGGCGGCAGCT
>Ga0228698_1000733_pt1 | contig 20659 bp, 15 predicted proteins | sample McNCre117_Aug_MG_FD_178015 | JGI IMG/M metagenome (GOLD analysis project Ga0228698, IMG submission 178015) | Freshwater microbial communities from McNutts Creek, Athens, Georgia, United States - 1-17_Aug_MG | ecosystem: Environmental > Aquatic > Freshwater > Creek | place: USA: Georgia...
GCGCGACTTTGAGTGTGACCTGGCCCTGGCCGGCGGCGTTGACATCACCGTTCCCCAGAAAAGTGGTTTCCTGTATCAGGAAGGCGGTACGTTCGCACGCGATGGGCATTGCCGGCCATTTGATGCGGATGCCACGGGCACCATGTTTTGCGACGGTGCGGGCATTGTCGTTCTCAAGCGTTTGAGTGATGCGTTAGCGGATGGCGACACCATCTACGCAACCATTATTGGTACCGGCAAAAACAACAATGGCGCGCGTCCCGTGTCTTTTTTGGCGCCCAGCGTGGAAGGGCAGGCGGAGGCGATTGCCAGGGCCCAGGCACGTGCCGGAATTCCGGTGGAAACGATTGGCTATATCGAAGCCCATGGCACGGGAACGCCCATGGGCGACCCGATTGAAATGGAAGCACTGCGCCAAGTGTTCCAGGCAAAAACCGATAAGCAGCACTTTTGTTATGTAGGATCGATTAAGGGAAATATTGGCCACCCGACCAACGCGGCCGGCGTCGCCAGCGTGATAAAGACAGCACTCACGTTGCACCACGGGCAAATACCGGCAACCTTGCATTTCAAGAATCTCAATCCGAAGATTGATTTAAGCAACAGTCCATTCCGGATCGCTGACCGCCTGCTTCCATTCCCACGAACCGAAACGCCGCGCCGTGCTGCGACCAGTGCTTTCGGCTTCGGCGGCACCAACGTGCACGTTATTTTGGAAGAGGCTGCAGTGCAGTTACCGACCAGCGAGTCGCGCTCCGTGCAACTGATACCGCTGTCTGCACGCACCGATGCGTCGCTGGACGCGGTTTCTGAGAGCGTGGCGCAAGCGTTTGAGAAAATGCCACTTTCTGCGTTTGCCGATGCCGCCTTCACCTTGCAAATAGGGCGCAAGCAAATGACGCAGCGGCGCTATGTGGTTGCGGCAAGTCCACAAGAGGCGGCGCAATTGCTGCGCAAACCAACGCCAGCGCAGTGTGGCCGCAGGCGTTGTGAACGACGCGACCCGCCGATTGTTTTCATGTTCGGAGGCCAAGGCACCCAATATGTCAACATGGGCGAAAACCTCTACCGTGAAGAACCGCTATTCCGCGCTGCGATTGATGACTGCTGCGAAATACTCAAGCCGCACCTGGGCCGTGATTTGCGTGAGCTGCTGTATCCGGCGGACGGCGATGTCGAGACCGCCCGCACCTCTTTGCAAGACACGTTTTATACCCAGCCGGCCATTTTTGTTATTGAATATTCGTTGGCACGCCTCTGGCAGAGTTTTGGCATTCAGCCGGCCATGATGGTCGGGCACAGCATAGGCGAGTTTGTTGCCGCCACACTGGCCGGCGTATGGGCGCTGGAGGATGCCCTGCGCATTATCGCGTTGCGTGGGCGCTTGATGCAGGCCTTGCCACGTGGGTCGATGTTGGCCGTAGGTGCTTCGGCCGATGTGGTTGATGGCCAACTCCCGGCCGCGGTTCAAATTGCGTCCAACAACAGTCCGACCACCTGCGTCGTCGCGGGGCCTGACGGCGATGTAGCGGCGTTCAAGGAAACGCTGGAAGCGCAGGGCCTGATTTGCCGCCATCTGCATACGTCACATGCGTTTCACAGCGCGATGATGGACCCGCTCATTGAAGATTTGCGCTCGGCAATTGCCAGCGTCGGTTTGCGTGTGCCCAAGTTGCCCCTGATGTCGACTGTTACTGGTCGCCGAATGGCCGATGCCGAAGCGACCGACCCCGCATACTGGGCCCACCACGCCCGCGCCACGGTGCAGTTTTCCAAGGCGGCGCACTGGCTGGTAGAGAATAAATACGACCTCTTCCTGGAGTGCGGACCGCGCGCCACACTGTCGTCGCTGGTGCGGCAGCAATTCACGCCAGAACGCCCGGGTATTTGTGTCCCGAGTTTGAGCGATACACACGCCAATCGGGCCGAATCTATTGCCATGCTGTTCGCCGTTGGCGCGCTCTGGCAGACCGGTGTCTCTATCGATTGGGACGCTTTCTATGTCCATGAAGTTCGCCGGCGCGTGCCGCTGCCGACCTACCATTTTGAGCGCAAACGCTACTGGGTAGAGCCGGCGTTGGAACACGCCAGCGCACGCCTTCCGTACGACGCAGCAGACGCCGACGGGCGGGCGGTGGATGCCGCTGGCATGGACGCTGAGGCACCCCGTGTGAGCGCCACCCCACTCAGCGGTAGGGACCGACTGGTTGCACAATTAAGCGATATCTTGTTGCCCATTTCTGGTCTGGAACGATCCCAGATCAGTGCCACAGCGACATTCCTGGAGCAGGGCTTCAACTCGCTTTCCCTGACCCAAGTGGCCTACGGCGTTCAACAGACTTTTGGCATCAAGGTGACGTTTTCGCAGCTCATGAACCAGCTGCCCAATCTCGAGTTGCTCGCCGAACACCTGGAGCAGGTGCTGCAGCGTGCACCGGCGGTGGCACCCGTTGGTGCGGCACCGGCGTCCAAGGCGGCGTCTAACGCGGCGTCCAACGCTTCGACCTCGGTGACTGCGGGGGCACCTTTGGAAATGCCGACGACGGCGGCGCAACAAGAAATTTGGTACCCCTCCAAATTGCGGGCAACGCGGGCCTACAACCAACTCATGCAAGTGCATCTGCGCGGCGCCCTGGATGCCGCGCAATTGCATGCGGCATTGCAAGACTTGGTGAACCGCAATGATGCCTTGCGCATCACGCTGTCTGTCGATGGCACACGGCAGTTTGTTCAGCCCGAGCGTGAGCAACCATTGCCGCTGATCGATTTGTCGGATGTGGACCGCAGCGCGCATGCGCAGCGCCTGGACGCGTTGTTGGAGCCATTCCGCGAGACGTCTTTCAAATTCACCCGTGGTCCCCTGATGTTGGCGCAGTTGGTCCGGTTAAGTGCCAAGGAACACGTGCTTCAGATGGTGTTCCACCATGTTGTGATCGATGGTTGGTCAACCCACGTGGTGGGCATTGAATTAAGCCGTCTCTATTCAGAGCGTGTCACAGGCATTGAAGGCGAGGCACCGGCGGTACTGCAGTTGCGCGACTACCTGGCCTGGTATACCTCTGAGCCCAGCATCCAGGCGCGCAGCGCAGCCAAGGCATATTGGCTGACTGCATTCGCGGACAAACCGGCTGCGGTTAATTTGCCAACCAAAGCCAAGCGCCCCGAAGAGCGTTCGTATCGTGGCCACACCTTGACTGCAGCGGTCAATGGCGCAGCGTTCCAACGCATCAAGCAAGCCAGTGCAGCCTCAAACGCAACCCTGTTCAACTTTGTGTTGGCCAGCACGATGGCATGGTTGTACCGCATTACCGGGCAAAACGACATCGTGGTCGGTGTGCCCGTTGCGGGACAGGTTGCCGCAGAATTGCAACAATTGGATGGCTGCGAGCGCTTGATGGGCCATCTCACTTCGTTGCTGCCGATCCGTGCCCATATAGACGACGCACAACCGTTTGCACAGCTGGTGTCCGAAGTCAAGCGGGCCTTCTTGGACGCCAAGGCCCATGAGGCCTGCAGTTACGGGGAATGGGTGCAAGAGTTGAAGGTTCCATGCGCACCGGGCGCCTTGCCCGTGGTTTCGGTCATTCTCAATTTGAATGACCAACCGGTGATGCATTGGTCCGGCCTGGAGGCCGAAGTGGACGTCCCGCCGCGCAAGCATCTCTTCTTTGATCTGGAAGTGAATATGTGGCAACGTGACGACGCGCTGGGCATTGCCTTGTATTTTGCGGACGATCTGTTTGATGCGTCCACGGTGTCGCAGTGGTTGCAAGAGTGGACGGCACTGGTAGAGCGTTTGGCACACAACCCGGCTGCCGTGTGGGGCGCGTGACGGTTTCTCAAACCTTCACTGCGCGCCCTCCACAATCAGCTTCACCCGGCGTGTGCCGTTCCACTCGTCGGCATCCAGCCGGAAGGCGATGCGGGTGCGGCTGGGCAGGGGGGTGGTGTGGCCAAACCAGATGCCGTCAATTGGCATTCCGCGGTATTTGAGTTTGAGCTGCAGGTGTTTCTCACCAACCAAACGCTGCGACAGCACGTCCACTTCGTCGCTGAAAAGCGGCTGTGCAAAACCCTGCCCCCAGACTTCTTTTTGCAGTGTGTCGACCAGATCGACGCGCAGGTAGCTGGGGTCTAGCGGGCCGTCGGTTTCAATGTGTTGGGTCAGGGTGGCTGCATCCAGCCATTCGTGCGCGACTTCGCTCAGGCCCTGTTCGAAGGCATCCAGGCCGTCTTCGTGAATCGTGCAGCCCGCCGCCATGGCATGGCCGCCAAATCGCACCAGCACGCCGGGATAGCGTTTGGCGACCAGATCGAGCGCGTCGCGCAGGTGGAAGCCGGGAATCGAACGGCCCGAGCCCTTGAGCTCGTGTTCACGCCCAGGCGCCTGGCTGCAGGCAAAAACAAAGGCCGGTCGGTGCAGTTTTTCCTTGATGCGCCCGGCCACAATACCTATCACGCCTTCGTGAAAATCCGGATCGAAAACGCAAATGGCGGGAGGCGCTGCATCGCCTTCATCGAACAGGCCCTCGACAATCTCCATTGCCTGCTCGCGCATGTCGCCCTCAATCACGCGGCGCTGGCGGTTGATGCCGTCCAGCTGTGCCGCCAGTTCGTCGGTTCGTGCTGGATCGTCGCTGAGCAGGCATTCAATGCCCAGAGTCATATTCGACAAACGCCCTGCGGCGTTGATGCGTGGCCCCAACGAAAATCCGAAATCCATTGTGGTGGCACTGGCCGGTTGGCGTCCGGCCGCCTGAAACAGGCTGCGCAGACCGACCGGCATGGCACCCGCGCGGATGCGTTTAAGGCCCTGCGCGACCAACCTGCGGTTGTTGGCATCGAGTCGTACCACATCGGCCACTGTGCCCAAGGCCACCAGGGGCAGCAGGGCGTCCAGCTTGGGCTGCGTGCTGGCGTCAAACACGCCCCGTGTGCGCAATTCGCCCCGCAGTGCCATCAGCACGTAAAACATCACACCGACCCCGGCCAGCGCCTTGCTCTCGAATGGGCAGCCCGGTTGATTGGGGTTGACGATGACGTCTGCCGCAGGCAATTCTGCTGCCGGCAGGTGGTGGTCGGTGACCAGGACCTGCAAACCCAGTTCGCGGGCCACTGCCACGCCTTCGATGCTGGCAATGCCGTTGTCGACGGTAATCAGCAGCGCGGCGCCGTCGTCGGCAACCCGGCGCGCAATAGGTGCAGTCAGGCCATAGCCATCGACGGCCCGGTCCGGCACCAGGTAGCTAACGTGCTGGGCGCCCAGCAGCCGCAGACCCCGCAAGGCCACCGCACAGGCAGTGGCACCGTCGCAGTCGTAATCGGCAACGACACAGATTTTCTTTTGCTGTGCGATGGCATCGGCCAGAAGCCGGGCCGCGCTGTCGGCGCCCAGCAATTGACTCGGGGGGAGCAATTTACCCAGGGCATCGTCAAGCTCGGCCGCGCTGGCAACGCCGCGTGCCGCATACAGGCGCGCGAGCAGGGGGTGGACGCCGGCTTGTTCCAGGGCCCATGCGGGGCGGGGCGGTACATCGCGTTCGGTAATTTTCATAGGGTGCGCAGCAGCGTGTTGAGTGTCGGTTGGCGCCCGGTGCGCAGACCGTTCAGCCGGCTTTGCCAGCGCCCCATCAGCGGACCACTGCTTTGCCAAGCCCCTTGCTGTCCGCAGAGCGTGAGTTTTACAGGTTCGCCACGTTCTGCCGCGGCGTTTAAGGGCCCGATGGCATCGTGGTCGAGTGCTTCCCAGGCGGCGGTCCAGGCCGTGGCATCGTCGGCTTGATTGGCATGGTGCAGCGCGTCCAGCCGGACCACATCGGAATCGATTTGGCTCCCGTCCAGGGTGCCAGTGCCGCTTATCCAGAATGAGTTGACCTCGGGCAGACCGCGGGCACTGCGGGCTGCATTCACGGGGTGTGTGTAGAGCAGCATTTGCATTTCATTTTGCAGGCGGCGCAGCACCCGTGCCTCGGCCTGGCGGGGCAGCCAGCGGTCCACGACATCGCCACTGACACGGGCCAGTGCGGCGGTGGGGAGTTGGTGCAAGACGCTGCCACAAGCCAACCAGGTACCTGGTTCAGATGGATGCAGTGCAAGCCCGTCTTCGGCAAAGTAGGGTTGCATGGCGATCCGCAATGCCGCCGATTCTTCGGCAGTAAGTTGCAGCGTGGCAGGATCGTGCATGGCCACATGATCACTGTTGATTTGCCAGTGGCAGGGTGTGATCCAGGCCCACCCGACCGGTGCGGAGGCAGAACCCGTACGGGCGCTGGCATCGGTGTTCGGCGCGGGTTGCAGGCGCAGTTGGCGTTGGCTGGCATCCAGGGCGGCCCAGGGAACCAGGCCATCTGCAGCCGGTAGGCCCAGGGCCTGGGCATACAGGCGTTCGGCCAATGGTGTAAGGCTATCGGGGGTGGCACGCATCTGCTGGGGATTGGGCAGGCGGCGCAGCAGCCCTTGCAGTTTCGGCAGGCGCAAATTGGGCAGCGCAGCCTGGCAACGGGGCCCCAACGGTGCGACATCGGTAATCATGGTGTGCATAGGTCGCTATTGTCGTGGTTGAAAATGCCACAATCACGGGGTGAAACAAATTCCCTACGAACTCCTACTGGGTTGGCGCTATACCCGTGCCGGCCGTGCCAGCCGCCGCAACGGCTTTATTTCCTTCATTTCGGGCGTCTCCATGCTGGGCATCGGTCTGGGCGTTGCCGCCCTGATCATCGTGCTGAGCGTGATGAATGGCTTCCAGAAAGAGGTGCGAGACCGCATGTTGGGCGTGATTTCCCATATTGAGGTGTATGCCATGACCGGTGAGGCCTTGCCCGATGTCGACCGGACCATGCGCGAAGCGCGGGCCAACCCGGAAGTGGTGGGAGCGGCCCCCTTCATTGCTTCCCAGGCTTTGCTGGCGCGCGGAGAAGACATGAAGGGCGTGCTGGTGCGCGGGATCGATCCGGCCCGCGAACACGAAGTGAGCGATTTTGTGAGCGGTGCGCAATCGCCCCTGTTGCAATTGCAGCCGGGGGCTTTTGGTGTTGTGCTGGGGATTGAGCTGGCGCGCAGCCTCGGGGTGCGCGCTGGCGATAAGGTCACGCTCATAGCGCCGAGTGGTCAGATTACGCCCGCTGGGGTGGTGCCACGCCTGAAGCAAATGACGGTGGTTGGCACTTTTGATTCAGGGCACTACGAATACGATGCCAGTCTGGTGATGATGCATTGGGAAGATGCGGCGCGTATATTCCGCCTGGCCGGGCCTTCTGGCGTGCGCCTCAAAGTACGTGACCTGCACACCGCCCGTGCGGTAGCCGAGCAGTTGGTCAACACGCTCACCGGGCCGGTGCTGCTGCGCGACTGGACACGCCAGAACCGCACCTGGTTTGCCGCCGTGCAGGTGGAAAAACGCATGATGTTCATTATTCTGACGCTGATTGTCGCGGTAGCCGCCTTCAATCTGGTTAGCACGCTGGTGATGACGGTTACCGACAAACGTGCCGACATTGCCATTTTGCGCACGCTCGGCGCAAGTCCGGCCAGCATCATGGGGGTTTTTGTGGTGCAGGGTGCAATGGTTGGCGTAATTGGCACCTTGGCTGGCCTTGCACTGGGCTTGGCGGTAGCTTTCAATATCGACGTGATTGTGCCGGCCCTTGAGCATTTATTAGGCACCCACTTTTTACCGCAGGATGTTTATCTGATTAGCAAAATGCCCAGTGATCCGCAGCAGGGAGATATTGTTCCGATTGCCGTAATCTCACTTATTTTGGCCTTTGTTGCCACTTTGTATCCGAGCTGGCGCGCCAGCCGTGTGAATCCAGCGGAGGCCTTGCGCTATGAGTGAAGTGGTTCAATCGCCGGTTCTGCTCGAATGCCGTGCGCTGGGCAAGCGTTTCCAGGAGGGGCGACTCGATGTGACGGTGCTGAACGCCGTGGACCTGCAAATCTGGCCGGGCCAAACGGTTGCCATTGTCGGTGCGTCCGGCTCGGGCAAAAGTACCTTACTGCATTTATTGGGCGGACTGGACGCCCCCACCACGGGGCAAGTGACCTTGCGAGGGCAAGTTTTGGGCGGCCTGGACCCGGCGACCCAGGGACGTTTGCGCAACCAGCACCTCGGATTTGTCTACCAGTTTCACCACCTCTTGCCAGAATTCAGTGCAATGGAAAACGTCGCCATGCCATTGGCAATTCGACGCATGCCGCGCGCCGAGGCACACGCTGCCGCTGCCGCCATGCTCAATCTGGTGGGTTTGGGCAATCGGCTGGAACACCGTCCGGCCGAGTTGTCGGGTGGTGAACGCCAGCGTGTTGCGATTGCACGGGCCTTGGTAACCCAGCCCGATTGCGTTTTGGCCGATGAACCGACCGGCAATCTGGACCGCAGCACTGCCGATGGCGTCTTCGCCTTGATGCTCGAACTGGCCCGCCGAAAAGGCACGGCATTTGTGCTGGTAACCCACGATGCCAGTTTGGCTGCCCGCTGCGACCGCCAGTTGCGGCTGGTGCAAGGACAGTTGCACGAAGGACTCTGATGGCGGCCTGCTGGATCGACAGCCACTGCCACCTCGACGCCCCCGAGTTTGGCCCCGATGTGGTGGCCGAGCGCGAGCGCGCCGCCGCTGCCGGTGTCGGCCACTGTGTGATTCCGGCCGTGGCGGCAGCGCACTTTGATGCGGTGCGCACGCTGGCCCATTACACCGGGGACAGTTATTGCCTGGGCATTCACCCCTTGTATGTGCCAGATGCAACCGAAGAGGACCTGCTGACCCTGGAGCGTGCCTTGGACCGCCGCCAGGGTGACGGGCGTTTGGTGGCAGTGGGGGAAATCGGGCTGGATTTTTTTGTGCCGGCTTTGTGTATGCCAGCGATGCGTGAAAAACAGGAATATTTTTACCGCGCCCAGTTGCGACTGGCGCGCCGGTTTCGTTTGCCGGTGGTGCTGCATGTGCGGCGTTCGGTCGACCGCGTCCTGAAATACCTGCGTGAAGCGCCCTCTCCCGGTGGCATTGCCCACGCATTCAATGGCAGCCTGGTACAGGCGCGCGCGTTGCTGGGACTGAACTTTTGCCTTGGCTTCGGTGGCGCCTTGACGTTCGATCGTGCCACCCAATTGCGCCAACTGGCAACCCAGTTGCCCGCCGAGGCGTTGGTGCTGGAGACCGATGCCCCGGACATTCCACCGCATTGGCTCTACCAAACCATAGACCAGCGCCGCGCTGGCATAGCCCAAGGGCGCAATGCGCCAGCCGAATTGCCACGCATTGGCGCCGTGTTGGCGGCGCTGCGCGAGATGCCATCGGACACACTGGCCCGGCAAACTTCCACTAATGTGTGCAGGGTGTTGCCACGTGTACACGCCTTGCTGGTATAAATATCGATGTCTAAAAAAGCCAAAGGGGCCTTGCCCGAAGTGAATTTTTCTGAAGACGGTACGGTTCGCCATTTGCACCTGGGCAGTCCCTGGATTCAGGGCTCTATGCGCATCAGCGCGCCGACCGATCTGGTGCACGAATATGTACAACGCATGATGGCCTGGTTGTTGTTTGTGGAGCCGGCATCGGTTGCTGAGCGGCGTGCCATGCAGCTGGGCTTGGGCGCCGGGTCGCTTACCAAGTTTTGCTACAAAATCTTGCAGATGCAGCACACCGTGGCGGTGGAAATTAATCCGCAAGTGCTGCAAGCGTGCCGGGGCTGGTTCAAATTGCCCACCGACAACGCCCGCGTTAAAGTGGTGTTGGCAGATGCCGCCGAAGAAATTCGCAAGCCCGAATGGCTGGGCAGCATCGATGCCCTGCAAATCGATTTATACGATGAAGAAGCTGCTGCGCCGGTGCTCGACAGTGCCGATTTTTACGCAGCATGCCGTGCCTTGCTAACCGAGGAGGGCTGTTTGACCGTCAATTTATTTGGCCATACCTCCAGTTTTGAAGGCAGCGTGGCACGCCTTTCGGAAGCTTTTGGTGCCGATGCCGTCTGGGCCTTTAAAGCCACACGGGAGGGCAACACGGTGGTTTTGGCGCAGCGCACACCACGCCGGCCCAAGCGCAACGTGCTGGAAGCCCGGGCCCAGGATATTCGTGCCCGCTGGGGTCTTCCAGCAGAAAAATGGGTGCGGGTTTTTAAACCGATGCAAGCATGAAAACGCCCCTGCACGCGCAAGCGCATACGCATACGGCTGCCAATCCCATCGGGCTGCTCGACTGGCGCTGGATGGTTCACGGCTTACAGGCCGATGGCCTGATTTCGTTGGATGTGGCTCGGCGCACCATTGCACGTTGTTCGCAGGCCGAGAGTGCCCAGCATCCGCTGGTGCGACTGGCGAGTGTGGCGATGGAGCGTGCGGTTGACCAGAAACCCCTGGACATCGAGATGTTGACGCAATGGCTGGCAGGCCGTGCCGGACTGGATTATTTGCGTATCGACCCTTTGAAAGTCGACGTCGCCAAGGTTGCCGATGCCATGAGCGCGGCGTATGCGGAGCGCCACAAAATTTTGCCTGTAGCGGCCTCGTCTGGTGATATTTCCGTGGCCACAGCCCAGCCCTTCGTAACCGACTGGGTGGCCGAAGTGGAGCGCCAGTCGCGCCGTCGGGTGCGCCTGGTGGTGGCCAGCCCGTCGGAGATTCAGCGATACACAGCAGAGTTTTATTCGCTGGCCAAGCAGGTCCGGGCGGCCAGTCGGGGCGGTGGTGCAAACGGGCACAGTGGTGCCAGTTTTGAGCAACTGGTGGAGCTCGGGCGCAGCAACAAACAACTCGACGCGAACGACCAAGGTGTGGTTCAGGTGGTTGATTGGCTATGGCAATATGCATTCGATCAGCGCGCCAGTGACATACATCTCGAGCCCCGTCGCGAGCAGGGCGTGATTCGTTTTCGTATTGATGGCGTGCTGCATCCGGTTTACCAAATGCCCATGGGCGTGCTGAATGCCATGACGGCGCGCATCAAGTTGCTGGGCCGCATTGACGTGATTGAAAAGCGGCGTCCGCAGGACGGCCGTATTAAGACACGCAATCCGCGCGGGGACGAAGTGGAAATGCGTTTGTCCACCTTGCCTACCGCTTTCGGCGAAAAAATGGTCATGCGTATCTTTGATCCGGATACCACCGTGAAAAACCTCGATGCATTGGGTTTTTCGGGCCATGATGCCCAGCGCTGGGAGGCACTGGTCAAGCGCCCGCACGGCATTGTGCTGGTGACCGGTCCGACCGGTTCCGGTAAAACCACAACCTTGTATTCCACGTTGAAGCGCCTCGCCACCGAAGAGGTGAACGTCAGCACGGTAGAAGACCCGATTGAAATGATTGAGCCGTCGTTCAATCAAACCCAGGTGCAACCCCAGCTGGATTTCGGCTTTGTTCAAGGCCTGCGGGCCCTGATGCGCCAGGACCCCGACATTATTATGGTGGGTGAAATTCGGGACCGAGAAACTGCCGAAATGGCGGTGCAGGCGGCACTGACCGGTCATTTGGTCTTCTCCACTTTGCACACCAATGATGCGCCGAGCGCGGTCACCCGGCTGATCGAGCTTGGCATACCGCCATACTTGATCAATGCCACTTTACTGGGCGTGCTGGCCCAGCGCCTGGTACGCAAGCTGTGTCGCCAATGCAGCACGCCCGACGACCAGACCGGACCCGATGCGCTGGCGGCGTTGGTTAAACCCTGGAAAGTCAGCGGCAGTTTCAGGCCCTACCGTGCCGTGGGTTGTGTTGAGTGCCGTATGACGGGTTTTTCCGGGCGCATGGGCCTGTACGAATTGCTCGAAGTGACCGACGCATTCAAGGCCCGCGTGGGTGCGGGTGAAACCATAGATGCGCTGCGCCAGCAGGCGGCGTCAGACGGCATGCGCCCCTTGCGCCTGGCAGGCGCTTTGCGGGTCGCGGAAGGCCAGACCGTCATTGAAGAAGTGCTACTTTCTACGCCCCCGCTGTAACAGGGAGATCCGCTTGCAGAGCCCCGACCGACCGCAAACTGAACGATTGGCCCAGCATCCGCTGCGGACATCCTTGCACAACGAAGTGCATGCCCGTCCACCCGAGGCAACCGTGGCACCGCTGCAGGTGACACACATTGTCATGCTGTGCGATGCCGCACAGCGCACCGACAGTCGTGCCCATCTGGCCGCGTTGGCTCTGAACCACCATCTGGCCGTGCCGGATGTCGGACAAACCCATTTGCGCCTCGATTTGGGTCGCTACCGCTTGCGTTGGGAGCTGCATACCGAATTCGTCAGCTGGACATTCACGCGGCCGCTGGGGTCTGAGCGGGAATGGATTGCGCAGCCATCGACTGCGCTCGAGTCGGTGTCCCAGGAATGGCTGGCTGGCTTGCCCGGGCAGTGCCTGGCGGGCATCAACGCATGGGTTCTGAAAGACGGCGATGCCGGTGCGCCAGCCCTTGTGCACGGGCTGTTGAGTGACGACACCCTGGTTGCGGCCCAGGTCTCCGAAGGGTTGGCGGCGGTCTACACCGACTTTGCAATGCACGGCGATGGTTTTTCGCGGCTGTTGCTGCTGGACCGTGGCCTGTCGCCCCGGCGCCTTGGACGTTTGTTGCAAAGTCTGCTGGAAATTGAAACCTACCGCATGGCAGCCTTGCTTGGGTTACCGGCGGCACGCGAGACCGGCGCCGTACTGGCATCGGCAGAGCGCGAATTGGCCGAGTTGGCAGATGCCATTCGTTCTGCAACGCGTGCCGACGAACCGGCCTTGCTGGACCGACTTACCCGTTTGGCGGGGCAGGTAGAGAGCCAACACGCGGCCACCCATTCGCGATTTTCCGCCAGTGCAGCGTACTTTGCCCTGGTCGACGAACGCATCGCCGAGTTGGCTGAAACCCGCCTGGGTGGCGTGCAAACCATTGGTGAATTCATGGAGCGGCGCCTGACGCCAGCGCGCAGCACCTGCGAGTGGTCGGCACGGCGCCAGGATGCCTTGTCGCAGCGGGTTTCGCGCATCAGTAATTTGTTGCGAACGCGGGTTGAAATTGAGCAACAACAAAGCAGCCAGGACTTGTTGGCGACCATGAACAGCCGCCAAGGCATTCAACTCAAAATGCAGGCGACGGTGGAGGGGCTGTCGGTGGCGGCGATTACGTATTACATTGTTGGTCTGATCAGCTATCTGGTCAAAGGCGCACAACACATTGGCTGGCCCTGGGGACCAGAGGTGAGTGCGGCGGCCGCCATTCCATTGGTGGCTGGAAGCGTATGGTGGTCACTGCGGCGCTTGCACGCGCGTATTTTTAATCACTGATCGGGCACCATTGCGGCTTTCCAGACGCTGTGCGATATGTGTGTAGACAGCTTTTCGGCTGCCATCTCGATGAAGTCCTGCGGCACAGCGTGCTGAATAAATGGCAATACTTCGGCGGTCATGTCCACGCCCAGATCGCGCAGGTGATGGGCGGCAATGACCGTGTGCTGATACGCAATGACGGGGTCTTCTTTGCCATGCAGGAAGTGAATTGTGCCGCTGTAGTTGCCGTTTTCCGGCAGGTTGGCAAAACGCCCGGCAATCGAGACGATGCGGCTGGCGGGCGGCGCAGCCAATTTGCTGGACTCGAGTGCCATGATGGCGCCTTGGGAAAAACCAATCAGAGCGGTTGCCTCGGGCCCGACGCCCGCCGCGCGTTGCCATTCGGCAATGCAGGCGGTAAAAGCGGGCATGGCGGCATCCACACGCTGTTGGCGGCCCTCTTCGGTAATGCCTGCCACACTGAACCATTCATAGCCGCCGGGTACAAAGCTGGGGTTGGGCGATTGCACACAAGCCACCAGCGCCTTGGGAAAGGTTTGGGCCACATGCTCCGCCAGGGGCACCATGGACTGTGGGTTGGAGCCGACACCATGAAATATCAGAATCAGTTGAGCGGCCAGGGCAGGGTGTTGAATGCGAATTGTGGTGTCAGCCATTGAAATCTCCAAGATTGGCATCAATCTACCTTAAACCAATAAAGTCAAGCGCCCGCCAAGCAGGTTTTTTCAGCATGTGATACCTTTGCGGCCGTCGGCAAATCGAAGGGCCAAATAATGGAAAAGAAAACGCAGGGCCTTGGAGTGCTCACCAACAAACAACTGCAGGGAATGCGCCGTGGGCTGGAGAAGGAAAGCCTGCGCGTGCAGCCTGACGGCCGATTGGCCGATACGCCCCACCCAGCCGGTTTGGGCTCGGCGCTGACGCACCCGCATATCACCACTGATTTCAGTGAATCCCAATTGGAATTGATCACCGGGGTGCATGGCAGGGTGCAAGACTGCATGGACGAACTGCGCCATATCCAGCAATTTGCCTTTGAATCCATGGGCTCTGATGTGCTGTGGGTTTCCAGCATGCCAGGCAAACTGCCGCCCGATGAAGCGATTCCCTTGGGCCACTATGGCAGTTCGCATATCGGGCGCACCAAGACGGTTTATCGCAGCGGCCTGGGTTATCGCTATGGCCGGCGCATGCAGACGATTTCCGGTATTCATTACAACTGGTCCATGCCCGGACTTGACAGTGGCGACTACTTTGCGCTGATTCGCAATTTTCGGCGCCAGGCATTTGTGTTGTTGTATTTGTTTGGGGCGTCGCCAGCGGTTGGATCGGCTTTTGTAGAAGGCCGTTCACACGCGCTGGAGCGACTCAGTCCAGACACCCATTACTTGCCGTGGGCCACGTCGTTGCGCATGGGGCGACTGGGCTACCAGAGCGATGCCCAATCGGCGCTGGCAGTCAGTTACAACGGTTTGACGGGATATGCCACTTCGCTGCACCATGCCTTGACCCAGCCGTATGCGCCGTACCAGGCCATCGGTGTCCAGGGCCCCGACGGTGAATACCGGCAATTGGCCACCTCGTTGCTGCAGATTGAAAACGAATTTTACGGAACCATACGGCCCAAGCGGGTGATTCAGTCTGGCGAGCGCCCTTTGCATGCCTTGCGGGCGCGGGGCGTTGAGTATGTTGAAGTGCGGCTGATGGACCTCAATCCCTTTCTCGATGTGGGCATTGACGCTGCCACTTTGCGGTTTCTTGACGTGTTTTTACTGCACTGCCTGCAGCAGCCAAGTCCCTTGGATTCGCCAGACGAAATCGCCGCCCTGGTGCGCAACCAGCAGCGCGTCGCCGAGCAGGGCCGCAAGCCGGGCTTGCGTCTGGAGCGCGCCGGTTCCGAGGTGGTGCTGGTCGACTGGGCAAAGGACATTGTGCGGGCCCTGCAGCCGGTTGCAGCCCAACTCGATGCGGTGCACGCAAGCCAGGACTACAGTCAGACCGTGGCCCAGGCGCTGGAGGCCATAGACAATCCGGAAACCTTGCCTTCAGCCCGTGTTTTGCAGGCGATTCACCATCGGTTCCATGGGTCTTTTAATGCCTTCGTGCTGGCCCAGTCGCAGGGTACCCGGGCGGCGGCGCTGGCCACACCGGTGGACGCCGATCAACGGGCCCACTTGCAACAGTTGAGTCTGCGTTCACTGCAAGATCAGGCGCAGATTGAAGCGGCAGACACCGGGACTTTCGGCGCTTTTCTGGCCGATTATTTATCGCCGGCGCGCTTATTGCCTGAGGCTGCGGCATTGCCAGCCTGAGACAATCGGGGGTTGGTATCGTTGGTCGGTACCGTTTTGTTGGTTTAGAAAGGTTGGGCGCGCATGGCGATACAGTGGTTTCCGGGGCATATGCACCTTACCCGCAAGGCGATTCAAGAACGCATTAGAGAAATTGATGTAGTTATTGAACTCCTTGATGCGCGTTTGCCGGGCTCCAGTGCGAACCCGATGCTGGCCGAGTTGACCAAAGGCAAGCCGGCGTTGAAAGTGCTCAACAAGCAAGACTTGGCCGATGCCAGTCGCACCGAAGCCTGGTTGCAACATTACCAGGCCCAGCCCGGGGTGCAGGCGTTGGCACTGGACGCCAGTGTGACTGCGCCCGCGCGCGCTTTGGTTACCGCCTGTCAGACGCTGGCACCCAATCGGGGCGGCATGGCCAAACCCATGCGGGTTCTGATTTGCGGTATTCCGAATGTCGGAAAATCGACGCTGATCAATACGCTCAAGGGCAAGCGAGCGGCGAAAACGGGTGACGAAGCGGGTGTCACCAAGCTCGAGCAGCGCATCACGATTGCACCCGATTTTTACCTCTATGACACGCCGGGCGTACTGTGGCCGCGCATTATTGTTGCCCAAACCGGTTACAACCTGGCTGCCAGCGGTGCGGTCGGACGCAATGCGTTCGATGACGAAGAGGTGGCGCTGGAGTTTTTGGACTATGTTCGCCAAAACTATCCGCAGGCTTTGTTGGCACGTTTCAAGATTGCCGATGCGGGCAACCAGACCGACACCGCGCTGCTCGAAGCCATTGGGCGCCAGCGGGGCGCGTTGCAGAGTGGCGGGCGGGTCAACCTGACCAAGGCAGCAGAAATTGTGATCAACGATTTCCGCAGTGGGCAGCTGGGCCGGCTGACCTTGGAAACGCCTGCGCAGTTTGCTGAATGGCTGGCCGCAGGACAGGTCCGGGATGCCGAACGGCAGGTGAAAAAAGACGCGATTGAACATGCGCGCTTGGTTCGTTTAAAGAAAATCCCGCGCCCCTCGGGCCGTGTAAAGCCACGCACTGAATCTGACGAAGTTTGACTGGCGTCAAGACTTTTTCTCTTCTAGAGCGCAAGATATCGTCCATATTGACTTTATCTGGAGATTCATATGTTCAAGAAAATTCTGGTGGCAACCGACGGCTCTGCCGCTTCGTCCCACGCCGCAGCGCTGGCAGTGAATTTGGCCCGGGTGCACGGTGCCCAGTTGACCGCCCTGTACGTGGCGGACCCCTATCCCTATCTTGGTATTGGCGAAGTGAATCCCCTGGGCTACGAAGCCTACGCCGCAGCAGCCCAGCAGACTGCTGCCAAGGCCCATGCCGAAGTGCAGGCTTTGGCCACCACTGGTGGCGCTGCCGTGCCGCTGGAAGCACTGCTGGTTGAGGATGTCGCAGCGGCCAGCGGGATTGTGGAATCGGCCAAGCAGCTCGGAGCTGACCTGATTGTGCTCGGATCCCACGGCCGCTCTGGCATTGCGCGCCTGATGCTGGGCAGCGTGGCTGCCCGCGTCGTTGCGGAATCTGCCATTCCGGTTTTGGTAAGCCGCTAAGCGCTCCTTATAGGCCAAGGAATTGCACCAGGCCCTCGGCGTCCAAGGCGCCGGCCTCGCCTACCACCGCTCCGGTGTGCGCGTTCTTGGCCACAATGTAAGGCACCGATTCACCGCCAATGCGTTTGAACAGATCGGTGTTCTTGCGTATGGCTGTGGCGATGTCATCCGGAACGTTGGCCGAAGCAGCCGTACCCCCTTGACCCGCCAATAAAGAGGCTTCGTGGGCTGTCATGGCCGCTACCGGGTCGGCCGCGCTCAACAAGGCGGCACCTTGCGTTGCGCTGGCCGGGCCAATAAACGCCACCGGCAGCCAGACAAATTTCACATGCTGCTTCATGGCTTGCACGGTTTCCCAGAGGTGGCCGCAATGGGGGCACTGTGGGTCGAACAGCACATAAACGGTGTTGCTGGCCATCATGGAGCCGGTGCCGAAGCCGCGTCCTTCTTTGGCCAAGACGTCATAGGCTTGGGCAATCGCCAGGTTCTCGCTGCCTGCGCTGTCCGAGCAAGCACTCAAGTCCAGCGTGGCGACGCTGGCAAAGGCGAGTAAAAGGCTGGCTATGCCGGCGCGAAACCATCGCCTGGCTTGAAGCCACACCAGGAATTGCTTAAGGTGCTTGAATTGCACGGCGTGGCTTGTTTGGTGCATGTTTTGCTTCATAAATAGGCGGTCCGAAAAAATAATCAAATAAATTAATCAAGTGACTAATTGTGAGGCACTCTGGCAGAGCCCAATGGTGGCGTGGCTTCCGCTGCTTTTAAACACCCTTATCCACAACTTGGCCCACAGGCATCGGGGGTAACTCATTTGTCAAACTGTGGTACACGATTGCATTAACGATGAGTGCCCAATTTGCCGCCGAATGCATACGCAAATAAAGGGTCAGTTGAATTGACAAATAAAGGGCCACATGAATAGTCACACAACGCAACGCAAAATCATTCCCGATTCTGAAACGATCGCGGCCCTGCCTGTGTTTCCCCTGCTTGGTTTGGGTCAAGTGGACTGTGTGCGCACCGGTGCCGAAGCCGAACGTGCCCGGACGGCATTGATGGCAGCGCCCACCTGGGGATTTGACACCGAATCAAAACCCACTTTTCGAGTGGGGGAGGTTTCCGACGGGCCGCACGTGGTGCAACTGGCGATAGAAGGCCATGCATGGGTCTTTTTACTGCATGATCCGGCCTGTGTGGAAGTCGTTGCCCAATTGTTGGCAACGCCGATTTTGAAGGCCGGATTTGGTTTGGGCGACGATTGCAAGCGCGTGCGCATTCGTCTGGGCGTTGACATACCCAACGTGCTGGAGTTAAACCAATCGATGCGCCAGCTGGGTTACCGCTCGGAAATGGGCGTCAAGGCGAGTGTGGCTGTTTTGTTCGGTCAGCGTTTTGCCAAATCGAAAAAGGTATCCACGAGCAACTGGGCACAACCCGAATTAAGCCCATCCCAATTGCTCTATGCTGCCAACGATGCCTATGCCGCCTGGTGTGTATGGAGACAACTGGCAGCATAAGGCTTTACAAGCGCGGTCGGCGGGTGTTTTATTTTCCCCAGCTGTCCTTCAGCCCCACCGCCAGGTTAAACACCGGCTTGCCAATTTGGTGTTCCACGCGGTCGGCAACAAAGTAGCCATGGCGTTCAAATTGGAATTTTTGGTCGGGTTGGGCTTGCGCCAGTGACGGTTCAACAATCGCGTGCACACGGCGCAGGCTGTTGGGATTCAGGCTTTCCAGGAAGTTTTTGCCCCCAGCGTCTGGTTGGGCGTCCAGAAACAGCCGGTCGTACATGCGCACTTCGGCGGTCACACCGTCGTTTACGCCGACCCAGGTAATGGCCGCTTTGACCTTGACCAGATCGCTTCCCGGGGTCCCACTTTTGGTGTCGGGCACGACCGTAGCAAGGACCTGAATAATCTCTCCATCGGCATCTTTTTCGCAGCCAGTGCACTCCACCACATAGCCCCCTTTGAGGCGCACCCGGTTGCCCGGGAACAGGCGTTTGTAACCCTTGGGCGGGATTTCTTCGAAATCTTCACGCTCAATCCAGACTTCTTTGCCAATCGTGAATTGGCGCGGCGGCGGCGGCGTCTCACCCTCTGCGACGTGGGGCAGGGCCGGCAGACTGCAAGGCTCCAGGTGGCCCGCGCCCATCACCGCATCCCAGTTGGTTAACACCAATTTCACCGGGTTGAGGACGGCCATGCCACGGTGGGCATGGTGTTCCAGGTCTTCGCGCAGGCACCCTTCCAGTGTGCTGTAGTCAATCCAGCTGTCGCTCTTGGTCACACCAATGCGTTCGGCAAAAAGTTGCAGGCTGCCTGCGGTGTAGCCGCGCCGGCGCAAGCCGACAATGGTTGGCATGCGCGGGTCGTCCCAGCCAGACACTTTGCCCTCATTGACCAGCTGGGCCAGTTTGCGCTTGCTGGTGATCACATAGGTCAGGTTCAGGCGCGCAAACTCATATTGCCGGGGTGGCGGGCTGCTCAGCAGGCCGCCAGCGCACAGGTGCTGCATCAGCCAGTCGTAGAACGGGCGCTGGTCTTCGAACTCCAGCGTGCAAATGCTGTGGGTAATCTGCTCCAGCGCATCTTCGATTGGGTGTGCAAAGGTGTACATCGGGTAGATACACCAGGTGTCACCCGTGTTGTGGTGGGTGGCGCGGCGGATGCGGTAAATTGCCGGATCGCGCATATTGATGTTGGGGCTTGCCATGTCGATTTTGGCCCGCAATACCATCGCACCATCCGGGTGCACGCCATCGCGCATTTCCTGAAAGCGCTTCAGGTTGTCAGCCGGTGAGCGGCTGCGGAAAGGGCTGTCGACGCCGGGGCGGCCGAAATCACCCCGGTTTTCTCGCATGGCTTCTGGGCTTTGCTCGTCCACGTATGCCAGATCCTGGGTAATCAGGTACTCCGCGGCACGGTACATGAAGCCAAAGTAATCGCTGGCCTGGTAGGGTGCATCATTGCCGGGCTGGCGCCAGTTGAAGCCCAGCCAGCGCACCGCATCGATGATGGAATCGACGTATTCGGTATCTTCTTTCTCTGGATTGGTGTCATCAAAACGCAAATGGCAGACGCCACCGTAATCGCGCGCCAGACCAAAGTTCAGGCAAATGCTTTTGGCATGGCCAATATGCAAATAACCATTGGGTTCGGGTGGAAAGCGGGTGCGAATACGGGCGGGGTCGAGTGGGCCTTGCGCATGGTGTTCGGCATCCCCGGGACTGCCAGCCCAACGCCGTTGGGCATAGGTGCCCTGGGCCAGGTCCGACTCAATAATCTGACGCAAAAAATTGCTGACTTTGGCGGCGTCTGGCGCCGATGCGGCATGCGCAGCCGCTGCATTCGGGGAGGTGTTGCTCATGCCTGCGATTTTAGTCGGGTCGCAGACGTAAAAAAGGGCGCCCCGTGTACGGAGCGCCCTTTTAATCAGATTGACACCGATCAGTGAATAACCTTCAGCTCTTCCAACTTGCCGCCCTTGATGGTGCGCAGGGTCAGGGAGCCGTTCTTGATGTCACCTTTTTCGTCGA
>Ga0228698_1000734_pt1 | contig 20650 bp, 18 predicted proteins | sample McNCre117_Aug_MG_FD_178015 | JGI IMG/M metagenome (GOLD analysis project Ga0228698, IMG submission 178015) | Freshwater microbial communities from McNutts Creek, Athens, Georgia, United States - 1-17_Aug_MG | ecosystem: Environmental > Aquatic > Freshwater > Creek | place: USA: Georgia...
GTCCGCGCCCAGGCGCAGCGCGGCCTGCGCCAGCAGCAGCGACTCGCGCGCGGCGGGGTCGAGCCGGTCCGCCTGCGCGGGTGCCAGCGCGCGGTCGAGCAGCGCGAGCTGGGCCGGATTCGGGTCGTCGAAGGCGGCGTGCTGCAGAATCGTGGCGGCCTCGCGCTGGCGCGTCGCATCGCCCGCGAACAGGTCCATGCCGGCCAGCGCGCTGTCGAGCGCGCCGCGCAGGCGGTTGTTGACCACCGCTTCCTCGGCATCGCTGCCGAGCGCCACCGGCGCGCCGCTGACGGCATCGACCGCCGCCGCGCCGGTCACGATCAGCACCTGACCGGCCTGGATCTGCACCGCGTCGTCGGCCAACGCACGGATCAGCGCGTGCGCGCGTCCGTCGTCGCTCGCGGCCAGCTGCAGCAGCTGCGCGACGCGCTCGTCGGCGTCGCCCTCGGCCAGCAGCAGCGCCTGCTGCGGCGTCAGCGCGTGCGCCGCCAGCGGAAGCAGCGCGCCGCAGGCCAGGGCCAGCGTGGCGCGTCTGAGCGTATTCATCATGGTTTTCAGTCGCATCCCCGACTCCCCGCAAAACGCCGGGCCGCAGCGCGGCCCGACTCGTCACTCACCGACCGCGCGCGCCACCCTGGCGGGCGGCGCGCGCGGACTCAAGGCCTCACTTCTTGCTCGGCACGTTGGCCTTGCCGGCGTTCTCGGGGATGTAGTCGCTCCATGGGTCGGCGACCACCGGCTCCTTGGTCTTCCAGACCACCTTGAACTGGCCGTCGGCCTTGACTTCGCCGATGAAGACCGGCTTGTGCAGGTGGTGGTTCTCCTTGTCCATCACGGCGGTGAAGCCGCTCGGCGCCTTGAAGGTCTGGCCGGCCATGGCGGCGATCACCTTGTCGGTGTCGGTGGACTTGGCCTTGGCGACCGCCTGGGCCCACATGTTGATGCCGATGTAGGTCGCCTCCATCGGATCGTTGGTCAGCGGCTTGTCCTTGTGGCCCGGGATGTTCTTGGCCTTGGCGTAGCTCGACCACTTCTTGACGAACTCGTCGTTGGTCGGATTCTTCAGGCTCATGAAGTAGTTCCAGGCCGCCAGGTGGCCGACCAGCGGCTTGGTATCGACACCGCGCAGCTCCTCTTCGCCGACCGAGAATGCCACCACCGGCACGTCCTTGGCTTTCAGACCGGCGTTGCCGAGTTCCTTGTAGAACGGCACGTTCGAGTCGCCGTTGATGGTCGAGATCACGGCCGTCTTCTTGCCCTCGGAGGCGAACTTCTTGATCTTGGCGATGATGGTCTGGTAGTCGCTGTGGCCGAACGGGGTGTATTCCTCGATGATGTCGGCCTCGGCCACGCCCTTGGACTTCAGGAAGGCGCGCAGGATCTTGTTGGTCGTGCGCGGATACACGTAGTCGGTGCCGAGCAGCACGAAGCGCTTGGCCTCGCCGCCGTCCTTGCTCATCAGGTACTCGACCGCCGGAATCGCCTGCTGGTTCGGCGCTGCGCCGGTGTAGAACACGTTCTTGCTGAGTTCCTCGCCCTCGTACTGGACCGGATAGAACAGCAGCGAGTTCTTCTCCTCGAACACCGGCAGCACCGACTTGCGCGACACGCTGGTCCAGCAGCCGAACACCACGGCGACCTTGTCCTGGTCGATCAGTTGCTTGGCCTTCTCGGCGAACAGCGGCCAGTTCGAGGCCGGATCGACCACCACCGGCTCCAGCTTCTTGCCGAGCACGCCGCCCTTGGCGTTGATCTCGTCGATCGCCATCAGCACCGTGTCCTTCAGCACGGTCTCCGAGATCGCCATCGTGCCCGACAGGCTGTGCAGCACGCCGACCTTGATCGTGTCGGCGGCGTGCGCCGGCAGGCCGATCAGGCCCATGGAAGCGACGGCGGCAGCGGCCGTCAAGGTCTTGAGGGTCAGGCGGCGCGAAGAGGTGCTGGACATGGCGGTTTCCGTTTCTCTGGGGTGTTGCAAGGGTTTTCCGTCGCGTTGCGGACCGTCTGGTCCGGTTCTGCAGCGGATGACTCCATGCTAGGGACCGCACCCCGAAACGTCTGTACGCCAGATGGCGTACGGCTACGCCAGCGCTGTCACCGATCCGATGCTCACACGCTCCAGATGCGCGGTGCCTGTCCGTCCAGCCCCCAGGCCTCGCGCCGCAGCACGGCCCACAGCGCCTGCCACAGCCGCATCAGCGGCTCGACCTGTCCGGCCAGCGCGCGCACCACCAGCATGCGGTCGTTCGGGCAGGTCACGCCGCAGCGGCGCGCCAGCGGGCTGGCCTCGACCACGGCGCGGCATTGTTCCAGCAACGACTCACGCCGCGTGCGCGGCAGCGGGCTGCCGCAGGCCAGCATCAGGGTCGCGAGCGTGCGCTGTCCGTCCAGGCCGAGTGAGCTCTCAAGCAGCAGCCGGTCGGAGCCATCGATGCGCGCGCGCTCCAGCCAGACGCCCGGCCATTCCCAGTGCTGCTCCAGCCAGCCTGAGCCGAAGGTCGATCCGGCTGCCGGCAGGCCCAGGCTGACCAGATCCCAGGCCAGCAACTCGGCGCCCGGCGCGAGGTCGAGCTCGACGCGATTGCGCGCGTGGCAGCCGTCGTAGGCGATGGTTTCGAGCGGTAGCCATTCGAGTCGTGCGCCACTCTCCAGCCGCAGCTTCACATTCTGCGTGGCCGTCTCGCCGCTGTCGCTGCGGTAGAAGCGCGTCGCCCCCGGCGTCGAGAGCAGCGCGTGCGCGCCCTCGGCCAATTGCAGGTCGATGTCGAGCCGGTCGCCCTGGACCAGGCCGCCGGGGGGATGGATGATCACGTTATGGCAGATCGCCGGCCCTTCCGGATACAGGCTCTTGAAGATGCGCAGCGGGCCACGGTGGCGGTGCCGCAGCACGGTGGTGCCGCGCTCGTCGCGGCGGTAATGGAGTTCGAGTTCGGCGTGCCAGGACATTGCTTGCTTCGGGATGGATGCGGTTGATCCCGAAAAAGCAAGTTCTGCGCCGTCGCGGGCGCGCAAAGCCGCCAGCGATCGGCTCAGAAGCCGCGTCTGAGCGTCGCGCGCAACGTCCGGGGCTCAACTGGATGGACATGTCGGTCGGCCACCGGCGCGGCTTCGCCCGGCAGCCGTGAAGCGTAGAAGTATTCGATGTCGTTGACCCGGCGGTCGAGCAGGTTGAACACGTCCAATGTCAGCTCGGTCCCGGGGCCGAGTCGGCGGTTCAGCCGCAGATTGGTCGTCAGCGAGGGCGCGGAGCGCACGCTGTTGTCCTCGACCAGCGCGGCCGATCCGAGGTAGCGCCACTGCAGGCTCGCGGACCAGGGCCCGAGTTCGCGCCCGGTGATTGCGAGCGAGGCCACCTTGTCCACCGCGTTCGGAATCCGGTCGCCCGCCGGGTCCGCGTCGGCGAAGCGGGCGTGGCTCCAGGCCAGGTCGGCATCGAGCAGCAGCCACGGCAGCGGCAGGTAGCGGTTGTTCCACTCGATGCCGTGGCGCTTGCTCGGCCGGCCGGGCGCGGTCGTGCCGGCATCGCCGACATAGACCAATTCCGAGTCGAAGTCCAGCCGCCATAGCGCCAGCGAGCTTTGCAGGCCCGGCCACCATTCGGTTCGCATGCCAAGCTCCCGTCCCCAGGCGGCCACCAGAGCCGGCACTGGTGCGAGCGGCTCGCCGCTCCTGGGGTCGATGCGGGCCGTGGTGCCACGCGCGTCGTTGCTGTGCCAGCCCCGGCCGGCGTTGACGAAGAACTCGGTGTCGCGCCACGGCCCGAAAATCAGCGCCAGCTTGGGCGACAGCCGCTGGTCCGATGCCGTGCCCGAGTTGGCCGGGGTGCTCAGGCTGTCCACCCCGAAGCGCGCCTGGTCAGCGCGCAGGCCCGCGATGCCGCGCAGCCAAGGCATCAGCTCGACCGAAGTCTGTCCGTAGGCGCCAATCTGGGTTTGGTGCACCCGGTCGTCGCGCGTTGTCGCGCTGATCTGCCGCGCCACGCTGTCGAACAGGCCGACGCGGATGCGGTCGTCGCGCAGCTGCAGGCCGAACTCGGTCCGGGCCGCCAGCCCGGCGAGCGTGTGGTCGAACACATGGCTGGCCCGCGTGCCCTGTACCGTGCGCCGGTCCTGCTGCGAGAACTGGTCCCCGTTGCTGGGCGAGTCCAGCGCGTAGCTGAAGTTCGAGAACAACTCCAGGCGATAGTCGATCGCATAGGCCGACAACCGGGTCGTGCCGTCGTGGTCGCTGCGGTGCCATTCGCCCGACAGGCTGTTGCGCTGGGTCTGGCCGCCGTCGCTCGGGTCGAGCGAGTCGAAGCGCCCGAACGGTCGGCCCTGGTAGCGGCCGGCGTCGAGCAGGCGTTGCGGGATCTGGTCGGTCGCGTTCCAGCTCGCCGCGTAGGACATCAGGCTCGCGCTCCAGCCCTCGACGCGCGAGCCGCCGCTGAACGTGAACACCGCGTTGCTCTTGCCGAGCCGCTCTGGCACGCTCCACGGCCCGTCGTGCTGCTGGGTCTCGACCACGGCCAGCAGCCGCAGATCGGCACCGACCTGGGCCGAGGCGCCGCCGAGCAGGCGCTGGAACCGATGCCGGCCCCAGCTCAGCGCGACGAAGGGCTGGTCGAGTGTCTGGCGGTAGGCGATGTCGGCCGAGCCGGCGGCCGAGAAGTCGCCGTTGGATGCGAAATACGGGCCCTTGCGGTAGTCGATGCGCTCGACCAGCTCGGGAATCAGGAAATTCAGGTCGGTATAGCCTTGGCCGTGCGCGTGCGTCGGCAGGTTGACCGGCAGGCCGTTGATCGAGGTCGCGAAATCGGTGCCGTGGTCAAGGTTGAAGCCGCGCAGGAAATACTGGTTCGCCTTGCCGTCGCCCGAATGCTGGGTCACGATCATGCCGGGCACGAACTCCAGCACCTCGCCGGGACGCAGCGCCGGCCGGCTTTTGAGCAGCCCGGCGCGGATCGTGCCTTCGGAGGCGGCGTCCGAGCTGCCGATGGCGTTGTCGTAGTGGCGCGCGCTGATCTCGACGCGCGCGAGTTCGCGCTCGCCGGTCGTGGCGGCGGCCGGATCGGCGGGCGAGGGGAGGGAAGCGGTCTGGCCCTGGGCTGCTGGTGCGCCCAGGCTGATCGCGGCCGCCAGCGCGGCGGTGGCGCGTTTCAAGCCAGATGAGTGCCGCCGCAGACCGCGCAGTCCGGGTTGCGCGCGAGCCGGATGGTGTGGAAGTCCATGCCGCGCGCGTCGAGCATCACCAGCCGGCCAACCAGTTGCGATCCCATGCCGCACAGAATTTTTAGCGCCTCGGCCGCCTGCATCGTGCCGATGATGCCGACCAGCGGCGCGAACACGCCCAGGGTCGCGCAGCGCGTCTCCTCCAGCCCGTCAGTCTCGGGGAAGACGCAGGCGTAGCAGGGGCTGGCGCTCGCGCGCGGGTCATAGACCGAGAGCTGGCCGTCGAAGCGGATGCCGGCGCCCGAGACCAGCGGCACGCGCTGGCGCACGCTGGCGCGGTTGATCTGGTGCCGGGTCGCGAAGTTGTCGGTGCAGTCGAGCACGACCTGGGCGGAGGGCAGCAGCCGGTCGAGCAGCGCCTCGTCGGCACGCTGCGCCAGCGTGTCGATGCGGATTTCGGGGTTGATCGCGTGCATCGCGGCGCGCGCCGACTCCACTTTCGGCTGGCCGACGCGCTCCAGCTTGTGCGCGATCTGGCGCTGCAGGTTGGTCGCATCGACCTGATCCGGGTCGATCAGCGTGATGCGCCCGACCCCGGCGCTGGCCAGATACAGCGCGACCGGCGAGCCGAGCCCGCCGGCGCCGACCACGACCGCGTGCGCATCGAGCAGCCGCTGCTGGCCCTCGATGCCAAGTTCGTCGAGCAGGATGTGGCGCGAATAGCGCAGCAGTTGTTCGTCGTTCATCGCGCCGGCACGGCCGTCACGGCCGCGCGCCTGTCAGTTCTCGGCCTTGACTTCCGGCCGCACGGTCTGGGTCTTGCTGACCAGCACCGGATTGCCCTTGAGACGGTTGAGCGCCTGCTGCAGCGGGAAGTCCTTGTCGGAGCCGAATTCCGGCAGGATGCGACCGCTCGGGTTCTTCTTGGCTTCTTCCTCCAGGCGCTGGCGCGCGGCCTCGCGGTCCTTCTCGCGCTGCTTCTCGGCCGCCTTGTCGGCATCGGTCGGAGACTTGGCGTCGTCCTGGCCGTTGCCCAGGTGCTTTTCAAGATCGGCCTCGCGCGTGCGCAGCGCCGAGAACAGGTTGCCTTCCTCGCTCTCATCGACCATCACGTCGGGCACGATGCCCTTGGCCTGGATCGAGCGGCCGCTCGGCGTGTAGTAGCGCGCCGTGGTGATCTTGAGTCCGGTGTCGGGGCCGAGCGGGCGCACCGTCTGCACCGAGCCCTTGCCGAAGGTCTGGCCGCCCATGATGACCGCGCGCTTGTGGTCCTGCAGGGCGCCGGCGACGATCTCGCTGGCCGAGGCCGAGCCTTCGTTGACCAGCACCACGATCGGAATTTGCTTGAGCGCGTTGTGCGTGCTCTCGCTCAGTCGCCGCACCGGGTCGCTGCCGCCACGGCGCAGGTAGAACTCGGGCGCGGCCCTGTAGGTCGCCTTGCTTTCTTCCAGCTGGCCGTTGGTGCTGACCACGACCGCGTTCTCGGGCAGGAAGGCGGCCGAGATCGCGACCGCCGCGTCGAGCAGGCCGCCCGGGTCGTTGCGCAGATCCAGCACCAGACCCTTGAGCCGGGAGTCGTCGCGCGCGATGTCTTCGAGCTTGCGCGCGAAGTCATCGACCGTGCGTTCCTGGAACTGCGAGATCCGCACCCAGGCGTAGCCCGGCTCCAGCAGCCTGGCCTTGACGCTCTGGGTCTTGATCTCCTCGCGCGTGATCGTGACCGGGAAGGTGCGGCTCTCGTCCTTGCGGAAGATCGTCAGCTGCACCTTGGTGTTGGGCTCGCCGCGCATGCGCTTGACCGCGTCGTTGATTGCCAGGCCCTTGACCGCCGTGTCGTCGATCTTGGTGATCAGGTCGTTGGTCTTGAGGCCGGCGCGGTAGGCCGGCGAGCCCTCGATCGGCGAGACGATCTTGACCAGGCCGTCCTCCATCGTGATCTCGATGCCGACGCCGACGAAGCGGCCCGAAGTGCCTTCGCGGAATTCCTTGAACGACTTCTTGTCGAAGTACTGCGAGTGCGGGTCGAGGTTGGAAACCATGCCCGAGATCGCGTCGGTGATCAGCTTCTTCTCATCGACCGGCTCCACATAGTCGCTCTTGACCATGCTGAAGACCGCCGCGAGCTGCTGCAGCTCTTCGAGCGGCAGCGGCGCGAGCGCGCCGCGCGCGACCGCCTGCAGTTGTACCGTGGTCAAGGCGCCGGCAATCGCGCCGATCGCTACCCAGCCCGCGATCTTGAGTTTCTGACCCATCTAATCACCCTTCAGTCGGCTCCCAACGCGCCGTGCAAGCACTATACCCTTGGAGAGCCGACGGCGCCTTCAGGTTCCGCAAAAACCGGGCCGGACTCAGGCCTTGCCCTGGCTCGCGACGGCGGCGGCGGCCGCAGCGGCAGCCTCGGCATCGCCGAGGTAGTAGCGGCGCAGCGGCTTCATGTCGTCGTCGAACTCGTACACCAGCGGAATGCCGTTGGGGATGTTGAGGTTGACGATGTCGGTGTCGGAGATGCCGTCGAGGTGCTTGATCAGCGCGCGGATCGAGTTGCCGTGGGCCGCGATCAGCACGCGCTTGCCCGACTGGATGCTCGGGGCGAGGGTTTCGTTCCAGTAGGGCACGACGCGCGCCACGGTGTCCTTGAGGCACTCGGTCAGCGGAATCTGCTCCGGCGCCAGGTTGCCGTAGCGGCGGTCGGCGCGCTGGCCGCGCGGGTCGTCGGCCTCCAGCGCCGGCGGCGGCGTGTCGTAGCTGCGGCGCCAGATCAGGACCTGGGCATCGCCGTATTCCTTGGCCATGTCGGCCTTGTTCAGGCCCTGCAGCGCGCCGTAGTGGCGCTCGTTGAGGCGGTAGTCCTTGACCACCGGCAGCCAGGTGCGGTCCATCTCGTCGAGCGTGTACCACAGGGTGTGGATCGCGCGCTTGAGCACCGAGGTGTAGCACAGGTCGAAGTCCCAGCCCTCGGCCTTGAGCAGCTTGCCGGCCGACATCGCCTGCGACACGCCGGTCGGTGTCAGGTCAACATCGGTCCAGCCGGTGAAGCGGTTTTCCAGGTTCCAGGTGGATTCGCCGTGGCGGATCAGGACGAGTTTGTACATGGTCGTTGTCAGAGCAAGGGAAAGCGGGCATTTTAGAATACGGGCCTGTTTCGAAAGGGCCTGATAGTGACGTTCTTGATAGATAACTGGATGCTGGTGGCAATCGCGCTGGTCACGGGGGGGCTGCTGCTGTGGCCGGTCGTGAGGCGCGGCGGGGTCGCGGGCGGTCTGGCGCCGAGCGAGGCGGTGCAACTGATCAACCGCGAGAAGGGTGTGGTGGTCGATGTCTGCAGCGACGCCGAGTTCGCTGCCGGCCATGTCGGCGGCGCGCGCCACATCCCGCTGACCGAGCTGGAGGACAAGCTGCCAACCCTGGTCAAGAACCGGAACGTGCCCGTGATCATGGTCTGTGCCTCGGGCGTGCGCTCGGGCCAGGCGGTCGGGATCGCGCGCAAGCTCGGCTACGAGAAGGCGCAGTCGCTGCACGGCGGCCTGAAGGCCTGGCGCGCTGCCGGCCTGCCGGTCGAGAAGGCCTGAGGAGATCCGGCATGGCACAGGTCAAGATCTACAGCAGCGACACCTGCCCCTATTGCCAGCGCGCCAAGGCGCTGCTGCGCGCGCGCGGCGTCAGCGAGTGGGAGGAGATCCGCGTCGATGGCCGCCCCGACGTGCGCGCGGCGATGGCGCAACTGGTCGGGCGCACCAGCGTGCCGCAGATCTTCATCGACGGCCGCCATGTCGGCGGCTGCGATGACCTGCACGCGCTCGACGCGCGCGGCGGCCTGCAGCCGCTGCTGGCGGCCTGAGCGACAGTTCGCGCATCCGGGCGGGCGGGGGTGGCAGCGCCGCTTCTTGCCTGCATAATGGTGAGCGATGAAGCCCGCTGCGGCAGATGCCACGGCGGGCTTTGTTTTGACCCCGTTCACACCGCCAATCGGAGAGACAAGATGTCCGAGCAACAGAATCCCGTGTTCCAGATCCAGCGCGTCTACATGAAGGAGGCTTCGCTGGAGCAGCCCAATTCGCCCGCCATCCTGCTGTCGCAGGAGCAGCCCTCGGTCGATATCCAGCTCGCCGTTGGCGCGGAGCAGGTGGCCGATGGCATCTTCGAGGTCAGCGTGACCGCGACCGTGCAGACCAAGATCCAGGACAAGACCGTGTTCCTGGTCGAGGTCAAGCAGGCCGGCATCTTCGAGATCCGCAATCTGCCGGATGACCAGATGGGTCCGGTCATGGGCATCGCCTGCCCGCAGATCGTCTACCCCTACCTGCGCGGCAACGTGGCCGACACCATCACGCGCGCCGGCTTCCCGCCGGTGCATCTGGCCGAAGTCAACTTCCAGGCCATGTACGAGCAGCAACTGGCGCAGCAACAGGCCGCCGGCGGCGTCCAGTAAGCACGGCGGATCGGTAAGAGGGCGGAAGCAGTCGGCATGAAGATCACGGTGCTGGGCGCGGGAGCCTGGGGAACGGCGCTCGCGATGGCGGCGGCCGGCAACGGCAACGGCAACGCGCACGAGGTGAACTTGTGGGCGCGCGACGCCGAGCAGGCCGCGCGGATGCGGGCCGGGCGCGAGAACGCCCGCTACCTGCCCGGGCTGGCGTTTCCGGCCCGGTTGCAGGTCACGGACGGCGCGGCCGCCGAACTGCCGGGCAGGCTGCTCGATCAGGATCTGGTCATCGTCGCCACGCCGATGGCCGCGCTGCGCGACATGCTCGGGCTGCTGCGCGACTGCGCCGCGCCGGTGGTCTGGCTCTGCAAGGGCTTCGAGCGCCCGGCCGGTGCCGACGTCGGCCTGCTCGGCCATGAGATCTGCGCCCGGGTCGCGCCCGGCCTCGCGGCCGGCGTCCTGAGCGGGCCGAGCTTCGCCCAGGAGGTCGCGCGTGGCCGGCCGACCGCACTGGTCGCGGCCAGCGACAGCGCCGAGGTGCGCGAGCGCCTGGTCCAGACCTTCCACGGCCCAGCGCTGCGTGTCTATGCCAATGATGACCTGGCCGGCGTCGAGGTCGGCGGCGCGGTCAAGAACGTGATGGCGATCGCGACCGGATTCTGCGACGGGCTTGACCTCGGGCTCAACGCGCGCGCCGCGCTGATCACGCGCGGGCTGGCCGAGATGGCGCGCCTGGGGCTGGCGCTCGGCGCCAAGGCCGAGACCTTCATGGGCCTGAGCGGCCTCGGCGACCTGGTGCTGACCGCCACCGGCGACCTCAGCCGCAACCGCCAGGTCGGCCTGCTGCTGGCGCGCGGACTGACGCTGCGCCAAGCGGTCGATTCGCTCGGCCATGTCGCCGAGGGCGTCTACAGCGCCCGGACCGTCGCGCAGCGCGCGCGCGCGCTCGGCGTCGATATGCCGATCACGCAGGCCGTGGTCGATCTGCTCGAAGGCAGTCTGCAGCCGGCCGAGGCGGTCGCGGTGCTGATGGCGCGCGATCCGGTGGCCGAGCTGCGCTGACGGCTGGCGCTCCACGCGGGCTGGAACCAGACACACAAAGGCCCGCTGCGTGCGGGCCTTGGCATTGTCTTGCCCGTGAACCGGCTCAGAACTCGATGTTGTCGATCAGGCGCGTGGCCCCGAGGCGCGCCGCGCCGAGCGCGACCAGCTCGCCGGGCTGGAACTCGTGGCCGGCGGGCGGCTGCAGGTCGAAGCGGCGGCGCACGGTCAGGTAGTCGGGCTGCCAGCCGCGCGCGGCCAGCGCCTGCATCGCGTGCTGCTCCAGCGCCGCGAGGTTGTGCTCGCCGCCGAGCACGGCCGCGATCAGTCCCTTGAGCGCGAGCGACAGCTGCTGCGCCTCCTCCCGCTCGGTGGCCGACAGGTAGCCGTTGCGCGAGCTTAACGCCAGGCCGCTGGCAGCGCGCTCGGTATCGACACCGTGCACCGTCACCGGCAGCGCGAACTGGCGCGCCAGCTGGCGGATCACCATCAGCTGCTGGTAGTCCTTCTTGCCGAACACCGCGTGGCGCTCGCCCTTGGCGTGGGAGAACACGATCTGGAACAGCTTCATCACGACGGTCGAGACGCCGGTGAAGAAGCCGGGGCGGAAATGGCCTTCGAGGATGTCGCCGAGCGCGGCCGGCGCATGGACCTTGAAGCTCTGCGGCTCGGGGTAAAGCTCGCGCTCGGACGGCGCGAACACGATGTCGCAGCCTTGGGATTCGAGCTTGGCGCAGTCGGCTTCGAGCGTGCGCGGATAGCTGTCGAAGTCCTCGTGCGGCAGGAACTGCAGCCGGTTCACGAAGATACTCGCGACCGTGACGTCGCCCAGCGTCCTGGCGTGGCGGATCAGCGCGAGGTGGCCGTCGTGCAGATTGCCCATGGTGGGCACGAAGGCGGGCGAATCGAAGCGGGCCAGCTGCTGGCGCAGTTCGGCGATGGTGTGGATGACTTGCATGGGAGATGACGGCAGATGATGCGGTCGCGACCGCTTACCAGGCGTGCAGCGCGTTGTCGGGGAAGCTGCCGTCCTTGACGGCGGCGACATAGGCGGCCATGGCGTCGCGCACGCTGTCGTGGCCGGCCATGAAGTTGCGCACGAAGCGCGGCGTCTTGCCCAGACCCATGCCGAGCATGTCGTGCATCACCAGCACCTGACCGGCGGTGCCGTTGCCCGAGCCGATGCCGATGGTGTGGCAGCGCGGCAGCTCGGGCGTGAGTTCGGCGGCCAGGCGGGCCGGCACCATTTCGAGCACCATCATGGTGGCGCCGGCATCCTGCAGCGCAACCGCCTCGCGCTTGAGGCGCTGGGCGTCGCTCTCGCTGCGGCCCTGGACCCGGTAGCCGCCGAGGGCATGCACCGTCTGCGGCGTCAGGCCCAGGTGGGCGCAGACCGGGATGCCGCGCTCGACCAGGAAGGCCACGGTCTCGGTGGTCCAGCCGCCGCCTTCGAGCTTGATCATGTGCGCGCCCGCGTGCATCAGCGCCGAGGCGCTGCGGATCGCCTGTTCCTTCGATTCCTGGTAGCTGCCGAACGGCAGGTCGGCGACCAGCCAGGCCGTGCCCTGCACGCGGCGCAGGCCGCGTGTGACGCTTTCGGTGTGGTAGCACATGGTGTCGAGCGTGACGCCGACCGTGCTCGACAGACCCTGGCAGACCATGCCGAGCGAGTCGCCGACCAGCAGGCATTCGACGCCGGCATTGTCGGCTGCTGCCGCGAAGGTGGCGTCGTAGGCGGTCAGCATGGTGATCTTCTCGCCGCGCTCGCGCATCTCCTGCAGCCGGGGCAGGCTGACCGGCTTGCGCTGTGGCAGCGAAGCAGCCGTGGGCAGGCTGCCGTAAGGGGTGCTGGCTATCGTTTCGCTCATTCTTGCTTCCGGTTTCTAAGCCTTGAAGCCGAAAGTCTAGTCGATCCGGCCTCAGATCCTGACACCGCCAGCAGGCCTCGCTCGCAGCAGGCGCGGCCATCATGCGGGACAATAGCGGCTTGGATCGGACGTCCGGGATCGATCGCCAGATTCCGCGCGTGCCGAACGGGTCGCCGGCGCCGTCGCGCGCGGGCAGGAATCGGTTACAGAGAGCAAGAGCAGATGGACAAGGTCATCGAGGTGGATTACGAGCAGCCCGCGTGCACGACGCGCCATGCCTGGGCGCGGGTGCCCGAGGAGCCGAGCCAGCAGCAGCGCGCCGAACTCAAGGACAGGATCCGCCGCCTGCTGAAGGAGAAGAACGCGGTCATGGTGTCGCACTACTACGTGCACCCGGACCTGCAGGATCTGGCCGAAGAGACCGGCGGCATCGTCAGCGACAGCCTGGAGATGGCGCGCTTCGGCCGCGACCACGCCGCGCAGACGCTGGTGGTCTCGGGTGTGCGCTTCATGGGCGAGACCGCCAAGATCCTGTCGCCCGAGAAGACGATCCTGATGCCGGACCTCGACGCGACCTGCTCGCTCGACCTCGGCTGCCCGGTCGATGAGTTCTCGGCCTTCTGCGACCAGCATCCGGACCGCACCGTGGTGGTCTATGCCAACACCAGCGCGGCGGTCAAGGCGCGCGCGGACTGGCTCGTGACATCGAGCTGCGCGCTGGAGATCGTGAGCGCGCTGAAGGACAAGGGCCACAAGATCCTGTGGGCGCCCGACAAGCACCTGGGCGGTTACATCCAGCGCGAGACCGGCGCCGACATGCTGCTGTGGCAGGGCTCGTGCATCGTGCACGACGAGTTCAAGGCCTTCGAGCTGCAGGACCTGATCAAGCAGCATCCTGGCGCCAAGGTGCTGGTCCACCCCGAGAGCCCGGCCGAGGTGGTCGCGCTGGCCGACGCGGTCGGCTCGACCTCGGCGATCCTGAACGCGGCCAAAACGATGGACGCCAGGGAGTTCATCGTCGCGACCGACAACGGCATGATGCACAAGCTGCGCACGCTGAACCCGGGCAAAACTTTCATCGAGGCGCCGACCGCCGGCAACAGCGCGACCTGCAAGAGCTGCGCGCATTGCCCGTGGATGGCGATGAACAGCCTGGCCGGCGTCGCGCGCGTGCTCGAAACCGGCCTGAACGAGATCCATGTCGATCCCGAGCTGATTCCGCGCGCGCGCCTGCCGATCGACCGCATGCTGGCCTTCACGGCCGCGCACAAGTCCGGCCAGGACGCCGGCGCGCTGGTGCCCCGGATCGGCGCCGCGTGAGCGAGGCGGGCGCCACGGCGCCGCGCGTGCGCGCGCTGCTCGACTTCGGCCTGCCGCAGGACGCTTCGCATACACGGCTGCGCCATGCCTTCGAGGCGCCCGTGCGCGTGCTGCGGGCCGATCGGCCGGAGCAGGTCCGGCCGCTGTTCGACGCCGTGCAGGCCGAAGCGTTGGCCGGGCGCTGGTGCGTCGGCTATCTGGCCTACGAGGCCGCGCCAGCCTTCGACGCCGCGCTGGCGGTGCACGCGGCCGACGGCCCGCTGGCCTGGTTCGCGGTCTTCGATGCCGCCCAGTCCTGGTCGTCCGACGACGAATTGCCGGCTGGCTGGGATGCCGGAGCTGGCGAGGCTGCGCGCGCGCACTGGGCCGACGGCCCCGATCTGACGGCCTTCACGCGCGACATCGACGCGATCCAGGCCGCGATCGCCGCCGGCGAGTGCTACCAGATCAACCACACGGCCCGCATCGACGGCGAACTGCGCCAGGGCAGTGCGCTCGCGCTGCACGCCGCGCTGCGCCGGGCCCAGCCGGGCGGCTATTCGGCCTTCATCGACACCGGCGAGCGCCAGCTGCTGTCGGTCTCGCCCGAACTGTTCTTCGACTGGGACGGCGCGCGCCTGCTGGCGCGGCCGATGAAGGGCACGGCCGCGCGCGGCGCGACGCCCGAACTCGACGCGGCCGCTGCCGATGCGCTGCGCGCGTCGGACAAGGAGCGGGCCGAGAACGTGATGATCGTCGATCTGATCCGCAATGACCTGTCGCGCGTGGCGCGGCCGCATTCGGTGCGGGTGCCGCGCCTGTTCCAGCTCGAAGCGCTGCCGACGGTCTGGCAGATGACCTCGGACGTGACGGCCGACAGCCGCGCCGGCACCACGCTGGCCGACGTGTTCGCGGCGCTGTTTCCGTGCGGCTCGATCACCGGCGCGCCCAAAGTGCAGGCCATGCGCCTGATCCGTCAACTCGAACCGGGGCCGCGCGGCGCCTATTGCGGTGCGATCGGTGTCGTGCGTCCGGGCGGCCACGCGATTTTCAATGTCGGCATCCGCACTGTCACGGCGCGCGGCTCTGATCTGAGCTGCGGCATCGGCAGCGGCATCACGGCCGGCGCGACCGCCGAGGGCGAATGGCGCGAATGGCGCCACAAGCGCGCCTTCCTGGAGCGCGCGAGCGAGCCGTTCGAGCTGCTTGAAACCCTCGCGCTGCAGGACGGCGTGCCGCGCCACATCGACCTGCACCTGGCGCGGCTGCGGCGCGCGGCGCGCCATTTCGGCTACCCGTGCGACGAGGCTGAGGTCCGCGCCGGTCTGGCCGCACTGGCCGCGCGCCATCCGGCCGGGGCGTGGCGCGTGCGGCTGCTGCTCGACTGCGCCGGGCGCCTGCAGGCCCAGGCCTTCGCGCTGGAGCCGAGTCCGGCCGAGGTGGTGCTGGCGCTCGCGCCGGGTCCGTTCGCGCAGGCCGACAGCGAGTTCGTACGCTACAAGACCACGCGCCGGGCCCACTACGACGCGGCCGCGCCGGCGCAGCCCGGCGTGTTCGACGCCATCCTGTGGAACGAGCGCGGCGAGCTGACCGAGTGCACGCGCGGCAACCTCGCGCTGTGTCTCGACGGCCGCTGGCTGACGCCGGCGCTGTCCAGCGGGCTGCTTGACGGTGTTGGGCGCGAGGTCGCATTGCGCGCGGGTCGCCTGCACGAGGCGGTGCTCAAGGTCGATGATCTCGACCGTGCGAGCGGGCTGGCCTTTGTCAACAGCCTGCGCGGCTGGATACCGGCCCGGTTGGCATCAACTTAAACCAACCAGCCTCCTTGATTCCCGGTGCGGTTCACGCATGCCAGCAGGCAAGGAACAGCAAACACGGAGTTATTCGAGCTTGCTCGCTAAGGGCATGTTGTAGCTCTGGAAAGCTACTTCCCGCACGATAAACGTAAGTGCAGAATAAACGATGTCAACGATACAGGCAGACTAATGCGCGAACTTGTTCAATTCGCTAGACGAGAGGACGCTGCCAAGGAGAAAGGTCTGATCGCTTTTGGCGATCAAGTCTTGCTCATTTTTGAGGCTTGAGCTCACTTCGGATTCGACTGCAAATGAAGTGCGATCAAACCCGTTCTTTCCGAACTTCATGGAGGCAAATCGATTTGGGGTCAGTCCATTGACTGCAAGTAAATCGAATAGCACCAAACCCTCGAAGCTCAAGCTAACGAGTTCCGAGATGAGTTGCTTAATCTGGCGCAAAGGGTGAAAATCAGCCGTGGCAGTGACTACAGCAATTTCACCGACAATGCGTAGTGTCTTAATCATTTCTACATTCTTGCTGTATAGAGTCTGTCAATCGCTGCATAGGCATCTTTTGACAAACCAATGGCTTTATCCAAGGTATCTATCATCCTACTGCCGTCAGGAAATTCTTCCATGTGAAAAATTGTATGACGGTGCTTTCTAAAAAAACTATAGCCAGTATTGAAAGCCTCTACCATCTCCGCGTGCCCGACAGCCTTCACATGCTCGGGTTTGAGTGTGCAAATGCCGCCCTTAACGTCGAAGAAGTCGCCAAACCCATTGGCACCATCCTGAACTGACATCAAATAGCCGGCCATCTCCTGTTTCAGGATGCCTTCTAGCGATCGTAAATCAGGGTAAAGCAGCAGGCAATAGTCAGGCAGCTTAGGGGCTGCAAGTTTGACGCAGCAACTGGAAATCAAAAGCTTCTTGACTGCATCTGGAAGATGGGCGTAGCTACGAGGGAAAAATCCCTTGAGGTAATCTTCGGCCATCTCTTTTCGGACTATTTCAGCGCTGCTGTCATCTTTGTGATACAAAACTTGCTCAAGACCCTTCAAGTCCAAAAGATCGGTGAGCATAAATATGACTCGCCGATAGCAAGAAAGAGGCTTGCCCTGAATCTGCAATACCCTTGTCGTGCGATGGTGGGTAAGCGTGAGGCTATCTTGGTGAGCTACGCTCTTCAGCGTCACCTGCTTGCAGACTGCTTCGTCACGAAGGATGCTGATCTCAACGTCGGCTGATTCATTAAGACAGCCCAGAATCGGATCAAATGAATCAACTGTTATTCCTTTAAGGGAATAATTTACATTCTCAAACTCGGCGGAATTGATTGTGGCCTTCAAATAGATGGCAAGTTGCTTGCCTGCTGGCTGGTTCTTTCCCATTTTCCATTGAATGGTGGTCGTGCCTGTACCATTCAGGTGCAAATCCACGGTAGCAAACTCAGTACCCGCCGCACCAAAAATGACACGTTTTCGCTTGTCGAGCAAATGAATCCCGCCGTCCAGCGTGTAGCCGTTCGACACCAAAAAACTCTGAATGTTCGCATCCAGTGTCTCGCGATTCAGATTCAGGTCTTTGTAGTCAGACATTTTCCTCTACCTCGAACACGTTCTAGTCGTCTAGTAGACGCACAAACACCAATTTCATCATATCGCAGAACACGTGAACACCCACTAACTAGGTGCTTTCCATGTTTTTTTGCCACACAAGCAAAGAGGCGGGCGTCCGCTATGCTGCTTATGGTGTGCTTACGGCTCTCGTTTTGCCTTGCTACAAAAAAGCCCCGACTAGCGGGGCTCTCTGTCGCCATTTTCAAGCTACTGCGCGATCATTGGAGTTGCGCTAAATACTTGTTTTTATTGGCGGAAGCTCAGGGATTCGAACCCTGGAACCCTTGCGGGTTGCCGGTTTTCAAGACCGGTGCAATCGACCACTCTGCCAAGCTTCCGCAGCTGTCGAAGCCGGCATTGTAAGGCCTGCCGCCGCCCTGCGCCGGCCATGCGCGCGTGATTCGTGCCACACTCCGGCTCCATGTCCAAGGCAGAAATGGCGCGCGCGGCGCTGCAGGTGTTCGATCAGGTGGTGGCCGCCAGCGGCCTGCGTACACGCGAGGGCCAGCGCCTGATGGCCGAGCAGGTCGCGCGGACCTTCGCCGACGCCGATCTCGGCAAGACGCCCGAGGACGAGGACGGCCCGATCGAGGCGCTGGAGCCGCAGCGCTCGATCGCCGTGATCCAGGCCGGCACCGGCGTCGGCAAGTCGCTGGCCTACAGCGTGCCGGCCGTCGCGCTGGCGCTGGCGCGCAACACGCGCGTGATGATCTCGACCGCCACCGTCGCGCTGCAGGAGCAGCTGGTCGCCAAGGACCTGCCGGCGCTGGCCGGCAGCCTGCCGCAGCCGTTCCGCTTCGCGCTGGCCAAGGGGCGCGGGCGCTATGTCTGCAAGCTCAAGCTCGATCGCTGGGCCCAGGGCCATGATGCCGGAGATGGCGATGCGGCCTGGGACGCCGAGGACGACCTGTTCGCCGACGAGGCGCGCCCGACCCCCTTGGGCCGCAGCGTGAGTCTGGCGCAGGAGCAGGCCGAGCGCCAGGCCTTCTACCAGGATCTGCAGCGCCAGCTGGAACGGGGACGCTGGGACGGCGACCGCGACCAGCTCGCGCAGCCGCCCGAGGGCAGCTGGTGGGCGGCGGTCGCGGCCGAGGGGCATTCCTGCACCGCGCGCCACTGTCCGGCCTACGACCAGTGCAGCTACTACGCGGCGCGCAAGGCCCTGGTCGGCGCGCAGGTGATCGTGGTCAACCACGACCTGCTGCTGTCCTCGCTCGGCTCGCGCCTGCTGCCCGAACTCGACAACTGCCTGCTGGTGCTCGACGAGGCGCACCACCTGCCGGGCATCGCGCTGGATCAGTTCGCCAGCAGCATGGACCTGAGCCGGCTGAAGTGGATCGACAAGCTCGCGAGCCAGGCGCTGCGCACCGGCGGCCTGCTCGCGGTGTCCGAGGTGGCCGAGCTGCCCCGGGTATCGGCGCGGCTGCGCCAGCACATGACCGACCTGGCGCGGCTGGTGATGCAGCACCACGGCGCCGCGCTCAAGGGCGAACAGGCGCCGGCCTGGGGTGGGCGGCGTGCCGGTGTCGGCGTGGCGGAGCAGGGGCGCTACCGCGTGCCTCGCGGCGAACTCAATCCCGAGCTGATCGAGCCGCTGGCCCAGCTCTCGCAGCAGGCACAGGCCTTTCTTGATGCCTTGCGCGCGGTCAGCAAGGCGTTGCGCGCCGAGATCCGCGATCATCCCGACCAGGCCCGGCGCCTGTCGCAGCTCTATGCCCAGCTCGGCATGCTGGCGCCGCGCCTGGAGGCGGTCGCCTCCACGACGCAATTGCTGTTGCAGGAGGCGGATGAGGAAGCCACGCCGGTGGCCAAATGGTTCACGCTCGCGACCGAGGGCGACTACCTCGTGCTGCAGGCGCACGCCAGCCCGACGCTGCCGGGCGCGACGCTGCGCCATCAGCTCTGGAACCAGGTGCGCGGCGCGGTGCTGACCTCGGCCACGCTGACGAGCTGCGGGCGCTTCGACTTCTTCCTGAAGGAGTCGGGGCTGCACGGCGACCCGGCCGCTGTCGCATTGGAGGTCCAGAGTCCGTTCGACTACCCGAGCCAGGGCCGGCTGGTGCTGGTCGATGGGCTGCCCGACCCGAAGGACGCGGCCGCCTTCAACGCCGCGATGGTGGACGCGCTGCTGCGCGACCTGGGCCGGGTGCGCCATGGCGCGCTGGTGCTGTTCACCTCGCGCGCCCAGCTGCGGCTGGCCGAGGAGTCGCTGCCCGAGGCGCTGCGCGAGATCGTGCTGGTGCAGACCGCCTTGCCGCGCGGGCAGCTGCTGGCGCGGCATCGAGAGCGCGTCGCGGCCGGCCTGCCGTCGGTGATCTTCGGCCTGCAGTCGTTCGGCGAGGGACTCGATCTGCCGGGGCGGCTGTGCGAGGACCTGTTCATCACCAAGCTGCCGTTCGCGCCGCCCGACGATCCGGTTGGCGAGTCGCGCTCGGAGTGGCTGCGCCAGATCGGGCGTGACCCGTTCAACGAGCTGGTGGTGCCCGCGACCGCGATCCGGCTCGCGCAGTGGGTGGGCCGCGCGATCCGCACCGAGGATGACGAGGCGCATGTGACCTGCTACGACCGGCGCCTGAGCCGGACCGGCTACGGCCAGCGCCTGTTGCAGGGCCTGCCGCCGTTCACGCGCGTCGCGGCAGGCGAGATCGCCCGTCCGGCCTGAACCGGCTTCGTCCCTGGCGGGTGCGTGATTGGCGTTTTGGCGGGCTTGGGCTACAGTGATCAGCTGATAACAATAAGCAATCCAAAAATCTTCCAAGGGAGCCGAGATGACTGATCTGCGTATGCCTGACTGGGGGCCCGATCTGAGCGTGGGGCATCCGCAACTCGATGCCCAGCACCGGGGGCTGATCACGCTCGGCCAGCAGGTGATCGACCTGCTCGACGCGCCGGATACCGAGGCGGGCCAGTTCCACCGGCTGCTCAATGATGTCGCCGATGCGATGCGCCGGCATTTTCTGGCCGAGGAGGCGGTGCTGCAGGCCAATCGCTGTCCCAAGCTGATGGAGCACCGGGCCTTGCACGATCAGTATCTGGAGCGTCTGACCGAGCTGCTGTACGGCGGTACCAACGGTATTGCCGACAAGGCCGGTCTGGCCCGGCTGATCCACGAGCTGATCGACGCTCACGTGCGCCAGCAGGACATGCCGCTGCGGGCCTATCTGCAGCAGGGCGGCAAGGGCTGAACGCTGCCGCCCTGGTCCGCCCTGACGGGCGCAGCGCTATGCGGCCGGCAGCCGGTCCAGGGCGCCGAGCGCGCGCAGCAGCCGCTCGGGCGTGGCCGGCGCGTCGAGCCGCAACGGCTGGCCGTCGCCGCGCGCCTGCGCCACCGCGTCGCGCAGCGCCTCCCAGACACTGATCGCGAGCATGAAGGGCGGTTCGCCGACCGCCTTGCTGCCGTGCACGTTGTCCTCCGGATTGGGTTCGGGCCAGAGTTCGATCTGGAAATGCG
>Ga0228698_1000735_pt1 | contig 20635 bp, 19 predicted proteins | sample McNCre117_Aug_MG_FD_178015 | JGI IMG/M metagenome (GOLD analysis project Ga0228698, IMG submission 178015) | Freshwater microbial communities from McNutts Creek, Athens, Georgia, United States - 1-17_Aug_MG | ecosystem: Environmental > Aquatic > Freshwater > Creek | place: USA: Georgia...
TCGAAGTGGGAGTCGATCCATTGGTCTAGTTGGGTGTAGTGGGTCATGGTTTGTTTGCCTGCTTTTTGAATGGTTGGTTGACTTGTTAATGGATGGGTTGTGCCCTGCGGGGCTTTTGTAGGTCCCCACTCCCCCCAGCCCCCTCGCCCCGCCGGGCGAGGGGGAGCTTTAACAGCCGATTTGGTGGCGTCGCGCCGGATGCGGAATTACGGGCGTGGCGTTGCCAACGGAGTAGGGCGCATCGGGCTATGGGAGACGGTTGTAGGGTTCGCGAACGGTGTTGGGTCGGAGCCGGTTCGCTGCGCTTTGGCGCGCTCACATCAACACAAGCAATTCGGTTCGCAAAGTTGTTCTCGTGTCGGCTCGTCATTGAAGGCGTAGCCGAAGCGACGCAACCAAATCGGCTGTCCGCTTTCGGCTCCCCTTTCACCCCGGCGGGGGTGAAAGGGGCGGGGGGGATAGGGGGGGCTACAAAACTCACTTAAACAAGCTCCCCAGCCAACGACAACAGCAAAAAGTCAAAAGCACAAACCGCCAGCTCCATGTCATCACTGGTAGTCGACTCCAGCGGGTTATGGCTAATCCCCGCGTTCTGCCCCCGCACAAACAACATCGCCTGCGGCAACAGTTCGTGCAACTTCATCGCATCATGCCCCGCCCCACTGGGCATACGGTGCAAGGGCAACCCCAGCGAGCCAACAGCAGATTCCCACCGCGCCTGCCAAGCAGGCGCACTGGGCGCTGCGCTGGCACGCATGGTCTCAGTAAGCGACAGATGCACACCGCGTGTTTGCGCAATGGCCTCGGCCTTGGCCAGTACATCGCGCGCCAAGGCGTCGCGTTGTGCATCAGTAGGCGCACGCAGGTCCAGCGAAAACTGGCAACGCCCCGGCACCACATTGATGGAGCCCGAAGGCACGTTCAGGATGCCCACGGTGCCGACCGAATCGCCATCTTGTGCTGCGCGTTGCTCCACGTACAGCATCAGTTCCGCCGCCGCCACGGCCGCGTCGCGGCGGCGGTCCATGGGGGTGGTGCCTGCGTGGCTGGCCATGCCCACCATCTCGCCGGTGAAGCGCACGCTGGCGTTGATGGACGTGACGATGCCCAGCGGCAGGTTCAGCTCGTTCAGCACAGGGCCTTGCTCGATGTGTACTTCCACAAAGCCCAGGTAATCGTCTGCCTTGCGTTTGAGCTTGGGGATGTCGTCAATGCACAGGCCCGCATGCTGCATGGCGGCGCGCATGCTGATGCCGTCGGCGTCCACCTGGTCCAGCCACGCGAGGTCGAAGTCGCCGGTGAGCGCGCCCGAGCCAAGGAAGGTGGCCTTGTAGCGCTGGCCTTCTTCTTCAGCAAAGGCCACGATTTCCAGGTCAAAGGGCAGACGCTTGCCTTGGGCTTTGAGCTGTTGCACGCAAGCCAGCGGCACATAGATGCCAAGGCGCCCGTCGTACTTGCCGCCGTTGCGCACGGTGTCATAGTGGCTGCCGGTCATCAGCGCTTGGGGCTGCGCGCCATTGCCTTTGTAGCGGCCCACCACATTGCCCACGGCGTCGATGTGCACCTCGTCGCACCCGGCGTCCAGCATGTTTTTGCTGATGCGCTGCGCGCAGGCGCGGTGCGCGTCGGTCAGGTAGGTCACCGTCAATTGGTCTTGCTCGGCATAGCCCGCATCACTGTGCTGGGCCAGGGCTTCTTGCCAGTCCCACACCGCGTTGCCGCGCTCCACTGCCACGCCAAATTTGTCGTTCAGGCGAATCTCGGCAATGCGGTGCACATTGCGCAGGCATTCGTGCAGCTCGTAGTCGGGGTGGCCGTGCAGGCGGCGCTCAAAGGTGGCGATGATCTCGGCCTTGTTCAAGCCGAGGCCACGCGGGCCGCGCACGGCGAGGATGAAAGGAAAACCGAACTTGGCGTTGTAGGCGGCGTTGAGCTGCTGGATTTTTTCAAACTCAGCGGGCGTACATTGCGTCAGCCCCGCCTTGCTTTGCTCGCTGGTGGATTCAGCGGTCAGGCTCTTGTCCACCATGGCCTTGCCGGCCAGCTCCGGGTGGGCGCGCAGCAGGGCAAGTTGGGCTTCTTTGCCGCCGTGGGTTACCACCTCGGCCATGGCGTGCTTGAGTTGCGCCAGAGAGGTGAAGGGCCGCTGCGCCAGTGCCGCGCGGGCAATCCAGGGCGAGTGCTCGTACAGGCCGTCGAGCAGCGTGCAGGCCTCATCCAAAGAAGCTGCGTTGAGTTGTTCCAGGGTCAGGGGCATGGTGCTTACTCGGTGAACGGGTGGGTGGCTTTCCAGTGGCGGGCAATGTCCACGCGGCGGCAGACCCACACTTTGTCGTGGGCTTGGATGTGGTCCAAAAAGCGCTGTAGCGCGGTGATGCGCCCGGGGCGGCCCAGCAGGCGGCAGTGCATGCCGATGCTCATCATGGCGGGCTGGTTGAGGCCGTTGGGGTCACCCTCGGCATACAGCGTGTCAAACGTGTCTTTGAGGTACTGAAAGAACGGGTCTGCGTACGAGTAGCCCTGGGGCAGCGCAAAGCGCATGTCGTTGCAGTCCAGCGTGTAGGGCACGATGAGTTGGGGCACCACATCGCCATTGGTTTTGCGTACCTTCATCCAGAAGGGCAGGTCTTCGCCGTAGTAGTCGGCGTCGTACTCAAAGCCGCCATAGTCGGCCACCAGGCGGCGGGTGTTGGGGCTGTCGCGGCCGGTGTACCAACCCACGGCGCGCTCACCAATCAGGCGGGTAATGATCTCCATGCCGCGCTGCATGTGCTCGCGCTCCAGCGCCTCGTCCATGTTCTGGTAGTGAATCCAGCGCCAGCCGTGGCAGGCAATTTCGTGGCCCAGTTCCACAAAAGCGGCGGTGAGTTCGGGGTGGCGCTCCAGCGCCATGCTCACGCCAAACACGGTGAGCGGCAGGCCGCGCTTTTCAAACTCGCGCAGGATGCGCCACACGCCCTGGCGCGAGCCGTATTCGTAAATGCCTTCCATGCTGATGTGGCGATCCGGGTAGCTGGCCGGGTTGAACATTTCCGAGAGGAACTGCTCCGACCCTGCATCACCATGCAGCACGCTGTTTTCGCCGCCTTCTTCGTAGTTCAGCACAAACTGCACGGCCACGCGGGCACCGCCCGGCCACTGGGCGTGGGGCGGCTTTTTGCCGTAGCCAATCAGGTCGCGCGGGTAGGGCTGGGTGGAGTCGTAGTGCTTCATAGGGTGGCGGGGCGGGGGTTGAAGTTCAGAGCTTGTTCCACATTGCGCAGGTGCGCATCCATCAGCTCCACGGCCAGTTCGGCATCGCGGGCCTTGATGGCTTTGACGATTGACTCGTGCTCGTCATGTGAATGGGCGGCGGCGGTGGAGGTCTGGTACATCAGGGTGATGAGGGCGCTGCGGGAAATCAGGTCCAGCAACAAGTGCGCCAGCACATCGTTGCCCATGAGCTTGGCCATGCGCACATGGAAGTCGCCCAGCAACTCGGTGCGGCCGGGCACGTCGCCGCGCTGCACGGCCAGCTTCTCTTGCGTCATGTGGGCTTGCAGGGCCTTGATGTCACTGGCTTTGGCGGTGGCCACAAAGGCGCGCACCATGCCGGCTTCGACCATTCGGCGCACTTCAAACACCTGCTTGGCTTCCGCTTCACTGGGGGCCGACACAAAGGCTCCCCGTGCGGGCTCAATCTTGATCAGCCGGTTTTGCGAGAGGCGGTACAGCGCCTGGCGCACCAGCGTGCGCGACACGCCAAACTGGTCGGCTAGTTTTTGCTCCACCAATTTGGCGCCGGGCTGCAGCCGGTGCTCCACAATGGCCTTGGTGAGCGACTCCACGATAAAGCTGGTAGTGGTGGTATCCATGTGCAAATGATAGCGAGATGTCTGAAAAGTGTATACACTTTGCAAGCATCTTTATCGCATCAGCAACAAGGAGTTTCCATGGGCCTGAGTACACACGTGCTGGATACCATGCACGGCACACCCGCAGCGGGCATGCAAGTGGCGCTGTACACCACCGAGGGCCAGCAGGCCAAGCTGGTCAAAAGCTTCACCCTCAACAGCGATGGCCGCAACCCCGACGGCCCGCTGTATGACAACGCCAGCCTCAAGGTGGGCACCTACCGCCTGGTGTTTGACGTGGCGGGTTATTTCAAAGCGCAGGGTGTGGCCTTGCCCGAACCCAATTTCCTGAACCAGGTGAGCCTGGACTTTGGCGTGGCCCACGTCGATCAGCACTACCACGTGCCGCTCTTGGTGAGCCCCTGGAGCTACTCCACCTACCGCGGGTCGTAATTACATTTGGCCTTCGGTCAACGTGTCCAGCTGGAAGCGGCCACTCTTGTGCCACAGCCAGGTGTCGGTGTAAGTGACCCGGCCCATCTTGATCGGCACAGGGAAAGGGGCCGCCGCGCGCACAGAGCGTTCAATGTCGGCCATGACTTCTGGGGCCTGGGTGGGCGCACGCATCCAGTGCACACCAGTCACATTGCCGCGGCCATCAATCTCCACTTGCAGCACGCCCACGGCGTAGAGCAGGGGCGGCATCTTTCCTTTGAAGATGCGATCCATGTTCTTTTCATACAAATGGCTTGCTGCATCGCGCCGGTAATCGCGGGGCGATTGGGCTTGCGACACTTTGCCCAGAATGGGCGGAGGTTTGGGCGCCTCAACCACGGGAGCCGGTGGGGGGGGCGGAGGGGGCGGTGCGGGTTGGGGGGGGGGGGGGGGGGGGGTGGCGCAACCGGCAATCAATGCCGCTATGCACAGGCCCATGCGGCCGAGGCTGCTGCTCATCAGGTGGCGCGGGTGCCACGCTTTGCTGGGGTATTTCATTTCATATTCCTCAAGAACTCCACTGAACCGTACTGTGCACCCATTGCCCCTGTTTTTTTCATAACCACGCAGACAAAAGGTATCTGATTGTGAGCTTGATTGCGCAAATCCAAAAACGCCTCGCCGTATCGCCCTGCGTGCTGGTGCGGGTGCATGCCACGCGGGGCTCGGTTCCGCGGGAGGCGGGCACCTGGATGGCGGTGTTCACCGACGCATTGGTGGGCACCATTGGCGGGGGGCGTTTGGAACTGGACGCCATCGCCCACGCCCGGCAGCGGCTTGCCATGGCGCTGACCGATGGCAAGGCGCAGCGCCCGGAGCCGGAACGTGTGCTCTACCGCTTAGGCCCCAGCCTGGGCCAGTGCTGTGGCGGGGAAGTGCAACTGCAATACGAGGTGGTGCAGCCCAGCCATGCGGCCGAGGTGTGCCAAAGCCTGGCCACGGTGACCACGCCGCTGGCCTTGTTTGGCGGCGGCCACGTGGGGCGCGCCTTGGTGCATGTGCTGTTCACATTGCCCATGCACATCACCTGGGTGGACAGCCGCGACGAAATATTCCCCGAAACAGTGCCCGACAACGTGCAGTGTGAGCACTCCGACCCCGTGCAGGCCGCCGTGCCCGTGCTGGCAGCGGGCAGCCGAGTGCTGATCATGAGCTTCAGCCACGCCGAGGACCTGGACATTGTTGCCAGCTGCCTGCTGCGCCAGCGGGAGCGCGGCGATGTGCCCTACATCGGCCTGATTGGCAGCAAGACCAAATGGGCGTCATTCCGTACGCGTTTGCGCGAGCGCGGTTTTTCTGACGCTGAGTTGAACCACGTGACTTGCCCCATCGGCATCAGCGGCATTACCGACAAGCGGCCAGAGGCCATTGCCATTTCGGTGGCGGCCCAACTCTTGCTCTTGCAGAATTCCGAATAGTCTGTAAAACTGTATACAATTTTTCGCAGGAGACAAGACGCTATGGAAAGCTACTACCTCGATTGGGCCAATCTGCTGTTGCGCTGGGTGCACGTCATCACCGCCATCGCTTGGGTGGGCTCGTCGTTCTACTTTGTGTTTCTGGACAGCAGCCTCACACCGCCCGTGGACGAAGACCTCAAACGCCAAGGCGTGAGCGGCGAGTTGTGGGCCGTGCACGGCGGTGGCTTCTACCACCCCGTCAAATTTGCGCTGTCGCCACCCAAGCTGCCCGAGCACCTGCATTGGTTTTTTTGGGAGAGCTACAGCACCTGGCTTACCGGCTTCAGTTTGTTCACCGTGTCCTACCTGTGGAGCGCAGGCACTTACCTGATCGACAAGTCGGTGATGGACTGGTCACCCGCCATGGCCGTGAGCGCTGCGCTGGGCTTTCTGGTGGTGTTCTGGCTGGCCTACGACGCCATTTGCCGCACCTTGGGTGAGCGCAAGAATGGCGATGCCTTGGTGGGCGCGCTGGTGTTCTTGCTCGTGTGCGTGGCAGCCTGGCTGGCCTGCCACTGGTTTGCCGGGCGTGCGGCCTTCTTGCTCATGGGCGCCATGATCGCCACCAGCATGAGCGCCAACGTGTTCTTCTGGATCATCCCCGGCCAGCGCGCCATGGTGGCCAGCATCAAGGCCGGTCAGCCGGTGGACCCTATCCACGGCAAGCGCGGCAAGCAGCGCAGCGTGCACAACACCTACTTCACGCTGCCGGTGCTGTTTGCAATGCTGAGCAACCACTACAGCTTTACCTACAGCCACCCGCAAAACTGGCTGGTGCTCATTGCCATGATGTTTGCCGGTGCAGCCATTCGCCAGTTCTTTGTGATGCGCCACGGCTTCAAACTGGGCCGCAACCCGCACCCCTGGAAATACGCCGCCGTGGGCGTGGTGGCCATTCTTGCGGTGTTTGCCTGGCTGCGCCCAGCAGCCGTGACGCCTGTTGCCGCCCCCGATGTAGCCACCACCAGCGCCATCCTGGCCGCGCAAGGCCAGCCTTCCGCAGTGGGCGGTCCGGTGGGCTACAAGACGGTGCAGCCCATCCTGGCGCAACGCTGCTACATGTGCCACGGCGAGCAGGTGCAGATGAAGAACGTGCGCCTGGACTCGGCAGCTGCCTTAGCCAAGAACGCGCAAATGGTCTACCAAAACGTGGTGGTCACCCGCATCATGCCCATGAACAACGCCACTGGAATCAGCGATGCAGAGCGTGGCTTGATCAAGCAGTGGTTTGAATCAGGGGCGCATGTGGAGTAACTGCATGCGCTTAGCAGTTGGGGGGCAAACGCGCCACTGGGATGTGGAGTTGAAAGTCCCCATTTGCAACTAGTTGCAAACACGGCGAATAAATCGTATGATACGTATCATGCGAAAAACTTCCAATCAGCGAACGGCAGCAAAAGAAGCGTCCCACGAGCGCATTCTGGAAGTGGCGGCGCGCGCCATCCGGCGCAGCGGCTACGACGGTACGGGTGTGGCCGACATCATGAAAGAAGCCGGTTTGACGCATGGCGCCTTTTATGCCCATTTCGCTTCGCGTGAAGCGATGCTGGCCGAAGCGGCCGACCGTGCAGGTGCGCAAAGCAACGCGGCAACGGCAGCAGCCGTTGCAAGCGTTGCGCCCCAGCAGGCCATGGAAACATTGATTCGCAGCTACCTGTCCACGACGCACCTGGATGCCACGGAAGCCGGTTGCCCGATTGCCGCCCTGGTCTCTGAAATGCCCCGCCAGTCGCCTGAAGTGCGCCGTGTGGCCACGCGCCGCATCAAAGAATCCATAGACCTGATCGCCCAGCAGTCATCCGACTGGGGCCAGGCCGCCGCACATGAGCGCGCGCTGGTGATAGCGGCCACGCTGGTGGGCAGTTTGGCCTTGGCGCGCGCGGTGGATGAGCCTGCGCTTGCCGAGCGCTTGCGCGAAGCGTCGATCCAACATTTGCTCACCTTGGCGCGCTGACGGAACTTTCCCTCCCGGCGCGTTTTTTTTGCAATTAAATATGATGATCATCATGCCAAAAGTCAACTACCCCACCAAAGGAATACAGCAATGAAGTCGAACAAAAAAGTCGCCATCGTGACGGGTGCATCGTCCGGTATTGGCAAATCCACAGCCGAGCAATTGGCGCAGGCCGGTTACACGGTGTATGGCACCAGCCGGCGCGGTGCATCGGCTGGCCAGAATGCCTTCCCAATGTTGGTGCTGGATGTGACTAGCGACGCATCCGCAGAAGCGGCCGTCAACGAAGTGATGCAGCGCGAGGGCTGCATCGATCTGTTGGTCAACAACGCCGGCTTTGGTGTGGCTCCCGGTGCAGCCGAAGAGAGTTCGTTGGAGCAAGCAAAGGCCATCTTCGACACCAACTTTTTCGGCTTGATCCGCATGACGCGCGCCGTGGTGCCGCATATGCGCAAACAGCGCAGTGGCCGCATCATCAATATCGGCTCGGTGCTGGGCTTTTTGCCCATGCCGTTCGGGGCCTTGTATGCGGCCACCAAGCACGCGGTGGAGGGCTATTCGGAATCTATGGATCATGAGCTGCGTACTTGGGGCATCCGCGTGTCGGTGATCGAGCCGGCCTACACTCGCACGCAGTTCGACGCCAACATGCTGCAGCCCGATAGCCCGCTGGAGGAATATCGGCAGGTTCGCGCCAGCATGAACCGGGTGATTGAAAAAGTGATGGCCACTGGCGACGAGCCCTCGGTTGTCGGTGCCACTGTGCTGAAGGCAGCTGCAGCATCAAGCCCCCGGCTACGCTACACCTCTGGTGGTTTGGCTGCCCGCTTGAAGTTGCTGCGCCGCTTTGCGCCGGCGGGTCTGATGGATGCTGGCCTGCGCAAAGACCTGCAACTCGATGCACGCAAGGTGACAGCATGAAAGCCTTTATTGTCGATAGCTTTAAGAGCAAAACCGGCATGCGCCTGGGCGAAGTGCCCACGCCGCAGTTGCGTGATGACGAGGTTCTGGTGGAAGTGCACGCAGCGGCGGTGAACCTCATCGACGCCAAAATTCTCAAGGGAGAGTTCAAGCTCATCCTGCCCTACCGCACACCCTTTGTGCTGGGGCACGACGTGGCCGGCGTGGTGATCCGTGTGGGTGCTGGCGTGCAGCAATTCAAGCCCGGTGACGAGGTTTGTGCCCGGCCCCATGATTTGGGTATTGGCACTTTTGCCGAGTACGTTGCCGTCAAGGAAAGCGCGCTTGCGCTCAAGCCCAAGAACACCAGCATGGAGGAGGCCGCCTCGCTGCCCCTGGTCGGCCTGACCGCCTGGCAGGCACTGGTGGAGACAGCCAAACTCCAGCGGGGCCAGAAAGTCTTTATTCAGGCCGGCTCGGGTGGCGTGGGTACTTTTGCCATTCAACTGGCCAAGCACCTGGGCGCCTTTGTGGCCACCACTACCAGCGCAGCGAACGCGGCCCTGGTGCAGCGTCTGGGCGCAGACCTGGTGATCGACTACAGAAAAGACGACTTTGAAAAAGTCCTGCACGGCTATGACGTGGTGCTCAACAGCCAGGACGCTAAGACGCTGCAGAAATCGCTGCAGGTGCTCAAGACCGGAGGCAAGCTGATCTCCATCTCCGGTCCGCCCGACCCCGCCTTTGCCGACGCCATTCACTCGCCCTGGTTGGTGAAGCAGGTGATGCGCCTGCTAAGCCACAGCGTGCGCAGCAAGGCCAAGCGCCGCGATGTGGACTACGCCTTCTTGTTCATGCAAGCCAACGGGAGCCAGTTGCGCCAGATCTCAGCGCTGGTCGAGGCCGGTGCCATCCGCCCGGTGCTGGACCGTGTTTTCCCGTTTGCGTCCACCAATGAGGCATTGGCCTATGTGGAAAGTGGTCGCGCCAAAGGCAAGGTCGTCATCAAGCTGCGATAGCGAGCACCATCTCAGCCCCGAAGAAGCCTCAAGAAAGACCTGCCAACGCAACAGCCAACGCGTTGTGCCGCTCCACCAACGGCCCCAGATCCAGCGTGGCGAGTTGCCCCTCACGCACCACCACCTGCCCATTGACCACGGCGTAGTCGCACTGCGGGCTGCCGCACAGCAGCAGTGCGCCCACCGGGTCATGCACTGCGCCACCGGCAAACGACAAGGTGTTCAGGTCAAACAGCACCAGGTCAGCGCACATGCCCACGCTCAAGTGGCCAATGTCTTTGCGGCCCAGCACTTCGGCGCCACCGCGCGTGGCCATGTGCAGCACATCGCGTGCCGTCATTTCTGCTGGCCCTAAGTCGCAGCCGAAAAAAGTCTTGCGTTCACCACTGGGCAGCGTGCGCTCCTCGGGCGCTTGCATGGCGCGGCCCACGCGGGCCAGCAGCAGGGCTTGGCGCGCTTCGTTCACCATGTGGGCCGCGTCGTTGCTGGCGCTGCCGTCCACGCCCAAGCCCACGGGCACGCCGGCATTGAGCATCTTGCGGATGGGTGCAATGCCGCTGGCCAGGCGCATATTGCTGCAAGGGCAATGCGCCACGCCGGTCTTGCTGGCGGCAAACAGGCTGATGCCCTCGTCGTCGAGCTTGACGCAGTGTGCGTGCCACACATCGTGGCCCAGCCAGCCCAGGTCTTGCGCGTATTGCGTGGGCGTGCAGCCAAACTTTTCCCGGGAGTAGGCCAGGTCGTGGTCGTTCTCTGCTAGGTGGGTGTGCATGCGCACTTGGTGGCTACGCGCCAGTTCGGCAGATAGGCGCATCAGGTCGCGGCTCACGCTAAAAGGGGAGCAGGGCGCTACGGCCACTTGCGTCATGGCACCCCACGACGCTTCGTGAAAAGCCTCAATCACCCGCTGGCTGTCTTGCAGGATGAAGTCTTCGTTTTCCACCACACGGTCTGGTGGCAAGCCGCCTTGGCTCTGGCCCACGCTCATGCTGCCGCGCGTGGCCGTAAAGCGCATACCGATCTCGCGCGCCGCATGGATGCTGTCGTCCAGCCGCACGCCGTTGGGGTAGATGTAGAGGTGGTCGCTGCTGGTGGTGCAGCCTGACAGCAGCAGCTCGGCCATGGCCACTTGGGTGGACACCTGCACCATCTCAGGGGTTAGCCCGGCCCACAGCGGGTACAGGCCCTGTAGCCAGCCAAACAACTCGGCGTTTTGCACGCTGGGTATGGCCCGCGTGAGGCTTTGGTACATGTGGTGGTGGGTGTTCACCAGGCCGGGGGTGACCAGGTGGTGGCGGGCATCTATCACCTCGTCTGCCTGCAAGGCCTCGGGCGGCAGACCGTCTGCCGGGCCTATGTAGGCGATGCAGTTGTCACGGATAAAGAGGGATGCATTGCGCAGTTCGGAGCGGTTGTCGTCCTGGGTGGCAATGGTGTGGGCGTTGTGGATCAGCAGCGTTTTCATACGGGCAAACTCAATCAAATGGGTGACCAAATAACCGAGGCCGAATCCCGCTGAAAGGCTGTGTTTTCAGAGGCGAGCGCCGCGTTGCCGTGCGTACCGGGCTGTGCGTCGCCATCATAGCGGCCAAGTCGCTTTTCCGTAAATGTTTGACATTTCTCAAAGTAACCCTGTCGCCAACGCGGCAAAGTGCGCCTCATGTTAGCCAGCCAAAACGCCTTCATCTCCGCGTATCCCGCCCAGTCGGTGCAGCCCGGCACGGCCCTGTTGCGACGCTCTGTGGCAGCGGGTATGGCGATATTTATTGCGTCCGGGCGGGTGGTGTTGGGGGTGTTGGCAGTGCCCCAGATAGATGTTTCCGCCACTGGGCCCGCCGCGGACGTGATGGAGCACCAGCTAGGCATCGTGGAAGGTCCGGCCTGGCTGGAGGCCAATGCGGCGGTACTGGATTTGCCCAGCGCGGTTGATGCGGTGGCAGAGTCTGCGGTGGTGTTGCACCGCATTCCCCTGGAAGACTTTCGCACTTCCTTGTCGGGTGGTTCCAAAGCGGCCATGGCCGTGTTGGTGGATGTGGCACGTGCCCACCGCCAGCAGACGGAGCTGGCGGTGAGCCGTCTTGCCAAGGATGCCGAGGCGCGGTGTGCCGAGTGGCTTTTGCGCCATGCCGAGTCCACTGACAAGGGTGTGTGTTCGGTGAAGTTGCAGTTGCGCAAGCGGTTGATTGCGGCGCAGTTGGGGATTGCTCCGGAGACTTTGTCGCGGGTGTTGCGGCATTTGCGGGAGCGCAGTCTCATCAGTGGGTCTGGGCGCATTGTGAATCTGGTTGACCCGGGTGGGCTGCGGTCGTTGGCTGGGGTTTAGCGCTTTTGCACTCTGCGGCTTAGCTTCACTTCTATCGCACGGAGCCCGGGCGGCAATGCGTTTTGCTCCGTGTCCCCCGGCCGCTTTGCGGCCTCCTCCTTTACCTGCGCAAAACGCATTGCCACCCAGACTCCTGGGGCGGTTCGCTTAACTCTTCTGCTCTCTTTTTTTCTTAGCCCTTCAGCGCTTTTAGTACGTTTTCTGCGGTGGCTGGGGCGGTCAGTCGTACCGCGTTGCCGTCTTCGCGTGCTTGTTCCACTGCATGGCGTAACGCTTCATACACGCTGATGGCCAGCATGAACGGGGGCTCGCCCACGGCTTTGCTGCCGTGCACGTTGTCTTCGCGGTTGGGTTCGGGCCAAAGGTCCACATTAAAGTGGTTTGGCACATCACCAGCAGTGGGGATTTTGTAGGTGCTGGGGGCGTGGGTGCTTAAGTAGCCCTTGTCGTTCCAGACCAGCTGCTCGGTGGTGAGCCAGCCCATGCCTTGTACGAAGCCACCTTCAATCTGGCCCACGTCAATGGAGGGGTTGATGCTGCGGCCTACGTCGTGCAGTACGTCCACTTTCAGCACCTTGCTCTCGCCGGTGAGCGTGTCGATGGCTACTTCGGTGCAGGCGGCGCCGTAGGCGAAGTAGTAGAAGGGGCGGCCGCTCAGAGTGACTTTGTCGTAGTGGATTTTGGGCGTACGGTAGAAGCCGTCGCTCCAGAGTTGGATGCGGTTGGCGTAGGCCATGCCCACCACCGCGTCAAAGCTGCGTGTGGTTTTGGGGGAGTGCACCTGGCCGCCTTCAAAGCGGATGGCACCTGCGCCGCAGCCGTCCAGGCCGCACACAAATGCGGCCAGGTTGTCGCGCACATGGCGGGCGGCAAACTGGGCCGCGCGGCCGTTGAGGTCGGTGCCTGCCGATGCTGCTGTGGCAGACGCATTGGCTACCTTGCTGGTGTCGCTGGCCGTGGCCATGACGCGATCAAACGGGATGCCCAATTCATCGGCCACGATCTGCGACACCTTGGTGTGCAGGCCCTGGCCCATCTCGGTGCCGCCATGGTTCACCTGCACGCTGCCGTCGGTGTACACATGCACCAAGGCTCCGGCCTGGTTAAACAGCGTGGCGGTAAAGCTGATGCCGAACTTCACCGGGGTGAGCGCAATGCCGCGTTTGAGGATGGGGCTGTTGGCGTTCCAGGCTTCGATCTCGGCGCGGCGCTGGCGGTAGGCGCTGCTGGCCTCCAGCGTGGTGATGAGGGGCTGCAGGATGTTGTCTTCCACCTTCATCTGGTAGTGCGTGGTGTCGCGCTGTCCACCGCCTGCCACGGGCTCGTCGCTGTAGAGGTTGCGCAGACGCACATCCAGTGGGTCCATGCCAAGGTGGCGGGCGATGTCGCCCATGATGGTTTCAATCAGGATCACGCCTTGCGGGCCACCGAAGCCACGGAAGGCGGTGTGGCTTTGTGTGTTGGTCTTGCAGCGGTAGGACGCAATGTCCACATGCTCCAGGTAATAGGCGTTGTCGCTGTGGAAGATGGCGCGGTCGGCCACCGGGCCGGACAGGTCGGCGCTGAAGCCACAGTTGGCGGCCATCATCAGTTGCAGGGCGGTGAGACGGCCGCTGTCGTCAAAGCCTGCGGTGTATTCGTACTCGAAGGGATGGCGTTTGCCGGTGACCATGAAGTCGTCATCGCGGTCCAGCCGCAGCTTGATGGCCTGGCCCGTCTTCTTTGCAGCCACGGCTGCCCACACGGCCAAATGCCCAGCTTGGGTTTCCTTGCCGCCAAAGCCACCGCCCATGCGGCGGCACTCCACGCGCACCGCGTGGTTGTCTATACCCAAGGCGTGCGAGACCCAGTGCTGCACCTCGCCGGGGTGTTGGGTGCTGCTGTACACGGTCCACTGGTTTTGCTCCAGCGGCAGCACATAGGCAATTTGGCCTTCCAGGTAAAAGTGTTCCTGGCCGCCTACTTCCAGCGTGCCATGCAAGGTGTGCTGGGCGGTTTGCAAGGCCGCTGCGGCGTCGCCCCGGCGCACATGCACGGGCGGCAGCACATAGCTTTTGGCGGCCAGTGCGTCTTTCACGCTCAGTACGGCGGGCAGGGCTTCGATGTTCAGCTTGACCTTGCGTGCCGCGCGGCGTGCCTGCAGCGTGGTGCGGGCAATCACCACGCCGATAACTTGCCCGACAAACTGCACGGTGTCCATGGCAAACACCGGCTCGTCGCCCGCAAAGGCTGCGAGCATGGGGTCGCCAGGGATGTCTTTGCTAAAGACCACATCCACCACGCCCGGCATGGCCAGCGCTGCACTGGCGTCCACGCCCAAGAGCTTGCCGTGGGCCAAGTTGGAGAGGATGGGTGCTGCATGCAAGGTGCCGCGCACCTCAGGCAAGTCGTCTATGTAATGCACGGCACCGGCCACCTGGGCGCGCGCGCTTTCGTGGAACAACGATTGCCCTGCAGCGGGCGCACTGTTGTGTGGGTTGGGTTGGCGTGGGGCGCTCATGCTGCTGCTCCTTGCAGTTCCAGGGTTTCCAGTGAGCTGCCTGCCAGGCCCTGACTCTCCAGCCAGAAACGGTGCAGCAGATTGCCCAGCACTTCGGTGCGGTACGCGGCCGATGCGCGCATGTCGCTGATAGGGCTGAACTCGGCGCGCAGGGTTGCGGCGGCCTGTGCCACGGTATCGGCATTCCACGGTTGGCCGAGTAGGGCGGCTTGTGTTTTCACCGCGCGCACTGGCGTGGCGGCGACGCCGCCTACACCGATAGACGCATGGGCTACCACACCGTTTTCCAGGCGCAGGTTGAGTGCCAGGCACACGGCAGAAATATCGTCTTCAAAGCGCTTGGAAATTTTGTACACGCGTGAAAACTCAGCGGGCACGGCCTTGGGCACTTTGATCCAGGCCAGCACTTCGTCCTTGGCCATCACGTTTTTGCGGTAGCCGGTGTAGAGGTCTTCCAGGCGCATTTCGCTGTGGCCCCGTGTGCTCATCAACACCACATTGGCGCCCAAGGCAATCAGCAGCGGCATGGAGTCGCCAATGGGCGAGCCGTTGGCCACATTGCCGCCCAGCGTGCCGGAGTTGCGTACAGGCAGTCCGGCAAAGCGGTGGGCAAAGCTGGCCAGTTGCGGGCGGTCGGCCACCAGTGCGGCAAAGGCGTCGGTCAGTGTGACGGCAGCGCCTATGGCGATGTGGTGCTTGTAATCTTCGACGCGGCGAAGCTCTTGCACGCGGGTGGTGTCGATGATGCGTGGGAACTGCATATGCATCTTGGTGACCCACAGGCCTACGTCGGTGCAGCCTGCCACCAGTTGCGCGTCGGAGTGTTGGGCGCGCAGTTGCAGCAGCGCTTTGAGGCGGGTGGGGCGGTGGTAAGTGCTTTGTGTTGCGGCCGCGTTTGCAGTGCCTGCTGCTGCCATGTCGCGCAAGCCCTTCAATACCTCGGCGTGGTCTACGTGCACGGGCGGCAGTTTTTGCATGGCCTGCGCGGCATCCAATATCGGGCGGTAGCCGGTGCAGCGGCACAGGTTGCCGGAGAGTGCTGCACGCGCGGCATCGCGCGTGATGGGCGCATCGCCCTGTTTCTCGTACAAGGCAAACAAGCTCATCACAAAGCCCGGTGTGCAGAAGCCGCACTGCGAGCCATGGCACTGCACCATGGCTTCTTGCGCGGGATGCAAGGTGTTGTCTTGGGCTTTCAGGTCTTCCACCGTCCACAGCGCCAGCCCATCGACCGAATGCGCCATGCGGATGCAGCTGTTGATGGCACTCATCTCCAGCTTGCCATTTTTCTCTTCACCGACGACCACGGTGCAGGCGCCGCAGTCACCTTCACCGCAGCCTTCCTTGGTGCCGGTGCAGTGCAGGTCTTCGCGCAAAAGATCCAGAAGGGTACGGTTGGTCTCCACTTCCAGTGAGACGATTTGGCCGCGGCGCAGAAAGCGAATGGGTTGGGTGTTCATACAAAGCTCCTCGTGCGGGAGGGTAAGTCGTTAGCGCTTTTCAAAGCATACGCATTAGCATATGGCACACATTGAAGCGCCTGTATGAGAGACCAAAACCTTTTCGACAAGATAGACCTCCATCTGATAAGGGTTCTACATACCGTGTTGACTGAACGCAGTGTTTCCAAAGCCGCCATCCGTCTGGGCATGCACCAGCCGGCTGTGAGCAGCGCTTTGAAGCGTTTGCGTGACTTTGCCGGTGACCCGCTTTTGGTGCGCTCCGGCGCTGGCATGGTGCCCACGGTAGCCGGGCAGCGCATGATTGAACCGAGCGCCAGCATTTTGCGTGCCGCGCAAATGCTGTTCTCCGATGCGCGGGGCTTTGAGCCTGCCAAGGCCAGCAACACCTTTCGTGTGGCTGCGGCCGATTACATGGACCCCATGTTCCTGCCCTTGCTGGTCTCAGAAATCAAAAGCCAGGCACCGCTGTGCGAGATAGAAATTCACCCCCTGTCCCCCGCCACCGACTACCGCACGCAGCTCGCGCAAGGCGAGGTGGATGTGGTCATTGGCAACTGGCTCTCGCCCCCGCTGGACTTGCACCAAGGCAGCTTGTTCAGCGACGAAGTGGTGTGCCTGGTGTCTGAAAAACACCCCGCCGTGCGCCGGGGCTGGGACCAGGCTTCGTGGCTGGAGGTGGAGCACATTGCGCCGGGTGCGGCTTACCCCGGCTCCAAAGGTTTTATTGATGCGCACCTGGCCTCGTTGGGGCTGCAGCGGCGCATTGCGGCGCGCTGCCCGTACTTTGGGCTGATACCCGGCATGGTGGCATCAACCTTGCTGGTGCTGACCACCAGCCGCCAGTATTGCGAACGCTTTGTGGGCAACCTGCCGGTGAAAATTTTGCCGTGCCCCGTTGCCTTCCCGAAGATGAGCTACTACCAACTCTGGCATGAACGCACCCATGCGTCTGAAGCGGGGCGCTGGTTGCGTGAGCGGGTAAAGTCCGCCGCCGCTTCGTTGAAGAAATAACAAAACAAGGAACCGTCACACGATGACCTATCCCCGATTGCAACTCACCGGCATCACCAAGGCATACCCGGGTGTGGTGGCCAATAGCGATGTGTCGCTCACCGTCATGCCCGGCGAAACCCATGCGGTGCTGGGTGAAAACGGCGCTGGCAAGTCCACGCTGATGAAGATCATCTACGGCTCCATCAAACCCGATGCCGGTGAGATCCGCCTCAACGGCCAGCCGATTCAGATCCGCAACCCCAAAGAGGCGCGGGCCAACGGCATCAGCATGGTGTTCCAGCACTTCAACCTGTTTGACACCATGACCGTGGCCGAGAACGTATGGCTGGGCCTCACGCGCAATTCGCTGGAGCAGGTGACGGCCAGCATCGTGGCCAAGGCCAATGAATACGGCCTGGATATTGACCCCGCGCGGCCCGTACACACGCTCAGCGTGGGTGAAATGCAGCGCGTGGAAATCATCCGCGCCTTGCTCACGCGGCCCGAGTTGTTGATATTGGATGAGCCCACCTCGGTGCTCACCCCGCAGGCGGTGGAGAAGCTGTTTGTGGTGCTGAAAAAATTGGCGTCCGAGGGCTGCAGCATTTTGTATATCTCGCACAAGCTGCATGAGATTCGCGAGCTGTGCACGGCCTGCACGGTGCTGCGGGGTGGCAAGGTCACGGGCGTGTGCAACCCGCAAGAGGAAAGCAATGCGTCCTTGTCGCGCCTGATGATCGGTGCCGAGCCGCCCAAGCTGGAGCACAAGGCCCAGCCAGCTGGCGAGAGCCGCTTGCTTGTCTCCAACCTGAGCCTGCCGCGTGAAGACCAGTTCGGTGTGGACCTCGATGGCATCCATCTCGACGTGCGTGCGGGCGAAGTGGTGGGCATTGCCGGTGTGTCGGGCAATGGCCAAAAAGAATTGCTGTATGCGCTCTCGGGTGAAGACTGCCGGGCAGCACCGGGCAGCATCCGCATGGGCGATAAGGACGTGTCGGCCCTGCACCCCGGCAGCCGCCGCAAGCTGGGTTTGCACTTTGTGCCGGAAGAACGCCTGGGCCGCGGCGCCGTGCCTACGCTCAGCTTGGCGCACAACTTGTTGCTGACCCGCACCGGCTCCATCAAACACCCCAAGTTTGCGGGCGGCTGGATTCAGGTGAAGAAACTGGAAGAACACGCGGCCGCCATCATTAAAGGCTTCAACGTGAAGGCGGGCGGGCCCAACGCTGTGGCACGTTCGCTCTCAGGCGGCAATTTGCAGAAGTTCATTGTGGGCCGCGAGATTGATGCCAAGCCTACGCTGTTCATCGTGTCGCAACCCACATGGGGTGTGGACGTGGGCGCAGCGGCCCAGATTCGCGGTGAGATCCTGGCGCTGCGCGATGCGGGTTGTGCTGTGCTGGTGGTGAGTGAAGAACTGGAAGAGTTGTTTGAGGTGAGCGACCGCATGCACGTGATTGCGCGCGGCAAGCTCTCACCCTCGGTACCGATTGCAGAGGCGACTGTGGAAAAAATTGGCGAATGGATGAGCGGTTTGTGGCACACAGTGGAGGGCCCCGACGCCGGGCCGCCCCAAGTCGGGGAAGCCCCCCTTGGGGGGGCAGCGACCCGCGTAGCGGCGGAGCGTGGGGGGCAACACCATCATGCTTAAGCTGGAAAACCGACCTCAGCCATCTGCCTTCTGGAGCTACGGCTCGCCCTTGCTGGCGCTGCTGTGCACCGTGGTGATTGGCGTCATCTTGTTTGCCATGCTGGGCAAAGACCCGGTGCGCGGCTTGCAAATCTTTTTCTGGGAACCACTCAAGAGTGGCTACGCCTTGGGTGAACTGGTGGTGAAGGCCACGCCGCTGTTGCTCATCGCCTTGGGCCTGGCCGTGTGCTACCGCTCCAATGTGTGGAACATCGGCGCCGAGGGCCAGTACCTGATTGGCGCGGTGGCGGCCAGCGGTGTTGCGCTGATGGCCCCGCCCGGTGGCAGCGCCTGGATTGTGGTGCCGGTGCTGGTGGCCGGTGTGCTGGGCGGCATGCTCTGGGCGGGTTTGGCGGCTTTGCTCAAAGACCGCTTCAACACCAACGAAATTCTGGTGAGCCTGATGCTGGTTTACGTGGCGGTGCAGGTGCTGGGCTTCATGGTGTATGGCCCCTGGAAAGACCCCAACGGCTACAACTTTCCGCAAACCAAAACCTTTGAAGCCGCTACCCGTATTCCACGCTTGTTCAGCGGCTCGCGCATGTCCATTGGTGTGCTGTTTGCGCTCTTAGGCGTGGCGGGGTTGTGGGTGTTTTTGTTCCGCACACGGGCTGGCTTCGCGCAGCAGGTGGGCGGCTTGGCACCAGCGGCTGCGCGCTATGCCGGGTTCTCTTCGCGTGGTGCCTTGTGGACGGCGTTCTTGATTTCGGGTGGCCTGGCCGGTCTGGCAGGTGCCTTGGAAGTGGCAGGCCCCTTGGGGCAGCTCACGCCCTATGTGCCCGCGGGCTACGGCTTTGCCGCCATCATCGTGGCCTATGTGGGGCGTTTGCACCCGGTGGGCATGATGTTCTCGGCCATTTTGATGAGCATGTTCTACATCGGCGGTGAACTGGCGCAATCGCGTCTGGGCCTGCCCAAGTCATTGACCGGTGTGTTCCAGGGCCTGTTGCTGTTTACCTTGCTGGGTTGCGACACGCTGGTGAATTACCGTTTGGTGTGGAAGCGCACCGCAGGAGCCAAATAATGGACGCTTCATACGCATTGCTGATTGCCGCCACGCTGAACGCGGGCACCGTGCTGGCCATTGCCTCGCTGGGCCTGCTCATCAACGAGAAGGCCGGTATCGTGAATCTGGGGGCAGAGGGCATCATGCTCTGCGCTGCCATTGCCGGGTTTGCCACGGTGGTAGCTACGGGCAGCGACCTCATGGGCTTTATGGCGGGCATTGTGGCCGGTGCCTTCATGGCGGGCATCTTTGGTGCGCTGGTGATCTGGCTCAACACCAACCAGTACGCCACCGGCTTGGCGCTGAGTCTTTTTGGTGCGGGCTTCTCGGCCTTTGCGGGCATCAACTATGTGCAAGCCAAGATTCCCGAACGCCCGCAGTTTGAAATTCCGGTGCTGGCCGACATCCCCTTCTTTGGCCCGGCCTTGTTCAAGCAGCATCCGCTGGTGTACCTCACGGTGCTGTTCGCGGGCGCTCTGATCTGGTTCTTCTACCGCACCCGTGCGGGCTTGATTTTGCGCAGCGTGGGCGAGAGCCCTGAGTCGGCACATGCGCTTGGCTACCAAGTGCGTTTGATCCGCCTGGGCGCGGTGATGGTGGGCGGGGCGCTGTGTGGCTTGGCCGGTGCCTACATTTCCATCATCTACACGCCGCTGTGGGTGGAGGGCATGGTGGCAGGCAAGGGCTGGATTGCGCTGGCGCTCACCACCTTTGCCACTTGGCGCCCGGCACGCGTTTTGCTGGGGGCCTATCTGTTTGGAGGCGTGACCATGTTGCAGTTCCATTTGCAAGGCGTAGGTGTCGATATCCCCAGCCAGTTCCTGAGCATGTTGCCGTACCTGGCTACCATCGTGGTGCTGGCTCTGATCTCACGCAACCCGCGGTGGATTCGTATTAATATGCCCGCTGCCATAGGCAAACCCTTCTACCCTGGTTCCTGATCTTTTTCGCGTTGGTTTTCCGTTTTTTTATTACACATAAGGAATGACATGACAGATC
>Ga0228698_1000736_pt1 | contig 20633 bp, 17 predicted proteins | sample McNCre117_Aug_MG_FD_178015 | JGI IMG/M metagenome (GOLD analysis project Ga0228698, IMG submission 178015) | Freshwater microbial communities from McNutts Creek, Athens, Georgia, United States - 1-17_Aug_MG | ecosystem: Environmental > Aquatic > Freshwater > Creek | place: USA: Georgia...
CGGGTCGCGACCCGCTGCAGCCGGTGCCGGCCGAGCGGCAGCGCGCGGCGCTCGACCTGCTGGCGCGCGGCGTCTTCGCCGCCGACGGCCTGAGCCTGTCGCCCACGCTGCAGCGCCGCCTGGCGCCGGACTTCCTCGAGCGCCGCGACGCGCTGGAGGAGGGCGGCGGCACGGTGGGCACGGACTTCGTGCCGCAGCAGATGCTCATCGACCTGCAGCGCGCGCTGCTGGCCCAGCTGATGAGCGACGGGCTGGCCCAGCGCCTGCTGGATGCCGAGGGCAAGGTCAGCGCGCCCGAGCAAAGCCTGCGCCTGGGCGAGCTGTACGGGCGGCTCGAACGCGAGGTCTGGGCCGAGCTGGCTGGCAAGGGCGACATCGCCGCGCCGCGCCGCGAGCTGCAGCGCGAGCACGTCAACCGCCTGGCCGCGCTGCTGCTCAACCCGCGCGGGCTGAGTCGGGCCGATGCCCGCAGCTTCGTGCGCCAGCAGGCGCAGGCGCTGCTGCCGCGGCTGCAGGCGGCGGGCAAGCGCCCGGGCCTGTCGGCCGAGGCGCGCGCGCACCTGCTCGACAGCGCCGACAGCCTGCACGAGGCGCTCGCCGCCAAGCTGCAACGCAGCGGGGTCTGACCCCACCAAACGGCGTGGACTCTGCCGGTTGCTGCAAAGCTGCGCTGATCGGGGCGGGCTCTTGCAGTTCGGCCGGCGCATTGCGGGGGGAGGGGTCGCCGGTTCACGGGCTTGGGGGGCCGAGAGGGCGCCGACACAATCGGTTGCATACTTGCTGCGCAGGAGCGCGAGACCGATGACATCCCGCTTGAAGACCTCCCTTCTTACCGCCCCGTCGGAGCCCGCCCGACTCGGCCGCGGTTTCGCTCTGCTGCTGTCGATGCTGGCCGGGGTGGCTGGCCTGGGGCTGTACGAGCTGTACAGCCTCGGTGAGCGCCAGCAGCAGCAGGCCACGCTGGACGCGCAGCGCAGCCGCGAGGGCCAGGAGCTGCTCGTGGCGGTCGGCCAGGTCGGCCTGCTGGCGCGCCAGACGCTGCTGACGGCAGCGGGCCCGGAAGGCCGGGTCGAGGGCAAAGCCGAGGCCAAAACCGAGGCCAAGACAGAGTCGAAGACCGAGACCAAATCCGACCGTGCAGCGCCGGCCCGGGCCACGCCTTCCGCCTCGACCACTGCGCAGCGCCTGGCCGACGCTCAGGACCGTGCCGCGGTGCTGGAGCTGGCGCTGCGCGGCGCCACCGCCCAGACGGCTCCAGCCTGGCTGGCGGGGCAGCTCGACGACCTGGCGAGCGCGCGTTCGCAGACCCTGCAGCTGCTGGCCGAGTCCCAGCGCCAGGCCCGCGAAGGTCACGCCGCCGAGGCGCTGCACACCCTGATCGCCCGCGCCGAGCTGGCCGAAACGCGTTGGCGCAGCCTGGCCGAGGAGCTGGTGCGCCAGCTGGACCTGCACGCCAGTGCGGCGCAGAAGACCGCCCAGGAAGCCCGCCAGCGCCAGCTGCTGCAATTTTTCGCCTGGAGCCTGACGGCGCTGCTGCTGGGCGCTGCGCTGGCCTGGAACGCGGTGCAGCGGCTGCGTGAGGTCCTGCAGCGCAACCTGCGCACCGTGACTGGTGCGGTCAGCCAAGGGCTGCTGCCCGGCGTCCGTGGCGGGGTGCGGCGCGGTCCCGCAGAGGCCGCAGGGGCGGATTCCGCCGGGGGGGCAGGCGCGGCGACCGGCTCGGCGGCGCGGTTGATGGTGGGGGGGCTGAGTGGTTTGAGTGGTCTGAGCGGTCCAGCGGCGGCGCCGGCGCGGCCGACGGCTGCAGTGGCCGGGTCGGCTGCGGCGGCTGAGGCAGCGTCCCCTGCGGCGAGCCTTCTGCAGCGCCGCGAATCCGACCACGACTGGTCCGCCCTGGATCGCCTGGCCGGTTCGTTGACCCGCGCTGGCACGGCGGTGAATGCCGCGACCGGCGGAGGAATCCCGGCGGCGGCTGCCCCGACTGCCCCGGCTACCCCGGCTGCCCAGGCTGCGCCCACCGAGGCCGCGGGGGCACTCACGACCGCGCTGCCGCCGCTGGGGGGACCGGTGCGCCCGCGCGAGGAGCTGCTGCGCGACGCGGTGGCGGCGGCCTCCCGCGGGGGGCTGGTGGTTTCGCAGGTGGTGGCCAACATCGAGGACATCGGCAGCACCGGTCGACGCATCGCCGAGATCGTTGCGGTGATCGACAGCATCGCCTTCCAGACCAATTTGCTGGCGCTGAACGCGGTGGTCGAGGCGGCCCATGCCGAGGCACGTGACGGCGCCCCGCTGCCCGGCAGCGCCCCGACAGGCAAGAGTGTGGCCGCGGGCGTCGCGGCCGATGTGCGCGCCCTGGCGCAGCGCGCCACGCAGGCGGCGCGTGAGATCAAGGCATTGATCGCCGCGGGGGCTCCGGTCACCGCCGGCGAAGGGGCTTCGGCCAGTGCGGTGTCGCTGGCGTTGCAACAGGACGCCAGCCGGACGATGGACGCCCTGCTCATTTCTGTGCAGCACGCGGCCGAGCTGGTGGCGCAGGTGCGTCAGGCCGGGCAGGCGGATGAAGGCGCGCTGAGCCAGTCGCTCGTCCAGCTCGAGCGGCTGCAGAGCAGCCACACGGCGCTGGCCGAGCAGAGCGCCACGTCGGCCGAGTCGCTGCGCCAGCAGGCCGAGCGGCTGCAGAAGGTGCTGGGCGCCTTCAAGCTGCTGCAGCAGACGCAGCAGGCCGCCTGGGGCGCGCACAACGCGATCCGCAATGCGCGCGACCGTGCCCGCTTCGACCTGGGGGCCGACAGCGGCTTCGGCAGCACCACCGATCCGGCCGGCGACTGGGGCGGCCTGCCCGGCGAGCGCAGGGACGGCGGGCCCGCCAAGCCCGACGAGGGCAAGGCCGGCGGCGGCTGGACGCCGTTCTGAGTCGGTAGAAGACTCGGCGTGCGGCCGCCTCAGCGGTCGCGCCGCAGGACGATGCTGCGCGGGTTGGCCGCGGTGGCGTCGCCCAGTGCGAACAGCGTGTACACGCCCTGCGCCGCCAGGGTCAGCGACTGGTCGTAGGCCACGCTGCCGTCGGACTGGGTGACGGTGAAGCGGCGGCTGCTGTCGGTGCCCGCACTGACGTAGGCCGAGGCGGCGCCAGCGAGCAGGCTGTCGGCCTTCGGGTCGGCGTCGATGCTCAAGGCAATGCCCGCGCTGCCCGTGCCGTTCAAGCCATTGGCCAGGCGCACGCGGGCTTGGCTGCTGCTGGTGGGCAGGCCGTTGTCGTCGGAGAACACCGCGTAGGCGGGGGCACTGGGCGTGCCGTAGACCAGCAGCGTGACGTCGGCCCCCGCACTCAGGTCGAGCGCGCTGGTGGCGATGGCACTGCCGCCGACGGTGATCGTCAGCGCCTGGGCGCTGCCGGCGCTCACCCGGGTGTAGGCGCCGGTGGACCAGGGCGAGCTGCTGCTCGCACCGATCGCGCTGCCGCCCACCGTGGCGCTGTGCGCGGCGCTGGGGGAGGTGCCGGCGATGAGGCGCACGCGCGCCGAGGGGTTGTTGCGAACGGCCACGTTGTCGCTGTCCTGGCTGTAGCTGAGCGCATGCACCAGCACCCCGCCGCTGCTGGGCGTGAGCAGCAGCGTGACGATGTCGCGGCTGGTCAGCGTCAGGCTCGACAGGTCCAGCCGCAGGTCGGTGGCGTCCCCGCTGCCGGTCACGCGCAGGCGCCAGGTGCCGGAGGTGACGTCCACCGTGCTGCCGCCGCCGCTGCCCACCGCCAGGGCCGAGACCACCGGGTTCACGTCGCTCAACGCGGCGCTGCTGCCGGTCAGGTAGACGTCCAGCGCGCCGGCGTCCACCGCGGCGTTGACCACGCGCAGGCGCGTGCGGTTGGTGGCGGGGGTGTCCAGGTCGTCGCTGAGCAGCAAGGTCTGCGGCGCGCTGTTGCGCCCGTAGGCCAGCAGCGTGCTGTGCGTCTTGCCGGTGAGTGTGAGCGCCTGCGAGTCCTGCACCGCCGAGCCGGAGCTGCCACGGCGAAGCGCCACGTCGTGCGAGTCGGTGCTGAGCGTCAGCTCGGCGCTGGCGCTGCCGTAGGCGACGCCGCTGGCGCGCAGGCTGTCATCGACCCAGAGTTCCAGCGCGCTGCCCAGGCTGGCGTTGAGCAGCCGCAGCTCGGCCTGCTTCTTCGGGTTGTTGTCGCCCACGCCCTCGGCCACGCCACAGCCGGTGAGCAGCAGGGCGGCGGCGGCGAGCGTCCACAGCGCAAGGAGGCGCCGGCGTAGGTTCAGCGCAGTCATGTGCCGCAGTCTAGGGCGTTCGCGTGAACTTTTGCGCAGTCCGGGTGAGGTTGCATTGCCGTGAATCAGGGCCCCGCCGATTCAGAGCGGCTGGGTGCGGGCCTCCAGCCAGTCGAGCGCGGCCCCGTCCACCAGCGGGGCGAGGCGGCGGCGCACCTCGGCGTGGTAATCGTTCAACCACGCGCGCTCGTCCTCGCGCAGCAGCGTGGGCTCGATGCAGCGCGTGTCGATGGGGCAGAGCGTCAGCGTCTCGAAGCCCAGGTACTCGCCGAACTCGTCGGGCTCGCCCAGCGAGGCGTTGTGCACCAGGTTCTCGATGCGCACGCCCCAGCGCCCGGGCCGGTACAGCCCCGGCTCGATCGAGGTGATCATGCCCGGGTGCATCGCCATGCCCGGGTCGGGCAGCGCGCGCGAGATCGACTGCGGCCCCTCGTGCACCGCCAGGAAGTAGCCCACGCCGTGGCCGGTGCCGTGGCCGTAGTCGAGGCCGGCCTCCCACAGCGGCGCGCGCGCCAGCGCGTCCAGGTGCGGCGCCAGCGTGCCCGCGGGGAAGCGCGCGCGGCTGAGCGCGATCGTGCCGCGCAGCACGCGGGTGAAGTCGGCGCGCTGCGCGGCACTCGGCGTGCCGATCGGCCAGACGCGCGTGATGTCGGTGGTGCCGCCCAGGTACTGCGCGCCCGAGTCGATCAGCAGCAGGCCCTCGGCCACCAGGCCGTCGGCGCGGGAGATCGCCGCGTGCGACTCGGGCGTGGCGCGGTAGTGCGGCATCGCGCCGTTGGCGTTGAAGCCGGCGATGGTCGGGAAACTCAGCGAGACGAAGCCCGGTTGCTTGGCCCGCTCCGCGCTCAGGCGCTCGTCGATCGTGAGCTCGCTGATCGCCTCGTGGCCCAGGGCGGCCTCCAGCCAGGCGTAGAAGCGGCACATCGCGGCGCCGTCGAGCGCCATCGCCTCGCGCACCTGGGCGATCTCGGCGGGCGTCTTGCGGCTCTTGGCCGGCACGCTGGGGTTGACCGCGTCGATCACGCGCAGGCCCGCAGGCACCGCCTCGCGCAGGCCCAGCGTGACGCGCTTGGGGTCGAGCAGCAGCGCCGAGCCGGCCGGCAGCGCCGCCAGGCCGGCGTGCGCCTGGTCGTAGGGCGCCAGCCGCAGGCCGTCGGCGGCCAGGCGCTCGGCCAGCGCGGCGCTGATCTTGCCCGCGCCGACGTAGAGCGTGCCGCCCTGGGCGTCGAGCAGCAGGTGGGCGAGGAAGACGGGGTTGTAGTCCACGTCCGCGCCGCGCAGGTTGGTGATCCAGGCGATGTCGTCGAGCGTGCTGACCAGGTGGTGCGTCGCGCCCAGGCGCTGCATCTCGGCGCGCAGGCGGGCCAGCTTGTCGCGGCGCGGCACGGCGGCGTGCGGGGCGAGGTGCTCGTAGACGGCGGCGGCGGGCAGACCGGGGCGGTCTGCCCAGGCCTCGTCGAGCAGGTCGACGTCGCTGCGCAGCGCGATGCCGCGTCGCTGGAGCGCATCGCCCAGCTGCTGCGCGGCGGCCAGCCCGAGCACGGCGCCATCGACGGCCACCGTCGCGCCCGCGGGCAGCTGCTCGGCCAGCCAGTCGACGTGGTGGGTGGCCGCGCCGGTGGGGATGCGCACCAGCTCGACGCCGGTGCCGGCCAGCTCGGCCTCGGCCTGGGTCCAGTAGCGGCTGTCGGCAAAGAGCACCGCCTGCTCGCGGGCCACCACCAGGGTGCCCATCGAGCCGGTGAAGCCGCTGAAGTGCTGGCGGCCCTGCCAGCGCTCGGGCAGGTACTCGGACAGGTGAGGGTCGGCCGAGGGCACGAGCAGCGCGGCCACGTCGTGGCGCTGCAGCACGCCCTGCAACTGGGTCAGGCGCTGGCGGATGGCGGGGGTGCGGTCTTCCATGGCGGGCGGCGGTGGGGCTCTCGCTGAATCGGAGGCCCGATTCTGACAAGCCGCCGCTGTCCCCGGCCCAGTGCAGGCGATACAGTGCGCGCCGGTCACATCGCGAAGACATCGGGGGGGCGCTCATGGATCCAGGCACACATCGGCCCGCAGGGCCTCGGCTCGTTCTGAACCTGCTGGGCGCGGCGCTGCTGGTCCTGCTGGTGGCCTGTGGCGGTGGAGGAAGCAGCGGGGGCGGGGAGGCCAGCGACCCGCCGGCCACGTCCGCCTCGCAGCCGACCTCCGCTTCAGCGGCCGAGCACCGAACGGTCACCCTCGACCACGGCGGCTTTCGCCTGCTCTACGACTGCGACGAGCGCAGCGCGCTGCGCTTCGAGTACCGCCTGGAGGCCGACGTGGGCCAACTCGCACGCGCCGACACCTTTCTGCTCGGCGATCCGCTGCTGCCCTCCGGCTGTGCGGAGCAGCTGCGCGCCACGTCCTACGCCAGCGTCGCGTCGGGCTGGGACCGGGGCCACCTGGTCGCCGCCAACCACATGGACGGCTCGGCCGACTGGATGAACTCGGCCTTCTACATGACCAACATCGTGCCGCAGCGCGCGGCGTTCAACCGCGGCATCTGGCTGCAAACGGAGGAAATCTCCGAGTGCTACCGCGACCTGGCGCCGGTGCAGGTCATCGGCGGGCTGATCTTTGACGACGCGAGCAACGACGTCTTCGTGGCCAGCCACGGCCTGCGCACGCCCGATTGGTTCTGGAAGGTGCTGATCACCACGGACGCCAGCGGCGCCGTCCAGGCCCAGGCCTGGCTGATGCCCAACCGCGACGGCCTGAGCGGCCTCGACGCCTACCTCGTGCGCCTGGTTGATCTGGAGGCCCGCATCGGCGCCCAGCGCCTGGGCCTGCCCGCGTTGCCCGAGGCACTGCGCACCGCGCTGCCGACGCGTTCCTGGCCGCTGCCCGCGGGCTGCCAGCTCGGCTGAGGAGCACCCACCGAACGGCGGAGATGACGGGTCATTGCCCGTTGCTTCGGCCCACCGCCGCAGCGGCCACGATTCGAAGATGGTGGGCGGGTCGTACTCAACGGGCAGGACCTGTCCTTCGTGACCCGATTCCCCCTTTTTTGGACGAGACAAGGTGTGTCTCCGATGAACTCATTCACCCTGCGACAGAAGTTCAACGTCGGCCTGGTGGCTGTGGCGGTGGTTGCACTGGTCCTGATGCTCGGCCTGCGGCTGCTGGGCAAGACGGCGCGTTTCCATTACCTGGAGCGCGAGCACCTCGCGCTGGTGATGCGGGTGCAGCACGACCTGGAACTCGTCGACGACGGCGGGCGCCGCGCCAGCCAGGTCTCGCGCCGCGACATGCTGGACGCGGTGGACAAGGCCCGCAGCATCGCGGGCTGTGTGCCGGTGGAGCTCTTCCCCGTCGAGGTGGCGGCGTTCAAGCTCTTCGGCTTCGCCCCGGTGGTGGAGCTGCCCGGCCAGAGCCAGGCGCACCTCGCCCGGGTGCGCGCGGCGCTGTCGGCCGACCCGGCGCCCACGGTGTCTGCCGCGCTGGCGGCGCGCATCCGCGAGGACATCACCTGGTCGCGCCAGGCGGGTGACCGTTTCGGCCCGCTGGTGGAGGGCGCGACACGCTTCGTGACCGTCACGGTCCTGCTGCTCAACCTGCTGGGCATTGCGGCGGTGCTGGCGGTGTTCGCGCTGATCCGCCGCTCGACACTGGGCCCGCTGCAGCAGGCGCTGCGGGCCTCCGAGCGCATCGCCCAGGGCGACCTGAGCGGCCCGGCGCTGCCACGCTCGGGCGACGAGGTGGGGCAGCTCAACGCCGCCATCGACGCGATGAAGCTGGGCCTGGCGCGGGTGGTCGGTGAGGTGCGCGAGCGCAGCGACGCGGTGGCCACCAGCGTCGAGGAGGTGGCGCAGGGCAGCCAGGACCTGTCCTCGCGCACTGAGAACCAGGCCGCCACGCTGCAGCAGACGGTGGCCAGCCTGACGGCCATCGGCGAGTCGGTGCGCCACATCAACGCGCAGGTGCGCGAGGCCGATCGCCAGGCCGGCCAGGCCGGTCAGGTGGCGGGCGAGGGCGGCCGGGCGGTGGCCCAGGTCGTCGCGCGCATGGACGAGATCCTGGCCGCCTCGCGGCGCATTGCCGACATCAACGGCGTGGTCAATGGGATTGCCTTCCAGACCAACATCCTGGCGCTCAACGCGGCGGTGGAGGCTGCGCGGGCGGGTGAACACGGCCGGGGCTTCGCGGTGGTGGCCGGCGAGGTGCGCAGCCTGGCCAGTCGCAGCGCCGAGGCCGCGCGCGAGATCGCCAGCCTGATCGGCGACACCACCGCCACCGTCGAGCAAGGGGCCGACGAGGTTGGCCAGGCCGGGCGCACCATCGAGCAGGTGGTGCAGGCCGCCCAGGGGGTCTCGCAGCTGGTCACCGGCGTGGCCGGCGAGCTCTCGGCCCAGGAGCAAAGCCTGGGTCAGATCGACCAGGCGATGCAGCAGCTCGACGCCAGCACGCAGCAGAACGCCGCGATGGCCGAGCAGGCGAGTGCCGCTGCCGACTCGGTGCGCGCTCAGACCGGCCAGCTGGTGCAGACGGTCGGGCGCTTCCGCCTGCCGGCCTGAGCGTCACCGGTCGGGTTCAGCGCGCCCGGCGTTCAGCCTTCAGCCGTCGCCCAGGCGGCGCTGCACCAGCCGGATGTGCCCACGCAGCGCGTAGAGCTCTTCGGCGTGCGACAGCGGCACGGGCAGGCGCTCGACGCGTGCATCCAGCTCGGCCAGCTCGTCGATGAGGGCGCGGGTGTCCGCCTCGCTGCGGTCGCTGGCGCCGGCGCGCTCCTCGATGTCGCGCAGCGTGCCGTACCAGCGGAAGATGCGCGAGCGGATGCGGAAGGTGTAGAGCGGCGGCACGATGCGCGACAGCGGAATCAGCAGCGCCGCGATCGACACCAGCACCACCCACATCCGGTCGATCAGGTTGGCCACCCAGAAGGGCAGGTAGCGCTGCATCAGCGGCGCGCCGGACTCGTAGAAACGCTGGGCCTCCGGCGCCAGGGCGTACTCGCTGGTGCCCATCTGCGGAAACTCGCCCTTGTGCTGGAACCAGTTGGCCTCGCCGTGGATGCGCTTGGCCGCCTGCACCATCAGCTGCTGCAGGGCGGGGTGGGTGCCTTCGCGCACCAGCAGCGTGGCGGTGGCGGCGACCAAGCGCACGTCCTGCGCCGGCAGGTCCTGCGCCAGGTCCACCACACCGCGCGGCAGGGTGATGGGCTGCACCTGCGGCACGCGCCGGGCGTAGGCCTCGGCCTGGGCGAAGTCCAGCAGCCGGATGCCCGGGGTGATCAGCAGCATGCGCACCAGCGGCGATTCGGGCGCCGAGACCAGCGCCAGCGCGTCGATCTCGCCGTCGAGCAGCGCGACGATCGCCGGCGTGGGCTCGCGCCGGCCGAGCTGCATCTGGCGGGTATCCAGGCCGTTGGCTTCCAGCAGGCGGCGCATCAGGTTGGTCACACCGCTGCCTTCGTGGCCGATGTTGAGCTTCCATTGCGCGAGCTGCGACAGGCTGTCCAGCGTCGTGCGGTTGAAGGCCGCCTGCGCCGCCGCCTCGCGGTAGAACACCCAGACCGGTTCGCGAAAGAGGCTGCCCAGGCTGAGCAGGCCTTCGGGCGGCTGCTCGTCGTCCAACCCGCGCAGGGCCTCGGCGCCGCCCTGCACGAAGGCCGCATCGACCTTGCCTTCCTGCAGCAGGCGCAGGTTTTCCAGCGAGCCGCGGCTGGTCTGCAGCTGCACCTCGATGCCTTCTTTTTTCAGCGCGTCGCGGTAGCGCTTGCCGAATTCGGCGTAGGCCCCCTGGCCAGGGCCGGTGGCCAGCGTCATCTGCCGGGGCGGGGTGGGGTCGAGCAGCCAGTAGGCGACGACGATCGCGCCGAGCGCGAGCAGCAGCACCGGCCCGGCGGTGATGAGCAGGTCGCGCACCGACAGCAGGGTGGCGCGCAGGTGGTGGATGGCCTTGCGCGGGGCGCGGGCGGCTCGGGAAGGCTGGGCAGACATGGCGGCGAGCTTAAGCGAGGCCGGTGGCGCCCCGATGTCCGCGCCGGTCTGCGAATCGTTTCAGGCTGTGAAGGCGCCGGGGCCGCTCAGCCGGCCGGCGCCGCCGGGCGGCGGCTGTGGCGCCAGAGCTCGGCGCTGAACACCGCGCAGGCGCACCAGATCAGCACAAAGCCCTGCAGCCGGGCGCCGCCGAAGGGCTCGTGGAAGAGCCAGACCGCCAGCAGCCACTGAATCGTCGGGCCGATGTACTGCAGCATGCCCAGCACGCTCAGCGGGATGCGTCGCGCGCCGGCGGCAAACAGCAGCAGCGGAATCGCGGTGACCGGCCCGGAGGCGATCAGCAGCGCCTTCAGGTCCGCCCCAGCGGGCACGAAGGCCGACAGCCCCTGGCTGCCCGCCCAGACCAGCCCCGCCAGCCCGAGCGGGCCGAGCAGCAGCGTCTCCAGCGTCAGGCCCTCCAGCGCGCCCAGCGGGGCGGTCTTGCGCACCAGCCCATAGGTCGCGAAGCTGGCCGCCAGCACCAGCGACACCCAGGGTAGGCTGCCGATCTGCCAGGTCATCCACAGCACCCCCGCCGCGGCCAGCGCCACCGCCAGCCACTGCGCCGGGCGCAGGCGCTCGCGCAGCAAGAGCCAGCCCGTCAGCACATTGGCCAGCGGGGTGATGAAGTAGCCCAGGCTGGCCTCGAGCACGCGCTCATGCGTGACCGCCCAGATGTAGACGAACCAGTTCACCGACAGCAGCGCCGCCGACAGCGTGAACAGCCCCAGCACCCGCGGCGCGCGCAACGCCGGCCCCAGCCAGGCCCAGCGCCGCAGCACGGCCAGGATCAGCAGCAGAAACCCCACCGACCAAACGAAGCGGTGCGCCAGCACCTCCAGCGGATTCACCGCCGCGAGCAGGCGGAAGTACAGCGGAAACAGCCCCCACAGGAAGTAGGCGAGGGCGGCGTAGGCGACGCCTTGTTGCATGGTGGAGGAGGCGGTTGGGGGGCAGGTGGGAGTCGGGTGGCCTCGAGGCGGGACCTGGCGAGCCACAGGTCGGACCTCGGCGCGGGCTGCGCAGGATACCTGCCGGGCCGCGCCCGCGCGCGCCTGGAGGGCCGGCGTGGCGCTGGGGCCACTGGGGGGCTGGTGCCTGTGGTTGGACGGCCACGCCGCGCTGTCAAGCGCTGGGGATAACTTCGGGGTCCTGTGGATGGCTGACCACGCGCTCTTGCTGGAGCGGCCCTCCACATTCGCTGTGGATAACTTTGTGGACAGCGCCGGGACTGGGCCCGCCAATCCGCGCTGGGCCTGACTCCGGGTTGCATTGCTCGGGGATGAGGCAAGCGGCCCATCTGGTGTGGGCAACCCTCCCGAACGGACCGTTGTCAACCGACGAAGTGTGGCGCTTCTGCACCAATGGCTCAGAAAGTGGGCGGCGGTGCGGTGGAAAACCTTCGCTGTCACGGTCTGTCCACATTAGATGGGAACAACCCTGTGGACTACCTGAGGCAAGACCCCGCCGATCCGCGCCAGGCTTGAGGCGGGATCAGGCTGCCCGATTTCGGGCAGCCGGTCCATCCCGTTCGACCGAGGTCGGAGTCAAGCCGCGCCTTCGCTTCACGAACCGGCTTCAGCGCGAAAAATGCGAAATATCCCCGCGTGGGGCGGTGAATTTCAGTTTCGGCTGAAGGTGGGCTCATTTTTCAAAACGGGCATCCGAAGACGCAAGCAGCACACGACGCGATCGGGGTGAAGGACTCGGGCGAGTCCCTCCGACGCAGGGGTCATCATGAACAAGCTGCTTGCCTTCCTCTTCTTGGGCCTGTCCATCGCGGCCCAGGCTGACAGCCTGGGCGTGCACGTGGGAACGTGGCACGAGAAGTCTGGTTACAACAACGTCAACCCGGGTCTGAACTACACGACCAGTGAGGGGTACACCGCGGGCTTCTACTGCAACTCAGAGAGCCACAGCCCGAAGTACCCCAACTCACCGACCTGCAAGCTCTCGACTTACGCGGGCAAGGACTTCCGTACGTCCGTGCGCGACGGCGTGGAAGTCGGCCTGGTGGCCGGCATCGTGACCGGCTACCGGCCCGACCCCGTCATGGTCCTGGTCTCGCCGCACCTGACCGTCAGCCACGCGGGCTACGAGGCGTCGTTCCTCTACCTGCCCAAGCCCAACGCCAAGTCCACCCAGGCGCTCAGCCTGATGGTCGGGCGTCGCTTCTAAAGCCTCACTTGGGCGGCGCTGGGGCGCCACCGACATCGCGTCCGAAAACGGCGCGCCAGCGGGGGCGGCGGTCGCGACAATCCGCGGCGTGAACTCCCCACCGCCCGACGCCTCTGCCGCTTCGCCCTACGCGGCCTTTGCCAGCCACGACGCGCGCTTCGACGGCCGGCTCTTCGTCGGCGTCACCTCCACCGGCGTCTACTGCCGGCCGGTGTGCCGGGTGCGCACACCTCGGGTGGCGAACTGTCGCTTCTTCGGCCACCCGGCGGCGGCGGAGGCCGCGGGCTTCCGGCCCTGCCTGCGCTGCCGCCCGGAGCTGGCCCCTGGCCTGGCGCCCATCGACATGCCCGAGCGCCTGGCCTGGGCCGCGGCCCAGCGCATCGACGCCGGCGAGCTCGACGCGGGCGGGCTGAATGGCCTGGCCGCGCGCCTGGGCATCACCGACCGCCACCTGCGCCGGGTCTTCGGCGCGGCCTTCGGCGTCACACCGGTGGCCTACGCGCAGACCCAGCGACTGCTGCTGGCCAAGCGGCTGCTGACCGACAGCGACTTGCCCGCCACCGAGGTGGCGCTGGCGGCGGGCTTCGGCAGCCTGCGGCGCTTCCAGGCGCTGTTCCAGAGCCGCTACGGGCTGGCGCCGACGGCGCTGCGCAAGAGTCCTGTCGCCGCATACGCCGGCGAAGGGGGGCGATCGGCTCCCTGGGCCATCGAACTGGGGTACCGCCCGCCGCTGGACTGGCCGCGGCTGCTGGCCTTCCTGGCGGCGCGCTGCATTCCGGGTGTGGAGGCCGTCGAGCCCGCCGAACGGACCGAACCGGTCGGTGCACCCGCCGGGGGGGCTTACCACCGCACGCTGGCGCTGCGCGACGCCGCGGGGCGGCGCTGCGTCGGCACGGTGACGCTCACGCCGGCACCGCGCCGGCCGGGCGAACCGGCGCTGCGCGTGCAGGTGTCGCCCGGCCTGTGGGGCGTGCTGCCGGCGGTGCTGGCGGGGGCGCGGCGTCTGGCCGATCTGGGGGCGGACCCGCTGGCGGTCTCCGATCGCCTGGGTGCGCTGGCGGCCGACGCGCCGGGGCTGCGCGTGCCCGGCTGCTTCGACGGCTTCGAGCTGGCGGTGCGCGCCGTGCTGGGCCAACAGGTCACCGTGCGGGCCGCACACACCCTGGCCGGGCGGCTGGTGGCAGCACTGGGCGAGCCGCTCGACCCGCCCGAGCCCGGTGGGCTGGGTGGGGGCCGCCCCGCCGCGCTGACGCACATCTTTCCCTCGGCCGAGGCGTTGGCGGCCGCGGCGCCCGAGGCGCTGGGCGCGCTGGGCATCGTGCGCCAGCGCGTCGCGGCAATCCAGGCGCTCGCGCGGGCGGTGGCCGAGGGCCGGCTGGACCTTGGCCCGGCCGGCGACGTGGACGCCGCGCTGCAGCGCCTGATGGCCTTGCCGGGCATCGGGCCCTGGACGGCCCAGTACATTGCGCTGCGCGCGCTGGCCTGGCCGGACGCCTGGCCCAGCGGCGACGTGGCACTCATCAAGGCCCTGGGCGCGGTCAGCGCCCGCGAGGCCGACGCGATGGCGCAGGCCTGGCGCCCCTGGCGCGGTTACGCCACGCTGCAACTCTGGCGCCGCCTGGCCGAAGGCGCGCCGGCCTGGAAGGAAACGACGTGACTGCGCATGCCCCAACATTCGCCCCAACGAGCTGGACCGCCTGCGACTCGCCACTCGGCCCCCTGCACCTGGCGGCCGATGCGCGCGGCCTGGTCGGCGTCTGGTTCACCGGCCAGAAGCACTACGACGGCCCCGAGCCGGGCTGGACCCAGGACGATCGGCAGCCGCTGCTGATCGAGGCCGCCGCGCAGCTGCGCGACTGGTTCGCCGGCCGGGGCCGCGACTTCGACCTGCCCCTGGCGCCGCGAGGCACCGCCTTCCAGCAGGCGGTCTGGCGCGAGATCGCCCGCGTCGGCTGGGGCCGCACCCGCAGCTACGGCGAGGTGGCCACCGCGATCGGCCGGCCCGCCGCGGTGCGGGCGGTGGGCGCCGCCACCGGGCGCAACCCGATCAGCCTCATCGTGCCCTGCCACCGCCTGGTTGGCCGCGACGGCGCGCTGACGGGCTACGCCGGCGGGCTGGACCGCAAGCGCGCGCTGCTGGCCTTCGAGGCGGGCCAGCCGGCGCTGTGGACGGAGGTGGACCTGCTCGAATCGACCCCCAACGAAGCTGGAGTGCCCGCTTGAAGCCGCGCGACCTCACCGATCTGTTGCTGCTGGCCGCGCTCTGGGGCGGCTCCTTTCTCTTCATGCGCTACGCGGCGCCGGCCTTCGGGGCGGTGCCGCTGATGTGGCTGCGTGTGGCGATCGCCAGCGTTTGCCTGCTGCCGCTGCTGATCTACAAGGGGCAGGGGCGCGAACTGGCCTCGCGGGCCGGTGTGATGACGGCGATGGGGGTGACCAACTCGGCGCTGCCCTTCGTGCTGATCGCCTGGGCGACGCTGTCGATCACCGCCGGGCTGGCGGCGATCCTGAACGCGACGACGCCGATCTTCACCGCCATCGTCGCCGCGCTCTGGCTGTGCGAGCGGCTCAGCGCCGTGCGGCTGGTGGGACTGCTGCTGGGCCTGTCGGGCGTGGTGGTGCTGGCCGCCGACAAGGCCGACTTCAAGCCCGGTGGCAGCGGCTGGGCGCTGCTAGCCAGCCTCTGCGCAGCGCTGAGCTATGGCTTCGCCGCCAACTACGCGCGGCGCTTCGTCACCGGTGTGCCGGCGCTGGTCAACGCCACCGGCTCGCAGGTGGCGGCCACGCTGCTGCTCACCCCCTTCGCCTGGGCGCTTTGGCCGGCCCAGACCCCCGGCGCGTTGGCCTGGGGCGCGGCGCTGGCGCTGGGCGTGGGCTGCACCGCGCTGGCGTACCTGCTGTACTTCCGCCTGCTGGCGCGCGTCGGCCCGGCGCGCGCGGTGACGGTGACCTACCTCGTCCCGGTCTTCGCCACCGCCTGGGGCGCGCTGCTGCTGGGCGAAGCCTTCACGCTGCGCATGGGCATTGGCGGCGCCATCGTGCTGGCCGGCACCGCCCTGGCCACCGGGCTGTGGCAGCCGGGGCGGCGAGCAGCCTGAAGTGAGAAATTCACGCGAATTTCCACCCGAATGGGGGGATGGTTTTCGCGCCACGTCGTCGCGGTCCCAGAGGGAAGGATAGTATTTAACCCTTAAATCGATCAGGGGGATTGATACGTGGAATGGCTGGCGTTCGGTGGTGCGCTGCCCGTATTTTGGGTGGAATGGTTTCCGATTCGTGTGGCCGGGAGGCCAGCGATGATTGCCCACCGCGCTCATGCGGTCGGTTTTGACAGTTCCATTGCGCATCTGAAACGGTTGCGCTGACCGTGGCAGAAACCTGTTGCCTGCCGGCATCCGATGCGACGCCGGCAGGGTGCGCTGTCGCCCGCAACCCTGACCCCGGGCGTTTGCAGGGCCAGGCCTGGCGAGATTTCTGCGGCCTGAGCGGGGGCATCGCCCTGGTTGGGCTGGCGCTGGGCAGCCTCCTGCCGCTGAGTGCGCTGCGCCTGGAGCAGGGCGGTCACGGCAGCGCGGTCGTCGGACTGCTGATGGCGGTGCACGCGCTGGGCCTGATGCTCGCTTTGGCGGTGACGGCGCCGGTGCTGCGCTGGGTCGGGGCGCGCGAGGTGTTGATCACCGCCAGCGCCGCGGCCGCCGGGCTGGCGATGGCGCTGCAGGCCGCACACGGCCCGGCCTGGCTGGCCGCCGGGCTGTTCGGCCTGGGCCTGCTGCTGGGCTTGGTGTTCAACCTGGTGGAGACCTGGGTCAACGCCCTGCTGCCCGAGGCCGCCCGGGGGCGCTGGCTGGCGGTGCACTGCACCGTCTTCACGCTGTTTCAGCTCTGCGGGCCGGCCCTGCTGCCGCTGCTGCCGGCGCCGTCCGCCTACCTGATCTGCGGGGGCCTGCTGCTGTTGGCCCTGCCGATGTACCGGCTGCTGAGCGCGCGCGATCTGGCCGACTCCGCCGAGGCCGATGACCCGGAGGCTGGCCGCCCCGAAGCCGAATCCGCGGACTGGCCCTGGTGGCGCCTGGTCGCCCAGTCCCCCGCAACGGTGTGGAGCACCGTGCTGTTTGCGCTGTTCGATGCGCTGGTGCTGAGCCTGCTGCCACTGTATGCGCGGGCCCAGGGGCAGGGTGAATCCGAGGCGCTGCTGTCCGCGTCGGTGGTGCTGGCCGGGGACACCGCCCTGGAGTGGGCGGTGGGTGCCTTGGCCGACCGCCATGGCCGCCGTCGCCTGCAGTGGGTCTGCGCGCTGCTGCTGCTGGCGGTGGCGCCGCTGCTGCCGCTGGCCGTTGGCAGCTGGGCCTGGTGGCCTCTGCTGGCCCTGATGGGCGGCGCGGCCGGGGGGCTGTACGTGCTGTCGCTCATGGCCAGTGGCCAGCGCTATAGCGGGCGAGGGCTGCTGCGCATCACCGCCGTTCTGGGGGCCGCCTGGGGCGCGGCCAGCGCCGTGGGCCCGCTGCTGACCGGCGTGGCCATGGCCTTCAGCCCGATCTGGGCGCTGCCCGTGGTGCTCTGCAGCTGCACCGCCGTGCTGCTCGTCGCCCTGCGGCTGGAGCGGCCGCTGACGTCTTTGACTTCGCTTTGAATTCACCATGCCAACCACGTTGCGAAATATTGTTCTGCTGGGTTACGGAAACATCGGCCAGGCGCTGTCGCCGCTGCTTCGGCGGCGTTTCCCGGATATTCCAATTCAAGTATTGGATCGGATCATGGATGCCGATCAGGTGGCGATTGCAAAATTCCACTCGATGAGCTGGCGGCGCGAGGCGGTGACCGCCGGCAATTACATGGAACTGCTGGCGCCGCAGGTAGCGGCCGATACGCTGGTGGTGAATGTGGCGACGTCCATTTCCAGCCTCGACGTGCTGGCCTGGGCGCAGCAGCGAGGCGCGTATTACCTCGATACCTGCATCGATCCCTGGGAATACCAGGACGGTGAAATCGGCTCGGCCGCCAACACCAATTACCAGATGCGCGAGGCGGTGATGGCCCTGCAGGCGGTGCAGCGGGCGAGCGGGCTGCGCCTGCCCACGGCCGTGGTGGCGCATGGGGCCAACCCGGGGCTGGTGTCGGTGCTGGTCAAGGAGGCGCTGCTGGAGCTGGCGCGCCGCCACCTCGCTGCGCCGGCGGCGCCCTGCTCGGCGACCGAATGGGCCCTGCTGGCGCAGCAGCTGGGCGTGCGGGTGATCCAGATCGCCGAGCGCGACCACCAGCACAGCCGCCACGTTCCCGCGCCGGGCGAGTTCGTCAACACCTGGTCGGTGCAGGGCTACATCGCCGAGGCGCTGCAGCCGGCCGAGCTCGGCTGGGGCAGCCACGAGGCCGCCGGGCCGATGGCGGCGCGGGCCCATGGGCATGCGGCGGGCTGCCGGGCGGCCGTCTGGCTCGACACCCTGGGCGTGCACGCGCGCGTGCGCAGCTGGACGCCGCTTGCGGGCGAGTTCACCGGCCGGCTGATCAGCCACAACGAGGCGATGTCGATCGCCGCGCACCTCACGCTGGGCGACGCCGCCGCGCCCGCCTACCGCCCCACCGTCTACTACGCCTACCACCCCTGCGACCTGGCCGAGGCCAGCCTGGCCCTGCTCGAAGGCGGAAGCCGCGAGCCGGTGACGCGCGAGACCGTGCTGAAGCAGGAGATCGACGGCGGCATCGACGAGCTGGGCGTGCTGTTGGTCAGCGACCGCTTCCCCAGCCTGTGGCTGGGCTCGCAGCTGTCGATCGAGCGCGCCCGCGCCATCGCCCCGCACAACAACGCCACCAGCCTGCAGGTGGTGGGCAGCATGCTCGCGGCGATCGAGTGGCTGCTGCTGAACCCGCGCGCGGGCATCGTCGAGACCGAGGCGATGGACCACCACCTGCTGCTCGAGCACGCCCGACCCTACTGGGAGCCGCTCGTGTGCGAGCAGCGCGCCTGGCAGCCCGACCCGGTCCGGGCCGAGCCGCGCTGGACCCTCGACGAGTTCTGGGCATGAACACCAGAGCGCGCCGGCCCGCGCTGCCCGCCGCGCGGCGGGGTCACTCGCTGGCGATCACCCCGCGGCGCAGTTGGTCGCGCTCCATGCTCTCGAACAGGGCCTTGAAGTTGCCCTCGCCGAAGCCCTCGTCGGCCTTGCGCTGGATGAACTCGAAGAACACTGGCCCCAGCAGCGTCTGGCTGAAGATCTGCAGCAGCAGGCGCTTCTCGCCGTTTGCCGTGCTGCCGTCGAGCAGGATGCCGCGCGCCTGCAGCGCACCCACAGGCTCGCCGTGGCCGGGCAGGCGCTCGGCCAGCATCTCGTAGTACACGTCGTTGGGCGCGGTCATCAGCGGGATGCCGGCCATCTGCAGCGCGTCCACGCTGGCGAGCAGGTCGTCGGTGAGCAGCGCGACGTGCTGGATGCCCTCGCCGTTGAACTGCATCAGGAACTCCTCGATCTGCCCGGTGCCCTTGCCGGACTCCTCGTTCAGCGGGATGCGGATCAGCCCGTCGGGCGCTGTCATCGCCCGGCTGGTCAGGCCGGTGTACTCGCCCTGGATGTTGAAGTAGCGGATCTCGCGGAAGTTGAAGATCTTCTCGTAGAAGCTGCCCCAGAAGGCCATGCGCCCGCGGTAGACGTTGTGCGTCAGGTGGTCGATGCAGCGAAAGCCGTGGCCCACCGGGTGGCGGCTGGCCGGATCCGCGAATTCGGGCAGGAACTCGAAGTCGATGTCGTAGATCGAGGCGCCGTCGGCGTAGCGGTCGATCAGGTACAGCGGCGCGCCGCCGATGCCCTTGATCGCCGGCAGCTTCAGCTCCATCGGCCCGGCGGGGATGTCCACCGGCTGCGCGCCCAGCTCCAGCGCCCGGAAGTAGGCGTGGTGCGAGTCCTTGACCCGGAAGGCCAGCCCGCAGGCGCTGGGCCCGTGCTCGGCGGCGAAGTAGCCGGCCACGCTCTTGGGCTCGCGGTTGACGATGAAGTTGATGCCGCCCTGTCGGTACAGCAGCACGTCCTTGGAGCGGTGCTTGGCCACCAGCGTGAAGCCCAGCTGCTCGAACAGCGGCTCCAGCACGTTGGGGGTGGGCGAGGCGAACTCGACGAACTCGAAGCCCATCAGGCCCATGGGGTTGTCGAACAGATCGGCCATGACTGTCTCCTGGCGACCGCTGGGGTCGCGCGCAAAGGGCAAAGGGGTGTGACGGCGCTGCCGGCCGCAGGGATACAGGCGGCCAGCAACACGGGCCCGGCGGGCGCAAAGGCGGCACCGGGCGCAGGCTCAACGATGAGGGGGGGCAGCGGCGGCGCAGCGGATCGGGCCGCGGCGGCCTGTCAGGCGCTTAGGCGCGCGCGGACGGTGGCGCGCCGGGGATGCCGCGCACGCTGCGGGCGAGGTGGTCGCCGAAGACGAGTTGGTAGCCGAGAACGCCGGAGCTGGTCATGGGGACCTTGGGCTGGCAGAGGAGGGGGACCGCGCGGCAGGTCGTTCGATCGGGCCGGTGCCGTGTCCGCGCGCAGGCCCGACTGTAGTCGAGGCCGACCGCCTGCGCACGCGCCGGCCTGCCGTGAGGCGCTTCGGTAGTTCGTCACGAAGAGCCGATCAGGCGAGGGGCCGCCTGTCCGATATCAAGGCGCGTCCACGCACGGGAATCGGCCAGACCACCGCTGCGAGAACCGTCGTCCCTGCGCTGCAGGGTTCCTGGCCTGCAGAGGTTGTTCATGAATCGAATCCATCGCCCGACCTTGGCGCTGTGCGCCCCCCGCTCTTCAACCTTCGTGGCACGCGCGCTCGGGGCAATCGTCGCAGCCTGGTTGCTCGCTGGCCCCACCGTCCAGGCCGCGCCCCAGGCGGCCGTCAAGGCCGAGCGGGTGCCCGCTCCGACCGCCGCCGACCAGGTTTGGCGCCTTGGCGATCCGGTGTCGCCGCCCGACAACCGCAGCACGCCCGAACGGGTGCTCCTGGGCAAGACCCTGTTCTTCGATCCGCGGCTGTCGGGCAATGGCACGGTGTCCTGCGCGACCTGCCACAACCCATCGCTGGGGTGGTCGGACGGACTTCGTGCGTATTTCAGCGATCGTGGACGCCCATTTCAGGCTGATCGTGGACGGCAGATATGGGTTGCCGTGGGCAGCGCCGGGGAGGCGCGCAGGAACTGGTTTGAATGTAGCTGAATCGTCCACGATCA
>Ga0228698_1000737_pt1 | contig 20630 bp, 18 predicted proteins | sample McNCre117_Aug_MG_FD_178015 | JGI IMG/M metagenome (GOLD analysis project Ga0228698, IMG submission 178015) | Freshwater microbial communities from McNutts Creek, Athens, Georgia, United States - 1-17_Aug_MG | ecosystem: Environmental > Aquatic > Freshwater > Creek | place: USA: Georgia...
CACCCTCATCGTCCACGATCACGCTGAAACAGCGTCCACGATCAGACTGAAATGCCGTCCACGATCACGCTGAAATCCCGTCCACCATCAGGCTGAAACAGCGTCCACGATGGGCTGAAATACGCACTTCTACCGCGACCCGCCCCCGGAGCTGGCGATGGGGCGGCTGCTGACGCCGCGCGGCGTGATCTACCTCGCCGCGCCCGAGCAGCTCGACGCGCTGGCCCGCTTGCGCAGCGAGCTGGCCGGCAGCTGCCCCGGCCTGCGGCCGCTGGACGCCGCCGAGGTCCTGGCCGCCCTGCCCTGCCTGCGGCCCGAGCGCGTCGCCGCCGGCCTGCTCGACCCCGACTCGCAGGACCTGGACGTGCACGCGCTGCTGCAAGGCTTTCTGCGTGGCCTGCGCATGGCAGGTGGCACGCTGCGCTGCAACGCCGAACTGGTGAGCGCGGTGGCCACGCCGGGCGGTGGCTGGCGCCTGAGGCTGGCCGACGGCAGCGCGATCGACGCCGGCAGCCTCGTGAACGCCGCGGGCGCCTGGGCCGACGAAGTGGCGGCGTTGTGCGGCGCCCCGCCGGTGGGCCTGCAACCGAAGCGCCGCAGCGCCTTCACCTTCGACGGCCCTGCGGGCGTCGACGTCGGGGGCTGGCCGCTGGCGGTGGACGTGGACGAGCGCTGGTACCTCAAGCCCGATGCGGGGCGCCTGCTCGGCTCGCCGGCCAACGCCGACGACTGCGCGCCTCAGGACGTGCGGCCCGAGGAGCTGGACATCGCGCTGGGCATCGACGCGATCCAGGCCGCCACAACGCTGCAGATCCGCCGCCCCGCCGCGACCTGGGCCGGGCTGCGCAGCTTTGCACCCGACGGCGAGCTGCTGATCGGCCGGGACCGCGCCTGCCCAGGCCTGTTCTGGTGCGCCGGCCAAGGCGGCTACGGCATCCAGAGCGCGGCGGGCGCGAGCGCGCTGGCCGCTGCGCTCTGGCTGGGCGAGGCGCTGCCGCCAGCGCTCGTTGCCGAGGGCGTGGCCCCCCGCCTGTTCGATCCGCGCCGCGGCGACTGACGAGTCGTGGCCGCCCAGACCGAGACCGTCAGTCGAGCAGGCCCCGCTGCGACGGGATCGCAGCGGTCTGGCGTGACACCGGCGCGGCGATCACGGCGAGCACCGGGGGGATCAGCGCGCGAGAAGTGGCGCACCCAGTCCTCCTTCGGCGTCATCTGGTCCAGATGGCACATCGCCCGATGGTAGCCAGCGGCGCGCCGCTTCAGCCCGAGCGATGCACCTGCCCCTGCGCATCCATCGCCAGGAACGCCACACCCTGGGCGCGCAGCAGATCGAGGGCCTCCGGGCCCATCAGCATCGCCAGCGTGGTGAGCGCGCCCGCGGCGGTGCAGGTGGGCGCCACCACGCTGACGGAGCGCCACTGCCCCACCGGCCAGCCGCTGCGCGGGTCGAGGATGTGGCAGTAGCGCCGCCCGCCCTGCTCGATGAAGCGCTCGTAGTCGCCGCTGGTGGCCAGCGCGCCATCGGCCAGCGGCAGCGAGGCCAGCAGCGCTGCGCTGTCGCGCGGGTGCTGGATGCCGAACTGCCAGGGCGAGCCGTCCAGCCGCGGGCCGAGCACGCGCAGGTCGCCGGCCAAGTTGACCCAGCCGTGGCGCAGGCCGGCGGCCTGCAGCGCGCTGGCGGCGCGGTCGGCGGCGTACTCCTTGCCGATGCCGCCCAGGTCCAGCTCCATGCCAGGCTCGGTCAGGCGCACCGAGTCCTCGCCCAGCTCGACCCGGTCCCAGCCGACGTGGCGCCGCACCGCCTCGATGCGCTCGGGCGTCGGCAGACGGCCCGAGCGGAAATCCCAGGCCTGGCGCAGCACGCCGCTGGTCAGGTCGAACAGCCCGCAGCTCTGCGCGTGCAGCAGCGCACCGAAATTCAGCAGCGCGGCGGTCTCGGCGTCGATCGCCACCGGCTCGGCCTGGCCCGCCGCAGCGTTGATGCGGCTGAGCAGGCTGTCGGCGCGGTAGCGCGAGTAGCGCGCCTCGATGCGGCGCACCTCGGCGGCGGCGGCCTCGGCCTGCGCGCGCAGGGCCGGGAACGGCTCGGCGTCGTCGAGGCGGACCTCACAGGGCCCGCCCAGGGCGCGAAAGGTGAAGAGCCAGCCGCCGTCCACGGCGGTGGCGTCGAGCGGCGCGGGGCCGCCGGGGAGAGTGGCTGCGGTTTCGGCGGCGCCCGGGGCGCTTGGCGTGGGCGCCCACCGGCCGCGCCGGGGGCTGTGCATCACGACCGCCCCCCGCTCAGAACGCCCGGCGCAGGCCGACCTGCCAGAAGTAGGCGGTCAGCCCGGCCAGGCCGGTCGAGCCCTCGCCGATCCAGCGGTAGCTCGCCTGCTGGCGGTAGCCGCTGAACTTGGTGCTCAACGACCAGTCGTTGTCCAGCGCCACGTCGAGCTTGACGCCCAGCGTGATCGCCCCCCAGGCCGCCAGGCGCTGGTCCAGCGTGGTGTAGCCGCTGGTGTCGGCCGGCGTCGGATAGGTCGATGAGCCGGTGTTGACGGGCACGTAGAAGTTCGCCGCGCTCTGCGTGTACCAACGCAGCTCGGGCGTCAGCGTCGACCGGCCATCGCGGCTGACCGGCAACGCCAGCGCGCCTTCCAGGGTGTGCGACTGCACGCCCCAGTCGTCGCGGTAATAGCGGTAGCTGGTCTTGAGCGCGGCACCGCCCAGCGTTGCGCCACCCAGCCAGTGGTTCCAGCGCAGCATCGCCACGTTGGCCGAGCGGCTGTCGGGCCGGTGGTCGTAGCTCTTGTACGGGTCGTTGAGGTAGCCGCTCTGGGCGCTGTGCGACAGCGTCAGCTGCACCAGGTCGCGCACGCTCAGCGCCTGGGTGACGCCGAACTGCACTTCGTTGATGCGCTTGTGCGCGTCCACCACCAGCCCGTTGCTGGGGTTGATCGTGTCGCGCGTCAGCCCCAGGCCGACGTTGAAGGTGGTGTTCTGGTCGGCGGAGGCGAACTTGCTCTCCAGCGACAGCGCGCGCGAGATGTAGTCCGACTCGCGCGACTGCGACAGCCCCAGCGCGACGCTCTGGCGGTCGAAGTAGCGCGTGAGCTTGCCGTCGAGCGCGCGGCGCGTGTCGCGGAAGCTCGCCATGCTGGCTTCGTCGGTGTAGTAGGTCGGCGACGCGCCCGAGACGCGGTCCACCGTGCCCGAGCCTTCGATCGCCCAGCGCCGCCCCAGCGGTACCAGCGCGTACAGGCTCGGTGAAGTCACGTGCACGCGGTCGACCGTGCGGCTGGCGCCGGAGGTCGACGAGGTGCTGCCACTCGACCCGCCGCCCGTGCTGCCACCGCTGCTGCCCCCGCTGGCGGCGGAGACGGTCGCGGCCGCCGCGGTCTTCGACGTCGACGTGGACGACGAGGCCGTGGCCGAGCTGCTGCTGCCATCCTGCTGCTCGCGGTAGCTCGACAGGGTGAAGCCGATCACGCCGCGCTCGGGCGCCTCCTCGGCCAGGGCCGCGGTGCTGGCCAGCACGCCCGGCAGCGCGCAGGCGGCCAGCACGATGGAGCCGAAGCCCGCGAAACCGCTGTGCGTGCGTCGTTCAGTTGCAGCCACAGCCACCTCCGCCCACGCCTTCACCGCCCGACGAGCCTTCCTTGCTGAAGTAGATGTGCGAGGTGAAGCGCGCCTCCAGCGGGTCCTTGTCCATCGACATCTGCGGGCGCGCCAGCTCGCCCTTTTCCCAGGGCTGCGGCGGCTTGATCGACTCGCAGCCGCTCAACAAGGCCGCGCCCAGCGCGAGGCCGATGGCGCCCATGCGCAACGGCCAGGGGGCAGCCGGACGCCGCGCGGGCGGCGCAGCTCGGTCGGGCGCGGTGGGGAGGCGCGCCCCAGTGGAACCAGGAACGGACAGCATAGAAAGCCAGAAGTGGAACAGGGTCATTCGCTGCCTGCGACTCTAGGCGAAGCGGCGCACCGAACGTGTGCCACGCCTGTGAAGAAGCGCAAAGCTCGCGCCGCCGAGGGTCAATCGCCCAGGTCGATCACGCCGGCCCAGGCCACCGCGGCCAGGTCGGCCGGCCGCTCGTAGTCGGCCACGACCCAGGCGCGCTGGGTCTCGCTGGCGGCCTCGGTGAGCACTTCGGTGAGCACCCGGCCGGAGCGCGCGTCCAGCGCCGCCCAGGGCTGGTCCAGCAGCGTCAGCGCCGCACCGCTGGCCGCCGCGCCCACCAGCCCGACCTTGCGCCGGCTGCCGGTGGAAAGCATCAGCAGCCGCTTGCCCAGGTGCTCACCCAGGCCGAAGGCCTCGATCAGCGCCTGCGCCACGTCGTCCCGCCAGGCCGGGTGCTGCCGCCGCTGCTCAGCCAACCAGCCCTCGGCCAGCAGCTCGTCCAAGGTCTCGTCCTGCGGCTGGGCGTACCAGACCGAAGCGCCCGGCGGCAGCTGACGCCGCAGCTGTCCGCCGCTGGGCACCGCCTCGCCTGCGAGCAGGCGCAGCAGGCTGGTCTTGCCGCGCCCCTCGCCGCCGCGCAGCAGCGTCAGGCCCGGGCGCAGCGTGAAGCTCAGGCCGGCGAAGACCGGCACGCCCGGGTGGGCAAAGGCCAGGCCGCGGGCTTCGATGAACCCATCGGCTGCAGGAGTGGGCGTGGGCACGGGCGTCGTCGCGGGCGAGGGTGAAGTCATGGGCATCGGGCGGAACCAGGCCGCCATCCTAGGGCCTGCACGAGCGGCGGTGCACAGCGACAATGCCGCGCCAAACCAACGACGGAGACCTTGCCCTTGACGACCACTGACCGCCCCCTGCTCGCGCGCCGCCGCCTGACCCTGACCGCCTTGGCTGGCTTCGCTGGCTTGACCAGCCTGGCCCTGCCGCTGACTGCGCAGGCCGCCTACCCCGAGAAGGCCATCGAGTGGGTGGTGCCCTACCCGGCCGGCGGTGGCTCGGACCTCGTCGCGCGCGCCCTGGCCGAGCCGATGGCCAAGGCGCTGGGCCAGCCGATCGTCATCCTCAACAAGCCCGGCGCGGCCACCAACATCGGTGCCGACTACGCCGCCAAGGCCCGCCCCGACGGCTACACCCTGCTGACGGCCGACACCGCGACGCTGGCGGCCAACCCGCACCTCTACGCCAAACTGAGCTACGACGCGGCGCGCGACCTGGCCCCCGTCGGGCTGATGGTGCGCTTTCCGCTCGTGCTGGTGGTCTCGGCGGGCGTGCCGGTGAAGAACCTGGCCGAGCTGCGCAGCTGGGCCCAGGCTCGGCCGGACGCGGTGGCCTACGCCACGCCCGGCGCCGGCAGCCCGCACCACCTCGCCACCGAGCTGTTCCGCGAACGCAGCGGGCTCAAGCTCTCGCACATCCCCTACCGCGGCGCCGCCCCGGCGTTGCAGGACCTGGCCGGCGGCCAGGTGCCGATGGCCTTCGTCGACACCGCGGCGGGCTACCCGCACATCCTCTCCGGCAAGCTGCGCGCCCTCGGCGTGGCCACGCCCCAGCGCATCACGACCTTCCCCGACGTGCCGACGCTGGCCGAACAGGGCCTAAAGGGCTTCGAGGCCTACGCCTGGCAGGGCCTCGTCGTGCCCGCCGGCACCCCCGCCGACGTGGTGGCGCGCCTGAACCTGGCCCTGGTGGGCGCGCTGGACACCACCGCCGTCAAGGCGCGCTTCCAGGCGCTGGGCCTGCAGATCACGCCCAGCACCCCCGCGCAGATGGCCAGCTACGCCCAGGCCGAGCGCGACAAGTGGGGCCCGGTGATCCGCGCCACCGGCATCAAGCTGGACTGACGGGGCAAATCTGGCCGGTGCACGCCGGCTCAGCTCAGGCGATTGCGCGCCATGGCGCAGAGCTGCGCGTCGAGCCGCCCGGCCGGCCAGTGCTCATCGAAGGCACGCAGCAGCACCGTCTGCATGCTCGCGGGCGCCAACCCGCCCAGCGGCGGATCGCGGTCGAGGTTGGTCGGGAAGGCATAGCCCTCGGCGCTGGCCGCGACCACGCGCGCCAGCGACGCCGGATCCCAGCCCGGCTGGCCCTTGAGCGTCAACAGCTGCGGATACAGCGCACGCACCATGCGGTCGCGGTCGACCGACTCCATCGCCCGCCCCATCGCCGACGACACCTGCAGCAGGTTGGCCATGCGCTGGATCGTGGCCGAGCGGTTGTGGCCGGCCGCGTGCAGCAGCGCCGGGTTGAAGAAGACCGCGTCGCCCCTGGCCAGCGGCAGCTGCACGCACTGCGCGTCGAAGAAGGCCTGGAACTCGGCCCGACCAGCGATCAGATGGCCGTGACGGAACTTCTGCGAGTGCGGCAGGTACAGCGTCGGGCCGCTTTCCAGCGGCATGTCGACGTGGGCCACCGCGCCCTGCAGCGTCAGCATCGGTGAGAGCCGGTGCACATGGGCCGGATAGCGCTCGGCCTGCGCGGCGGTGCAGAACCCCAGGTGGTAGTCGCGGTGCGCCCTCTGCGCCGCGCCGCCCGGCCGCACGTTGTTGACCTGCGAGGTGATCTGATATCCCGGGCCGAGCCAGGCTTCGCTGGCCAGCGCGATCATGTCGTTGGCGTAGTAGTGTGCGAAGGCACCGGGGTCGAGCAGGCAGAGCTTCTCGAGCGCATTCCACACCCGATCGTTGGCGCCGGCCTGAGCGAAGTGGTCGGCGCCGCTGCGGTTGGCTCGCTCCTGCTCGATCAACCGGTTGAAGCAGGCCGTGACCGCATCGACCACCGCCGTGTCGGCGAAGGCGCGCTGCAGCACCAGGATGCCGGGGCCGTCTTCCCAGACTGCGGCCCATTCGGCCATCAGCGCGGCGCGCTCGGCAGGGTCCCGCGCCAGGGCGGCGCGCAGCGTCTGGCAGTCGTAGACCGGCACCTGGGCCAGCACCTGCACGGCACGCGGGCACATCGCCGGGTCGGTGCGCAGCGCCTGCAGCGCCTGCAAGTCGTCGAGGCGGGCCTGATCGGCACGCAGCCAGCGCGCCTCCAACGTTGAGGGGGTCATGTCGTCTCCGGTTCTGTTCACTACGCCGCCAGTCTAGGAAGTGCGGGACGATTCGTGCGCCCGCCGACACCTCAAAAACACCTCAGCGCCAGCGCGGCTGCGCCGCAGAATCGAGGCCACCGTCGCGCCACCCAAACCTCACCCGCCGCCGCTCACTCGCCATGGCCCCTCCCTTTGCGATGAAGGAAATTGCCCTGCAGGCCGGCGTCAGCCTGGCCACGGTCGACCGCGTGCTGCATGAACGCCCCGGCGTGCGCCAGGCGACGCGGCGACGCATCGAGCAGGCCTGCGAGGAGCTGGCGCGCCAGCGGCAGCAGGTCGGCCTGCAGGGCCGGCGCTTCCTGATCGATCTGGTCATGGAAGCGCCGGGGCGCTTCTCGCGCCTGGTGCGCGACACGCTGGAGGCCGTGATGCAGCGCACCCCGCCGGCGGTGTTCCGCGCCCGCACCCATCTGGCCGAGACCTGGCCGGTGGACGAAATGGTCGCAGTGCTCGACGGCATCGCGCGCCGCGGCAGCCACGGCGTGCTGCTCAAGGCGCCGGATCTGCCCGCCGTGCACGCGGCCGTTCGGCGGCTGCAGGCGCACGCCATCCCGGTCATCACGATCGCCACCGACCTGCCGCCGGCGCTGCGGCGCGCCTACGTCGGGCTCGACAACCGCTGCGCCGGTCAAACCGCCGCCTACCTGATGGGCCAGTGGCTCGGCGCCCAACCGGCCGAGGTGCTGGTGTCGAGCAGCGGGCAGCGCTTCCAAGGCGAGGAGGAACGCATCGCCGCCTTTGCCGAGGCGCTGGCGCGCAGCCGCCCCGACTGCCGCGTCCATGTGCTCGACGAGGGCCAGGGACTGCACGCGCGAACGGTGTCGGCCGTGACGCAGCTGCTGCAGCGCCAGCCCGGCGTGGCGGCGGTGTATTCGGTCGGTGGCGCCAACCCCGCCATCCTGGCCGCCTTCGATCGCGCCGGCCGGCCCTGCCGTGTCTTCATCGGTCACGATCTGGACGCCGACAACCTGGCGCTGCTGCGTCAGGGCCGCCTTGCGGCGGTGCTGCACCACGACCTCCACCACGACCTCGGCATGGCCTGCCAGCTGCTGCTGCAGACGCACGCCACACTGCCCGGCCTACCGGTGGCGACCTGCTCGAAGGTCGAGGTCATCACGCCCTTCAACCTGCCGGCCCCACCGGCCTAAACGGGCGAGCGGCCGCCCGGGGCGTGACAGCCTGTGGCGCCCGCCGGCACAGGCTGGCCCGTGCCGGCGCGCCCAGGCCACCGCAGGCCCGCCCAGAGTGCCGCCCAGCCAGGCCGAAGCCTCGGCCCTGGACTTGCTTGTCTGCCTCCTCGACCGGTGCCTCCGTCACCGGCCAGGCCCTGGAGGAGACATGCCCCGAACGACACTTTCGACCCGACTTTCCCGCCCGGCGATCCCCCGCCTGGCGCTTGCGCTGATCGCCGCGGCGGCCCTGGGCGGCCCCGCCCGCGCCCAGGACATGCCCGACGGCAGCGACCTGGCCCGCCGCGCGGTGCACGTCTGCGCCGCCTGCCACGGCGAGGGCGGGCGCAGCCCGTCGAGCGACTACCCCTCGCTGGCCGGTCAGCCCGCGCCCTACGTCGTGCGCCAGCTGATGGACTTCCGCGCCCAGCAGCGCGCCGAGACCGACAGCAAGGCCTACATGTGGGGCGTCTCTGCCCTGCTGGACGACGCCACCATCCAATCGCTGGCGGGCTATTACGCCGCGCAGGCGCCGGCCGCCGGCAAGGCCAAGGGCGGTGCCGCGCTGCTGCGCACGGGCCGCCAGGTCTTCGAGCAGGGCATTCCCGACAAGGGCGTGCGCGCCTGCGCCAGCTGCCACGGCGAGAAGGCCGAGGGCGCCGCCGGCTTCCCGCGCCTGGCCGGCCAGCACGCCGCCTACCTGGAGCGCCAGATGGCCGTCTTCAGCACCAAGCTGCGCCCGCACGGCGTGCTGATGAAGGCAGAGGTCGCCGGGCTGACCCCCGCGCAGCGCAAGGCCGTGGCCGCCTACCTGCAGTCACTCTGACGGTCACGGGCGTCACTGACCTGGAAATCGCTCCAGGTCAGCGCCCGCATGGGTTCCCGTCTCAACCGCAGCCGGCGCCAGCCGGCCTGTTGCACCCTCCCCATCAAGATCACACCAGCGAGGCAGCCGCCTCGTTCGGCTGGCGCCAGCATGGGCGTTCGATTGGCCGTTGACCTCCTCGGGTCGGCCCCGGGTAATCACCTAGTTCAAAAACTAACCGGTTCGTACATTATTCGAATCGTTGTTTGCGGCAGATCAATCGGCCGCGCCGACCCCACCGGGGCCCGCTGGGCCGATCCCACGAATCCTTCCCGAGGGCAAGGACATGAAGAAGATTCTCGATTCGTACTGCCGGCTGCTGGAGTGGCTGCTGGTTCTGCTTCTGGCCCTGATGGTGGTGCTGGTGTTCGGCAACGTCGTGGCGCGCTACGCCTTCAATTCGGGCATCACCGTGTCCGAGGAAGTCTCGCGCTGGCTGTTCGTCTGGCTGACCTTCCTGGGCGCCGTGGTGGGCCTGCATGAGCACGCCCACCTGGGTTCGGACATGCTGGTCTCCCGCTTGGGCCCCACCGGCAAGAAGGTCTGCCTGGCCATCGGTCAGATCCTGATGCTCTACGCCACCTGGCTGCTGCTGTCGGGCAGCTGGGCGCAGACAAAGATCAACCTGGACGTCGAAGCGCCGGTGACCGGCGCCTCCACCGGCATCTTCTACGCCGCGGGCATCGTCTTCGCGGTGTCCTCGGCGCTGATGCTCGCGCTGGACCTGTGGCGCACCCTGAGCGGCCAGCTGCGCGACGACGAGCTGGTGATGGTGCAGGAGTCGGAGGACCTCGCGCAGGTCGGCGAGCTGCACCTCGACCAGAGCATGACCTTCAAGAAGCATTAAGCCTCGCCCGCATCCGCAGGAGACCCTCCCATGACCGTTTTCATCTTCCTCGGATCGCTCCTGGCCGTGATGGCCCTGGGCGTGCCCATCGCTTACGCGCTGCTGCTGTCGGGCGTCGCCCTGATGTGGCACCTGGACATGTTCGACGCCCAGATCCTGGCGCAGAACGTCATCAACGGCGCCGACTCCTTCCCGCTGCTGGCGGTGCCTTTCTTCATGCTGGCCGGCGAGATCATGAACGTCGGCGGCCTGAGCCGGCGCATCGTCAACCTGGCGCTGGCGCTGGTGGGTCACCTGCGCGGCGGTCTGGGCTTCGTGGCCATCGTGGCGGCCTGCCTGCTAGCGGCGCTGTCGGGCTCGGCGGTGGCCGACACCGCGGCGCTGGCCTCGCTGCTGCTGCCGATGATGGTCGCCGCCGGCCATGACAAGGCCCGCGCAGGCGGTCTGATCGCCTCGGCCGGCATCATCGCCCCGGTGATTCCGCCCTCGATCGGCTTCGTGGTCTTCGGCGTCGCCGGGGGCGTGTCGATCTCCAAGCTCTTCCTGGCCGGCATCGTGCCGGGCCTGCTGATGGGCCTGTCGATCGCCGCCGCCTGGTGGTGGGTGGCCAAGAAGGAGAACATCCAGCCGCCGAAGAAGGCCACCGCCGCCGAGCGCCTGACCGCGCTGAAGGAGTCGACCTGGGCGCTGGTGCTGCCGATCATCGTGGTCGTGGGCCTGAAGATGGGCGTGTTCACGCCGACCGAAGCCGCTGTGGTGGCCGCCGTCTACGCCCTGCTGGTGGCCACGCTGGTCTACCGCGAGCTGAACCTCAAGCAGCTGCACGAGGTCTTCGTCAGTGCGGCCAAGACCACCGCGGTGATCATGTTCCTGGTGGCCGCCGCGATGGTCAGCGCCTGGCTGATCACGGTGGCCGACATCCCGGCCAAGACCATCGCGATGCTGGAGCCCTTCATGGGCAACAAGACGCTGCTGCTGATCGCGATCATGGTGCTGGTGATGGCCGTGGGCACCGCGATGGACATGACGCCCACGATCCTGATCATGACTCCGGTGCTGATGCCGGTGATCAAGGCCGCCGGCATCGACCCGGTCTACTTCGGCGTGCTGTTCATCATCAACAACGCCATCGGCCTGATCACCCCGCCGGTGGGCACCGTGCTCAACGTCGTGGCCGGCGTGGGCCGCATGAAGATGGACGAGGTCACCCGCGGCGTCATCCCCTTCATGATCGCCGAGTTCACCGTGATGTTCCTGATGGTCCTGTTCCCGGCCATCGTCACCGTCCCCGCCAAGTGGTTCGCGAACTGACCCCACCCACCCCCGTTGCGGCTGACGCCGCTCCCCCTCAAGGGGGCGGCGCCAGTGGACCGGCGCAGCCGGATCCACGGCCCCTGCTGGCTGAATCCTTCTTTCTTCGCCGGGTGAATCAGTACGCTGCACCTGGCCTCCCTCACTGCGTACAACCCTTCTGAACTGGAGACATCCATGAAGCGCCTGTTCATCAAGACCGTGCTCGCCGCCGTCGCCGTTGCCGCCTGTGGCCTGGCCGCCGCGCAGGAGCGCACCTTCAAGTTCGCCCTCCAGAACCCGAAGGGTCACCCGCTGGAGATGGGCGCGCAGAAGTTCGCCGAACTGGTGGCGGCCAAGTCGGGCGGCAAGCTGAAGGTCAACGTCTTCGCCGGCGGCACGCTGGGCGGGGATGCGCAGAACGTCTCGGCGCTGCAGGGCGGCACGATCGACTTCGTGATGCTGAACTCCGGCATCCTGGCCCAGCAGGTCAAGGACTTCGAGGTCTTCGACTTCCCCTTCATGTTCGCCAACGCCAAGGAGGCCGACGCGGTGGTGGACGGCCCCTTCGGCCAGAAGCTGCACGCCAAGCTGGCCGACAAGGGGATCATCGGCCTGGCCTACACCGAGCTGGGCTTCCGCAACCTCACCAACAGCAAGCGGGCGATCAACAAGGTCGAGGACCTGGCCGGCCTGAAGCTGCGCGTGATCCCGAACGCGATCAACATCGACTGGGTCAAGTCGGTGGGCGCCAACCCGACGCCGATGGCCTTCCCCGAGGTCTACGCCGGCCTGGAGCAGGGCGCCATCGACGGGCAGGAGAACCCGCTGTCGGTGATCCTGGCCAACAAGTTCTTCGAGGTGCAGAAGAACCTGGCGCTGACCAACCACCAGTACAACCCGCAGTCGATCATCTTCAGCAAGAAGGTCTGGGACACGCTGTCCGACGCCGACCACAAGGTGCTGAAGGACGCCGCCGTCGAGGCCGCCGCCTACGAGCGCAAGGTCAACCGCGAGAAGGCCGCCGGCGATCTGGACGCGCTGAAGAAGGCCGGCATGCAGGTCACCGAGCTGAGCGCCGCCGAGCAGGCCAAGCTGCGTGACAAGTTCAAGCCGGTGATCGAGAAGCACGGCGCCGCCATCGCGGCCACCGTCGCCGAGCTGCAGGCCGAGCTGGCCAAGCTGCGCAAGTAAGCCGAAGGGGCCTGCCCGCCCCTTCCCCGCTTTCCCCGCTTTCCCCCCTCCTCCCCTGCCCTGAACCGGACCGCCCCCAGCGGCCCGGCGGGGCGACGTCGTCCCTACGCCATGACTTCCACGCCCGACGCCACCGCTTTCGAGCCGGCCCGCCCCAAGGTGCTGCTGGGCCTGATCGGTGCCGGCATCCAGCAGTCGCTGACGCCGGCCATGCATCAGGAAGAGGCCCGCCACCACGGCCTGCGCCTGCACTACCAGCTGATCGACCTGGAGACCTTCGCAGGCTCCGCCGCCGACCTGCCGGCCCTGCTGGACGCGGCCCGCAAGATGGGCTTCGCCGGCCTGAACATCACCTACCCCTGCAAGCAGGCGGTGATCCCGCTGCTCGATGAGCTGTCGGACGAGGCGCGGGCGATGGGTGCGGTCAACACCGTGGTGATCCGCAACGGCCGGCTGATCGGCCACAACACCGACGGCTCGGGCTGGGCGCGGGGCTTCCGCCGCGCACTGCCGGACGCCGACCTGCGCTGCGCGGTGCTGCTGGGCGCGGGCGGTGCCGGAGCGGCCATCGCCCACGCGGCGCTGCGCCTGGGCGTGGGGGAGCTGCGCATCGTCGACGCCGACGGTGACCGCGCCGCCGCGCTGGCGCTGGAACTCAACGAGCGCTACGACGGCCGGCGCGCGCGCGCCTGCGCCACCGCCGCCGAGGCCCTGCCCGGCGCGACCGGCCTGATCCACGCCACGCCCACCGGCATGGCCAAGCTGCCCGGCCTGCCCCTGGATGAGGCCCTGCTGCGCCCGGACCTGTGGGTCTCCGAGGTGGTGTACTTCCCGCTGGAGACCGCGCTGCTGAAGGCCGCCCGGGCCCTGGGCTGCCCGATCTCGGACGGCGGCGGCATGGCGGTGGGCCAGGCGCTCGGCGCCTTCGAGCTCTTCACCGGCGGCACGGCCGACGCGGCGCGCGTCGAGCGCCATTTCCACCACCTCCTGGCCCAGCGGGAGGCGCAATGACGTTGACGACCGGCGCGCAGGCTGGCAACGTGCCGGCCCAGCGAGGCAGTGAGCTCGATCGAGCCCGCGACCGCGACAGCCATCGACCCGCCCCAGGAGCCGTCCCCATGAACCGCCCGACCACCGCCTTGCAGGACTCCCGCGAAGCCCTTGGCGACCTGCCCAACCCGCTCGGCCTGCTGGGCGTGGAGTTCATCGAGTACACGACCGCGCGGCCGCAGACCCTGGGCCAGAGCCTGGAGCGCCTGGGCTTCCGCCCCGTGGCGCGCCACCGCTCGCGCGAGGTGCTGCTGTACCGCCAGGGCGACATGAACGTCATCATCAACGCCCACCGCGCGCCGGAGGACCCGCCGCTGCCCGAACGCGCCACGATCGCCGCGGTGGCCTTTCGCGTGCGCGACGCCGCCAGCGCCTACCGCCGCGTGCTGGAGCTGGGCGCCTGGGCCGTGCCCACCCGCGTCGAGGTGATGGAGCTGAACATCCCCGCCATCCACGGCGTGGGCGCCAGCCGCATCTACTTCGTCGACCGCGTCGGCGAGTTCTCGATCTACGACGTGGACTTCGTGCCCATCCCGACGGTGGACCAGCACCCGCCGACGGTCGCGAACCTGCACCTCTTCGGCATCGTGCAGTACATCGGCTTCGAGCGCCTGGCCGACTGGTGCGCCTTCTACGGCGAGCTTTTCGGCTTCGCCGAGCTGCCCGCCGAGCAGAGCTTTGGCGTGCTGACGCAGGGCCGCATCCTCTCCAGCCCCTGCGGCACGCTGCACTGGCAGCTCATCGAGCCGGCGCCGGACGCGATCGACATCGACCCCGAGGAGCTGCTGCAGCGCGTGGCCTTCGGCAGCCCCGACGTGCTGTCCACCGTGGCGCAGCTCAAGGCCCGCGGCGTGGAGTTCGTCGAGTCGCCCTCGGGCGTGCACAGCGGCAGCCGCGGTGCGCTGACGCGGCCGTCGGACACCGGCCCGACCTTCGAGTTCGTCCACGACCCGCGCTAAGCGCCGCGCGCCGCCCCGACAAGGATCCGCCATGAACCTGCTGCGCAGCGTCTCTTCCAGCCACTTCGCCGACTTCGGCATGGACACCATCACGCTGGCCGGCCCGCTGGAGGCCAAGCTCGCCGCCATGAAGGCGGCCGGGTTCAGCCAGGTGATGCTGGCCGCGCGCGACATCGTCGGCCACCCGCAGGGCATCGACGCCGCCGTCGCGGCGGTCAAGGCCTCGGGCCTGCGCGTCACCGGCTTCCAGGTGCTGCGCGACTTCGAGGGCCTGTCCGGCCACCTGCACGGCTACAAGGTCGACATCGCCAAGCAGATGGTCGGCATGGCCCGCGCGCTGGGCGCCAAGGTGCTGCTGGCCTGCAGCTCCACCTCGCAGCACGCCAGCGGCGACCCCGAGGTCATCGCCCGCGACCTGCGCAAGCTGGCCATGCTGGCCCTGCCCCACGGCATCAAGGTGGCCTACGAGGCGCTGTCCTGGGGCCGCCACCTCAACGAGGTCCACCAGGCCTGGGACGTGGTGCAGCGCGCCGACTTCCCGAACCTGGGCATGGGCATCGACTCGTACCACATCCTGGCCACCGACACCGCGCTGGAGCGCCTCGACGAGATCGACCCGAGCAAGATCTACCTCGTCCAGCTGGCCGACTTCATGTGGCAGGAGACCCGCACCGCCCAGGAGCGCATGGAGACGGCGCGGCACTTCCGCGTCTTCCCCGGCGAGGGCGTGCACAGCCAGGCGCTGGCCGAGCTGCTGCGCCGCCTCGACGCCATGGGCTACCGCGGCGACTACAGCTTCGAGGTCTTCAACGACGACTACCAGCAGCTGCCGCTGCCCTACGTCGCCGAGCGCGGCCGCGCCTCGGCCCTCTGGCTGGCCGAGAGCGTGCTCAAGCGCTCCGTGCCACTGCCCGGCCAGATGCGCCTGCGCAGCGCGGCCTGATCAGCGCCTGCTGATCTGCACCCGTTGATCGGCGCCGGTTGATCAGCGTCCGTTGATCAGACGCGGGCCAGCGGCTGCACCGCATCCAGCGGGCAGCCCGCCGCTAGCCAGGCCTCGAACTCATCGGCCAGGCGCTGGCTCTCGGCCACCGCCGCGCGCCAGCGGCGCACACGCTCGTCGGTCGGCAGGGTCTTGAAGTCCTGCCGGTCGGGCAGCTTGCCGCCGGGCAGGCCGGCCACCCAGGCCGGGTTCGGGCAGAGCACGATCAGGTTGTCCAGCCCGGCGCTGAAGCGGTGCCGGCGCTTCCAGGCCTTGTCCAGCCAGCCCGGGATCAGCAGCGGCGCGAAGTGCGGGTAGACCACCAGCCCGGCCGAGTCCGACTCGGCGGGCCACTGCGCCCAGGGCCAGTGCAGGTGGTAATCGGTGATGCCGCCGTCCCAGTAGGCCCCCGGCGGCGCGCCGGGCAGGTCGTGCACCGCACGCAGCCAGAAGGGGATCGACCCTGAGGCCAGGATGCTGGGCTGCAGGTTGTCGGCCGTCAGCGCCACCCGCGCGGTCGGGTAGTCGTCCAGCGCCAGCGGCAGCGCTTCGCGCGCGTCCGAGAAGATCACCCGCTGCAGCCAGCCCCCCAGCGCGCGGCGGCTGAGCGCATTGCTCGCGTAGGCGCCCAGGTAGCCCGCGACGGTGCGCACCCGCCCCTCGCGGTGTAGCAAGCCGCGCCGCCCACGCGAGGTGACCACGTGCAGACGAAAGCGCGCATGCCCCAGCACCTCGCCTGAACGGCCGTCGAAGTGACTGTGCAGCAGCTCGGCGAAGCGCAGGCTGATGTTGCCGGCCGACTGCCGCTCACCGGTGGGCGGATCGTAGCTGGCGTCGATGTAGTCGGTCGTGAGGCGCCGCAGGGCCGCGTCGGCGTTGCTCAGCGTGGCGCAGGCCATGCGCCAGGCGCCAATGCTGGCGCCCACCAGATGCACGCTGGGCCCCGGCCCGCTCAGCCAGTGACCGAAGAGGAAACGGTCCAGCGGGCTGAGCGCCAGCCCCTTGGGCCCGCCCGCCGCGGCCGGCACCGCGCGCACGTCCTGCGCACGCAAGCCCTGGGCGCGCAGCTGCGCCAGGGCGCGGGGGCCGGCGTGGATCTGCAGCGCCTTCATCGGCGTCAGCGCTCGCTGGCAGCGGGCGCGGCGGGCGCTGCCGGCACGCCGGCAGATGGCGGCGCACTGGCCGCCTCGCTGACCGCATCGGCGCCGTCCAGGCCGATGCTGCGCACGTAGCCGCCTTCGACGAACTCGGCGTAGCGCCAGTCGCCGCCTACGTCCATCACGCCGCCGGGCAGCGGCAGCGGCATGGGCTCGACGCCGCGCAGCGCTCGCTCCATGTACGAGATCCAGATCGGCAGCGCCAGGCCGCCGCCGGTTTCCCGGCTGCCCAGGCTGCGCGGCTCGTCGTAGCCCAGCCAGACCACCGCCACCACGCTGGGCTGGAAGCCGGCGAACCAGGCGTCCACCGAGTCGTTGGTGGTGCCCGTCTTGCCATAGACGTCCGTGCGCTTGAGCTGCGCCTGGGCGCGCGCTGCGGTGCCGCTGCGCGCCACCTCCTGCAGCAGCTGGTCGGTGACGAAGGCGTTGCGCGCCGGCAGCACGCGCTGCTCCTCGCTCAGCGGCGGCGCGGGCGGCGCCTCGAAAACCACCTTGCCCTGCGCGTCGGTGATGCGCTCGATCACCTGCGGCGCCACCTTGTAGCCGCCGTTGGCCAGCACCGCGTAGGCGCCGGCCATCTGCATCGGCGTGGTGCTGCCCGCGCCCAGCGCGAAGGTCAGGTTGTCCGGCTGCTTGGCCGGATCGAAGCCGAAGTGCTCCACCCAGGAACGCGCCTGCGTCACGCCGATGTGGCGCAGCAGCCGGATGCTGACGAGGTTCTTCGACTTGGCCAGCGCCTGGCGCAGCGTCAGCGGCCCGGCAAACTCGCCGTCAAAGTTCTGCGGGTTCCACGCGCCCTCGACGCTGGCGTTCTCCAGCGGCGCGTCGTTGATGATGGTCGCGGGCATGATGCCGTGCTCCAGCGCCGCGGAGTACAGGAAGGGTTTGAAGCTCGACCCCGGCTGGCGCCAGGCCTGCGTGACGTGGTTGAAGGGCTGGCGGGTGAAGTCGAAGCCGCCCACCAGCGCGCGCACGCGCCCGGTGCCCGGGTCCAGCGCCACCAGCGCGCCCTGCACCTCCGGCCACTGGCTGATCGACCAGCCGGCCGGCGTGGCCGCCGCACCCGGCTTGGCGGCGGCCTTGCCCGGCACCGCGACCAGCCGCAGGATCGAGCCGCGCGTGATCTGCAGCGGCTTGGTGGCCTTCGGCCCCAGGCCGGCCTGGGCCCAGCGCAGGCCCTCGCCGCTGACGCTGACCACCTCGCCGCTGGCCAGCTGGGCGCTGACCTCCTTGGCGCTGGCCTGCAGCACGATGGCCAGGCGCAGCTCGTCGTCGTCGCGGTGGTCCTTGAGCGCCTGCGCCACCGCGGCGCTGCCCGCCACGGCGTCGGCCGCCAGCTCCTCGTGGTCCTCCGGGCCGCGCCAGGCCTGGCGGCGGTCGTGGTCGAGGATGCCGCGGCGCAGCGCCGTCCAGGCGGCCTGCTGGTCGGCGGCGATCAGCGAGGTGGTGACCTTGAAGCCCTCGGTGTAGGCGCGCTCGCCGTAGCGCTCGAACACGGCGCGCCGCGCCATTTCGGCCACGTGCTCGGCGTGCACCGCGGTGAACAGCTTGGAGCGGATCACCAGCTTCTCGGCGCGCGCCGCGTCGTGCTCGGCGGGGCTGATCTTGCCGGTCACCAGCATGCGCTGCAGCACCACGCGCTGGCGGGTCGTGGCCCGCTCGAGGTTGGTGATCGGGTTGGCGTAGGCCGGGTTCTGCGGCAGGCCGGCGAGCATCGCCGCCTCGGCCACCGTGAGCTTGTCGAGCGTCTTGCCGAAGTAGACCTGCGCGGCCGCGCCGAAGCCGTACGAGCGCTGACCCAGGTAGATCTGGTTCATGTACAGCTCGAGGATCTGGTCCTTGCTGAGCTGCTGCTCGATGCGCAGGGCCAGCAGCACCTCCTTGAGCTTGCGCTCGATCGTGCGCCGCGACGAGAGGAAGAAGTTGCGCGCGACCTGCTGCGTGATGGTCGAGCCCCCGCCGCTGCCGCCGGTGAGGTTGAGCCACACCGCGCGGCCGATGCCCATGGCGTCGATGCCGCTGTGCTCGTAGAAGCGCGCGTCCTCGACGGCCAGCACCGCGTCCTTCATGCGCTGCGGGATCTGCGCGATGGGCACGAACTGCCGGCGCTCCGAGCCGAACTGGGCGATCTCGACGCCGTCGCGCGTGAGCACCTGCAGCGGCTGGCGCGGCTGGTAATTCACCACCTGGTCCAGCGAGGGCAGCTGCGGCAGGATGGCGGCCACCGCCACGCCCACCAGCAGCAGGGCCCCGGCCAGCAGCCCCCCCGCCACCACCGCGGCGCGGCGCGCACGCGGGTCGGCCTTCAGCCGCGCCCAGCGCTGCGCCAAAGCGGCGGTCCAGGTCGCAGCCGACTCAGCGGGCACGTCGATGGGACGATCGGTGCGGGCGGCATCGGCCGGCGCAGGACGCGGTACAACAGGTTCGGACATCGAGAGCGGGCGGGGCGGGACAACCCCGATTGTCGTCGCAGAGGACCGCGATCATAGGCAGTCCGACCACCGGCCTGTGACGCAGCGGCACGACGGCCGCATCGCCCACCGCGGCACGACGCGGCCTGAAGCGGTGGCAAAGCCGGAAATTTCCAACTTCGGAGCCCCGCGGGCCTTCAGCTTGCGCCCCTGCGGCCGATGTCGCCTCATTGGTCCCCACCGAGCCTCTCAAGCCCCCCGGCAGCGGCCGTACGAAGACAGGAGCCCCCGCATGAACGACACCGCCCAACTGATCAGCAAAGTGCTGGTGCTGGAAGGCGACTCCGCCTGCCACGATCGCATCAAGTCCTTCTGCGACGCCAACCACCTGCTGCCGCTCAAGGCCTACGCAGACAACGTGATGGCCGTGCTCAAGAGCAACGTCGACCTCGGCGCGATCTTTCTCTCGGAGCGCTTCAACGACCAGAACGACGGCGGCATCCTGCTGGGCCGCAACATCCACGCCGTGCGGCCCGAGTTGCCGATCTTCCTGCGCCGCAGTGGGGGCGCACCGATCGAGCTGAGCGACTTGCCTGAGGACGATCGCAACTGTTTCCAGGCCGGCTACCACGCCGAGGCCATGCACGAACTTCAGCCGGCCATCGACCGCTGCATCTTCAGCCTGGTCTACCCGCACGCGCTGGTGCGCGGCATCGAGGAACTGACGCGGGCGGCCCTGGCCAGCCAGTTCCTGGACGTCGAGATCGACGTGCAACCCGCCCAGGTCGTGCGCGACCGCATCATCTTCGGCGAAGTGTTCAGCCTGATTCCGCTGGAGAGCGACTGGTGCCGCGGCTACCTGATGCTGCAGACCGAGGAGCAGGCGCTGATCGACTTCGTGCGCCAGGGCAAAACCCTGCTGCCGGCCGAATACGACAGCTTTCGCGACGTCAACAACGTGCTGGGCGACGTCACCAACCTCGTCTGGGGCACCTTCAAGAACCGCTTCGTGATCAACGAACAGGGCTCAGGCCACATGACCCAGGTGCCCATCATCGTCAACCACCAGCACCGCTACATCTCCTTCGGCAGCGACGACCCGCAGCTGTGTTTCCGCTACACGCTGCGCGACACCAACCCCGACAACCCCAGCCGCCTGATCCTCGACCAGCGCTTCATCTTCAACCTGCGCTGGCTGCCGGACAACTTCAAGGAAAACGAGGCCGCCATGGATGCGCTGGTGCATTCGGGCGAGCTGGAATTGTTCTGAAGGCGCTCAGGCGGCCGCTGGCAGCGGTCGCGGCGCCGTCACTGTTCGCGGAACGCAATCTCCAGCGTGGCCGTGACCTCTGAGCCGGCCGGCACCTTGCAGTCGAGGCGGCGCACCGCGCGGTTGATGTCGCGGAAGTACTCGCGCGGGCCGGAGAGCTGCTTGACCTCGACGACCTCGTGGCCGCGAAAGCGGATCGACAGCTGCACCACGCCCTCGACGCCGATGCGGTCGTACAGCCCGCCCAGCGCGCCCTGCAGCGCCTCCTTGTGACCCGGGCAGACGACGCCCAGCTCGGCGCGAGCCGGGGGGGCTGGCGGCGCGGGGGGGGCCGGCGGTGGGGGCGGCTTGATCTCCACCGGCTTCTCCGGCGGGGTGGGCTGCGTGACCTGGATGGCCGGGGCCGGCGGCGCGGGC
>Ga0228698_1000738_pt1 | contig 20618 bp, 30 predicted proteins | sample McNCre117_Aug_MG_FD_178015 | JGI IMG/M metagenome (GOLD analysis project Ga0228698, IMG submission 178015) | Freshwater microbial communities from McNutts Creek, Athens, Georgia, United States - 1-17_Aug_MG | ecosystem: Environmental > Aquatic > Freshwater > Creek | place: USA: Georgia...
GAACGTGTACGTGGTCCATGAGACACCCCCGCCGGGGTACGACGGGCCGCTGCGCATCGACGACGTGTACCGGGACGTGCGTCCGTCCGTGGCATCGTCCCCCGCGGTGTTGGGCCGAACGGCTGTGGACAGGGCTGTCCCTGCCACTGATGACGCGCCCCTGACCAGCGGGAACAGAGAAACCGCAGGTCAGCCCGTAGTGCGCGAAAACGCACCACGGCGTGAACTGGTCAATTGCAGTTTGACCAGTTCGGCCCGTAGTGCGCAAAAACGCACCACCATGGTGCGCAAAAACGCACATGAACTAGAAGAACCTCAACTAGAAGAAACCACCACCACCCCCGCGTGCGAGCACGCGCCGGACGCGCCCGCGGGTACGGGCGAAGCCGGTGGTGGTGGATGCCCCACGGAGCAGGGACAGGCGCTCATCCGGGAAGCGGCCACGGCCGCGGGCCAGACTCTCGCCGTGGCCGTCGTGACCGGGCTTGCCCGGAGGGTCGACGCGGCTGTGGAATCCGGCATCCCCCTGCCCGTGCTGCGGACCCACCTCACGGCCAACATCCGGGGTTCCCGGTCCGTCGCGGCCGTGCTCGGCGCCAGGCTGGCCGACGGGGCGCTCCCCGCCATCCCCCCGCCCCCCACGCGCCCCGCACGGGCCCCGGAACTGGACACCCACCGGGAGACACCGGAGGAACGCGCCAACCGTGTAGCGGCCAACAGGGAGGCGAGGGAGCGGGCCATGGCGGCAGTCCGGTCCCTCGGCCAGGCAGGGTGATCGTGAAAATCTGAACCATTGCGGTGGACACAGCGGCGTGGTACAGGGACCCTGGACCGGTGAACACCACATACACGGACCGTCACCGGTCCATCGCCCTCACCGACTCGACCCGCATCCCGGCAGGCATGGCCTGCCCCGACTGCGAGGGAACCCACTGGGTCGAAACCCCGGACGGCCGCCCACTCCGGAAGTGCACCCACCCCCGGCTCGTCCGCCGCATCCCGTCTCAGCGGCGTCCCATCACCCCCCGCGGCCGCCGCCGGTGGCCGTAACCCCCCACCACGCCCCCCTCACGCGCCCACACAGGGCATGGGATGGGGGGTGCGGTGTGCCCGGGTGGGGAACCGGCGACAGGCCACCAGCGGCCACACCGAACCAGGGGGAACAGTCACACCACACCGTGATACTGTGATCCCAACACCGACCGGAAAGGACCCCGCACCCCATGCCCACACCCGGCCACGGCGGCTACGCCCCCCGCGGCGTGCTCCCCCACGAGTTGGCCAACGCCCGCGCCGTCATCGGGGCGCTCGACCCCACCACCGTGACGTGGCTCCACAACTGCGGACTCCCCGTCCGCAGCACACAGGCAGACCGGATGAACACCCAGATCACCACCACCGGCACCCTGACCGCCACCACCGCACTCACTGCGGCACGAGCCCTTTACCACCACCTCACGGACGTCATCCGGGACAACCCCACCGCCACCCCCGACGGCCGCCGACACATCGTTGCCGTCATCAACACGCTCGCCCAACTGGTCTGGTCCCTCACCGGCCAGAACGACCAGGAACAGGACATCCCCGCATGAACAACCACCCCACCACCAGGGTCCGCAAGGCCCTTGACACCACCACAGCCCCTGGGGCGCGGTACGGCGACACCCCCCTCACCGACGGCGTGGTCGCCATCAGCACCAGCCGCGACCAGACCACCACCACCATCATCACCACCGCCGCCGACGTGGTCGTCACCACCGCGGGCGGCAACCCCGCCCGCTGCGCGCGGGACGCCGACTGGTGGGCAAACCACATCGCCACCACCGTCAAGGCACTCCCCCGCGCCCGCACCGTCACCACCACCCACCGGGGCCGCATCGCCAGCGTCACCATCACTTGGGGTGCCCGGTGAACCCCACCACCGCCGTCCGGCAGGCTCTCGCCGCCGCCGGACTCCACCACCCCGTCCAGGTCATCCGCACCACCAGGGACCGCACCCGCACCGTCGTCACCATCGGGTCCGGCACCGTGGTCGGGCCGCACACCACACTCGTGTGCGGTCCCGCCCACTGGGCAGCCCTCATCACCCCCATCCTCGCGGCCATGGACGGTGCCACCGCCGTCACCCACACCCCGTTCGCCCCCCTCGCCGCCCCCCGGATCCGGCTCACCATCACGTGGAGGGACCGGTGACCAACCACCACCCCACCGCCAGGGTCCGGTACGCACTCGACACCACCGCAGCCCCCGGAACCGACGACTACCCCATCGTCGCGGTCACGGACATCCGCACCGCCCGGGACTGGTCGCGGACCACCATCACCGTCGGGGCGGCCGCCCGCGCCATCCCCACCGGCCGCGTCCTTGTGTTCAACCCCGGATGGTGGGGAGAACGCGTGGCGACCGTGTGCCATGGGGTCGAAGGGGTCGACCGGGTCGACATGATCGTCACGTCCGGTGGGGTCGCCACGGTGACCGTCTGGTGGGACCGGCCATGGCCGCGAGGATGGAGGTCCCGGTGACCAGTTACCCGGAGGGCATCGACCCGGACCGGTGGCTCCGGCTGGCCGGTGCGGCCCACCGGGCGGGGTTGTCCCGGACCCGGTTCCGGTTCCTCGCCCACCTGGACCGCCCCGCGGGTGGTGGTGTCACGACCCTGTCCGTGCCTTCCGGTCGTCCCCCCGTGGTGCGTGGCCCGGTCCGGGCGCCCGCGTACCCGTCCGCGGTCGGGGGCCCGTTGGCGACGTTCCTGGGCGCGGTCACCGCGTTCCCGGACGTGGTCAGCGCACTGTTCCTCGGCGGGGGGATCGTCCAGGTGGAATGGGCCCCTGACCAGGGGGAACACACCCCCTAGGCACACCTGTTCCACGTGTGGTACAGTAGTGCCACAACAACAGATGGTCCCCCCCCGGAACCCCCCCCGGGGGGGACCACGCCAGAAAGGACACACCACCATGACCAACCTCACCACCACCAACCGCCAGATCGGCAACGCTCTCCGCAAGACCGCCCCCGGAACCACCGTCCGCACCGCGGGCAGCAACACCCTCCCCACCGGCGGCGTCACATTCACCTACCTGATCCGCACCGACGCCGACGCCGACCAGATCGACGCCGTGATCGAATCCCTGGAACTCCGGGTCACCGAGATCATCAACCGCCCCACCGGCGCCACCATCACCGTGTTCACCGGCACCGACTTCGAGTGGCAGGCGTACCTGGACGCCACCACCGCCGTGGACACCGACGACCACGTCGACAACGACATCATCACCACTTACAAGACGTTCCCCCACCAGTGGGTCAACCTCGCCGACCTCCGCGCCGCGCTCCACCACCCCCACCACGTCGTCACCGCCGCGCTGATCAGGCTCGCCGACAACAGCCGCATCCACCTCGCCCCCTGGGCCGCACAGTCCACCCTCACCGAGTCCGACCACGCCGCCGCCGTCACGTACGGGACCCGCCCCCAGCACATGATGGCCATGGACCAGGAAGAGCCGCTGACCCCGGCCACCACCACGGACACCGCCACGGCCGACCTGGACACCATCGACGATGACATCCACGGCACCGGCGCCCCCCACGCCGATTACGGGTACTGCGACTGCCCGGACTGCGTGGACGACGACTACGACGAGGACGCCGACCCCGACATGGACTACGACATGACGGACCTGATCGAAGAGTCCGAGCGGTGCGACAACCGGGTCGGAGCCGACCCGTTTGACGACGACCACCAGTGCATCCTTGACCGGGGCCACGACGGGCCGTGCACCGACACCCTCACCACCGCCATCGCCGACGGTATCGCCGCTATCGGCATCGCCGTGCGCAACGCCCGGCTGGTCGCCCTGCTCGACTACCTCACCCGCCAGTTCCACACGGTCTACGGTCTCCGGGCACCCGGAGACAACCGGGCCATCGTGGACGCCACCCTCACCACCATCCACCGAATGATCACCATGGTCGGCGGAATGATCGACCGCCACGACTACACCGAGACCGACGAATACCTCCACAACATGGTCGACCGGCTCACCACCCACCAGACCACTGCCGGTCAGTACCACACCCCCGCGGCCCGCACCTTCGCCGACGCCCTCCACCAGATCATGGTGGAGATCGAGGGCCACATCATCACCCGCTGACCACCACCACCACCCCCACCCCCACCCGGGGGTGGGGTACCCCCACAACCGGAGCCCGAACATGCTGACCCCCCGAACCAACCGCCACCACGCCATCGCCGCGTCCGCGATCACCGCGGCCGCCGACGCCATCCACGACCACACGAGTTCCCCCACGATCGCCCACTTGTTCGACCCCGACACCATCGCCCCCATCCACCCCGGCGACCCGGTCGACGACGAGATCGACAACCTCTCTGCCCTGTACCTCATCGACAACTGGTACGGGCAGGCCATGGAGTACGCCGGTCGGTACGGCCACGACCCCCGCCTCACCCTCGCCCTGGTCGGAATGATCAGGGAGTCCCTCACCACCCACGACCACCCGTTCACCGACCCCCACGGCGACAGCAGCATCAGGGCCGCCATCACCGAGACCGGGATCGACCCCACCGCCACCTACCACCCCGGCGGCGAGAACACCCACAGCGACACCTACACCGACGGCGCCAACACCATCCCCGCAGCCATCATCCGCACCGCCGCAGGACTCATCCGGCACCTCAACGACACCACCCCCCAGAAAGGAATCGAACCGTGACCGCCGCAACCCTCACCCTCGCCATCCTCGCGGCGAGCGTCCTCATGCCCATGTTCATCGGCCTACTCGCACCCTGGCGCGAGTGGGAAAGGACCCGGAAGTGAACCTGCTACTACAGGCCGCGTGCTTCGCGCTCGGTGTCGCCCTCTACCAACTCGCCAAGTTGCTGTTGCTCGCCTACCTCCGGGACCACCAGTGACCATCCTCATCACCGCACTCCTGTGGGTCGCGGCCGCCGCCGAGCTCCTACTCGCCGGGCTCATCGCCGGGACCCTCATCGCCCTGCTGCGATGGGTCACCCTCGCCCTCATCGCCTCCCTGCGACCCCGGAAGGGAACACAGCAGTAATGACACCCGAAGACCTGGAACAGGTCCTACAGAACATCGTGGACGCCCACACCGCGTCCTACGCCAACACCCCCTGGCCCGACGGAACCACCCCGGGCACCGACGACATCACCACCGCGATCGCCGCAGAACACATCCGGTACGCCGTCCAAGACGCACACCGCGCCACACTCGACTACATCCTCACCAGGATCACCGGCCCCGGACCCACAGCCCTACCCGACACCACCGAACCCGGAGACGACTACGACGTCCCCCCCACCAACGAACAGTGCGGCACCACCGTCCGCGTCGGAACCGCACACATCCGATGCCGACGCCTCGCCGACCACACCCCACCCCACTGCGGCCACAGAGCAGACACACCCGGGCGACTGTTGTGGTACGACCGATGACCCCCGACACCGCCCCCTGCCCCGTCTGCGGCCGCACCATCCAACTCCGCAAGGACGGCCGCATCGGGTGGCACGCAGGGGAACGCGCCACCCCCAACCCCGGTGGCACCCCCCGCGGCAACCGCCACGGCAACTGCCCCGGCTGGGGGCGCTACCCCCGCATAGAGGACCCCCGATGAACCTGGCCACTGCCTACATCATCACCGCGCTCGCGTGGGCCCTACTCGTCATCTCCGCCGTCGCCCTCACCACCGCACTCATCCACGCACTCATCACCCTCGCCCGGCGGATCACCCGCCGGTAGACACCACAGTGCCCCCCACCGCCGAAACGATGGGGGGCACTGTGGTGCGGTCTGTCCCTGGCAGGACCGACCCGACCCTACCGGGACTTCGACGTCAGGTACTCGGTAGACAGGATCGCGTAACAGTCCATGCACTGGACCTCACGCTTCGTAGTCTTGACCTTGCCGTCGTCCGACACCACCGTGTCGACGATCGTCGGGACATGGATATGGGGGCCGCCCCCATCACTGGACACGACCCCCACACCTACCCGGTCACACCCCCGACGAAGACGGCGGGGGGATCGGCCGACCGTTCACCGCGGTCACCGAGATCGTCTGACCGCAGTTCGCGCAAGCCACCCTGGTCTGAATGATCATGTGGGTGACCCCGGTCAGTTCCGTAACCTCCCGCGGCCCTGGAACGTGCTGCTTGCAACCCATCTCACTTCCCCTTCCTGCGATGCTTCCCGCCCTCGCTGGATTCATCCCTCTCCGCCCGGGTGAACCCCCGCACAGACACTTCCTCTGCCTCCCTCGCCGCGTCCCTCGCGGCCTGTCGTCGGTGCGCGTCGGAGATGTGTACCCGCTCCCCGCGGGTGTAGGTGGGGAAGCCGTCGTGGTCGGTCTCGCCGGTCGGGATCCGCCGGTAGATGGCGGGGTGGTCGTTCTCGGTCATGGCACCACTATACCGGACGTGGCGCACCCGTACCGCGTCCGGTAGGGGGAACACACACAGTCACCAACCGTCACCATTCGGATCGCGTAAACCCACTGACCGGCCCGTATCATCGACACATGGCACCCCGTACCCCCGATAACCTGACCCCCCGACCCACCTGCCACGCCCACAGCAAGACCACCGGGAAGCTCTGCGGCCGACCCGCCGTCCCCGGCGGCAAGGTCTGCCGGTGGCACGGCGGAGCCGCCCCACAAGTAGCGAGGAAGGCCGCGATGGTGCGGACCATCGAACAGATCAGGGAGAACGGCGGGAAGGTCAACGACCCCGCCGCGCAGATGCTCGAAATCATGACTGCGTCCGACACCATGTGGCGCCTCTACTCGTCACTCCTGGACAAGACGTGGCAGGCAGCCCAGACCGGGGCCGACCCACAAACCCCCATCGAACTGGACGATGACCAGTACATGGCCGTGGCCGCGGGACTCGCCGGGATGGGGGTCCGGGCGTTCGTCACCCCCACCAGGGCCGCGGGCAAGGCCCCCGGTGAGGTGATCATCACCGGGGAACAGGTCAGCGCGCTCGCCGACCTGGAAATGAAAGCCCGTGACGTCGCCATGCAACACGCTCGGATCGCGTTCGCCGCGGGACTCGCCGACCGGGAACTGAAACTCGCCGAGCGCTTGGTCGACCGGGTGTTGGGTGCCGTGAACGCCGCCCTGGACGCGGCAGAAACCACCCCCGAAGCACACGCCGCAGGAAGACTCGCGGCCGCCGACTACCTACAGACCGCGTAATCCCCACCACCACACACCCGTGTCCTACAGTGCAGGTCATGGGACCTACCACCCACCACGCGATTACCACCCGACTCGGGGCGCCACCACCAGCACTGTGGCGCCCCCTACGCAAGGCATCCGGGCTCACCCTCGCCGACGTCGCCGGACGCGTCGGTGTCGCCCTCCAAACCGTGCACCGCTGGGAGATCGGCGCCAGCCACCCCACCGGACCCGCCGGAACCACCTACGCCGGGTTCATGCGGGAACTCGCCGACCTAGCCGACCAGGAAGGGGTCACCGTGACCACCCACGGCACACACCCCGATGGCACCTGCACATGGTGCGGCCGGGAAGCATCCTGACACCATGACCACCGCCAGCCCCGACCCCCTACGCATAGCCGCCGACCGGCTCCGGGCATCCGTCACCGACGACCCCATCGCCAAGGGCCGCCGGGGCTGGTGGTGCGACAACCCCGACTGCGACGGACAACCACACGACACCTACACCACCAACCACGCCAGGGCCGCACAACGCACCCCCGTCGGGGACTGGTACACGTGGCTCATCCTCGCCGGACGTGGGTTCGGGAAGACCCGCACCGGCGCGGAAGACATGGCCCGCTACATGATCGACAACCAGGGGGTGCGGTGCGCCATCGTCGCCCCCCGCTACGCCGACGGCCGCGACACCTGCGTAGAGGGCGAGTCCGGGATCCTCGCCGTACTCGACCGGTACGGCCACACCGACCAGAACGGGCGCCGCTGGAACCGGTCACTCGGCGAACTCATCCTCACCAACGGTAGCCGCGCCAAACTGTTCTCCGCCGAAGCACCCGACGCGCTACGCGGCCCCCAACACCACCGGGTGTGGGTAGACGAACTCGCACAAGTGTTGAAACGGAACCCCGACACATGGTCACAGGTGATGTTCGGGCTCCGACTCGGCCGCGACCCCCGCGCCATCGTCACCACCACACCCCTGCCCCTGCAAGGCATCCGGGAGTTGCTCACCGACGACCACTGTGTCGTCACCCGCGGATCCACCTACGACAACGCGGGCAACCTCGCCGCACCCGCGCTCGCGAAACTCCGATCCCAGTACGAGGGCACCCGGCTAGGCCGTCAGGAACTGGACGGGGCCCTCATGGACGACGTCCCCGGTGCACTGTGGGCCAGGGCGTGGTTGGACCGGGACAGGGTGTGGCGGCCACCCACCCTGGACCGGGTCGTGGTCGCTGTCGACCCCGCGGTCACCAGTGGTGAGGACAGTGACGAGACCGGGATCGTGGTCGCCGGGGTCGGACCCATCATCGACGGACACCGGCCCGTGTGGGTGCTGCGGGACGCGTCCCTACGCGCCACCCCCGACGCGTGGGCACGCCGGGTCGACGACATGTACCGGGAGTACGACGCGGCCGAAGTGGTCATCGAAACCAACCAGGGCGGTGACGCCTTGATCGCACTGCTACGGACCGTGAACCCCAACCTCCCGATCACCAAGGTCATCGCGAAAAAGGGGAAACGGGTCCGCGCGGAGCCGGTCTCCGCCCTGTATGAGCAGGGCAAGGTCCACCACGTCGGGAAACTGGACACCCTAGAGGATCAACTGTGCACGTGGACACCCGACGACCCGAAGAGCCCGGACAGGCTAGATGCGCTTGTGTACGCTGTGTTACAACTAACGGGTGGTGGGCGTGCGTCCGCGTTTTTCACCGCCCTCCGGAAGGGAGCGTGACCCGACGTGGCACGTCGAACCGTCGGAATCCGCCGTCCGACCCCACGCCCCCGACGGGGCCTCACCGCGAAAGCCACCCTCCCCGGGGTCGGGGCACTACCGTCCGGCACCGGGCTGGTCGACGTTCAACCCGCGATGAACGCGATGCGGCAGGCCACCAGGGGGCAGGCCACCACCAACAGCCCAGGGCTGATCGACACCGAACCCCTACCCCGACACCCCGCCGCGTTCGTCGCCGCGTTCGGCCCCGGCGTGCCCCTGGTACCACAGGCACTACAGCCGTCACCCACCCCCGGTGGGCAGGCCGAACCCCGCCGGTGGGAATACCCCATCACGTGGAACCTTTCGACCGCGTCCGGTCGACCGGTCCCGTGGGCGACACTCAGGGACACCGCCACGATCGACCTAGTCCGGCGGTGTATCGAGAAACGGAAGAGTGAGCACGTCGGGCAGCCGTGGGACTTCACTCTCACCCCGCGGGCCATGGAGTCCGCCGGTGCGGACACCCCCGCCGAACAGCGGGCCATGCGGGAACAGTACGCCGACCACATCAGCCGTCTCACCGAATGGTGGGGCACCCCCGACAAGACGAATGACCTCCCGTTCGACCAGTGGCTGTCGAACGCTTTAGAGGAGTTGCTTGTCCTTGACGCTCTGGCGATTTTCCCGCGGGTCACGTACGGGGGACAGTTGGCGTCCCTGGAAATCGTGGACGGCGCCACGATCAAACCCCTACTGGACGTCCGCGGGAACCGACCCACCCCACCGGATCCCGCGTACCAGCAGTGGCTGTACGGGTTCCCGCGGGGGGAGTACACCCGGGGAAGTGAGGAAGCGGGGTGGGAGGGGCAGGCCGGTGACCTGATCTACACGGCCCGCACGGTCCGGTCGACCAGCCCGTACGGGTACAGCCCAGTGGAGCAGTCCTTGCAGTCCGCGTCCCTGTGGATCCACCGTCAGCAGTGGATGTCGAGTGAGTACACGGACGGGACACTGCCCACGTCGTTCCTCACGGTCGATGACACCGCCGCGTCCATGACCCCCGAACAGCTCCGGGCATGGGAGGTGTCCCTCAACGACTACTACGAGGGGTCGAACGGGAACCGGCACCGGCTCCGACTGCTCCCCGGTGGTGTGGCCCCGGTGTCCACGTCAGATGTGGCGGAACGGTACAGCCCGGACTACGACTACTTCCTGGTCAAACTGGTCTGTTCCCACTTCGACGTGGACCCCACCGAGATTGGGTTCGCCCCGTCCGGTGGGTTGGGTGGGAAGGGTTTCAGTGCGGGGCAGCAGGACACGAAGTGGCGGAGTGCGATCGAACCGTGGAACCGGTTCCTGTCGTCCCTGATCAACCGGATCAGTGCCCAGTATCTGGGGATGCCCCCGGAGCTCACGCACGCGTTCCTCGGGGCGGAGTCCGAGGATGAGAAGTCCGCGGACGACATCGGTGCTGCCCGCGTGAATTCCGGCCGGGCCACACTGAACGAGGACCGGGACAGGGCTGGTATGCCCCGGTACGACGGGGAGTGGGCGGACACCCCGATGGTGATGACCGGGTCGGGTCCGGTGTGGATTCCGGGTGCGTGGGATGACGCGATGGCGCCCCCTGCGCCGGTGCCCGCGGCCCTGGTCGCGGCGCAGGGGGGTGTGCCCCCGTCTCCCGACGCGGCACCCCGCCCGGAGAGCGCTTCCCCGCCGGGATCGGACGGCCCCGACTACACGGTGAAGACCGACAGGGGTGATGCCCGGGGGCGAGCGGCAGGCCCGAGTCGAACGGGCCCTGCTGAACCACGACAGGGTCGTCACCCCGGCGCGGGCACGTATCGGCCGGGGTTTACGTGGGACCGTGCGTGACGTGACCAGTCTCGCTACGGCCCTGGTCCAGGCCGCACGGGACGGCCACGGCACCCCACACGAACTGCGGGCACTGGTGGGGCGGGGGTTGGTCCGCAACGCGGGGGTCGACGCGTTGCGGACCCTGTACCGGGCCGCGTGGGAGCAGGGAGCCAAGACAGCACGGGACGCGGTCCGCGCCGTCCGGCCGACGGTGAAGGCGGACACCTCACCACCCCCACCGCCGGGTGTCCCACCGCCCGCGGCTGCCCCGGTCCCGATGGTGGATGTGGTGGCGTTCCTTGCGTCGGCTGATCAGGTGTGGGACGGCATCGCGGATCATGTCGGTGACCAGATCGCGGATGTGGTCGTGTCCCTACTGGCCAGTAACGGCAACGAAGGGGTGAGCGTGGCGGAGGTCGAGTCCGCGATCCGGGACGTGACCGGCGCACCCCACGCCGACATGATCGCCCAGACCGAGACGACCAGGGCCCTCACCGCCGCCGCGTACGACCAGTACCACACGTTGGGTGTCCGGCGGGTTGAGTTCCTCGCCACCGACGACCCGAAGGTGTGCCCGCGGTGCGCGGCGAACGAGGACCAGGGTCCGGTGGATATCGGGGCGGAGTTCGTGAACGGCGCCCCGCCGGTCCACCCCCGCTGCCGGTGCGCGGTCGAACCCGCGTTCAGCGACGATGACATGATCACCGATCTTGGGGACACCAGTGGATGACCACCCGGGAGACACGGAACGGCTCATGCGGTACTGGGCCGAGGGAGAAGGAGCGGCGAAGATCCGGTGGGGTGAGCCGGGTGATTTCGACCGGGCCGTCCGCCACCTCACCGAAGTGGGTGTCCCGTTGGGTGAGGTGAAGGGGTTGGCAGCGAACTTGCACCACCGTGCGCTCGGTGTGTGGCCCGGTAAGGAACACACCAAGACGACGGAGGGAAGCACCGTGGACGACACGGGTGTGGTGGAAAAGGCCGGCCCGCACGGGTACATCCACGGGTGGGTGTTCGTGGGTGTCCCCGGCGCCGGTGGTGACGGTGGGAAGGGTAAGGAACTGGTCGGTGCCCTGGAACACGCGGGTGCCGCAGCGGAGGAACACCACCCCACCGGGCAGGTACTCCACAACGGCAAGGGGCGCGCCGTGGCCCTGTCCGATGAGGAGGCCCGACATTTCGAAAGCCTGTCACCGGAGGACAGGGTGAAGTACGCGGACGCCCGGTTCGGGGGGAAGTCCCACGCCGCGGCGACCGGGGGGCACGAACCGGCCGCACCGAAGATCACACCGCACCCCACTGCGGCACCGAAGACCCCCGGGCACGCGGCACCCGCGGCCCTGTCCCGTGCGCCGGTCGGGGGGTCCGTCGCTCTGGGTGGGAAACCGGGTGGGCCGATGACGATCTCCCCGTCCGGTGGTGGTCCGGCCGTGACCGTGACCGCCAAGGACAAGGCCGATGTGAAGGCCAAGCTGAACAACAACGGTGCGATGGCGTACACGTCAGCGCGGCTTAAGGGCAACAGCCACGAACAGGCTATGGCGATCGGGCAGCGGATCGGCGCCAAGACAACGACGCGCCGTAAGGCGGACGGAGAGGGCGAGGTGGGCACGGTGGGTGACACTGTCGTGGTGGAGGGTATGGACACGGCGGACGTGGCCGCCGTGTTCGACCTGGAAAAGACCGTGGGTGAGGTCGACGCGCACGGGTGGGTGCCGATCAGCAAGTCGACCGCCCTGGACGACGGGACGGTGGTCGTAGAGGGCATCGTCTCCGACAGTGGGATCGACTCAGATCAGCAGATCGCGGACCCGACGTGGTTGGACGGTGCGGTCGGCGAGTGGTTCAGGTCGGGTGGGAATATCCGGGAGCAGCATGACCCCCGTAAGGCCGCGGGGGTGGCCGTGGACTACCGGGTCGACTCCGGTGCGCATCGTGTGGTGGCGCACGTGATCGACCCGACCACCGCGGCGAAGGTCAAGTCGGGTGTGCTCCGGGGGTTCTCGTTCGGGGCATCCGGGGCCCGTGTGGTGGCGGACAAGGCCGCGCGGGGCGGCCGGATCGTGGACGGACGGATCTACGAAGTCTCGCTGGTGGACCGTCCCGCGAACTCGAGGTGTGTGGCGACCCTGGTCAAGACCGACGACGGGGGTGGTCTCGCCCTGGTGGATGAGATCACGGTGGTGGAGCGGCCACCGACCCCGGCGGAGGTGTTCGGTGGGGTCGTGAAGCGGGACGTGTCGCAGGACACCCGGGAGTCCCTCGCCGACCAGGGCAAGGCCCTGCCGGGGGGTGGGTTCCCGATCGCGAACGTGGCTGACCTCCGGAACGCGATCCGGGCGGTTGGCCGGGCGAAGGACCCCGCGGCCGCGAAGGCACTGATCATCCGGCGGGCTAAGGCACTGGGCCGCACCGATCTGCTGCCGGACGGGTGGGACGACTCGGCCAGCAAGGCTGACGGGGACGGTGCCGACGACGGGTCGTGGACCCACGACCCCACCGCGGTCGCACAGGTGCGGGACGGCCTGATCGACATGATCCGGGCCGAACTCGCCGAACTCGAAAACGGTGAGGACGAACTCTGCGACATCACCCAACTGCTGGTCGCACTGAAGATGTACATGGCGTGGTGGTCGGCGGAGTCCGACCACGGGGAGACCGAGGACCCGTACCCGTCCGGTGACACGGACAGTGACGATTCCGGCCCCGGTCAGGCTATGCTGACGTTGGCGGACGGCAGTGTCCGCCCCGGTCCCGTACCGGGACACAACGACACCACCATCCACGTAGCCAAGACGGAAACAGAGGAGCCCCGGGTGGAACCGGACCCCGAACTGACTGCCCTGGTGAAGACCCTTGCCGACAGGGTCGAGTCCCTGTCGACGGAACTCACGGTTTTGAAGTCGACCCCCATTACGGGTGGACCCGCACGGTTCCGGACGGCGGACCAGTCCGCCGCAGCAGCTCGCCGGGAGGCACTGGTGGTGGAGAAGACCCGACTGCGTGATGCGGTCGAACACTCCACCGGGGCGCTGCGCACCGGGTACACGGAGCGGCTCCGTGGTGTGGAGGCAGACCTACTGAAAATGAACGGTGGTGCACGATGACGCTGACAGCGTCCCCGGAGAACATGTTCTCCGACGTGAAGGGCAACCCGGTTGCTCTGAGTGAGCGTTTCGACGCTTTCAAGTCCGCTCTCGCGTCCGCCCCATGGGGGCAGGTCGGGAACGACGGCCAGACCACGGCGGGAAACCTGGACGTTCACCCCCTCGGTGACGGACAGGGCAACAACGGTCTCGGGAACTTCGTTGTTTCCAAGAGCGTCGCGGCCAACCCCGCTGACAAGCTCCGGGAACTCGCGAACAACCCCCTGATCAGCAAGGCGATCGGGGATGAACTCCGGTCGTCTCTGGTGGATCGTCTGGACGGGGTGGTGGAGAAGGACCTGTCCCTCACCAACCCGCTCTCCACCGGACTGGTGCTGTTCGATCTGAAGGCCCCGTCGGAGTTCCTGGTGCCGGTGGAGACTCCGATCCGGAACCGGACCCCCCGCACTCAGGGTGTGGGCACCAGTTACCGGTTCAAGCAGATCACCGGTATCTCGGGTGCGCAGACCACTGCGGGTGTGTCCCCGGTGTTCCCCGGGTTCACGGACACCACCGAACTGGACATCACCACGACCGGGTCGGCCACCCCGACGTACCTGAACCGGCCCCCGATGATCAGCTACGCGGGTGTCGACAAGCAGGTCAGTTACATGCAGTTCGGCCTGTCGGACAAGGTCCCGTGGTCGGCTGAGTTCGCGGGTCAGGGGTTCCAGGATCTTCGGTCCCTGTCCCAGACGAGTGTCTTGTACGCGTCCATGCTCTCTGAGGAGCGGGTCATGCTGTACGGGCGTGGCACGTCTGGGAACGGTTTCTCCGGGACGATCACCACCCCGACGGGTGTGATGGGTGCGGCCCGGTCCGCGAACGCTGGTGAGACCGGGATCAGCGGTTCGGCGACTCTGACGGTGTGGCTGGTCGCGGACACCGGTTTCGGGACCGCGCCCGCGGTCCAGGCCGGTACCGGTGTGGCGGTGACCGCCGGGCAGGTTCTCCCGGTGACCGTCCCCGCAACCGCTGGTGCGTACACGTACCGGGTGTTCGTGTCCACTAACGGGTCCCCGACGACCGCGAATGCGTTCTACTACGGCAACGTGGGTGCGTCGTTTGTTTTGCAGGGCACCATGCCGACTTCCGGGACCGCGGCGTCCGCTTTCTCCGCGAACTCGTCCGCCCTGTCGGGGTCGTACGACGGGATCATTCCGATCGTGACCGGCACCAACTCCGGTTACGTCAGGAACCTGAACACGACCCTGTCGGTGACCAACCCCGGCAACGAGTTCAACACGGCGTTCGCCGCGATGTACGCCCAGAACCTCGCCAACCCCGACGAAATCCTCATGAACGGATTGGACAGGAAACAGCTGTCCGATACGTTGAAGAACGCCGGGAACGTCAACGGTTACAAGCTGGAAATCGCGGCTGACGGCCTGTCCGGTCATCAGGTGGGTACCGTGGTGTCGGGTATCCAGAACGAAGTCACTGGCAAGCTGGTGGACATCACCGTCCACCCGTACCTCGCGCAGGGTACCGCCCCGATCCTGTCCCACACGCTACCCTTCCCGAACAGCAACGTCACCAGCTGCTGGGAGGCCAGGAACGTTCAGGACTACGTGGGGATCAACTGGCCGGTCATCGCCACCACCTACGACACTTCGTCGTACTGGTTCGGGACTTTCTTCTGTCACGCCCCGGCGTGGCAGGGTGCGATCACCGGGATCGTCGCGGCCTAAGCGCAGTAGAAACCCCCCGCGTCCGGATTGGGTCACGCCGCGGGGGGTTGACCCACACAGTACCCGATAGTGAGGTGACACGGTGGCGTTGGTGCTCCCCGTCCGGGCGGTTGATGTGTCCCGCCCCGACGGCCGGAAGACGGCGTACCGGACCCGTGCGGACGGGACTGTGGAGCCCCGGTCCGCGCACGACGAACGCGCGCTGCGGGAGGCGGGAGCGGTGACGGCGGGTACCGCGGTCGGCCGCGCGGCGCAGGGCCGGACATGCACGGACTGTGGTCGGGTCGGTTTCTTCGTGCGGTGTGGCCGGTGCGGTGGGGTGTGCTCGTGACCACCACCGTGCCCCCGTTCTACGCGAACAGCTACCTGACGGTCCAGGAATACAAGGAATCCCCGACTGCACTGGACGCGCGGACCCTGGTCCCGGACCGTCCGGGGACCACACAGGACGAACAGCTTGCCGGACTGATCCAGCAGGCCAGCCGGTTTTTGGACAACATGGCCCGGCAGGAGCTGTACGCGTCCGTCCAGACACAGAGTGATGATGTGCGGGTCAACCGGCAGGGGTTCGCCGTGCTCCACGCACAGCAGGACCGGGCCACTCAGGTCACCGGTTTCGCGTGGGGGATGTCCCCCACATCACTGACCGCACTGTCCACGGTCACCCCCACCCAGTACCTGATACAGGACAACAGGATCTTGTTCAGCTTGTCTCCCGCGGGGAACTTGTCGTGGGTCGGTGGCCTGAACGTGGGGATGCCGGTCAACACCCGGAACCTGTACGTCCGGTGGTCGTACATCGCGGGGTGGTGCACCACGGTCCTGTCGGGTGCCGCGGCGGTGGGGGCCACGTCGGTCACGGTCGCGGACCCGTCGGGCCTGTACCCGGGTGCCGCGGTGCGTGTCGCCCAGGGGTCACAGGCGGAACAGGTCACGGTTGCGGGGTCGTGGGTGTACGGGCAGGCCACGGTCCCCCTCACCGCGCCCCTCACGTACGGGTACGACCAGGGGTCCGGGGTCAGTAACGTCCCGGACGACATCCGACGGGCCACGGTCATGGCCACGTCGGCGTACATCAAAGCCCGGAAGTCGGGTGGGTTCGTCCTGGGGGGCGTGTCGGGCACTGTGGACCAGACCACGGACCAACAGGTGGGGTCCGATCTGGCACAGGCAAGGGAGATCGCCCAACGGTACGCATTGAAGGCATCGTGATGGGTGGTTCGAACATCGGGCTGGTGCGGTCGGCGGTCGCCGCGTACCTGACGAACGCCCGGATCCCCGGACTGGACACGGTGTTCAAACACGCACCGTTCGATGAGGGGGAGATCGCGTGGAACGTGATCGCCGCCCCAGGCCAGGAAGCGTTGACGTTCGGGGTCGTTTTCGTGGACGCCGCCCGGGACCAGATGATCGCGATGGACGGCCGGGGTGGCCGTAGGGCTACGACGTACGACGTGGTGTTCGCGGTGATGACCCGGGACATCTCGGGTGATTCACAGGCCGCGGGTGACCGGTGGGACGCGGTGACCGCGGGGGTGAAGGGTGCGCTCATGGCGGACCCCGCGTTGGGGACGGACCAGTCCGTGTCCGGGGTGATCGAGGCGGGTACCCGGTCCCTGTCGATCGGGTACGGCCGCCCGGAACGGTACGGGGAGGGGAACACTTGGGCCGCGGTGGCTGAGTTCAGTTTCCAGGTCACCGCATACGAGTGGTCCACATGAGACGGAAGTAGGTGGCGTGATGGTGCACGTGTACAGGTTCGCGGGTGAGTCGGAGACGGCGTTCCCGGGGTTGGGGTTCACTGTGGCCCCTGGGGATGTGGTGAGGGTCGAATTCCTTCCGGATGATGTCCGGGGCATGTTCGTTGAGGTCGTGGACGGACAGCAGGAGCCGCCGGTGGCGTCCCCGTCGGGGGACACTACCGGGGACGATGACAAGGGCAAGCCGCGCGCCACCCGGCGTTCGGCTAAGTAGAGAGGGGCAGTCGGGTGGCCACCGGATCGACGGCAAGTAGTTATCAGTCAGTACTGGGGATCGCGAAGGAAGCGACCCCCGGTACGCCGGTCGCCGCGACCGCGTTCATCCCCGTCCGGGACATCAAGCCCAAGCCGAACATCCGCAAGCTGATGGACAGTTCGTGGCGTGGGTCGATGGTGGATGTGGTCGGTGTCCAGGCCGGTGTCCAGTCGGCGGAGCTGTCGGTGTCGGGGGACGCGTTCCCGGACACGATCCCGTGGCTGCTCGCTGGCCTGTACGGGTCGGTGACGACTACCGGGTCGTCTGCCCCGTACAGCCACGTGATCACATTGTTGAACAGTGGTAACGGTCAGCCGACCGCCTACACGGTGACGGACAGTGACCCCCTGTCGACGCGGCAGTACGCGTCGTCGAGAGTGACAGAGCTGAAACTGTCCTGGTCGTCGGAGGAGCTCCTGAACTACGACGTGACGTGGATGTCGTGGATGGGTACCCCCACGACCGCCCCGACCACGTCGTACACGACACTGCTGCCAGCCCCGTCGTGGCAGTGCGCCGCGTCGGTCGCCGGCAGCGCGGTGTCGAACCTCCGCGAGGTGGAGATCACCTGGAAGAGGAACGACGCGAACCCGATTTTCACCCTGGCGAATCAGACCAGCCCGTACGAAATCCACGTCGGCCCCCTGTCCGCGGAAGTGAAGCTGACGTGGGTGGCGGCCACGGAACAGCCTCTTCTGGACCTGTTGGCGAACACTTCACAGGCCCTGCAACTGAACCTGACGTCGGGTGCCGGTGCTGGGCTCACCCAGATTCAGGTGGCGTCGTCGGCGTTCATGTACACGGGGGTGGAGAAGGACAAGGGGTCTTCGTGGATCGAGTACTCGGCGACCGGGGTGTTCGTGGGTGCGACGGCCGACGCGGGCGCGTCGGGCGGGTACTCTCCGGGGAAGATCACTGTGCAGAACGCGGTCACGTCCGGCACGTACGCCTGACCGGGGCCGCGGGGAGGGACCTACCATGACGTACCAGATCACCCTGAAATCGGGTGCCACTGTCGACCTCCGGGACGCGTCGGAGATTTCGATGCGGGCAAGGAACCGGCTCCGGGCGTCGCTCGGGTTGACCGGGGATGCCGCCACGAAGGGGCTTGGTGCCCTGGACGCGTCAGCGTTCCAGGCCCGGTACACCGAGGAAGCGTTCGTGATCACGGTGGTGGGGTGGACGTGTACCCCGCTGGCCGGTGCGCCCCTGGAATGGGGTGGCGTCCTGCCCACCCCGAGTGCGGATGACAGGGCCCTGGACTTCCTGTCCGCGTCGGACGCGACCGGGATCGAACCGCACGTGAACAACCTGTTGGGGTTGATCTTCCCGTCGTTCGAGCCGGACCCGACCCCGGGGTCCCCTACGATCAGCTCGGAGGGCTGAGAACGGCCCTCCGCACGGGCAGGGTGCGGAGGGCTCTCCCCGAGCATTACGAGCCGTACCGGCTGATGAGACTGTTCCCCGGGCTGTCCTATGAGGATGTGATGGGGTTGCCCGCGGGGTTCGCGATGTGGGCGTTCCAGTTCGACCGGGTGGAACGTGAGATCGAGTCGGACCAGATGAAAGCGGCGTCGGGTGGCTGAGTACGTGGTCATTCAGGGTGGGGTCGAGTTGCGGCTTGCCCTGAACGCGATGGCCGCACGTGAGGACCGGGCCACCCGGTTGGCGGTGCGGGAACTCGCCGCACGGCTGATCAGGTACGCGAAACGGGAAGCGTCGGGCCCTGCCCGGGGGGGTGGGGTGCGGCGGAACCGGAAGGGTGAGGTCGTACCCCACCACTCGGGTGGGCCCGGTGTGGTGACCGGTCACCTACGCCGGTCGATCCTGGTGTTGAACGAGGGGCGGCAGGGGCCGTTTTCGTGGTTCACGCGGGTCGCTCCCCGGACCCCGTACGCGCGTCGCCTGGAACTGGGGTTCGTCGGGGCTGACTCGCGGGGTCGCCGGTACACGCAACCCCCCTACCCGTACATGCGGCCCGCGTTGCGCAAGGTCGACGCGGAAGCGAATAAGGTGTTCGTGCGTGTGTGGCGCAAGGCAGAGGAGGGGTAACCGGTGGCCGATGAACTTCCCCCCGTTGTCGCCCGGCTGATCGCGGACACCAGTGACTTCAATGAGAAGTTCCGTGCCGCGGCGGTAGAGGCTGACAAATCGAACGGGAAGACCGAGGAATCGTCCAACCGGATGGGGAAGACCGTCCACACGGTCTTCAAAGCCATGGGCGAAGACGTCGGTGCGACCGTGTCTGAGTTCGCGACACTCGCCAAGTACATGGCGATCCTGGGTGCGGCGTCCGCGGCGGGGACGATCGCGGCAGGTGGTGTGATCGCGGCGGTCCCGATCGTGTTCGCGGGTGCCGCAGCGAAGATCCTTGCGGACAACGAGAAAGTGAAGGCGTCGTTCACCAGTCTCGGTGATCACGTGAAGACGAGCCTCACGTCCGCGGCACAACCCCTGGTCCCCGTTTTTCAGAACGTTGCGGGTCAGCTACGGTCCGCGTTCGACAGTATTCTGCCGTCGATCCGGACGATCTTCTCATCGCTCGGACCCCTGGTGACCACCCTCACGTCCGGCATCACCGCGTTCGCGACGAACGCCATGCCCGGGCTGGTCGACGTGGTCAAGTCCGCGGGTCCGGTCATGACCGGCTTGAAAGACCTTTTCTCCGGGTTGGGTGACGGGCTGGGTGCCCTGCTGTCGAACATTGCACGGGCGGCCGCCCCGATCGGGTCGGCGTTCACCACCCTGGGCGCGATGATCGGCCCCATACTTGACGATCTTGGCCGGGTGTTGGGTGATCTGGCCCGTGCGGGTGCGCCGATCCTGAACGCGTTGCTCCCGATCGTGGAAGAACTGGTGTTCGCGTTGGCGGACGCGTTGGGCCCGGCGTTGGACGGCATCGGGTCGTCGGTGTCCACGGCGCTGTCCGCCCTGGCGCCGGTCGCGTCCGCGTTCGGGGACCTGATGCGGGCCA
>Ga0228698_1000739_pt1 | contig 20597 bp, 19 predicted proteins | sample McNCre117_Aug_MG_FD_178015 | JGI IMG/M metagenome (GOLD analysis project Ga0228698, IMG submission 178015) | Freshwater microbial communities from McNutts Creek, Athens, Georgia, United States - 1-17_Aug_MG | ecosystem: Environmental > Aquatic > Freshwater > Creek | place: USA: Georgia...
CGCCCCGCGCGGCTCACGGCGCGGGGTGCGCGGCGGCCCATACCCGCCAGGCCAGAGGGAGCAGGGCGCGCAGGCGCGCCAGCCGTTCGGGCAGAGCCGGGTGTGTGGCCACCACCGGCGGCGGGGGGGTGGTGTTCGCTTCAGAGGCTTCGTGATCGAGGAAGGCCAGCTGCCGATCCGGCCGATGGCCGGCCGCGGCGGCCAGCAGCAGGCCCAATTCGTCGGCCTCGAATTCGCCCTGCTGCAGCGCCGGCGCCATCGCCCGAAGCAGCCCGAGGTTGAAGTCCATTTCGACGTACATGTCCTGCACGCTGCGAGGGACCTGACGCGGCAGCAGCAGCCGGGCGAAGGTCAGGGCCTGGCGTTCATGCTCAAGGATGCTGTGCGACATCTCGTGCGCGAGCACGAAGGCCAGTGCGGCGTCATCGGCGCCGACCTCACGGTCGATGAACGGCTCGGAAATCAGCACCTGCCCGCCCGGCAGGGCCAGCGCTTCCACATCCTCCAGGCGCACCACCGTCAGGGTCCACGGCAGGGCGTACGCCCGCAGCGATTGCCCACGGGCCTGCACGACCAAGTCAGCAAAGAGCCGATTCAGGCGCGCACAGTGCGTCGAGCAGCCCAGGCTTCGTCGCTCCTGCGCCCGCTGCACGATGCCGATCAGCTGCCCGGATGCGCTTTGCTCCACTTCTTCGGCCGTCCATCCCAAGGCCACCGGCTCGTAAGTCAGCGGCTCGGCCGCCACCCCGGATGCGGCTGCCAGCCCGAGCCAGAGCCCCCGCCACAGCCACCCGCGCATGCGCTTGAACATGGTTGCCACCTCCTGAGTGCGCCGCCGGCCGCCAGCGCTGAGGACAACCTTAGCCCCGTGACCGCGTCATGACCATCCTGTGAAACGGAGCGAAGGCGTTGCGGCGGGCCGCTTCGCGGACGGCTGCACACTCACCGGCGGGCGATACCCCCCCATCGGGTGGAGGCCGCCGCCAGCCGAGCGACCGGATTCCACCGGGAGAATGTGTGCGACGCGTTCAACCGCACTGGATGTGCCCACCATGCCCAATCCGATCCGCCACGCCCGCCCCCACATCGCCGCTGCTGTGCTGATGGCCGCCGCCGGTCTGGTTCAGGCGGATGAGCCCACGGCCCCGGCCCCGGCCGAGTCCACCGGCGCCGCACCCGTCGCCGCTTCGGCCCCGTCGGCCGCCAGCGCGCTGGAGCCCGTCACGATCCGTGGCAGCAGCCGCCTGCCCGAGGTGGCCGGCCAGCGCAGCGTCAGCGCGCAGGAGCTGCGCGCGGTGCCCGGCAGCTTCGGCGATCCGCTGAAGTCGCTGCAGAGCCTGCCGGGCGTGGCGGCGGCGGCCGACGGGTCGAGCGACCCGGCGATTCGCGGCTCGCGCCCGCAGGACAATCGCTTCCTGATCGACGGGCTGCCGGCCGGGCGGGTCTTCCACGTCGGCGGGCTGACCAGCGTGCTGCACGCCGACCTGGTCAACCGCTTCGACCTCTACGCCGCCGCCTTCGGCCCCGAGTTCGGCAACGCCACCGGCGGCGTCGTCGACGTCAAGCTGCGCCGCCCGCGCACGGACCGGCTCGGCGGCTCGCTGGACCTGGGCCTGCTCGGCGCCGACCTGCTGCTCGAAGGGCCGCTGGCGGAGAATCAGTCCTTCTACTTCGCCGGCAAGCGCAGCTGGATCGACCTGCTGGTCAAGCAGGCGTCGAACGGCAAGGGCGAAGGCAGCGACGGCGCCATCGTGCAGATGCCGCGCTACAGCGACTACCTGGGCAAGTACTTCTGGCGGCTCAATGAGACGCACGAGCTGCGCGCGCACGTCAGCGGCGCCTCGGACACGCTGGAGCTGGAAATTCCTGCCGACTCCAAGCTCGCCAAGCAGGAGCCGGTGTTCACTGGCGAGGGGCGCTTCCACGGCAGCGACCACACCGAGGCCCTCACGCTGGAGAGCCACCTGGACAGCGCCGATGCGGTCAACCGCCTGTCGGTGGGCCTGCACACGATGCGCGGCGACAACCAGCTGGGCACCGCGCTGCGGCTGACCGAAACGCAGCGAGATCGATTCCTGCTCGAAGAACTGCGCCTGACGCCCGCCCCCGCGCACACGCTGACGCTGGGCGGCGAGCTGCATGAGCTGACCAGCACCTACGCGCTGAACCTGCGCAACGCCCACTGCACCGAATTCAGCGCCGACTGCGACTACTCCAGCGCCGATGAGGTGGCCACCGCCGACCAAATCACGCTCAAGGTCAGCACGCTCTACGCCAAGGAGCGCTGGCAGTTCGCGCCCACCTGGGCCGCCACCGTCGGCGTGCACCACAGCCGCGACAGCTACCTGCAGCGCAGCGACACCGAGCCGCGCCTGGCGCTGGAGTGGCAATGGTCTCCCCAGACGCTGCTCAGCGCCGGCTGGGGCCGCTACAACCAGATTCCGGATGGGCCGCAGATCGCCCGCGGCATCGGCAACCCCGAGCTGGACCACCTGCACGCCACGCACAGCGTGCTGGGTCTGTCGCAGACCTGGGGCGAGGGCTGGACCAGCCGCGTCGAGCTCTACCGCAAGTCGCTGCGCGACCTGGTGGTGGCCGACGCGACGAGCCGCTACGTCAACGGCGGCAGCGGCACGGCCCAGGGCGTCGAGCTGCTGCTCAAGCGCAACGCGCTGCCCGGCGAGGCCCTGTCGGGCTGGCTGTCGCTGAGCTGGGCGCGTTCACAACGTCACAACGACCTGACGGGCGAGGACTTCCGCTTCGCCTACGACCAGCCGCTGATCGCCCACCTGGTCGGCGTGTGGCGGCTCGGCCAGGGCTGGCAACTCAGCGGCAAGTGGACCTACCACAGCGGCCTGCCCGACACCGCCATCGTCGGCAGCTACACGGACAGCAGCGGCCGCACGCGCCCCGTCTACGGCGCGCTCAACGGCGACCGCCTGCCCGCTTACCACCGGCTGGACCTGCGCGTCGAGCGGCAGATCAGCCCGAAGCTGCACTTCTACGCCGAGCTGCTCAACGCCTACAACCGCCGCAACGTCTCCGGCTGGTCCTACTCGGAGGACTACAGCAGCCGCGAGGCGGTGCGCTCGCTGGGCCTGCTGCCTTCGGCGGGGCTGCGGGTGAACTTCTAGGGCCGATGAACCGCGGTGGGTGATTGGGGCCATCGGCGACTGGCCTCAGCCCCCGCTTGACAGTCGCCGCACGCAGAAGGCCACCACCTGCTGGACGTGCCGCTCAAGCGCCTCGGCGTCGGGCGCACGGCCAATCGTGGCCAGGTGGGTCGGATTGAACACCAGCATGTCGTGGAACAGCGTGGCGGCGACCGCAGGGTCGGCCGGCCGCAGTTCACCCGCGCGCTGGCGGCCGTCGATGAAGCGGGCGATCAGGGCCCGCGACTGCTGCGGCCCCCGATCGAACCAGGCCTGCCCGAGGGCTTGAAAGCGCTTGGACTCCGCGATCACCAGCCGCTGAAAGTCGATGTGCCGCTCCTGCAGCAAGCTTTGGAGCAGCGCCCGGCCGAAACACTGCAGTCCCGCCTCGGCGTCCAGCCCAGTGATGTCAATGTGCTTCACGTCCTGCAGGAATTCATCGCACAGCGCCTCGATCACCGCGACGAAGAGCCCTTCCTTGTTGCCGAAGTGGCTGTAGACGCTGGTCTTCGATCCGCCCACGTCGCGCACGATGTCGTCCACGCTCACGCCCGCGAAGCCTTGGGCGAGGAACTTTTCGGTGGCCACCTGAAGGATCTGTTCGCGGCGCACCCGCCCGCGCTGGGTATCGCGACGGGGGCGTGACTCTGGGGCGGCGGTCATGGTCCAGGCAGGGCGAGGGGTGGAGGGGGCGCCATGTTAGCGTCGCCTCAACATAAAACGATACGGTATGGTACAGTTTCTTCGCAGATCGAAAGGAACCCCATGCTGGGCATCACCCGAAGCGACTTCGCCATCCGCCGCCAGAGCTTCCAGCTCCTGGAGCCCTGGAACCTCCTGCGGATCGTCTGCGGGGCCTTCATGTTCCCCCACGCGCTGAGCAAGTTCGCCCACGGCGGCTTCAATCCGGCCATCGTCGGTTTCTTCGACAAGGCGGGCTTTCACCCGCCCGAGGTCTGGATGGCACTGGCCTTTGTGGCCGAATTCGGCTCCGGCGTCGCACTCGTGCTGGGCCTCTGCACGCGCTTTGCCGCCCTGGCCGCCGCGGGCGCGCTGATCGTGGCGGTCTACGCCCTGCAGGTGGTCAAGGGCTTCGGCTGGCTCTGGAACCTGGGGGGTTACGAGTACCCGGTGTTCTGGGCGGTGACCGCCCTCGCCGTGGCCCTGCACGAATTCCAGATCCAGTCCGGAGTGAAACGATGAACTCGAAACTTGCTGCCGCCGGCGCCACGGTGCTCTGGGGCTTCACCTACATCCTCTCGACCACCTTGCTGCCGCACAACCCTCTGCTGCTGGGCGCGGTGCGTGCCCTGGGCGGGGCCGGCATCCTGCTGGCGATGGCGCCGCAGCGTCTGCCCGCGTCCTGGTGGGGCCGCATGATCGTGCTGGGCACGCTCAACGCCGGGCTGTTCTTCGGCCTGCTGTTCATCGCCGCGGTGCGGCTGCCGGGCGGCGTCGCGGCCATCTTCCAGGCCCTCGGCCCACTGATCGTCATCCTGCTGGGCTGGGCGATGCTGGGCCACCGGCCGACGCACTGGAAGATGGCGGGCGTGCTGATCGGCGCGTTCGGCGTGTCGCTGGTGGTGCTGAAGGCCAACGCCGCGCTCGACGGCATCGGTGTGCTGGCGGCGCTGGGCAGCACCGTGTCGCTGGGCCTGGGGGGCGTGCTGATCAACAAGTGGCAGCGCCCGAAGATCGCCATGCCGGCGTTCACGGGGTGGCAGTTGCTGATCGCCGGGGTCGAGCTGGGCATCGCCGCGCTGGTCGTGCGCGACCTGCCCGCGACCCTCACGGTCGACAACCTGATCGGCTTTGCCCTGCTGGCCGTGTTCCTGACCGCCGTGCCGTTCCTGCTGTGGTTCAAGGCCGTTGCCCACCTCGGTGCGGTGGTCGTGGCCCCGTTCTTCCTGCTGGTGCCGATCACGGCCTTCACGCTCGATGCGGTCGTGAAGGGCATCCTGCCCACGGGCATGCAGATCGTCGGCGTCGCCACCGTGCTGCTGGGACTCTTTCTCAGCCAGTGGAGGCCGAAGCCGGCCCGCGCCACCGCCGCGACTGCCCCTGCGAACACGACAGCGAACACCACCGCGCCCTGAGGCGCCGGCCGCGTGGCTCCCGCGTCAGACCACGCTCAGCGTGACGTCGATGTTGCCGCGCGTGGCGTTGGAGTAGGGGCAGACCTCGTGCGCGGTGGCCACCAGGGCCTCCAGCGCGGCGCGGTCCATGCCTGGCACGCTGATCTGCAGGGCCACCTCAATGCCGAAGGCGCCCGGCTTGCCGGTCATCGCACCGATCCCCACCGACGAGGCGATGCTCACCTCGCCGGGCAGCGCCAGCTTCTGACGTGCGGCCACGGCCTTCATCGCGCCGATGAAGCAGGCCGCGTAGCCGGCGGCGAAGAGCTGCTCCGGGTTGGTGCCGGCGCCACCCGCACCGCCGAGCTGGCGGGGGGTGGACAGCGCGACGTCGAGGGCGCCGTCGTCGGTCTTGGCGGTGCCGGCGCGGCCTCCGGTGGCGGTGGCGTGGGCGGTGTAGAGGGCTTGGTCGATGGCCATGGGGGGCTCCGGTGGGTGGGGGTTACGAACAGGGGTTGAGGAACACCGACCGGCGGCACAGCGCCGGTCGTCGGGGGATCATGGGTCGACAGCGGCGCTGCCCTGCGCGCCCTGCAGGCGCTGCCGCAGGGCCTGCAGCTGCCGCGTCATCTGGGCGATCTCGTCGCGCTCGCAGGCCGTGGCACAGGCCACCGAGCGCGGCACCGCCTCGGCCTGCTCGCGCAGCGCGCGGCCGGTGGGGGTGAGGCGCAGCTGCACGCGGCGCTCGTCGGCGGCGTCGCGCTGGCGCTGCAGCAGGCCCTGCGCTTCCAGCCGCTTGAGCAGCGGGGTGAGCGTGCCGCTGTCGAGGAAGAGCCGCGCGCCGAGCTGGCCGACGGTCTCGCCGTCGCGCTCCCACAGCGCCAGCATCACCAGGTACTGCGGGTAGGTCAGCCCCAGCGGACCGAGCAGCGGCTTGTAGAGCTTGGTCATCGACAGCGAGGCCGAATACAGCGCGAAGCAGAGCTGCCGGTCCAGCGCCAGCCAGCCGGCATCGGCCGCGGCGGGGGCCGGATCGAGGGGGCTGACGGCGGAAGGGGTTGCGGTCGAATCCATGGCTTAATTATTGTTGGCAATTCAATTGCACACAATTTAAAAGGCCATTCAGGGCGCCGTGAAGCGGGGGTAAAGATCGGTGAAAGCGCCGGGTGGGCCTTGAAGTCGACTTCTTTAAGATATATCTTAGATGCATCGAAACAAGGAACACCTCATGTCTCCCTTCCCTCACTCTCATCATTCCCCTCACGCCTCTCACGGTCACCGCGGTCAGCGCCCACACCATCCCGACGGACACCCCCACGGTCACCACGGTCACCACGGCCACCCGATGCGCCACGGCCACCGGCCCATCGATGAACGCGCCTTCGCCGCCGGCCCCGAGGCCGACGGTCCGCGCCGCGGCCCGCGCGGTGGCGGCATGGGCGGTGGCTTCGGCGGCGGATCCGGCCACGGCTTTGGCGGGGGCTTCGGCGGCGGCCGGGGCGGCCGCGGCCCGCGCCTGTTCGAACAGGGCGACATCAAGCTGCTCGTGCTCGGCCTGCTGGGCGAGCGGCCCTGCCACGGCTACGACGTGATCAAGGCCATCGAGGACCTGGTCGGCGGCGAATACAGCCCGAGCCCCGGTGTGATCTACCCGACGCTGGCCTACCTGGCCGACGTCGGCTGGGCCACCGCCACCGAGCAGGCCGGCGGGCGCAAGCAGTACGCCATCACGCCGGCCGGCCAGACCCAGCTCGACGGTCAGCGCGCCGAGCTCGCGGCGCTGCACACCCGCCTGCAGGGCCTGCGGCACGAGGCCAGCGCCCGCGGCGCCCCGGAGATCCAGCGCGCGATGGGCAACCTGAAGATGGCGCTGCGCATGCGCTTCACCGACGGCACGCCCGACGCCGCGCTGATCCGCCAGGTGGCCGAGCTGATCGACCAGGCCGCCGTGGCGATCGAGCGGCTGTAACCCCCAGAACCCTCCGAACTCAAGAACCCAGGAACTCACCATGGCCCTCAAGCAACACCGCTACCGCATCACCGTCGAACACCTCGCGCTGCCCGATGGCAGCCCGGCCCCGGCCGACTCGGCGCCGCTGACCTTCGAGGTCGGCCAGCACGACGACCTCGGCGCCATCGTGGCGCGCGTGCGCCAGCGCGACGACCTGCCGCCCGAGGACGCCACCGCCTTCGCGGTGGGCCTCAAGCTCTTCACCGAGGTCATGCTGCAGCAGCGCGGCCTGCCCCTCTTCGCCGAGTTCGCGCCGCACGTGAAGGCCTTCATGCAGCGCCTGAAGCAGCGCAGCGCCTGACGGTCCGATGCCCATGACCCCGATCACCCGACGCGACCTGCTCGGCGCCCTGCTGGCCAGCGGCGCCCTGGCCGGCTGCGCCGCGCCACGCGGTGAGGCCACCACCCCATCCACCAGCGCCCTGCGCTTCGACCCCGACCGCTTCACCCGCCAGACCGTCAGCGCCGGCGGCCGCAGCCTGACCGTGCGCGCCTACGAGGGGCTGCCCGTGGTCGAGCGGCCCGTGCTGCCCACGCACCAGGCGCTCAACCTCTACGTGCCCGAGGCCTACTTCGAGGGCGGCACGGTCGGCCGCTACCGCGCCGCGACCGCACCGATCTTCCTGCCCAACGGCGTGGGCGGCTACATGCCCGCCCTGCCGGGCCGACCCGGTGACCGGATGGGCCCGCCCCCCGCCGCCGGCCAGACGGCGGCCCCGAGTGCGATGGCGGTGGCGCTGACGCGCGGCCTCGTCGTCGCGGCGCCGGGCGCGCGCGGGCGCACGCAGCAGGCGGCCGACGGCCGCTGGATCGGCAAGGCGCCAGCGGCCATCGTCGACCTGAAGGCGGCGGTGCGCTGGCTGCGCCACAACGCCGGGCGCTTCCCGGGCGACACCGAGCGCATCGTCAGCAACGGCACCAGCGCGGGCGGCGCGCTCTCGGCCCTGCTGGGCGCCAGCGGCAACCACCCGGACTACGAGCCCGAGCTGCAGGCGCTGGGCGCCGCCCCGGGCCGCGACGACGTGTTCGCCGTCTCGGCCTACTGCCCGATCACGCACCTCGAGCAGGCCGACGGCGCCTACGAGTGGCAGTTCCACGGCATCGACCGCTACCGGCGCATCGACGTCTCGATGCTCGACTTCCGCATCGAGCGGCGCGAGACGGAGCACCAGCTCAGTGCCGCCGACCTGGCGCTGTCGGACGCGCTGCGCGCCGGCTTCATCGCCCACGTCAACGGCCTGGGCCTGCGCGGCCCGGACGGGCAGGCGCTGCGCCTGGACGCCGACGGCCGCGGCCACCTGCGCGAGCACATCGTGGCGCTGCTGAAGGCCTCGGCCCAGCGGGCGCTCGATGCCGGGCAGGACCTGTCCGGCCGCCCCTGGCTGACGCTGCAGGGCGCTCGCGTGCAGGCGCTGGACTTCGACGCCTATGTGCGCGCCGCCGGCCGCATGAAGGGGCTGCCGGCCTTCGACGGCCTGGCGCTGGAGAGCGGCGAGAACCAGCTCTTTGGCGACGCGACGACCGACCGGCGCCACTTCACCGACTTCGCGCAGCAGCACGGCACGGTGGCCGGCGCGCAGCGGGCCGATGCGCGCAGCGTGCGGCTGATGAACGCGCTGCGCCTGGCGGCCGAGCCCGCCTCGCGGCCGGCGCGGCAGTGGCGCATCCGCCAGGGCACGCTGGACCGCGACACCTCGCTGGCCGTGCCGGTGCTGCTGGCCGCCCAGCTGCGCGAGCGCGGCCTGGGCGTGGACCTTGCGCTGACCTGGGACCGCCCGCACAGCGGCGACTACGACCTGGACGAGCTCTTCGCCTGGATCGACCGCGTGGTCGCGGCCCCGGCCGGCTGAGGCCAGAGTCCGCGATCCGCCGCCGCCGCTGCCGCGCCGCCGCCCCGCTCAGCGCGTCAGCCCCAGGAAGATCTCCGGCAGCCGGCGCGGCAGTTGGGCCACCCGGTCGATGACGCTGCAGCGCGCGCCGAAGACGCGGCCGACGTAGGCGTCGGCCTGGGCGTCCAGGCTGATGCAGTGGGTGTACAGGCCCAGCGCGTCCAGCTCGTGCACCGCCTGAGCAGCGTCGGCGACGAGGTGCTCCGGGTCGGCCACGTCCACGTCGCTGGGGCGGCCGTCGGTCAGCACCAGCAGCAGGCGGCGGTCGGCCCGGCGGCCACTGAGCAGCTCGCCCGCGTGGCGCAGCGCCGCGCCCATGCGGGTGGAGAACGCCCCCTGCACGCCCGCGAGCCGCGCCTTGGGCGCATCGTCCCAGGCCTCGCTGAAGCCCTTGACGTGCAGGAGGTCGACGCGCTGGCGCGTGTCGGAGTGGAAGCCGACGATGGCGAGCTGGTCGCCCAGCGTGGCGATCGCACCGGCCAGCAGCGCCACCGCGGCGCGGCTCAGGCTGAGCACGGTGTCGCCGGACTCAGCGCCCGGTTCGCCGCTGCCTTCCCCGGCCGGCACGGGGTCATTGACCCGGTCGTTCACCGAGGCCGACAGGTCCATCAGCAGCAGCACGGCGATGTCGCGGCCGTCGCTGCGGTGGCTCATCTGCACCCGGGTGTCGGGCAGCAAGCCGGCGCGCAGGTCGCCCAGCGCGGCAATCGCCCGGTCCAGGTCCAGCTCGCTGCCTTCTTCCTGGTGGCGCAGGCGCACGCGGTCCTGTGGCTTGAGCAGGTCCAGCAGGCGCTTGAGGTCGCGCTCGGTGTCGCGGTGGCGCGCCAGCAGCGCGTCGATGTCCGCGGCGCGGCCGGCCGGCTGCAGGCGGTCGTAGACCTTCACCCAGTCGGGCCGGTAGGTGAGCGCGGCGGCGTCCCACTCGGGGTAGAGCCGCGGCGGCAGCTCGTCCGGCTCGGCCTCGGCGACGCGTGGCGGCGGGTCGCCCTGCGTGTCCTCCTCGTCGCCGGCCTCGATGAAGCGCCAGAGGTGGCGGTTGTCGTCGCGCCAATCGACCTGCGTGCCCGCGAAGACCACGGTGGCGAACTGGTCGCTGGGCCGACGGCTGCGCGCCACCCAGGCCAGCGCCAGCGCGGCCATCTCGCGGCTGCTGGATTCGCCCGCGGCCAGCGCCGCGGTGAACCGATCAAGCAGGTCGCGCTCGAGGTCGTCGCCTGGCTCGCCAGTGAGCAGCGTGCGCGACAGCCGGGCCAGTCGCAGCCGCAGCGTGCTGACGCGGCGCTGGGGGTCATCGGAATCGTTGGGGTCGGCCGGCGGCGCCGGGTGCAGCGCGCGCATTGCGGCGCCCAGGCCGGGGAAGCGCCGCAGCAGCAGCGCGTCGATGCGCGCGTCCTCCAGCGTCTCCACCGCCAGGCGCTGCATCGGGCTCCAGTTGTCGGCCACCAGCGCGTGGCTCGGTTGGCTCCAGCGCCGGTGCCCGGCCAGGTGGGCGGCCATCAGGCGGTAACGCTGCAGGGCGGTCACGCCGGCCCAATCTTCCAGCCGCTCGGGCAGGTGCAGGCCGTCGGCTTCGATGAACGGCAACGTGCGGATCGGCTCGCTGTCGCCCGGTTCTGGCAGCGGCAGGATCGGCTCGTCCAGCGCCCAGAGCGCGCGCAGCGTCAACGCCAGCCGGCGCTCGGCGTCGGCCAGCGCCAGGCCGGGCCGCTCGCGGTTGAACAGCGCGCGGCTGTCCGGCGACTGGCGGCGCAGGAACTCCGCCAGCCGGTCCGGGTGGTGGCCGTGCAGGCGCAGGCCGGCCTCCAGCCAGCGGCCCAGCCCGGCCACCGGCACGCGCGCCAGCAGGGCCGGCGATTCGGCCAGGAAGACCGGCAGCGCCGCGCTCGGGTCGATCGCGCGGTGGTGGATGGCCACGCTGCTGCCGCGTTGTAGCGCCAGCACCTGGGCGAGCCAGCCGGCCGCGTCGGCGGCGGTCGGCAGCCGCAGCGCCGGCAGCGCCGCCAGCAGCGCGCCGATGGCGCGGCCGTCCGGCGTCTTCTGCAGCGCCGCCAGCGCCTCGCGCAGTGGCGCCAGCAGCGCGGGGCCCAGCCGCTCCAGCAGTTCGGCGCCCTGCAGCAGCCACTGCCGCTGCGGCTCGGCCCCGCGGCCCAGCCGGCCGAGCCAGAAGGCCAGGTCCAGCCAGGCGTCCACGGTGTCGGCGTCGATCCGCTCACGCGCCTGGGCGACGCAGGCGTCGAAGATCGCATCGACCTCCGCGAAGCGCGGGCCGGGGCGCTGGGGGGCGAGCATGGCCACGCTCCGGCGTCAGCCCAGCACCGCGTCGATCGCGTGGTCCAGCGATTCGCGGACGTCGGCGTCGTCGGTGATCGGGCGGACCATCGCCATGCGGGCCGCGTCGCGCGGCGCGATGCCCTGGCGGATCAACTGGCCCGCGTTGACCAGCAGCCGGGTGGAGATGCCCTCGGCCAGCCCGTGGCCCTTGAGCCGGCGGGCGGCCTGCGCCACCTCGACCAGCCGGGCCGCCAGTGCCGCGTCGACGCCGGACTCGCTGACCAGCACCTGCGCCTCCAGCGCCGGCGCGGGGTAGTCGAAGTCGAAGGCGGTGAAGCGCTGGCGCGTGCTGGGCTTGAGGTCCTTGACCAGGCTCTGGTAGCCGGGGTTGTAGGAGATCACCAGCTGGAAGTCCGGGTGGGCGTGCAGCAGTTCGCCCTTCTTGTCCAGCGGCAGCACGCGGCGGTGGTCGGTCAGCGCGTGGATCACCACGGTGGTGTCCTGGCGGGCCTCCACCACCTCGTCGAGGTAGCAGATGGCGCCATGCCGGGCGGCCAGCGTCAGCGGCCCGTCCTGCCAGCGGGTGCCGGTGGGCTCCAGCAGGAAGCGCCCGACCAGGTCGGCGGCCGTCATGTCCTCGTTGCAGGACACGGTCACCAGCGGCCGGCCGAGCCGCCAGGCCATGTGCTCGACAAAGCGGGACTTGCCGCAGCCGGTGGGCCCCTTGAGCATCACCGGCAGCCGCGCGGCGTAGGCGGCCTCGTACAGCGCCAGCTCGTCGCCCTGCGGCCGGTAGTGCGGCTCGGCGCTCAGGCGCCAGTCGTGCAGCGGGTCCGTCATGGCCGGCCTCCGATCAGCGATGGATACCGGAGAGCTTGTCGCGCCAGCCGGGGAAGAGCGCGTCGGCGTCCTTCGGGAAGCTGTCGAAGGCGCGGGCGAACTCGCGGTGCTCCTTGGCCCACTCGATCGGGTCGGCCTTGGCGGCCCAGCAGTCGTAGGCCTGGCGCAGGCTCGTGGCGCCGGCGGCCGGGTTGTCGATGTGGCCGTAGCTGCCGCCGCCAGCGGTGTTGATGACGTTGCCGTGGCCCAGGTTCTCGAAGAAGCCCGGCAGGCGCAGCGCGTTCATGCCGCCGGAGATGATCGGCGTGGTCGGCTTCATGCCCAGCCACTCCTGGGGGTAGACCGGGCCCTGGTAGCTGTCGCGCTCGATGATGTAGGCGATGGCGCGGTCGTCCTTCTCGCCCTCCATCTTGCCGTAGCCCATCGTGCCGACGTGGATGCCGGATGCCCCCTGCAGCCGGCTCATCTTGGCCAGCACGTAGGCGGTGTAGCCCCGCTTGGCGCTGGGCGAGGTCACGGCGCCGTGACCGGCGCGGTGGTAGTGCAGGTACTGGTTCGGGAAGCAGCGGCGCGCCGTGGTGACCATGCCGGGGCCGCCGACGTAGCCGTCGACCAGGAAGGCCACCTTGTCCGCATCCGGGCCGAAGGCCTCGAGGATGAACTCGCCGCGGGCCAGCATCTCGTAGTGGTCATCGGCGGTGATGTTGGCCGAGAAGAGCTTGGCCTGGCCGGTCTCGTCCATGGCCCGGCGCATCGCATCGACCACCAGCGGGATGGTCTTCTTCATCGGCGCGAAGACCTGGTTGCCCTGCGGCTCGTCGTTCTTGATGAAGTCACCGCCGAGCCAGAACTCGTAGGCGGCCTTCGCGAAGGGCTCGGGGCGCAGGCCCAGCTTGGGCTTGATGATGGTGCCGGCGATGTAGCCGCCGTCCTTCACCGGGCGACCGAGGAGGCGCCAGAGGTCGGAGATGTCCTTGCTCGGGCCGTCGAAGAGCTGCAGCGCGCGCGGCGGCACGAAGAAGTCGATCATCTTGGCGTGGGCGATGTCGCCCATGCCCTGGTTGTTGCCGATCGCCAGCGTCAGGAAGCTGACCATCATCATTCGGCCGTCGGTGATGTTGCGGTCGAAGAGGTCCAGCGGGTAGGCGATGCGCATGTCCTCGCTCGCCTCGTCGATGAAGTACACCAGCGCATCCACGCCGCGGGTGAAGTCGTCGGTGGTGCTGACCTCGACGTTGGTGCCGGTGCTCGACTCGGCCGCGAAGTGCGCCGCCGCCTCCAGGTAGCCGTGGCCTGCCTTGGGCTGCATCTTGTAGGCCACCAGGATGTGCCGGCCTCCGGCGATCAGGTCCTCCTCGCGCAGGCTGAGGTCGGCGTAACGGTGCGATTGGTCCATGGCGGTCTCCTGGGCTGTGTCCTGGGCAGGAAGGGCGTCGCACCGGCGGTGGTTGCGTTGGAAATCACCGGTGCGGGGTCGATGGAGCCACTGTAGGAGTCGCAATCGATAAGGTGAAGTCAGGTTTTTTGACTTGTGACTTCAGCAAAGCCTGAGTGATTGCCGGGTGCTTGTGCGTCGATCGGGCGCAAGTGACCGCGACAGGCCGCGACAGGTCGCGGCGTTAGCCACCCGCGACGAGCGGGGCGCACGGAGCCGGTGAAGGCGCGCCGTAGAGGGCGCAGGAGGGTGGAGAAGGGCGGAGGAGGGGCGCCCTCCGGATGGCTCAGCCCGGCGGCATCGCCTGCGAGTCCTGGAAGCGCGCCGCGATGGCGCAGAACTCATCGAAGGTCGAGATGAAGGCGTCCACGACCGCGGGGTCGAAGTGGCGGCCGCGCTGTTCCTCGATCATCCGGCGCGCCTCTTGGGCCGGGAAGGGGCCCTTGTAGACGCGCCGCGAGATCAGCGCGTCGAAGACGTCGGCCAGCGCCATCAGCCGCGCTGAGATCGGGATCGCGTCGCCGGACAAGCCGTCCGGGTAGCCGCTGCCGTCCCAGCGCTCATGGTGGTGTTGGGCGATCTCCTTGGCCAGCACCAGGAAGTCCACCGGCCGCGCGGCCTCGCGCTCGGCCTGCTCGATGGCCACCGCGCCCAGGCGCGCGTGCGTCTTCATCACCAGCCACTCGTCGGGCGTCAACTTGCCCGGCTTGAGCAGGATGTGGTCGGGCACGCCGACCTTGCCGATGTCGTGCAGCGGCGCCGACTTGGCCAGCGCATCAATCGTCTGCGGCGTCAGGAAGTGGGCGAAGCGCGGGTGGTCGCGCAGCTGTGTGGCCAGTGTGCGCACGTACTCCTGCGTGCGCAGCAGGTGGTTGCCGGTCTCGGGGTCACGGATTTCAGCCAGGTGCGCCAGCGCGAGGATGCTGACGTCCTGAATCAGCTGGTTCTCGCCCATGCGCCGCGCCACCTCGGCTTCGAGGTCGGCGTTGTGGGCGGCCAGGCGGTCGCGCGCGGCCTTGAGCGCCAGCTGGGTGTGCACACGCGCCAGCACGATGGCCGGGCGCAGGGGCTTGGTGATGTAGTCCACCGCACCCAGCTGCAGGCCCCGTTCCTCGTCCTCCGTGGCGCCCAGTGCAGTCACGAAGATCACGGGAATCGAGCGCGTGGCCTCGTCGGCCTGCAACTGCTGCAATACCTGGTAACCATCCATACCAGGCATCAACACATCCAGCAGGATCAGGTCGGGTCTGGGCGGCAGCGAGGCCAGGCGCAAGGCGGTGGGCCCGGAATTGGCCGCGCGGACCTGGAACTCCTCGTGCAGCAATTCGCCGAGCACCATGAGGTTCTCGGGACTGTCATCGACGATCAGGATGATGGGTCGCGTCATTGTGATGGCCGGGCCCGCAGTGGCGCGCTCCCAGTGATTCCCCGCATCCATGATAGCCGGGGCTGTCAGCCTGTCGAAACCAGCCCACACTAGTCTCCGAGGTTCTGATCCTTCTTCAACGCACCAAGGAGACACCCCATGAGTGCCCGTCGCGAAGTGTTCGTCGTTGCCGCAGCCCGTACCGCCATCGGTACCTTCGGCGGATCCCTGAAGGACGTGCCTCTGGCCGACCTCGCCACCACCGCGGTCAAGGCCGCGGTTGCTCGCTCCGGCGCGCCGGCCGATGCCTTCGGCCACCTGGCCATGGGCACCGTCGTGACCACCGAGCCGCGCGACTGCTACCTCAGCCGCGTCGCCGCAGTGAACGCCGGCCTGCCCAAGGAAACCCCGGCCTTCAACGTGAACCGCCTGTGCGGCTCGGGCCTGCAGGCCATCATCTCCGCGTCGCAGGCCATCCTGCTGGGCGACTGCGAAGTGGCGATCGGTGCCGGTGCCGAGAATATGAGCCGCGGCGCCTACCTGATGCCCGGCGCGCGCTGGGGCACCCGCATGGGCGACGGGCAGGTCATCGACCTGACGGTCGGCGCCCTGCACGACCCCTTCCACAAGATCCACATGGGCATCACCGCCGAGAACGTCGGTGAGCAGTTCGGCATCAGCCGCCAGCAGATGGACGAGGCCGCGGCCGAGAGCCACCGCCGCGCCGCCGCCGCCACCGCGGCTGGCTACTTCAAGGAACAGATCGTTCCGGTCGAGATCGCCAGCCGCAAGGGCACGATCAGCTTCGTGACCGACGAGCACATCAAGCCCGACACCACCGTCGAGACCCTGGCCAAGATGCGCCCGGCATTCAAGAAGGACGGCGCCGTCACGGCCGGCAACGCCTCGGGCATCAACGACGCCGCTGCCGCGGTGGCCTTGGCCAGCGGTGAAGCGGTCAAGGGCCACGGCCTGCGTCCCCTGGCGCGCCTGGTGTCCTACGCCCACACCGGCGTGGAGCCCACGATCATGGGCATCGGCCCGGTCTCGGCTTCGCGCAAGGCGCTGGAGCGCGCCGGCCTGACCGTCGCCGACATGGATGTGATCGAGGCCAACGAGGCCTTTGCCGCCCAGGCCTGCGCGGTCAACAAGGAGCTCGGCCTGGACGTGACCAAGGTGAACCCGAATGGCTCGGGCATCTCCCTGGGCCACCCGATCGGCGCGACCGGCGCGATCATCACCACCAAGGCGGTGTACGAGCTGCACCGCACCGGCGGCCGCTACGCGCTGGTGACGATGTGCATCGGCGGTGGCCAGGGCATCGCAGCCATTTTCGAGCGCTGCTGATGGCGCGGGCGCCGGTTCCATCCGGCGCCCGGCCCCCAAGCAAAACGGCCCGCTTGCGGGCCGTTTTGCTTGTCTGTGGGGCCATCCGACGTCGGGCCCGGCCATGGCGCTCGGCTCGAAGCGCCTCAGGCGCCGAGGGCCACGTCGTCCGACTTGGCGATCAGGTCGAAGTGCTCGACCACCGGCGGCTGGGCGAAGAAGGGGCCGACGATGCCGCGCCACTGCGCGAAGGCCGGGGAGCCGCGGAAGCCCACCGTGTGGTCTTCCAGCGTCGCCCACCAGATCATCAGCAGGTAGCGCTCGGGCGTTTCCTGGCTGCGCTGGACCTTGTAGCCCTTGAAGCCCTGGGCGGGGGCGATGGCGGTCTCCACGCCGTGGCGGATGGCGACGTCGAACTCGGCCTGGCGGCCCGGCTGGATGCGGATGTCGGCGACTTCCAGGATCATGCGGTGCTCCGTCCTGTGAGGGGGTGAGATGGGGGTGAGGGCGGCATCCTAACCCCGCCTCCTACAATCGCCGCATGGCCCTGCGCTCCACCATCTACAAGGCCGAGTTGGCGATCGCCGACATCGACCGCGGCTACTACGCCGACCACGCCCTCACCCTGGCCCGCCACCCCTCCGAGACGGAGGAGCGGCTGATGGTGCGCATCCTCGCCTTCGCGATGCACGCCGACGAACGCCTGGCGATGGCCGGCGACATCTCCACCGACGGCGAGCCCGCGCTCTGGCGCCGCGACGACACCGGCGCGATCGAACAGTGGATCGAGGTGGGCCTGCCCGACGAGCGGCTGCTGCGCCGCGCGGCCGGGCGCGCCGACGAGGTCGTCGTGCTGGCCTACGGCGGGCGCAAGGCCGAAGCCTGGTGGCAGGACAACGCCCGCGACCTGGCCAAGCTGCGCAACCTGACCGTGTGGTTCCTGCCCGTCGAGGGCTGCGAGGCGCTGACCGCCTTGGCCGAGCGCAGCATGCGCCTGGGCCTGACGCACCAGGAGGGCCACTGGCTGGCCAGCGCCGCCAAGGGCAGCGCCGAGCTCGTGCCGCTGGCCTGGCAGACGCCGAAGGGCTGACGCCCTGGATCCTGCGAATCAGGCCGTCGCGAGGCGGAAGGTCGACATCAGCTGCGTCAGCTGCTGGGCCTGCTGGCGCAGGCTCTCCGCCGCGGCGGCGCTTTGCTCGACCAGCGCGGCGTTCTGCTGCGTGCCCTGATCGAGCGACAGGACGGCCTGGTTGACCTGCTCGATGCCGTCGCTTTGCTGCGCGGTGGCGCCGTGGATCTCAGCGATCAGCTGGGTCACCTTGTTGACCCGCTCGACGATGTCGCGCATCGAAGAGCCCGCCTCCTCGGCCTGGCGGCTGCCGGCGTCCACGCGGGCCACCGAGGTGTCGATCAGCCCCTTGATCTCCTTGGCCGCGGTGGCCGAGCGCTGTGCCAGCGTGCGCACCTCGCCGGCCACCACCGCGAAGCCGCGGCCCTGCTCGCCCGCGCGGGCGGCTTCCACCGCGGCGTTGAGCGCCAGGATGTTGGTCTGGAAGGCGATGCCGTCGATCACGCCAATGATGTCGGCGATGCGCCGGCTCGACTGGGTGATCTCGCCCATGGTCTCGACGACGCGGCCCACCACCTCGCCGCCCTGGCCGGCCGCCTGCGCCGCTGCGTCGGCGAGCTGAGTGGCCTGGCCTGCGCTGCTGGCGCTGCCGCGCACCGTGTCCGTCATCTGCTGCATCTGTGCGGCCGTCTGCTGCAGCGCGCTGGCCTGCTGCTCGGTGCGCCCGGACAGGTCCTGATTGCCTGAGGCGATCTGGCCCGACGCCGTGGCCACGCTCTCGGCCACGCCGCGAATCTGGCCGACGATGCCCACCAGCGACGCCTGCATCCGCCCCAGCGACTCCAGCACGCTGCCGGCCGGCGCGCGGCTGGCCCCCTCGATCGGACTGAGGTCGCCGTCGGCCACGCGACCGACCACCGCGCTCAGGTCGGCCGGCTCGGCCCCCAGCGATGCGGCGAGCCGCCGCGGCAGCCACCAGCCGATTGCGGTGGCCAGCGTCAGCGCCAGGCCGGCCGCCGCGAACAGCAGCACCTGCTCCAGGTGAGCGGCCTGATAGGCGTCGCCCAGTTGCGTCTTCTCGGACGCCGCGGCGACCTCTTCGTAGTCTTGCAGCACCTTGTTCAACGCCGCCAGCAGCGGCACGCACTCGGCGGTGAGCTTGGCCACCGCGGCGTCGCGCTCACCTTGCATGACCAGCGCGACCACCGCCTGCGCCACCGGTGCGTAGGCCCTCTCGATGCGGTTGACCTCGGTGGCCAGCGCCTTGGCGCGCTCGCTCATGTCGGGCGCCTGGGCCACGAGCTGGTTGTACTCGGCCAGGTGCTCGTCGATCTGCTTTTGCGCGGTGCGGGTCGCCGCCAGGTAGGTCTGCCGTTGCGCGTCGCTGGTCACCAATAGCAGGTTGCGTGCCGCCAACGCCAAGTCCTTGGTTGCGTGGCCCAGACCCGCGACCGACTGGGCGCGGCTGTGCACCCCCTCAGCAAAGTGTTTGAAGCGATCGTGGGCGTTGTCCAGCGCGCGCGCCGCAAGGCCGGCCACCAGCAGGCTGGCCAGCGCCAACCCGCCAAAACCGAGGGTGAGCTGACGCTTCACCGTGAGGGAGGTGCGAGGGGTCATGGTGGAGGGACGGGCACGCCGCCGCAAGGATCTCAATGGGTGTGCTCATCATGTTGCTCATTCCGCCCCGGCGGGGTCTGAGGAGCAGCGCTGCTTTGCGCCGCCTGTTCGGCCCCTGCCGCCGTGGCTCTGCTACAACTCGCCAGGCCGGCGAGGGGTCCCGCCTGGCGCTGCTCTCCCTGACCGCCCCCCCCACTTCCTGCTCCCCAGCCCGTGACCGCTCCCGACCTCGTCGTCCTGCGCCCCGAGGGCCTGTACTGCCCGCCGGGCGACTTCTGGATCGACCCCTGGCGGCCGGTGCCGCGCGCGGTGATCACCCACGCCCACGCCGACCACGCCCGCCGCGGCCACGGCGCCTACCTCGCCAGCGCCGAGGGCGCCGCCGCGCTGCGCGCCCGGGTGGGCGCCGGCATCGCGCTGCAGACCCTGGCCTGGGGCGAGGCGGTCGATCTCGGCGGCGTGCGCCTGAGCCTGCACCCGGCCGGCCACGTGCTCGGCTCGGCGCAGGTGCGGCTGGAGCACCACGGCCAGGTCTGGGCGGTGTCGGGCGACTACTTCGTCTGTGGCGACCACGACGACACGTCCGGCCCCGGCCTCGCGACCTGCACGCCCTTCGAGCCGCTGCGCTGCGACTGCTTCGTCACCGAGTGCACCTTCGGCCTGCCGATCTACCGCTGGCGGCCGCCGCACGAGGTCTTCGCCGAGATCGACGCCTGGTGGGCCGCCAACGCCGCCGCCGGGCGCACCAGCCTGCTGCTGGGCTACAGCTTCGGCAAGGCGCAACGCCTGCTGGCCGGCGTGAACCCCGCCATCGGCCCGATCGCGGTGCACGACACGGTCGAGGCCATGAACACCGCCCACCACGCCGCCGGCTTCCGCCTGCCCGAGACCCGCCGGCTCGATGCGCTAACCGCGGCCGAGCGGCGCGGTGCGCTGGTCATCGCCCCGCCCACGGCGCGTGGCAGCGCCTGGGCCGCCGGGCTTGGCGAGCACCGCAGCGCCTTCGCCAGCGGTTGGATGCAGCTGCGCCAGCGACAGCGCCGCGCCGGGGTGGACCGCGGCTTCGTGCTCAGCGACCACGCCGACTGGCCCGGGCTGCTGCGCGCCATCCGCGCCACCGGCGCCGAGCGCGTCGTCGTCACCCACGGCGCCGAGGCGGTGCTGCTGCGCTGGCTGCGCGAGCAGGGTTGGCGGGCCGACCCCTTCCGCACCGCCTTCGGCGGCGGGGAGGACGACGCTGCCGGCCCATCGACCGAGGCGGCCTGACGATGCGCCGCTTCGCCCAGCTCTGCCAGGCCCTCGACACCCGCGCGCACGAGGCCGACCGACTCGATGCGCTGCGGGCCTACTTTGACGACGTGGCCGCCCGGGCGCCCGCCGACGCCGCCTGGGCGCTGCAGCTGTTGGCCGGCGGCCGGCTGCGGCCGGTGTGGGGCGCCGCGACGCGCCAGGCGACGCTGCGCGCAGCGGCCTGTGCCGCCTCGGGCCTGCCCGAGTGGCTCATCGACGCCAGCTGCGCCGCCACCGGCCCCGCCGCCGCCGACAC
>Ga0228698_1000740_pt1 | contig 20494 bp, 17 predicted proteins | sample McNCre117_Aug_MG_FD_178015 | JGI IMG/M metagenome (GOLD analysis project Ga0228698, IMG submission 178015) | Freshwater microbial communities from McNutts Creek, Athens, Georgia, United States - 1-17_Aug_MG | ecosystem: Environmental > Aquatic > Freshwater > Creek | place: USA: Georgia...
CGGCACCACCGCCTGGAACCCGCCCCTTTCTACGCGCTGTTCGGGCTGGGCCTGGGCTTTTACGACGGCTTCTTCGGCCCGGGTGTCGGCTCCTTCTGGACCATCGCCTTCGTCACGGTGCTGGGGCACGACTTCGTCCGCGCGGCCGGCCACACCAAGGTGATGAACTTTGCCAGCAACCTGGCCGCGCTGGGGTTCTTTGCGCTGGCGGGCACCGTCTGCTGGCTGCCCGGGCTGGCCATGGGCGCGGGCCAGCTGCTCGGCGGCCGGCTCGGCGCGCACCTGGCCATGACCCGCGGCGCCCGCTTTGTGCGGCCGGTTTTTCTCTGCATGGCCACGCTGGTGGCGCTGAAACTCATTTACGCCGGCCTCGGCTCCCGCCCATAGTTCCGCCATGTCGCCCGCCCGTTACCTCGACCGCCACCAAGCCGACCTGGTCGCCTTCCTGCAAAAACTGGTGCGGCTGCGCACGGTCAACCCGCCGGGCGAGAACTATGGCGCCATCACGACGCTCCTCGCGCACACCCTGCGCGGCCTCGGGCTGTCGGTGCGCCGGGTGCCGATCCCGCGCGCCCTGCAGAAAAAGACCCAGCCCGACCTGCTGGCCTACCCGCGCCACAACGTCATCGGCTTCTGGGATACCGGCGCGCAGAAAACCCTGCATTTCAACGCCCACTACGACGTCGTGCCGGTCTCCGGCACCTGGCGGCACGGCAGCCCGTTCAACCCGGTCGTCGCCAAGGGCTGGATCTATGGCCGCGGCACCGCGGACATGAAGGGCGCCATCGCCAGCATCGTCTTTGCGCTGAAGGCGCTGCGCGCCGCGGGGGCCCGGCCCAACTTCAACATCGAGGTCTCGTTCACCGCCGACGAGGAGACCGACAGCACGCTCGGTACCGGCTGGGTCGCCAGCCACGGCCGGCTCCGCGCCGACTACGCGCTCGTCGGCGAGGGCGGCGAGGGCGACGCGGTGTGCTGCGGTCACAACGGGGTCGTCTGGCTCAACGTCCGCGTGCACGGCCGCGCCGCCCACGGCTCGACGCCCGAGGCCGGCATCAACGCGCTGGAGAAGATGTCCGCGCTTGTCCTGGCGCTCAACGGCTACAAGCAGCTGCTCGCCCGGCGCACCTTCCGCTCGCCCGACGGCCTGCGGCGGCACCCGACCATCAACCTCGGCGGGGTGTTCGCGTCCGGCGACGGCGGCAAGGTCAACACCGTGCCCGCCGCGGCCAGCTTCTCCATCGACCGCCGCGTGCTGCCCATCGAGAACGTCCGCGACGCCGAGCGCGAGCTCCGCGCCTTCCTGAAGGCCGCGGCCAGGAAGATCCCGCAGTGCCGGATCACCATCGAGAAGATCTCGGACAACCATTCCTGCTACAGCGCGCCGGCCCATCCGCTGTTCGGCGCCATGCGCGCCAGCGTGGCCCGCGTCCGCCGCCGCCCGGCGAAGTTCACGGTCTCGACCGGCTTCAACGACATGCACTTCTTCGCGCAGGTGCTGAAGATCCCGACCGTCGGCTACGGCCCGAGCGGGCTCGATTACCACGCCGTGGACGAGCGTGCCCGGCTCAAGGACCTGACCGACTCGGCGAAGATCTACGCCGACCTGCTGACCTCGTTCCGGGGCTGAACCCCGCTCAGGGCGCCACCGGGGGCAGGCCTGAGAGGACGCGCCGCACCACGGCGGGGATGATCGCCCGGTTGTTGGCGTGCTCCCGGCCGTCGGTGAAGGTGACGATGATCACCCGGCCGCCCCGCGGCAGCTCGATCAGCGCCGCGTCGTGCCGCGCCCAGCTGACCCAGCCGGCCTTGGACCACAGCTTGGCGCCCGGCGGCAGGGCAGGGCCGCTGAACCCCGTGCCTTGGTCGTCGGGGTCGGCCGTCGCCGTGAAGGGATCGCGCACCAGCAGCGCGAGCATTTCCGCCGAGCGGGCGGGCGTCACGCACCGGCCGGCAGCGATCTCCTGCAACAGGCGGGCGGTGTCGTTCGTCGAAAGGTAGTTTCGCGCCGGCGGGTGGGCGGCCATGTCCTGCATTTCGCGACCGAAGGGCCCGTCGCCCCAGGTTTTGCGCTTGGCATTCACGTTTTGGTAACCGAGCGACTGGAAATAACGGGTCACGGCGCCGCGCTTGTCACTCCACGCCTCGAGCTCGCCGGCGGGCAGTTCCGGGCCGCCGGTGGTGCCGGTCAGCGAGTCGACGATGAAGTTCGTGGCGTCGTTGGACGAGTCCACGATCATGTCGTGCAACCCGCGCCGCAGCTCGGGCGTGTCCGCCAGGCGGCCGTCCTCCAGCCAGCGCTGGGCGGCGGCCAGGTAGAAAAGCTTGATGACGCTGGCCGGGTAGAAACGGGCTTCCCCGCGGTATTCGGCCCGGACCGGGGTCGGACCGCGCAGATCGATGACCGTCACGGCGAGCTGGTCGGCCTTGAGTGCGGGGCTGGTGAACTCCGCCCGCGTCTCCTCCGCGGCGCGACGCACCAGTTCATCCAGCGGCGCGGCCGCCGCCGCCGCCGCCATGAAAACGAAGGCGAGGGCCGGGCTTTTCATGTCAGCCCTTCCACCCCTGGCGGATCATGCTGACCGCGATGGCGGCGAGCAGCATGGCGATGATCTTGGAGATGGCGCGCATGCCGGTCGCCCCGACCCTGCGGCCGAGCCATTCGCTGTAGTGCAGCGCCAGCACGACCAGCACCAGGTTCACCGCCAGCGCCACCAGCGCGACCACCAGGCCGATGGCCTGGTTCTGCGCCAGCACGAGCAGCGTGGTGATGGAGGCCGGGCCGGCAATGAGCGGCATGCCGAGCGGCACCACGCCGAAATCCTCCGGCAGTTTTTCCGGCTCGGCGGCGGACTGCACCAGGTCCTTCGCCGCGAGGATGAACAGGATCAGCCCGCCCGCGATCTGGAAGTCGCCGACCGAGATGCCGAGCGCCGCGAAGATGCTTTTGCCGAGGAACAGGAAGCCCAGCGCCACGAGGCCGCCGGTCCAGACCGCCTGGTCGGCGATCTTCTGCCGCCGCTCCGCGGCGATGTTCTGGCCGAGGCCGAGGAAGATGGCCGCCAGCCCGATCGGGTCGATGGCCACGAAGAGCGGGATGAAGGCCTGCAGGAACTTGGTCAGCCACTCGAGCATGCCGGAGCGTGGGGTTGCCGCCCCGAAAAGGCAACGCCGGGGCCTCAGGCCGGCTGGCCCAGCAGGTGACGGATCGCCGCGCCCACCGCCGGGTGGGCGAACTTGAAGCCGGTCGCGAGGAGCTTCTGCGGCGTGCAGCGCTGGCCGTGCAGCGCCAGGTTGCCGTCGGTGTGGAAATGGTGCGCCGCCACGAAGCGGACGACAAACTCGGGGGCCGGCGGGCACCACGGCCGGCCGACGGCCGCGCGCAGCTCGCGCATGAACTCGGCGTTGGTCACCGCACCGGGTGCGCAGAGGTTGTAGACGCCCGACAACTCCGGCCGGGTGACGGCCGCCACGAACGCCGCCACGGCATCGTCGCGGTGGATCCAGCTCAGGAACTGCCGGCCGCTGCCGGCGGCCCCGCCGAGAAATTTCCTCGCCAGCCCCAGCAGCGGCGGAAACGGGCCGGTCTGGGTGTCGAGCACCGGGCCGAGCCGCAGGACCACGCGACGCACACCAGGCAGGTCGAGCGCGGCGAATGCCCCCTCCGCTTGGCGGCAGACCTCGGCCAGGAACCCGGGGCCGGACGGCAGCGCCTCCTCGCAGAAGCGGTCGCCGGCGTTGCCGTAAAAACCCGTGGCGCTGCACTGCACCCAGACCGGCGGCGGATGCTTCGCCCGCGCGTAGCCCCGGTTCAGCGCCTTCACCGCGTTGAGCCGCGATTCAAGGATCTCGCGGCTGTTTTCCAGCGAGTGGACGCAGTTGATGCTGCGGCCGGCCAGGTTCACCAGCGCGGCGGCCCCTTCCAGCTCCGCGGCCCACGCCCCGCCGGTCTCGCCATTCCACAGCACCTCGCGAAATGGCGCGCCGTCCCGGGGATCGCGGCTCAGCACCACCACCTCCTCGCCCGCGGCGGCCAGGGCGCGCCCGAGTGCCTGCCCGAGAAAACCCCTGCCGCCCGCCAGGATGACTTTTGCCATGGCGCGGATGGTGGGGCAAAAAGGACGCTTGTGGCAAATCCTCGCCGTTTCATTTTAGCTGGCGGCACGTGCAACCCGTCCCCCTCCATTTCCACGACCTGACCCGCGAGGCCCTGCGCCTGCAGGTGGTGCGCTGGGGCTTCAGCCCGGTGCACGCGGCGCGGTTGTGGGCCTATGTCTATCTCGAAGGCATCGAACACTGGGCCGGCATGCCGGAACTCCCCGCGCGGTTCCGCGCCAAGGCCGAGGGCGAATTCGTCTTCACCCGGCTCCCCGTGGCCGCCGAGACGCACAGCCGCGACGGCTTCACCCGCAAATACCTGCTCGCCCTCGCCGACGCCCGCCGGATCGAGACCGTGCTCATGCGTTACACCGGGCGCGTCACGGCCTGCATCAGCAGCCAGGCCGGCTGCGCGATGGGCTGCGTGTTCTGCGCCACCGGCCAGATGGGTTTCGCGCGCCACCTCGCCACCGGGGAGATCGTGGCGCAGGCGCTGCATGTCGACCGCGTGCTGCGCGCCGCCGGGCAGGGCGAACGCCTGCGCAACATCGTGCTCATGGGCATGGGCGAACCGCTGCACAACTACGACGCCGTGATGACGGCCATGGAAATCCTCTGCGACTCCGCGGGCCTGTCCCTCGGCACGAAGCAGATCACGGTAAGCACGGTCGGCGTGGTGCCGGGCATCCTCCGGCTGGCCGACGAGCGCCGCCCCATCAACCTGGCCGTGTCCCTGCACGGCGCCACCCAGGCGGAGCGGCTCGCCCTGGTGCCCGTGGCGAAGAAGTGGCCGCTGGACGAATTGATGGACGCCTGCCGCCACTACATTGCCCGGCAACAGCGCCGGATTTTCTACGAATGGACGCTGATCGACGGGAAAAACGACACCCCCGAGAGCGCCCACGCCGTCGGCCGGCTGCTCCAGGGCCAGCACGCCCAGGTTAATCTCATCCCGCTGAACCCGACCGCCGGCTATGGCGGCGTGCCCGCCGGCCAGGAAGCCGCCCGCCGCTTCCAGCTGATACTGAGGGAATACGGCCTGCCCAGCACCATCCGGCAGCGCCGGGGCATCGACATCGCCGCCGGCTGCGGCCAGCTCGCCACGACCCGATGATTTAACCTTTGCCAAAGCCGGCCAGGACTCTACGTCTCGACATCCCATGAAATTCTTCCGCCTTCTCGCTCTTCCCGTGCTGGCCACCGCCCTGACCGCCTCGCTGCCGGCCCAGCCCGTCAAAACCACCGTGGTCAAGGCCGTCGAGCCCTCCCGCGTGGCTTACATCAACAGCAACGCCTTTCTCGAGCCCGCCACCGGCATCAAGCAGCTGGTCAAGGTTTCGCAGGCCCTCGAGCTCGAGTTCAGCGCCCAGCAGGGCGAGATCGCCCTGCTGCAGGAAAAGATCCGCACCATCGTGGGCGAACTCACCAAGCTGCGCGCCGACGCGAAGCCCGACGCGAAGGCGATCGAGGACAAGCAGAACGCGGGCCTCGCCCTGCAGCAGCAGCTGCAGACCAAGGGCCAGGCCCTGCAACAGGCCGAAGGCCAGCGCCAGCAGGAACTGCAGGGACCGGTGAGCGCGGAAATCAGCAAGGAGCTGCACACCTTCACCCAGGAGCGTGACGTCACGCTGCTCTTCGATCTCGCCAAGCTCGCCGACGCCCTGATCGACGCCAAGCCCGAGGCCGACCTGACCGCGGACTTCATCGCCTACTACAACGCCAAGCACCCGTAAGCGGCCGCCCGCCCCTTCCAAGCCCGGCACTCCGCCGGGCTTTTTTATTGGCCGCTTACGCGAGCTTCATGATCAGCGCCGCCACGTCCGCTGCCTGTGCCCCGGGGGACGCCAGCCATGCGCTGGCGTGCTGGTAGGCGGCCGGGTCGGCGGGGCGCCCCTGTGCCTTGAGTCGCAGCAGGGCGGCCACGAGCGCCAGTTGCGCCCGGGGATCTTCCGGGTTGGCCTGCGCGGATTGCCCCAGCGCCTCCGTGCCCGCCGGCACGTGCCCGGGCGCCAGCAGGCCCTTTTCCCCGAGGAAGAAGCTGAGGGCCGTCCCCAGGCCGTGGGCATAGGCCAGTGGCGCGACCGGGGCCGCGTAGGCCAGACCGTTGCCCGCCGGCAGTGCGGTCCATTCCATGTAGCCGCGGATGAGCTCCTGGAATTTCCGCAGTTCCTCGTCGGCATTCGAGGGTGTCCAGCGGGTTGCGAACGCCTTCAGCTCGCGGTATTTCTTCACCTCCCAGATGCGGAGGCTGAGCTCGAAGTCGTCGTTGCGGTTCCGCAGGGCGCCGGTGACGACATAATCGAGCCCGCCCTCGACGGAATCATTCAGCTGGCGGATGTTCTCCGCGGTCCATTCGGTGGGAAAAAGCGCATAATGCTTCCGGTCGGACGCCCCGATGGCCGCGACCGTCTCGTAGCCCGCGCCATAGGCGAAGGTCTCGGCAAACCACAGCGCCAGGCCCCGGCTGAGCCGGCCCAGCGGCTCCTCGGGCCGGGCGGCGAGCGTCGCGGCATCTTCCAACCCGGGCAGGGCGCACTGGGCGAAAGCCACGCGCCGCACCCGGCCCTCCTTGCGCGGCAGCAGGTGCGGCGCGATCGCCTCGAGCCCGTAGAACCACACCGGCTTGCTGATGCTCACGAGGCTGATCTTCGCGGCCTCGGCGGGCAGGGCGGTGTCCGCCGCCTCGTGCTCGCTGACAAAGAGCTCCGCCACGGCGTTGGAGAAACCGACCAGCCGCGACTCCAGCTCCGGCCGCTGCAGCTCGAACAGCAGGTCGAGCAAATGCTGGGCGGCCTCGGCGTTGCGCGTGACCAGGTAGGCCTGGAGCAGGTTGATGCCGGCGGCCGCGCCGTGGCGCTGCGCATCGTAGCGCGGCGCGAGCAGCTCGATCAGCTCCCGCACGTGGCCCGCCGTGCCGAGGTCGCCGGAGATGGTGACGAGCACATCGGCCCGGTCGCCGGCGCCGGCCAGGACTCCCTCGTAGACGGCCATCGCGCCGGCCACGTCCTTCGCCTTCAGTTTTTCGCGCGCCGCCGCGAGCTGGGGCAGCACGCCGCCGGCCGCGCTGGCTTTTTCCCCGGCGGCCGGGGTCTCGGGTTGGTCGGCTGGCTTGCGGTCGAAGAATCCCATGGGGGCCGAGCAAAGGAATCCCCGCCGCCAACGCGAGGCGCTTTTGCTGAAAGCGGCGTTTCCCCTCGCGGGGCGGCTAGCGCAGCGCGGGCAGGACGGCGGCCTTCAGCTTCAGGCCGGCCTGCTCCGTCCAGCGGATGGCCGGGTCGCCAAAGTAGCGGGCCGTGTTTTTCGCGCCCCAGTCCGTGGTGGCGATGCGGTAGGTTTTGGCCGGATCGATGACCGCCGGGCCCGCGGCATAGGAGAACTCCCCGCGGCGCTGCTCGAACGGCGTGTCGGGGCCGAGGTTGGCCGCCGCCAGCAGTTCCCGGAGCCGCGCGCCGGTCACCTCGGCGGTGCAGATGGCGCCATCGAACCTGACACAGGCGTTGAATTGCTCGCGGGTGATGTCCCCGGCGGGCAGTCCGGCGCCAAAGGTCGTGTTGCCGATGAAGGCCGCGTCGACGCCCGCCGCGGTGCGCAAGGCGGCTGCGATCAGCCGCGCCGCCTCCGCCGGCGGGAGCACGGCCGGGCTGCGGGCGATGAGGGCGGTGTCCTCCGGGGTGAGATGCTTCGCCCTGGTTTCCGTGATCAGGGTGGCGAGCGCGGCCTCCGCCGGCGCCCCGGCCGGAACGGGGACCTGCTCAACGGCCCAGTGCAGCCGGCCGGCTTCGTCGCGGTGCAGCCAGGCCAGGGTCAGGTGGGAATTCCACGAGCCGGAGTGCACATAAAAGCCCCGGCCGACCGGGTGGATGAAACGCTGGTGGTCGTGCGCCCCGGCGAAAAGCGTGCCGTCCGGCACCAGCGGCAGCATCGCGCGGTCCGCCTTGATGCCGGCATGGCTCAGCACAATCGGGAGCGGGGCGCCGGCCAGCAGGGCGGGGAAGTTCCGTTGCGCCCAGACCACCGGGTTGGCGAGGTCCAGCGTGGGCCGCACCGCCACGCGGTAGGTGGCGAGATCGTCCGTGGTGACACCGACCACGACGGCCTCCTCGCGCCCCAGCTTGATTTTCGCCACGGCGGGGACGAACGGCTGCCCGGTCGCCCGGTTGACAATGTTGCTCACGACCGTGACGCCCGTCGCCTGGAGGCGGGCCACGGTTTCGGCCAGGTCATGGAATTCCGGCTCGTGGTTGCCCACGTTGACAATCGTCGGCGCGCGGCGGGCGAGGGCGGCGAACATCGCGAAGTCCACCGCGCCGGAACTGCGGCGGGCGACGATGTTGCCGTATTCGAGCGTGTCGCCGTTGAGCAGGATGGCCATGGGCAGGCCGGGGTTCTCCGTTTGCAGGCGGTCCACGGCGGCGACCACCTGCGCCGTGCGCTCGTAGGCGGAGTGCTGGTCGCCGGTGATGATCACCAGGGCCTCGGCGCCGGACGGCCCGGCCCGGCCCGTGGCGAGGGCCAGGGCCAGCCCGGCGGCGGAGAGAAGGCGGCGGAGCAGGTTCACCGCCCCATACTGCCGGGTGGGCGCCGGGAGCGGCAAGCCTGCGTGTGCGGGGCCTTTTTCCCGCGTTGACCGGGCGGGGCCGACGGGTAGTTAGACCCATCCCGCCTTGAACCGCGTCCATATCAAAACCTACGGGTGCCAGATGAACGAGCGCGACAGCGAAGCCGTCGCGGCGCTGCTGCGCGCCCGCGGCTACCGCCTGGTGGCGGACGAGGCCGACTGCGACGTGCTCCTGCTCAACACCTGCAGCGTGCGCGACGCGGCCGAGCAGAAGGCCATCGGCAAGGCGGGCTACCTTTCCGCCCGGAAGAAACGGCAGCCCGACTTCATCCTCGGCATCCTCGGCTGCATGGCGCAGAACCGCGGCGCCGAGCTGCTCGACCGCCTCCCCGACGTGGACCTGATCGTCGGCACGCAGAAGTTCCACCAGGTGCCGGATTACCTCGACAACCTCCGGGCCGCGCAGGCCGCCGGCACCCCCATCGGCTCGACCATCATCGACATCGCCGAGGAGGCCGGTTCGCAAAACACCATCCGCGACCATGTGCTGGAGCCGGCGCAGGTCTCCGCCTTTGTCTCCATCCAGCAGGGCTGCAACATGGACTGCGCCTTCTGCATCGTCCCCAAGACGCGCGGCGACGAGCGCTCGCGGCCGATGGACGACATCGTGCGCGAGTGCGAACAGCTCGCCGAACGCGGGGTGAAGGAAGTCACCCTGCTCGGCCAGATCGTCACCAGCTACGGCCGGCGCGACTACGCGCACACCGGCGGCGTGACACCCTTCGTGCAGCTGCTTGAGCGCGTGAACGCCATCCCCGGCCTCCGGCGCATCCGCTTCACCTCGCCGCACCCGCGCGGCTTCAAGGACGACCTGATCCAGGCCTATGGCCGGCTCGAGAAGCTCTGCGAATACGTGCACCTGCCGCTCCAGTCGGGGTCGAACCGCATCCTGCAGGAGATGAACCGGCCCTATTCCCGCGAACGCTACCTGGAAATCGTGTCCGCCCTCCGCGCGGTGCGGCCCGACATGTATTTCTCCACCGACGTCATCGTGGGCTTCCCCGGTGAGACCGCGGAGGACTTTGCGCAGACCCGGGAGCTGTTCGAGGCGTGCAATTACGACATGGCCTACATCTTCAAGTACTCGATCCGCAGCGGCACGCCCGCCGCCACGCTGGCCGATCAGGTGCCGGACGGGATCAAGGAGGAGCGCAACCAGGTGTTGCTCGGCCTCCTCGAGGCCAATTCCAACCGCCGCAACGCCACGCTCCTTGGCACCACGCAGGAAGTGCTGGTCGAGGGCCCCGACCGGAAGGGGCTCAAGTTCATGGGGCGCACCCGCGGCAACCGCATCGTCCATTTTGCCGCCGACCCCCGCCTGGTCGGCGAGCTGGTGCCCGTGAAAATCGACCGGGTCTCCACCGCCGTGCTTTATGGCTCGCTCGCGCTGGCGGGAGTTGAAAACTGACCGCCACATGTCCCTGTTCCTCGCCACCCTGCTCCCCGGCCTGTTCCTCGCGCTGCTCGGCGCGATTCTGCTCTGGAACAACTCCCTCGTGGGCTCGACCGCCAGGGCCCTCCCGCGCTCGAACCGCGCCGCCTGGCTCTTCTTCGGGGCCGGCGCGGCGTGGTTCATCTGGCGGTGCGCGCAGCTGAATGAGTCCGACCTGATCTTTTTCAAGACGCCGGGCCCGGTGATGATCGGTTTCGGCGTGCTGGCCCTGCTGGCCTTCATCTATACGCCGGATTTCCTGGCGGTGCGCGGACTGTGCGTGCTGATGCTGCTGGCCGCCGAACCCCTGCTCTATGCCGCCTACATGGAATACCAGCACCCGCAGCGGCTGCTCATGGTAACGGCGGTCTACGCCGGTCTCGGCCTCGCGCTGTACCTGGCCGCCGCGCCCTACCGGCTGCGCGACTTCCTCGAGTGGCTCTTCCAGCGGCCGGCGCGCGTGCGCCTGGCCGGCGCGATCCTGCTCTCCTACGGCCTGGCGACCGCGGCCGCGGCGTTCACCTACTGAACATGGCCGCGCCGACCAAGACCGTGCTGCTCATCCTGGCCGGGCCCGCCGGCGTCGGCAAAAGCACGCTTTGCGACCGGCTCGTGGCCGAGGTGCCGGGCTTCGAGCGCGTGATCACCGCCACCACCCGCCCGCCGCGCCCCAACGAGGTCAACGGCCGCGACTACCATTTCCTGTCCGAGGCGGAGTTTGACGCCCGGCTCGCCGCCGGCGACTTCCTCGAGTGGGCGCGCATCCACCAGAAGCAGCGCTCCGGGGTGCCGAAGTCGTCGGTGCTGGAACGCCTCGCCCGCACCAATCTCGTGATGAACATCGACGTCCAGGGCGTGCGCAACATCCGCGCGGCGGCGGCCCGCGAACCCCGGCTGCAGGGCCGGCTCGTCACGATCTTTGTCGCGCCCGACTCGCTCGATGTCCTCCGGGAGCGCATGCTCGGCCGCGGGGCCGTCACCGCCGAGGAACTGGGGCGCCGCCTGCACAGCGCCGAGCTCGAGCTGGCGGAACGCAACTCCTACGATTACGTGATCCACAGCGGCTCGAAGGAGCAGGATTTCCGCGCGCTGCTGGCCTACTGGGCGCAGGCCAAGGCCAAGCTCGCCCCCTAAACCGTGGTTCCGCCGGCCTTCCCCGTCAGCGACCATTGCGACGGCACGCATTTCTTCAACCCGGCCGGCCGGTTGCAGGCGCGCGGGTTCTCGCAGCTGCCCCGCTGGTGGTGGCAGCGGCTCGTCGGGGGCCAGGGCACGCGCTGGCCGCGCCAGGTGCCGGCACCGCGGAAACCGGTGCTGCCCGCCGCGGTACCGGCCGGCCGGGTCGCGGTCACCTTCATCGGGCACGCCACCTTCCTCCTGCAGCTGGCGGACCTGAACATCCTGACGGATCCCATCTTCGCCAGTCACGCCGGGCCGTTCGGGTGGCTGGGGCCCAAGCGGGCGCGGCCGCCGGCGCTCCGGCTCGGTGAACTGCCGCGCATCGACGTTGTCGTGCTCAGCCACAACCACTACGATCACCTCGACCTGGCCGCCCTGCGCTGGCTGTCCCGGCGGCACCGGCCGCGGATTGTCACGACACTGGGCAACAAGGCCTGGCTCGAGGCGCGCGGCGTGGAGCGGGTGAGCGAGTTTGACTGGTGGCAGGAAGGCGACGCCACGCCGGAACTCAGTGTCGCCTGCACGCCGGCCCAGCATTTCGCGGCGCGGGCGCCGTGGGACGCAAGGCGGACGCTCTGGGGCGGATTCATGCTCCGCAGCGCCGCGGGCCGGATCCTGTTCGCCGGCGACTCGGGTTGGGCGCCGCATTTCGCCGAGATCAACGCGCGGCTGGGCGCCCCGGATCTCGCGCTGATCCCCATCGGCGCCTACGAGCCCCGCTGGTTCATGGAGGCCGTGCACATGAATCCCGACGAGGCCGTCCGCGCCCACCGCGCGCTGGGCGCCCGGCAGTCGCTCGGCATGCACTTCGGCACCTTTCAGCTCACGGACGAGGGGATCGACGACCCGGTGCTCGGCCTGGCGGCGGCCCGCGCCGCCCAGGGGGTGTCCGCCGGGGATTTTACGGTGCTCGACTTCGGGGAGACGCGGCTGCTGGCGCTGCGCTGACCGGAATCGCTTGTCCGCCGCCCGGCGGTCCCGTAGCGTCCGCCCCACGGGCCCAACCCCTGTTGCCTCCCCCATGAAAACCCCGCTCGCGCTCGTTCTCGCGCTTTCGCTGGCCGGCAATGCCTTGCTGGCTTTTTTTGTCCTTCGCCCGCCCGCCAGCCCGGCGAACCCCGCGGCGGCCCCGGTTGTGGCGGTGACCCCCAAGATCGTGTCCGCGCCGGTCGCCAAGCCGCAACCGGCGCCCGCGGCCCCGGCCGGCTGGACCACCCTCCACTCAAGTCAGAACCTGCACAACCTCGTGGCCAACCTGCGCGCAGCGGGCTTTCCGCCTTCGGTGATCCGCGCCGTGGCGAGTCAAATGGTGACGGAACAGCTGGAGGGCGCGGCGACGGACCACCTGCCCTTCTGGAAGCAGAACATGAACAACCCCGAGTATGTCGCGGCCCAGCTCGAGCGTTCCAACCGGCGGCGGGAGATGCTGACCGACCTGCTCGGCGCCGATGCCAACCCCTCGGCCGGCCTGGACCCGGCCGACCGCGCCCGCCGCTACGGCGCCCTGTCCGACGACAAGATCGACCGCATCGAGGCCGTCAACCGCGACTACAACGAACTGCGCACCAAGCTCTACGCCCAGCGGAAAAGCGGCGACTTTCAGGGCTCCCTGGGCGCACAGGCCGCCGTCGACGCCGAAAAGCACGCGGAGCTGGCCACCTTCCTGGCCCCGGCCGAGCTGGAACAATACGAGATGCGCAACTCCACCGCCGCCAGCCGCCTTGCGACCAGCGTCAAGGACCTTGATGTGACCGAGCAGGAATATACCGAACTCTTTCGCGCGCAGAAAGCCTTCGAGGCCGCGGATCCGGCTCGCACCGGCGCGCTCACCACCGACACTTTCGCCCAACGCAACGCCGCGCAGGCCGCCCTCAACGAGCAGGCCCGGGCCGTGCTGACGGACGATCGCTTCTACGAATACCTGAAGGGCGCCGACGCCAACTACGCCCGCATCGCCCAGTTCACCGCGAGCTATCCGGAAATAACCCCGGCGACGACCTACGCCCTGCTGGCGCTGGAGCGCGACTTCCAGGCCTCCGCCCTCGCGATGGCGCGCGGGGCCAATGGCGGCAACATGATGGACCGCGCCGCGCAGTTTACCGGCGCCCGCAAGGAATATCAGGACAAGGTCACCGCCCTGATCGGCGTGGCGGCCGGCACGGCCTTCATGCAACGCAGCCGGCTGGGAACGGCCACCCAGACGGTGACGCGCCCCGGCGGCAACTAGGCCGGCTTTTTGGCGGGCGCGGGCCGGACGGACGCCCATTTCCCGTTTGAGTTTACGGGATTTGGGGACATTGCTTGCCCCAACCCCAAAGCCCGGCCGGCCGACACATCCGGCCCGGGAAAACGCCATGACCGCCACCGGCGCGCCTCACGCTATCTTTACTGCCCGCTCGATGAGCGCGCACAATCGCGCCGAGATGCGGGAGGCCTTTGACCACGCGCTGAAACTGGCCGAGCGCAACCGGCTGATCCTGCGCGTGCCCCATGAGCTCAAGCCCGTGCAGAACAAGCGCGGCATGCACTACCATTACCGGCCCGAGATCTTCCTCGGCCTGCAGGGCACGACCGACTTCAGTTTCCCGCGCGAGAACTTCCGGCTGGGACCGGAGGAAATCTGCATCATCCCCGCCGGCGTGCCGCACGGGGAGGTCGTGCAGCCGGCGCCGGACAAGCCCTTCCGCAACCTGGTCGCCGGCTTCTACAACAACACCCTCAGCCTGCACTTCGCGCACGAGGTGCGCCCCGGCAAGCCCGACATCGAGGTGATCGAGTTCTTCGACGCGCCGAACCTGGAAATCTTCCTCGCCCTGGCCAACACCACGGCGCAAACCCACAGCACGGTCGGCCCGGCGCGCGACACGGTCCTGAAGGGCCTGCTCCTCGCCCTGCTCGGCCTCTTCCGCAACATCGTCGAGACCGGCTCCGGCCAGCTCAACAGCGACATCGGCAAGGTCTTCCAGGCGAAATGCCTCGTGCGCGAGCAGTTCGCCAACGCCGAGCTCGGGGTGCAGCACATCGCCGAGCTGCTCGGCTGCTCGGCCGACTACCTGTCGCACCTTTTCCACACGGAGACGAAGGAGCGGCTGACGCATTACATCCAGCGGATCCGCATCGAGGGCGCCATCCTCGCGCTGGAGACCTCCTCGCTGACGATCTCCGAGATCGCCTACGCCAGCGGCTTCTCCGACCCGGCCTATTTTGCCCGCGTGTTCAAGCAGCACAAGGGCATGACCCCGCAGGTGTACCGGGCCCGGCTGGAGGCCGTGCGGCAGCTGCAGGAATCCCAGCCGAAGACGGTCTATCACGACCGCCTCGACTACACGCACGGCGTGCCGGCGGGAAAGTCGGCGCCGGCGGCGGACAAATAGGCCGCGGCCTATTTCACGTAGATCCGGTAACCCCAGGGCGGCAGCGTAAGCCTGGTGGCGGCGTCCAGCGTCACTTTTTCACCGCTGAGGTATTCCGTGTAGGTGCCGTGGAAGAGGTCGTCCTTGAAGGTCACGGTCCTGGCCTCCTTGGAGAAGTTGAAAACCGCGAAGACCTTGTCGCGGGCGTTCTGCCGCACGAAGCTGAACACATTGGCGTCGTTCGGCACCTGGACCATGAGCGCGCCCCAGTGGGCGTTCCACAGCGCGGTGTTGGCGTGCTTGAGCGCGAAGAGTTTCCGGTAGAGCTCGCCGTTGGGGTGCTCGCGCCAGGCGATGGGGTCCTTCTCGAAGAATTTCAGGCGCTTGGGGTTGCCCGCCTCCTGGCCGTTGTACATCAGGGGCATGCCGTTGCCCACGACGGACAGGGCGATGGCCGCGGGCAGCGCGTCGCCGAACTGCTCGAACTCGGTGCCCTCCCAGGAGTTCTTGTCGTGGTTGCTGACGAAGGCCATGCGGAAGATGTCCGCCGGGAAGAACCCCTCGTCCCAGGCGTAGTAGCCGGACAGCGCACCGGCGTCCGCCTTGCCCTTGGCAATATTGACCAGCGCCTCATACCAGCTCCAGGCATAGGTCATGTCGAAGGCCTCGGCGTGGAGGTCGCGCGTCTCCCACTCGGCGAGCATGAAGACCGGCTTGATCGCATCGAGCTCCTTGCGGGCGTTGTTCCAGAAATCCACCGGCACGAAGCCCGCGACGTCGCAGCGGTAGCCGTCGACGTCCGCCTCGCGCACCCAGTATTTGAGCGCCTCGGTCATGTATTTCCGCAGGCCGGGCGCGCGGTAGTCGAGGTTGATGATGTCGTCCCAGTCGAACCAGGGGGTCGGGCGGAAATGGCCTTTCCAGTCGTGCTGGTACCAGTCGGGGTGCTCGGCCGCGAGCGGGTTGTCCCACGCGGTGTGGTTGGCCACCCAGTCGAGGATGACCTTGAAGCCCTGCGCATGGGCCGCGGCGACGAAATGCTTCAGGTCGGCGAGGGTGCCGAACTCGGGGTTGACGCCAAGGTAGTCGCGCACGGCGTAGGGGCTGCCGAGCAGGCCCTTGCGGTTCTTCTCGCCGATCGGGTGGATCGGCATGAGCCAGAGGATGTCGACGTTGAGGGCCTTCAGGCGCGGCAACTGCTTCTCGGCGGCCGCAAAGGTCCCCTCGGCGGTGAACTGCCGGGTGTTGATCTGGTAGATCGTGGCGTTTTTCGCCCACTCCGGGTGCTTGAGCTTCACATAGGGCTGCGGCTGGTAGGGGTCCGCCGCGGCCGCGGGCAGCGCGGCGGGCAGAACGGCGAGCAGCAGGCGGAACAGGGCGGGCAGGAGGCTTTTCATGGTGGAATCAGGCGGACGGCTTCGGGGATGGGGAAACGGTCTCGGCGGGCACCCAGGCGAGCATCCCGGCGGCGATAAACATGCATACGCCGCCCGCCATGACGGCGTAGACCAGGTTGCCGTGGAGGTAATTCTTCACGAGCGGGCCGAAGAAGAGTGCGGCCAGGATCTCGGGCAGCACGATGAAGAAGTTGAAGATGCCCATGTAGACGCCGATCCGGCCGGCGGGCAGGGCGCCGGCGAGGATCGCATAGGGCATGGAGAGGATCGAGGCCCAGGCCACGCCGCCGAGCGCCAGCGCGGCGAGCAGCAGATAGCGCTGCTCCTCGCCATGGATGAAACCCACGGCCAGCAGGCCGAGGCCGCCGAGGGCGAGGCAGATCCCGTGGACCAGGCGGCGGTCGAGCCGGCGCGCCGCGGCCATGAGGCCGAAGGCGGCGAGAAAGGTCACGGCATCCTTGGTCGCGTAGCACACGCCGGCCCACTCCGCCCCGCGCTTGAACAGGTCCGATTCCGGGTCGCCGCTGCCGAAGATGACCGGCACGGCGTTGGAGAAGTGCAGCCACATGCAGAACAGGCCGAGCCAGGTGAAGAATTGCACGAGCGCCAGCCGCCGCATCGTGACGGGCATGCGGGCGAGCGCATCCGGGATCTCCCGGAGGAGGTGGCCGAAACCGCCGCTCGCGGCCTTCTCGCGGCGAAAGGCCTCCAGGTCCTCCGGCGGATCCTCGGGGGTGGAGACAACCGTCCACAGGACGGCGGTGAAGAACGCGACGGCCCCCACGTAGAACGAGATCTTCACGTTCAGGGGCAGCGCGTTTGCGCCGTCGGCCGCGCTGCTGACGTCGAACCAGTGGCGCAGGATGTAGGGCAGCAGGCCGGCCACGACGGCGCCGACCCCGATGAAGAAGCTTTGCATCGCGAAGCCCATGCCGCGCTGCTCGTTGGGCAGCTTGTCGGCGACAAACGCGCGGAAGGGCTCCATCGAAACATTGATGGAGGCGTCGAGCACCCAAAGCAGGAGCGCCGCCATGTAGAATTTCGGCAGGTTGGGCAGCAGCCATTGCGCGAGCGAACCGGCGTTGGGCATGAGGAGCAGCGCGAGCGAGCTGAGGATCGCCCCGACGAGGAAATAGGGGCGGCGGCGGCCGAGCGGGCCCCAGGTGCGGTCGCTCATCGCCCCGATGATCGGCTGCACGATGAAGCCCGTGAGCGGCGCGGCCAGCCAGAGCTTGGAAATCTGGTCGTCGGCCGCCCCGAGATACTTGTAGATCGGGCTCATGTTGGCCATCTGCAGCCCCCAGCCGAACTGGATGCCGAGGAAGCCGAAGCTCATGTTCCAGATGGCGGGCAGGGAGAGGGGGCGGAGGGGTTTCATGGGGTGGGTCAGTGTTCCGGGGGTTCGCTGTAGTCGCGCAGGGGCCGGTCGCCGGTACGGTCGTAGAGGTTGATCCAGTGGGCCAGCTGGGCGGACTTCTCGCCGGCGAGGGAGGAGAGCTGGGCGGCGGTGAAGCGCCACTGCCAGTTGCCCTCGTTGGTGCCCGGCCGGTTCAGGGTGGCCGCGGCGGGCAGATCAAGCAAGTCCTGCATGGGGATCACCGCCAGGCGCGAGGGCGTGGCAAGGGCGGCGCGGATGATCGGCCAGGCCGAGCGGGTGCCGTTGAGCTGGAAGTAGTCCTTGATCCGCTCCGCCGAATCCGGGGCCAGGCTCTCGAGCCAGCCGCGGGTGGTGATGTTGTCGTGCGTGCCGGTGTAGGCGACGCTGTCCGGCGGATAGAAATGCGGCAGGTTGACGTTGTTGGCGTCGTGCCCGTAGGCGAACTGCACGACCTTCATCCCGGGCAGCCCGGCGGCGCGGCGCAGCTCCACCACCTCGGGCCCGATGTAGCCCAGATCCTCGGCGATGATGCGGGCCTCCGGCAGGGCCGTGCGGACCGCGTGGAAAAACGCCCGGCCCGGGCCCTTGAGCCAGCGGCCGGTGCGGGCATCGGGGGCACCGGCCGGGATCTCCCAGTAGGTGTCGAAGCCGCGGAAGTGGTCGAGCCGGATGATGTCGTAGAGCTCAAAGGCGGCGCGCAGCCGTTCGATCCACCAGGCGTAGCCGGTGTGCGCCAGGTGCTCCCAGTCGTAGAGCGGGTTGCCCCAGAGCTGGCCGCTGGCGGAGAAATAATCCGGCGGCACGCCGGCGACGGCGAGCGGCTGGCCGTGGGCGTCGAGCCGGAAGACCGCGCGGTTCTGCCAGGTGTCGGCGCTGTCGAGGGCGACGAAGATCGGCACGTCGCCGATGATGCCGACGCCGCGCCCGGCGGCGTGCCGGCGGAGCCGGTCCCACTGCCCGAAGAAGACGTATTGGTAGAAGGCGTGGCGGTCGGCCTCGCGGCGGACGCTGGCCGGCAGGCTGGCGCGGAGGGCGGTGTGCCACTGGCGGTACTCCTCGGGCCAGGTGGTCCAGGCCCGGCCGCCAAAGTGCGCCTTGAGCGCCATGAAGTCGGCGAAGGGCTCGAGCCAGCCGGCGTGCACCCGGCGAAATTCCTGCAGCGAGCCGAAGTCGCCCAGCCGGTCGCGGCCGGTCGCGGCAAAACGGTCGTGGGCCCGGGCGAGCACGGGCCAGAAGGCCTCGTAAAGCCGGCCGTAATCCACGCCGCCCGCCGGCAACCCGCGCAAGGGGGTGAGTTCGGCCGCCTCGATCAACCCGGCCGCCTGCAGTTCGCCGAGGTCGATGAAATACGGGTTGCCCGCGCGGCCGGAGAACAGCTGGTAGGGCGAGTCGCCGTAGCCGGTCGGGCCGATCGGGCAGATCTGCCAGTAGCGCACGCGTGCGCCGGCCAGGAAATCAACGAAGGCCCGGGCCCCGGGCCCGAGGTTGCCGATGCCATAGTCGCCCGGCAGCGAGGACACATGCGCCAGCACCCCGGCCGTGCGGGTCGTGAGCCAGGACTGGGGCTGGTTTTCCATGGGTCAGCGGAACTCGATGATCCGCCCGCGGGCGTCATCCGGGAGCCGGACAGTGAGTGTGCCGTGTTCATCGCGCGACCAGGCCGGGGCGGGCAGGGGCTGCCCGTCGACCACGACCGCCTTGATGGCGCCGGCGGTGTGCAGGATGAACTCCAACTCGCGCGCCGGCGGACGGTAATTTCCCTCCAACCCCATGGAGAGCCGGCCGCCGGCGAGCGAAAGCGTGGTGCGGCGAAAGTCGCCCCGCAGGTAGGCCGGGCTCCGTCCATCGTCCTCGTAGAGCGAGCCCGCGGCGGTGCCGTCCGCATCCGGATAAATGTCGAAGCGGAGCGGATCCCAGGGCTTTTCGCCGGTATGGTTCATTGCCACGGTCGACGGCACGATGCTGCCGCCGCGGACGAAGAGCGGCAGGCGCTCGAGCGGGGCCTCGACGCGGCGAAGGTCGCCGGTGGCGTCCAACGCGGCGCCGGTCCAGAAGTCATACCAGCGGCCGGCCGGCAGGTAGACGTCGCGGGCGCGCTCGTTTTCCCGGACGACCGGTGCGGCGAGCAAGGCGGCGCCGACCATGAACTGGTCGTCGAGGTTCAGCGCCGTGGGATCCTGCTGGAATTCGAGCAGGAGCGGCCGGAAGAGCGGCACGCCGGTGCGGTGCGCCTCTTCGAGCGTGGTGTAGAGGAAGGGCAGCAGGCGGTAACGGAGCTCGAGAGCGGCCCGCACCATGTTCTCGTAGGGCACGCCGAAGCGCCAGGGTTCGTGGTCGTAGATGTCGACCGCGGTGTGGTTGCGGCAGAAGGGCGTGAAGGCCGCGACCTGGTAGGCCCGCACGAGCAGCTCGGCGCTGCCGCGGCCGATGAATCCGGGGGTGTCGGCGCCGACGAAGGGCTGGCCGCTCAGCCCCATGCTGGCGAACATCGGCACGCTCAGCGCAAGCTGCTCGAAGGTGGCGTTGCTGTCCCCGATCCACGTGATCGCGTAGCGCTGGATGCCGGCGTAACCCGCGCGCGTGATGACGAAAGGCCGGCGGTCGGGCTGCAGGTGTGCGAGCCCCTCGTAGGTGGCGCGCGCCATGTTGAGCGCGAAGGTGTTCCGGTTCTGCGCGTAGAGCGACTGGGCCCCAAGGTCGTCGAATACGACGTCCTTCTGCGTCACGCCGGACTTGTCCACGAAGTCGGACGGCTCGTTCATGTCGGTCCAGATGCCGGCGACGCCGCGGTCGAGGAGCGCGCGGTGCTGCTCACCCCACCAACGGCGGGCCTCCGCCTTCGTGTAGTCGACAAACACCGCCTTGCCCGGCCAGACCTCGCCGATGTAAAGGCTGCCGTCCTGGCGGCGCAGAAAGTAATTTTTCGCGACGCCCTCGTCGTAGACCGGATAATTCCCGCCGGGGGCCAGCGGATTGGCCGGCTGGTATTTGACGCCGGGGTCGACGATGGTGATGAGCTTCACGCCCTGCTCGCCGAGT
>Ga0228698_1000741_pt1 | contig 20448 bp, 20 predicted proteins | sample McNCre117_Aug_MG_FD_178015 | JGI IMG/M metagenome (GOLD analysis project Ga0228698, IMG submission 178015) | Freshwater microbial communities from McNutts Creek, Athens, Georgia, United States - 1-17_Aug_MG | ecosystem: Environmental > Aquatic > Freshwater > Creek | place: USA: Georgia...
CCGCGCGCCGGCTGCCGCGCCGCCTTGGCGCGCGTTACGATAGCGGCCGATTCCACCGACAGCAAAGCGAAACCACCATGGCCGGCCTGAGTCCCGATACGCCCCATCCCGTCGAACTGACGGTGCACGCCAAGTCGCGCGTGCTCGAGATCGCCTTCGACGACGGCGCGCGTTTCCGCATTCCGTTCGAGTTGCTGCGCATCTGTTCGCCCTCGGCCGAGGTCCGGGGCCACGGACCGGGCCAGGAGGTGCTGCAGACCGGCAAGCGCGAGGTCGGGATCGTCGCGCTGGAGCCGGTCGGCCACTACGCGGTCAAGCCGGTCTTTTCCGACGGGCACGATTCCGGCATCTACAGCTGGGACTACCTCCACGAGCTTGGGGCGCACCAGGACCAGCGCTGGGCCGACTACGAGCGCCGCCTGCGCGACGCGGGCGTGGAGCGCGACGCGCCGATGCCGCCCAAGGCCGCAAGCGGCTGCGGCCATTCGCATTGAAGCCGTCGCAGAACCAGCAGGACAAGAAACAACCATGAGCCAGCAGACCCATTTCGGATTCCAGACCGTCGATGAGAAGGACAAGGCGCGCCATGTGCGCAGCGTGTTCGATTCGGTCGCGTCCAACTACGACATCATGAACGACCTGCTATCGGGCGGCCTGCACCGCTGGTGGAAGGCGTACACGATCCAGGTCGCCAACCCGCGTCCGGGCGACCGGGTGCTCGACATCGCGGGCGGCACCGGCGACCTCGACCTGGCGTTCGCGCCGCGCGTGGCGCCCAACGGCCTGGTGGTGCATACCGACATCAACGAAGCCATGCTGCGCGAGGGCCGCAACCGCCTGCTCGACAAGGGCCATGTGCTGCCGACGCTGGTCTGCGACGCCGAAAAGCTGCCGTTTCCCGAGGGCCATTTCGACATCGTGACCGTCGCCTTCGGCCTGCGCAACATGACGCACAAGGATGCCGCGCTGCGCGAGATGAACCGCGTGCTGCGTCCGGGTGGCAAGCTGCTGGTGCTCGAATTCTCGAAAGTGGCCGCTCCGCTGGAGAAGGCCTATGACTGGTATAGTTTTAACATCCTGCCCAAGCTGGGCAAGTGGGTCGCGCGCGACGAAGCCAGCTATCGCTATCTGGCCGAATCGATCCGCATGCACCCGGACCAGGAAACCTTGCGCGGCATGATGCGCGAGGCCGGGTTCGGCCATGTGGACGTGCACAACCTGACGGCCGGCGTCGCAGCTCTGCACCTGGGGATCAAGTGTTGAGCGCGCGTCGGCGTGCCATCGAACCGCAGTGGAGCTGAAATGAAATTGTTGTCCGCGATCCTGGTGTTGGCTCTGGTGCTGCTGGCCCTGGGCTGGTGGCTGCGTGCGCGCAGGCCGGCGCTGTCGGCCATGTCCGATGACGGGCTGGCCTACGCCACCGGCCTGCCGCGCGACTACAGCCCGAAGAACGTCGGCAACGACGCCTCGGCCCGGCCCTGGGAGCAGCAGGGCGAGGCGTTCGGGGGCGGCGCAGCCCTGGCCGGACAGCAAGGCTGGGGTGTTCCGAGCGACTTCGACGCCGATGGCTTCCTGAGTGCTTCCCGGACCAACTTCATCCAGCTGCAGGCGGCCTGGGACCGCGCCGACATCCCGGTGCTGCGCGCGATGATGACCGACGAGATGATCGGGCAGATCCAGGCCCAGCTGGCCGAGCGCGAACGCCAGGCCGGCGCGGCGGCCAACCAGACCGAGGTCGTGATGCTCGACGCCAAGCTGCTGGGCATCGAGGAGCTGGCCGACGAGTACATGGCCAGCGTCGAGTTCTCGGGCCTGATCCGCGAGGAACCTGCGGCCGGCCCCAACCCCTTCCGCGAGGTCTGGAACATCACCCGGCCCAAGATCGGGTCGGGCGGCTGGCTGGTGGCCGGGGTTCAGGCGCTGCAATAAAGGCGCCCGCCTTTATCCGTCAGAATCGGGGCATGAACAAGCCCCCTTTTTTCCTGCCCGCGCCCGAGCTGCTGACGCAGCTGGCGCAGGGCCTGCCGCCACCGCCGCCCTGGCTGCGCGCGGAGTTGAACAACCGCCTGGTGCTGCTGCTCAATCATGTGCTGATGCAGGAGCCCGAGGCCATGGACCGGCTGCGGCGCCAGCAGGGCAAGCTGCTGCAACTGCACTGGGGGCGCATCGAGCTGATCCTGACGCCGACGCCGGCCGGTCTGCTCGGGCTCGGTGTGTGCGGTGGCGTGCCCGATCTGCAGCTGCGCGTGGCGCAGGACTCGCCGCTGGCGCTGGCCCGCACCGTGCTGGCCGGCGACAAGCCGCCGGTCGAGATCCAGGGTGATGTGCAGCTGGCGGCCGAGATCGGCTGGCTGGCCGACAACCTGCGCTGGGACATCGAGGAAGACCTCGCGCGCCTGTTCGGTGACGCGCCGGCGCATCGTCTGGCCGGCGCGGGCCGGGCGCTGCTGCAGGGGCTGCGCGGCTTTCTGCGCCAGATGGCCGAGCGGCGCGTGAAGGTCGCGTCATGACGCGCTTCTTCCGGGGCTTCTTCATCGTCTGGGTCGTGCTGCGCTACGGCCTCGACGAACTCGTGCTGTCGAGTTTTCCGAACCCGCTGGTGCGCGGGCTGCGGCGCCTGATCACGCTCGGGCGCGACCTCAGTGCGCCGCGTGGCCAGCGCCTGCGCGAGGCGCTCGAGCGCCTGGGGCCGATCTTCGTCAAGTTCGGCCAGGTGCTCTCGACCCGGCGCGACCTGATGCCGCCCGATATCGCCGAGGAGCTGGCGCGATTGCAGGACCGCGTGCCGCCGTTTCCGAGCGAGATCGCGGTCGCGACCATCGAGCGCAGCTTCGGCCAGCCGCTCGACGCGGTGTTCGCGACCTTCGAGCGCCAGCCGGTCGCCAGCGCCTCGATCGCGCAGGTCCACTTCGCCACGCTGCAGGACGGGCGCGAGGTCGCGGTCAAGGTGCTGCGTCCCGGCATGCTGCCGGTGATCGACAAGGACCTGGCCCTGATGCGCATGATGGCCGCGTGGGTCGAGCAGCTGTCGGCCGACGGCAAGCGCCTCAAGCCGCGCGAGGTGGTGGCCGAGTTCGACAAGTACCTGCACGACGAGCTGGATCTGGTGCGCGAGGCGTCCAACGCCGCGCAGCTGCGCCGCAACATGGCTGGCCTGGACCTGGTGCTGATTCCCGAGATGCACTGGGACTGGTGCCGCACCGAGGTGCTGGTCATGGAGCGCATGAAGGGCGTGCCGATCAGCCAGGCCGAGCGCCTGCGCGCCGCCGGCGTCGATATCCCCAAGCTCGCGCGCGATGGCGTCACGCTGTTCTTCACCCAGGTGTTCCGCGACGGCTTCTTCCACGCCGACATGCACCCGGGCAACATCCAGGTCAGCCTGGAGCCGGCCACCTTCGGGCGCTACATCTCGCTCGACTTCGGCATCGTCGGCACGCTGACCCAGTACGACAAGGAATACCTGGCGCAGAACTTCACCGCCTTCTTCCGGCGCGACTACAAGCGCGTCGCCGAGCTGCACATCGAGTCGGGCTGGGTGCCGCCCGATACCCGGGTCGATGAACTCGAAGCCGGCATCCGCTCGGTCTGCGAGCCGTATTTCGACCGTCCGCTCAAGGAGATCTCGCTCGGCATGGTGCTGATGCGCCTGTTCCAGATCTCGCGCCGCTTCCATGTCGAGATCCAGCCGCAGCTGGTGCTGCTGCAGAAGACGCTGCTCAACATCGAGGGCCTGGGGCGCGACCTCGACCCCGAGCTGGATCTCTGGAGCACCGCCAAGCCCTTCCTCGAACGCTGGATGATCGAACAGCTCGGTCCGAAGAAGTTCTGGGAGCAGCTCAAGGCCGAAGGACCGTTCTACGCCAAGCTCATCCCCGAGCTGCCGCGCCTGCTGCACGGCTTTCTGCAGGAGCGCCAGCCCGGCGGCACCAGCCCGGCGTTGCTGCAGGAATTGCTGGCCGAGCAGCGACGCAGCCGCCGCTGGCTCGAACGTGGCCTGTGCCTGTGCCTGGGCTTCGTGCTCGGGATGCTGCTGATTCCGTGGTTGCGCCTGCTGCTCCTGCTCTGATCCATTCCTGTTCTCGAGGTTGCCTGCCGTGCTGCTGACCCTGGTCATCGCCTATCTCCTGGTTACGATCGCCATCGGCCTGCTGGCCGCCAAGCGGGTCAAGAGCGCGGCCGATTTCGCCGTCGCCGGTCGCCACCTGCCGCTGGCCATGATCGTGACCACGACCTTTGCCACCTGGTTCGGCTCCGAGACCGTGCTCGGCATCCCGGCCAAGTTCCTCAACAGCGGCCTGCATGGCGTGGTCGAGGACCCGTTCGGTGCCGGCAGCTGCCTGATCCTGGTCGGCCTGTTCTTCGCCGCGCGGCTCTACCGCATGAACCTGCTGACGATCAGCGACTACTACCGCGAGCGCTACGGCCGCATGGTCGAGGTGATCTGCTCGCTGCTGATTCTGCTGAGCTATCTGGGCTGGGTGTCGGCCCAGGTTTCGGCGCTGGGTCTGGTATTCAACCTGCTGTCGGACGGCGCGATCAGCGTGCCGACGGGGATGGTGATCGGCGTGGTCTCGATCCTGGCCTACACCCTGTTCGGCGGCATGTGGTCGGTCGCGATCACCGACTTCATCCAGATGATCATCCTGGTTGGCGGCCTGGCGATCCTGGCCGTGTTCGCGGGCCGGCAGGCCGGTGGCGCGGGCCGGGTGATCGATCTGGTCGCCAGCCGCGAGCTGTTTCGCTTCCTGCCCGAGCCGAGCTTCAAGGACGTGGCGTTCTTCATCGCGGCCGCGATCACGATGATGCTGGGCTCGATCCCGCAGCAGGACGTGTTCCAGCGCGTGATGTCGGCCAACGGTCTGAAGGCAGCCACGCGCGGTCCGGTGATCGGCGGCGTCTGCTACATCCTGTTTGCCTTCGTGCCGATGTTCCTGGTCGCCAGCGCGCTGATCATCATGCCCGAGCGCGCCGCCGCGCTGCTGGCCGAGGACCCGCAGAAGGTGCTGCCGACCCTGGTGCTCGAAAGAATGCCGTTCGTGATGCAGGTGCTGTTCTTCGGCGCGCTGCTGTCGGCGATCAAGTCCACCGCCTCGGCCACGCTGCTGGCGCCGAGCGTGACCTTCGTCGAGAACATCTGGCGTCAGTTCCGCCCGCACATGGGCGACCGGCAGGAGCTGCGCACCATGCGCGTGACGGTGCTGGTGTTCAGCGCGCTGGTGCTGTGGTACGCGATCCGGATGCAGGGCACCTCGATCTACGAGATGGTCTCGGGGGCCTACCAGATCACGCTGGTCGGCGCCTTCGTGCCGCTGGTATTCGGTCTGTACTGGAAGCGCGCCACCACCCAGGGTGCGCTGTTCGCGATCGTGCTCGGCTCGCTGGCCTGGGGCCTGTTCCTCGCGACGCCTGCCGGCGAAGAGTTCCCGGCCCAGCTCGCCGGTCTGCTGGCCGCGCTGGCGGGCATGCTGATCGGCTCGCTCGGGCCGCAGGCGATCCGCAACCGCCACGCCTCGCACCACCAGCTGCCCGGCCTGGCCTGAGGCGCCGGCCGGACATCCTGCTTGATTTTGAAGGCAAAGCCTATAATTTAGGGTTTATCTTCATTCGACGAACCGAACTGCCATGCCGATCTACGCCTACAAATGCGAGTCCTGCGGCCATGCCAAGGATGTGTTGCAAAAGATCTCCGACGCGCCCCTGACCGACTGCCCCGCCTGTGGCGCTGCGAGTTTCAGGAAGCAGCTGACCGCCGCCGGCTTCCAGCTCAAGGGCTCGGGCTGGTACGCGACCGACTTCCGTGGCAGCACCAGCGGCAGCGGCGGCACCAGCGCGGTCGCCAGCGGTGCGTCCGAATCCCCGGCTGCTGCGCCGGCCGACACGGCTGCCGCGCCCACGGGTGGCTGCGGCGGCTCCTGCGCCTGTCATTGAGAAGGGTTCGCTGAAGATGTCCGCTCTGCGCAAGTGGCTGTTCTCGGGCCTGCTGGTCATCGTGCCGCTGGTCATCACCCTCTGGGTGCTCGACTGGGTCATCTCCACGCTGGACCAGACGCTCAGGATTCTGCCGGAGGCCTGGCAGCCCCAGGTCTTGCTGGGCGTACACATTCCCGGCCTGGGGGCGCTGTTCGTGCTGCTCGGCGTGCTGACGACCGGCGCGCTGGCGTCGAACTTCGTTGGCAACAAGCTGGTCAACTGGTGGCACGCGCTGCTGCACCGCATTCCGGTGGTGCGCTCGATCTATTCCGGCGTCAAGCAGGTTTCCGACACCCTGTTCTCGGAGAAGGGCAACGCATTCCGCAAGGCGCTGCTGGTGCAGTGGCCGCGCGACGGCATGTGGACCATTGCCTTCCTGACCGGCTCGCCCGGGGGCGACGTCGCGCGCCACCTCAACGGCCAGGACTACATCAGCGTCTATGTCCCGACCACGCCGAACCCGACCGGCGGCTACTTCGTGATGGTACACAAGCGTGATTGCGTCGAGCTGGCGATGAGCGTCGATGAAGCGCTGACCTACGTGATCTCCATGGGCGTGATCGTGCCGGGTGGCCCGAAGACACTGGAGGCGGCCGATGAGGCTGTCGCCAGCGCCTGATCCGAATCCACTGAAAAATTCTTAGAAAGCTCAATATGGCAATGCGTTCCGAATACTGCGGTCTGGTGACCGAGGCCCTGCTGGGTCAAACCGTGACCCTGTGCGGCTGGGTCAACCGCCGCCGCGACCATGGCGGCGTGATCTTCGTCGATCTGCGCGATCGCGAAGGCTACGTCCAGGTGGTCTGCGATCCGGACCGCCCCGAGATGTTCCAGACCGCCGAGGGACTGCGCAACGAGTTCTGCATCCAGGTCAAGGGCGTCGTGCGCGCGCGCCCCGAGGGCACGACCAATGACAGCCTCAAGAGCGGCAAGATCGAGGTGCTGTGCCACGAGATCACCGTGCTGAACGCCTCGGTCACGCCGCCGTTCCAGCTCGACGACGAGAACCTGTCCGAGACGACCCGCCTGACGCACCGCGTGCTCGATCTGCGCCGTCCGTACATGCAGAAGAACTTGATGCTGCGCTACAAGGTCGCGATGGAGGTGCGCAAGTTCCTCGACGCCGAGGGCTTCATCGACATCGAGACCCCGATGCTGACCAAGTCCACGCCCGAAGGCGCACGCGACTACCTGGTGCCCAGCCGCGTGCACGACGGCCACTTCTTCGCGCTGCCGCAGTCGCCGCAGCTGTTCAAGCAGCTGCTGATGGTGGCCGGCTACGACCGCTACTACCAGATCACCAAGTGCTTCCGCGACGAGGATCTGCGCGCCGACCGCCAGCCCGAGTTCACCCAGATCGATATCGAGACCTCCTTCCTGACCGAGGAAGACATCCGCTCGATGTTCCAGGGCATGATCAAGCACGTGTTCCAGACCACGATGGGTGTGGACCTGGGCGAGTTCCCCTGCATGCCGTATGCCGAGGCGATGCACAAGTACGGCTCGGACAAGCCCGACCTGCGCGTCAAGCTCGAATTCACCGAGCTGACCGACGTCATGGCCGACGTCGATTTCAAGGTCTTCAGCGCGCCAGCCCAGGCCAAGAACGGCCGCGTGGTCGCGCTGCGCGTGCCCGGCGGCGCCGAGATGAGCCGCAGCGAGATCGATGCCTACACCGAGTTCGTCAAGATCTACGGCGCCAAGGGCCTGGCCTGGATCAAGGTCAACGACGTGGCCGCCGGCCGCGACGGCCTGCAGAGCCCGATCGTCAAGAACCTGCATGACCGCGCGATCGCCGAGATCCTGGCGCGCTCGGGCGCGCAAAGCGGCGACATTCTGTTCTTTGGCGCCGACAAGGCCAAGGTCGTCAACGACGCGATCGGCGCGCTGCGCATCAAGATCGGCCACAGCGAGTTCGCCAGGAAGCAGGGCATCTTCGAGGACCGCTGGGCGCCGCTGTGGGTGGTCGATTTCCCGATGTTCGAGTACGACGAGGACGACAAGCGCTGGAACGCCGTGCACCATCCGTTCACGGCCCCGAAGGACGGCCACGAAGACTACATGGACACCGATCCGGGCCAGTGCATCGCCAAGGCCTACGACATGGTGCTCAACGGCTGGGAACTCGGCGGCGGCTCGATCCGTATCCACCGCGCCGAGGTACAGAGCAAGGTGTTCAGCGCCCTGAACATCGGTCCCGAGGACGCCCAGCTCAAGTTCGGCTTCCTGCTCGACGCGCTGCAGTACGGCGCGCCGCCGCACGGTGGCCTGGCCTTCGGCCTCGACCGCCTGATCACGCTGATGACCAAGGCCGATTCGATCCGCGACGTGATCGCCTTCCCCAAGACCCAGCGCGCCCAGTGCCTGCTGACCCAGGCGCCGAGCGCGGTCGATGAGAAGCAGCTGCGCGAACTGCACATCCGCCTGCGCAACACCCAGCCGGCCTGATATAGTGGTTTGCATCTGAGTCATCAACCCATAACCCGGGAGCCCAACACAATGCCGAACCAGATCGACACCTCGCTCGACCCCAAGGACAAGCTGGTCGCCGACCTCCGAGTTGTCGTCTCGGATGCCGAGGAGCTGCTGGCCGCGACCGCGAGCCAGACCGGCGAGAAGATCGCCGAGCTGCGCTCGCGCATGCAGGACAACCTGCGTGGCGCGCGCATCAAGCTCGCCGATGCCGAGGCCGCCGTGCGCGAGAAGACCCGTCAGGTGGCCAAAGCCACCGACAACTATGTCCACGAGAATCCCTGGAAGGCGATCGGCATCTCGGCTGGCATCGGCGTCATCGTCGGCCTGTTGATCAGCCGGCGCTGACCGGCGCTGTCCGGTAGATGGCTGAAACGGACGCAGCGCCCGGCGGGCAGGCTGCGCCAGGCCTGGCCGGCAGCGTCAGGGCCTGGCTGCACGATGGCGTGCGGCTGCTGCGCGTGCGCCTTGAGCTGTTTGGCGTCGAGGCGCGCGAGCATGCGCTGGCCACGGTCGAGCTGCTGCTGACCGGGCTCGCGGCCGTGCTGCTGCTGACCCTGGGACTGGGCTTTCTGTCGGTGCTGCTGACGGTCCTGCTCTGGGACAGCCATCGGGTGCTCGCGCTCACCGTTTTCGCGACCCTGTTCCTGACCCTGGGCGGCGTCGCCTGTGCGCTGCTGCTCAGCCGCTGGCGTTCGACCCGGCGCTGGTTCGAGGCCACCCTGGGCGAACTCAGGCAGGACGGCGAGCGGCTCGCGCCATGAACGAGCGTCGCCAGCGTCTGTGGCTGCGCCGCCAGGAGCTGCTGCGCGAATCGGGTGAACTGCGCGACCGGCTGGAGCGCCATGGCCAAGGCCTCGCACCCCTGTGGCGCGTCGCCGATGGTGCGCGCCAGACCGCAAGCTGGCTGCGTGCCCATCCGCTGCTGCCAGCTGCCGCCCTGGCCTGGCTGGTCTGGAGGCGGCCCTTCGGCATGCTGCGCTGGGCGCGGCGCGGCTGGCAGGCCTGGCAGTGGTGGCGCCGCGCGCGCGGTGTCGTCGCCGAGCGCGTGGCCGCGCTTGGCGCGCTGTTCGGTCGCGCGCCACGCTGAATCCCGCCGCCGAGCTGCCCGGTCCTGACGACCGGGGCGCGGCCTTTCTCTTTTCACCATATAGCCCCATGCATACCAACGCCCTCGTCCTGTTCTCGGGCGGGCAGGATTCGACCACCTGCCTGGCCCATGCCCTGCAGCGCTATCAGCGCGTAGAAACCATAGGTTTCCACTATGGTCAGCGCCATGCGGTCGAGATGGAAGCGCGCCTGACGGTGCTGTCCGAGCTGCGGCGCCAGTTTCCGGTCTGGGCTGACAAGCTTGGCGAGGACCATGTGCTCGATGTCGGCGTGCTGGGCCAGGTCAGCGAGACTTCGCTGACGCGCGAGATGGCGTTCGAGATCGAGTCCAGCGGCCTGCCCAACACCTTCGTGCCGGGGCGCAACCTGGTGTTCCTGACCCTGGCCGCCGCGCTGGCGTATCGGCGTGGGCTGGAGGTCATCGTGACCGGGGTCTGCGAAACCGACTTCTCGGGCTATCCCGACTGCCGCGACGACACGATGAAGGCGATGCAGATCGCGCTGTCGCTCGGCATGGATCGCCGCCTGCTGATCGAGACGCCGCTGATGTGGCTCGACAAGGCGCAGACCTGGGAACTTGCGCGCGAGCTTGGCTCGGCCTCGGGCGGGTCCGAAGGCGGGGCCGCGCTGGTCGATCTGATCGTCGAGCACAGCCACACCTGCTACCTCGGCGACCGCGAGCACCGCCATGACTGGGGCTGGGGCTGCGGCAGGTGTCCGGCCTGCGAGCTGCGCGCGCGTGGCTGGCAGCGCTGGCGGGCCGATCTTGGCGCATGAGCGGCGCGGGACCGATCTGCGGCCCGGACCGGCGCAGGCGCCGTCGCCCAATCTGATCAGCAGCAGCCGTCTGCAGCAGCAGGTCGCCGACTCGGCACAGAGCCGGCGCGTGCTGCTGCGCATGGGCTGGGCGGTCGTGGTGCTGCTGCTGCTGTCGCTGCTCGGGACGCTGGGCTTCGTGTATTTCGGTCCCGAGGGCACCAGCACCTTCGATGCCTTCTACATGACCGCGATCACGATCACCACCGTCGGCTATGGCGAGATGGTCGATCTGAGCCATACCGATGCCGGGCGCATGTTCGCGGCCGTGATCTCGCTGGTCGGCTTCGGGACGCTGACCTTCATCTTTTCGAGCCTGACCGTCTTCTTCCTCGAAACCGATCTCAACGAAACACTGCGCAGGCGCCGCATGGAAAAAGCCATCCGTAAACTCAAGGGCCATTACGTCGTCTGTGGCTTCGGCCGCGTCGGCCGCAACGTCGGGACCGAGCTGATGGCCGGCCGGCACCGCTTCGTCGCGATCGAGCCCGATCCGGCTGGCATCGAGAGCTTCCTGCTCCACCACCCGGGCCTGCTCTACCTGCAGGGCGACGCCTCGGACGACGATTTGCTGATCGGCGCCGACATCGGCGAAGCCAAGGGGGTGTTTGCCGTGACCGGCGATGACAGTCGCAACCTGATGATCTGCCTGACCGCGCGCCAGCTCAATCCGACGGTGCGCATCGTGGCGCGCTGTCACGAGGTGCGCAACGTGGACAAGATGCGCAAGGCCGGCGCCGACATCGTGGTCTCGCCCGACTTCACCGGCGGCATGCGGCTGGCGGCGTCGATGCTCCGGCCGCATGTGGTGTCGTTTCTCGACGAGATGCTGCGCTCCGAGCTGAACACCCGCATCGACGAGGTGCCGGTGCCGCCGGATTTCATGCCGCGCACGCTGGCCAAGCTCGGACGGCGCAGCACGCAGTACGTGCTGCTGGGTGTGCGTGCCGAGCCCGAGATGCATTTCAACCCGTCCGATGATTTCCGGATCGAGCCCGGGCAGACCCTGATCCTGATGGGCAATGCGAACGGGCGCGCTGAACTGGAGACGCGGCTGCGCACGCCGGGCTGAAGCGCCGCCGCGTCGCGCCTATCTACTGCCGCAGCACGAACTGGCCGGCCTCGGGAACGAGTTGCCAGTGCCGGTCGTGGAAGCCGGCGACCGAGGGCCGGTGCGCGATCGACACCAGCACGCCGCCGCGCCCGTGCATCAGCGCGCGCAGGCGCTGATACAGGGTCTGCTCGGCGGCGGCATCGAGCGCGCTGGTGCATTCGTCGGCGAACAGCCAGCGCGGTTGCTTGAGCAGCGCGCGCGCGATCGCCAGCCGCTGTTGCTCGCCGCCCGAGAGCTTCTGGCCCCAGGCATCCTGCGCATCGAGCCGATCGGCCAGCTGCGGCAGCAAGGCCTGCTCCAGCGCCTGCCGCAGTTGTGCGTCGCCGTAGTGCCCGGCGGCTTCCGGATAGGCGAGCGCGTCGCGCAGCCGGCCGGTCGGGAAGTAGGGCCGCTGCGGCAGGAACATGGCCTCGCGCTCGAACTCCGGTGGCAGCTCGATGCGCCCGCTCGCATACGGCCAGATGCCGGCCAGCGTGCGGAACAGCGAGGACTTGCCGCTGCCCGACGGGCCGCTGAGCAGCACGCTGTCGCCAGGGCGCAGCGCGAGCCCGTTGCCGTGCAGCAGGGTCTGGCCGTCGGGCAGCGCGAGCGTGAGCTGCTCGACCTTGAGTTCTGGGCCGGTGCCGGGCGCGAGCAGGCCGGTGCCGTTCGCGGCCTTGAGGCTGTCCTCGAAGCCGGTCAGACGGTCGGTGGTCGCACGCCAGCGCGCCAGCGCATCGTAGTTATCGACGAACCAGGACAGCGCATCCTGCACCCGGCCGAAGGCCGAGGCGATCTGCATCAGCTCGCCGAGCTGGATCGCGCCGCCAAAGAAACGCGGCGCCGCGACGATGAACGGAAACACCGCCGCCGCCTGGCCGAACCCGACCGTGAACCAGGTCAGGCGCTTCTGGGCCTTGATCAGCGCCAGGTAGTTGCGCAGCACGGCGCCGAACTGCCCGCCGAGCTGACCGCGCTCGACCGGCTCGCCCCGGTCGAGCGCGATTGCCTCGCTGTACTCGCGCACCTGCATCAGGTGGTGACGGAAGTCGGCCTCGCGCCGCTGCTGCTCGAAGTTCAGGCCGATCAGCGGCCGGCCGATGTAATGGGTCAGCACGCTGCCGACCAGCGCGTACAGCAGCGCCATCCAGACCATGAAGCCCGGAATGTCCCAGTCGCGGCCGTTGAAATGGAAGTCGAAGCTGCCCGACAGGCTCCAGAGAATGCCGACGAAGCTTGCCAGTGTGACGAGTGAATTCAGCAGGCCCATGCTCAGGCTGACGGCGGCCGAGGTGAACAGGCCGAGGTCTTCCTGGATGCGCTGGTCCGGGTTGTCGGGCAGGCTGGCGTCCTCGCGCGTGAAGCGCATCAGCTCCAGCTGGTAGAAGGCGCGCAGGCCGAGCCAGCGGTCCATCACATGGCCGGTCATCCAGGCGCGCCAGCGCATTTCGAGCAGCTGGGTCAGGTAGAAGCGGTAGACCGCGATCAGGATGTAGCCGAAGGCCAGTGCGGTGAAGCGCGCGAGCTGGCGCCAGAACACGGCCGCGTCCTTGTTCTGCAGCGCATCGTAGAAGACGCGGTTCCACTCGTTGAGCAGTACCAGCATGTAGACCGCGCCGAGGTTGAGCGCGACGATCGCGGCCAGCAGGCCGCGCGCGCGCCATTTCTCGTCCGAGCCGAAGTAGGGCGAGGACAGCGCCCAGGCGCGGGCCGCGAAGCGTCGGAACTGGGCGAGCTGGTGCAGGAGGTTCATGGCTGGGGATCGGGGTTGGAGACGCCGGCCGCGACATGGCCCGAAGGCACGTGGCGCGCCGCGTGCTCGATGTGGCCGGTCTGGTCGTCGAAGAAGAAGTCGGGCTCGAATTCGCGCAGGAATTCGCCCTTGGGCAGGCCACCGAGGAACATCGCCTCATCGACCGGGATGTTCCAGTCCATCAGCGTGCGGATCGCGCGCTCGTGCGCCGGCGCGCTGCGTGCCGTGACCAGCGCGGTGCGCAGGCGCATGTCGGCGCTGCCGGCCTGCTGCAGCCGCTGCAGCGCTTCGAGCAGCGGTTTGAGCGGACCGCCCGGCAGCGGCTGGCTGGCCCGGTCGGCCTCGTGCTGCTGGAAGGCGCGCAGGCCCTGTTCCTGGTAGATGCGCTCGGCCTCGTCCGAGAACAGCACCGCGTCGCCGTCGAAGGCGATCCGGACTTCGCGCGGGTGCGCGTCCGAGGCATGGACCGAGGCCGGATAGACCTGGGCCGCCGGCACGCCAGCGGCGAGCGCGGCGCGCACGTCGCTCAGGTGGGTGGACAGGAACAGGGTGGCGCGCAGCGGGCGCAGGTAGCGCCACGGCGGCTGGCCGCGCGTGAAGACGCCGCGCTCGATGCCCAGGCCGTAGTGGCGTGCCGAGCGGAACACGCGCAGGCCCGAAACCGGATTGTTGCGCGACAGGATCACGACCTCGACGCGCGGCTGGTCTGGCTGGTTGAAGCGCAGCAGTTTGCGCACCAGCGAGAACGCGACGCCGGGCGGGGCCGGCTGTTCCAGGCGTTCGAGCTGCAGCCGCATGTAGGCGCGGTCGTCAGCCTGCTCGAAGACGCGGTTCTCCGGCTCGAAGTCGAACAGGGCACGCGACGAGATCGCGACCACGAGCTGGCCTTCGAGGCTGGTGGGCATGGCATTTCCTTTGCAGGTGGCGCCGGGCCGGCGCTATTTCACGAGCTGGTTGAGCTGGATGATCGGCAGCAGCACCGCGAGCACGATCAGCATCACGACCAGGCCCATCACGACGATCAGCAGCGGCTCCAGCAGCGTCGCCAGGCGCAGCGCGCGGCGCTGGACCTCGGCGCTGAGTTGGGCCGCAGCGCGCTCAAGCATCGTCGGCAGCTGGCCGGTCTGCTCGCCCAGGCGCGCGAACATCGCGATCAGGCCCGGAAAGCGCTTCTTCGATCCCAGGGCGCCGGCCAGCGGCGCGCCCTCGCGCACCAGCACCAGCGCGTCGAGCGCGTCGGCGCGCAGCGCGCGGTTGTGCAGGGTTTCGGCGGCGGTCTGCAGCGCGCGCAGGATAGGCACGCCGGCGCCGGCCAGCAGCGCGAGCGTGGCGGCGAAGCGCGCCGCGTTGTAGCCGCGCGCGAGGCGCCCGACCAGCGGCAGGCGCAGCCAGGCCGAGTCCATGCGCTCGCGCAGCGCGTCGTGGCGGTGCGCCTGCGCCACGCCCAGGCCGGTCCCGGCCAGCAGCAGCAGCAGCAGCCAGCCCCATTGCCGCACCAGGCCGCTCAAGGCCAGCATGACCACGGTCAGCAGCGGCAGCGCGCGCTGGCTGCCGGCGAAGACGTTGGCGACCTGCGGCACGACGTAGCTCATCAGGAAGGTCACGATCACGAGCGCGAACAGCGTGACGATGGCGGGGTAGAGCGCGGCCGAGATCAGCTTGTTGCGCAGCGCCTCGCGCTCTTCGAGGTCATCGGCCAGGCGTTCGAGCACGGCGCCGAGCTGGCCGCCCTGTTCGCCGGCCGCGATCACCGCCGTGTAGCTGGGGTCGAACTCGCGCGGATACTGTGCCAGCGCGCGCGCGAAGGCCGAGCCGGCGTTGACCTCGGAGCGCAGGCTGGCGAGCAGGCGCTGCTGTTCGGGGCGGTCGGCCTCGTCGGCCAGTGCGCTGAGCGCGCGTTCCAGCGGCAGGCCGGAGCCGACCAGGCCGGCGAGCTGGCGCGTCCAGACCGCCAGCGTGTTCGTGTTGAAGACGCGCTTTTGCCACAGGGCCCGGTTCCAGCCGGTGGCGGCCTCGGGCGCGCTGTCCATCGCCGGCGCGACTTCGAGCGGGATCAGCGCGCGCGCGCGCAGGAGGCCGCGCGCGGCGCGCGCGGTGTCGGCGTCGATCAGGCCTTGCTGGCTGCGGCCGTCGGCGTCCAGTGCTTCGTAGCGGTAGGCGGGCATGGCGCGGGTCTCAGTCCGTTGCGGAGGCGAAGGCGGCCGCGTGCGCTGCGGCGGCGATGTCGAGCGAGCGCAGGCGCAGCTCGGGGTCGTGGACGTCGCAGACCAGCATCAGCTCGTCGACCTGGGTCAGCGCGGCCAGGCGCGCGAGGCCGGCGCGCACGGTTTCGGGGCCGCCGGTGACCTCGGCCGCCAGGAAGTCGCGGATTGCCGCGCTGTGCTCGGGCGGCAGGCCGGCCAGGTAGTGCTCGACCGGCGGCGGCAGCCGGCCGCGCCGGTTGGTCAGGATGCCGAGCACCCACTGGTACTTGCTGCTCGCGAGGTAGTCGGCCTCGGCGTCGGTCGGTGCGGCGATCAGCGGCACGCCGATCATCACGTAGGGCTGTTGGAGCGTGGCCGAGGGCCGGAACTCGCGCCGGTACAGCGCGATCGCCTGCAGCAGCAGGCGCGGTGCGAAATGCGAGGCGAAGGCATAGGGCAGGCCGCGCTCGGCCGCCAGCCGCGCCGAATACAGGCTGGAGCCGAGCAGCCAGATCGGCACCTCGGTGCCGGCGCCGGGCATGGCGACCAGGCGCTGGCCCGGCCGGGCCGGCGCCAGCAGCTGTTGCAGCTCGGCGACATCGGCCGGGAAATCATCCTCGCGCTCGACGCGGTCGCGCCGCAGCGCGCGCATCGTCAGGGCGTCGGTGCCGGGCGCGCGACCGAGGCCGAGGTCGATGCGGCTCGGATACAGCTCGGCCAGCGTGCCGAAGGCCTCGGCCACCACCAGCGGCGCGTGGTTCGGCAGCATGATGCCGCCGGCGCCGACCCGGATGCGCTCGGTCGCGCCGGCCAGGTGGCCGACCAGCACGGCGGTCGCCGAACTCGCGACGCCCGGCATGTTGTGGTGCTCGGCGACCCAGTAGCGCGTGAAGTCCAGGGCCTCGGCGTGTTGCGCCGTGCGCCGCGCGGTCGCGAGCGCTTCGGCCACCGTGCCGCCCTGGCGCACGGTCACGAGATCCAGCATGGACAGGCGGGGCGACGGCAGGTGGACAGGCGTGGTCATGATCGGAAAGGCTCGGGTTCGGTCGCGTGGCCTGGGTCCGTGCGCGGCGGGATGAGGGTCATGGGTCGATTGTAGGGAGGGCTGGCGCGGCTTGCAGCGCGATGCCCGGTCCGGGTGTCAAGGCCCATGGGACTGGTCGCGGGCCGGCTGCGGGCGCAGAATCAGCCTGGGGGCGGGCCGAGCCGCCGCAGGGAGGAGAAGCCATGACACCGGAATACACGCGCGGGCAGACCCGCATCGCGGTCAATGTCGGCGAGCCGTTCTCGGTCCGCCTGGCTGCCAATCCGACCACGGGCCACGAATGGCAGCCGGTGTTCGATCCGGCCCGGCTGGAGCTGCTCGGATCCGAATTCATGCCGCCGCAGGAGGGGGTCGGCACGGGTGGCGCCGAGCGCTTCGACTGGCGGGCCAGGGTCGCCGGGGCGACCTGGCTGTGTCTGGCCTATCGGCGGCCCTGGGAGTCCGGCGCGGCGTCGGACGAGGTGGCGTTCGAGGTCATCGTGGCCTGAGCATCGTGCCGGGCGTTCAGTCGAGCTTGAGCTGGCGCTGCTGCACCAGCTGGCGGTAGATCTCGTACTCGGCCTTGATCTGCTCGCCGAACTGCTCGGGCGTGTTGGCCACGATCAGCGAGCCGGCGCCCTCGATGCGCTTGCGCACCGCCGGGTCTTCGAGCGCCTTGCGCACGCCGGCATTGATCTTGTCTACCACCTCGCGCGGCAGGCCCTTGGGGCCGATGATGCCGAAGAAGGCCATGCGGTTGACGCTCTCCAGCCCGACTTCCTTGAAGGTTGGCGCGTTGGGCAATTGCTCCAGGCGCCGGGGCGCCGCGACCACGATCGGCACCAGCTTGCCGGCCTGGATGAAGGGCAGGGCCGAGGGCAGGTTGTCGAAGATCATCTCGACTTGGCCGGCAACCGCATCGTTGAGCGCCGGACCCGAGCCCCGGTAGGGAATGTGGGTGATGAAGGTCTTGGTCTGGTCCTTGAACAGTTCCATCTGCAGGTGCAGGATGGTGCCGGCGCCCGACGATGCGTGCGAGTACTTGCCCGGTGCCTTGCGCACCGCCGCGATGAACTCCTGGTAGTTCCGGGCCGGAAAGCGCGGGTGCACCGCCAGCACGTTGGGCGTGGCCGCGATGTTGATGATGGGCGTGAAGTCGTTGACCGGGTGGTAGGGCAGCCTGGGGTTGATGGCTGGATTGGCGGCCAGGCTCGATACGGTCGCGATGCCGAGGCTGTAGCCGTCGGGCGTGGCGCGCGCGGTCTCGGCCGCACCGATGCTGCCGCCGCCGCCGGCCTTGTTCTCGACCACCACGGTCTGGCCCAGCGCCTTGCCGAGCGGCTCGGCGATGATGCGCGCCACCACGTCGGTGGTGCCGCCGGGCGCGAACGGCACCTGCAGCTTGATCACCTTGTTTGGATAGGCCTGCGCCAGCGCCAGGCCGCAGGCCGACAGGCCCAGACTCAGTACAAGCAGTTGACGACGTTTCATGCGGCGGTCTCTTTCGCTGGTTGAGGATCGGGCGGCACCAGGGCAATCCCAGGCCCGGGACTGGTTGCCCGCCAGCTTAGCGCAAGAACCGGCTCGAAGCGCCTGGAATCAATCGCGCGTCACGCGCAGCAGCTCCTCGCGGCTGGTGAGGCCGGCGGCGACCAGGCGCTCGCCGTCGTCGCGCATCAGCACCATGCCGCCGGCGAGCGCGTGGGCGCGGATCTCGCTCTCGGCGGCCTGGCGGTGGATCTGGGCGCGGATCGCGTCGTCGGCCGTCAGCAGCTCGTAGATGCCGGTGCGGCCCTGGTAGCCAGTCTGGCCGCAATGCGCGCAGCCGGCACCGTGGCAATGCGCGCAGAGCTTGCGCACCAGGCGCTGCGCCAGCACGCCCAAGAGCGAGGAGGCCAGCAGGAACGGTTCGACCCCCATGTCGGTCAGACGCGTGACGGCGCTGGCCGCGTCATTGGTGTGCAGCGTGGCAAGCACCAGATGCCCGGTCAGCGAGGCCTGGATCGCGATCTGCGCGGTCTCGAAGTCGCGGATCTCGCCGATCATGATCACGTCCGGGTCCTGGCGCAGGATGGCGCGCAGCGCCTTGGCAAAGGTCAGCTCGATCTTGGCGTTGACCTGGGTCTGGCCGATGCCGGGCAGCTCGTACTCGATCGGGTCTTCGACCGTCATGATGTTGAGGTGGGCGGCGTCCAGGCGCTGCAGCGCCGCGTACAGCGTGGTGGTCTTGCCGGAGCCGGTCGGGCCCGTGACCAGGATGATGCCGTGCGGCTGCGCGATCAGCTGCTCCAGCCGCGCGAGCGTGCGGCCCTGCATGCCGACGGCCTCCAGGCTGAGCTTGCTCCCGGACTTGTCAAGCAGGCGCAGCACGGCGCGCTCGCCATGCGCGCTCGGCAGCGTCGAGACCCGCACGTCGATCGCGCGCGTGCCCAGGCGCAGGCTGATGCGGCCGTCCTGCGGCAGGCGTTTCTCGGCGATGTCGAGCTCGGCCATGATCTTGAGCCGGCTGATGAGCGCCGCGTGCAGCGCGCGGTTCGGCTGCACCACCTCGCGCAGCGTGCCATCGACCCGGAAGCGCACGCTCGAATGGCGCTCGTAGGGCTCGATGTGGATGTCGCTGGCGCCGTCGCGCGCGGCCTGCGTCAGCAGCGCGTTGAGCATGCGGATGATAGGAGCGTCGCCGGCAGTCTCCAGCAGATCCTCGATCGCGGGCAGCTCCTGCATCATGCGGCCGAGGTCGGCGTCGGACTCGACCTCGCTGACCACGGCGGCGGCGCTGGCCTCGCCCTGGCTGGCGTAGGCCGCGCTGATGCGCTGGGTCAACGCCGCCTCGTCCTCGGTCTGCAGCCGGTAGGGACCGTGGCGGCGCAGCACCTCGCCGAGGGCGCTGGCCAGGGCCGGGGCGTTGTGCGCCGTCGGCGGCGGCGTCCACAGCGTCAGGCCGTCGGCGTCGTGCTGCAGCAGCAGGCGGTGCTCACGTGCCCAGGCGTAGGGCAGGGGGTAGCGGGGGCTCATGCGTGCGCCGCTCAAGGCAGGATGGCGCCGACCGGGCGACGCGGCTGGTCCAGGTCCAGCGCCGGCAGCGCCGGTGCCTGGTTGATGTCGAGCACGGCGTTGGGCTCGGGCTGCTGCCGGGTCTGTGCCGCGCGCATCAGTTCGTAGCGGTCCAGCGTCAGGTTCTCGCTCTGGCGCGCGTCGCGCACCACCACCGGGCGCAGGAACACCATCAGGTTGGTTTTCTTGCGCGTGCGGGCCTCGCTCTTGAACAGGTAGCCCAGCACCGGCAGGTTGCCGAGTCCGGGCACCTTGTCCTGCTTGCTGCTGTAGTCGTCCTGCAGCAGGCCGCCGAGCACCACGATGTTGCCGTCCTCGACCAGCACGCTGGACTCGATCGAGCGCTTGTTGGTGATCAGGCCGGAGGTCGAGGTGCTGTCGGAGATGCTGCTGACCTCCTGGAACACCGTCATCTTGACCGTGCCGCTCTCGCTGATCTGCGGCTTGACGCGCAGCGTCAGGCCGACGTCCTTGCGCTCGATGGTCTGGAACGGATTCACCGCGCCGCTCGTGGTGTTGGCGTTGGTGTACTGACCGGTGACGAACGGCACGTTCTGGCCGATCACGATCTTGGCTTCCTCGTTGTCCAGCGTCAGCAGGTTCGGCGTGGACAGCACGTTGCCGTCGCCCGAGCTTTGCAGGAAGTTGGCCAGTGCGCCGAGGTAATGCTTGCCGTTGAAGCTTGGCGACAGCGCCACATTCAGGCCACCGCCGAGCGCCGGGGCCGTGCCGGCCGCCAGCGAGGTCGTGACGTCGAGGATATTGGAGCCCGCCTTGCCCGAGTTGGTGCCGATCAGGCCCAGGGTGCCGTTGCCTGAGTTGCCGAGCACGCCCTGCCACTGAACCCCGAAGGCCGCCGCCTTGTCGGCGTTGACCTCGGCGATCAGGCTCTCGACGTAGACCTGGGCCCGGCGCACGTCGAGCTGGTCGATCACGGCGCGCAGCTGGCGGTACTGGGGCTCGGGTGCCGAGA